>ENA-ORBV01001846-ORBV01001846.1-microbial-mat-metagenome-genome-assembly--contig:-NODE-1846-length-46073-cov-23.259914_pt1 | contig 46073 bp, 45 predicted proteins | sample MGYA00237777_ERZ505514 | MGnify/ENA primary metagenome ERZ505514 (study PRJEB26160, sample SAMN06269048) | microbial mat metagenome | isolation source: Oligotrophic lake microbial mat | place... | reverse complement strand
CAAAGGAGCAGTCAGTTCATGGCACTGATCGAGAAAGACGTTGTCGTCACCACCCGTCACGGCCGCATGCCGGCATTCACCGCCTGCCCGGATGCGCCGGGCGCGTTCCCCGCGATCATCTTCTACATGGATGCGCCGGGCTTTCGCGAGGAGTTGTGCAACATGGCGCGGCGCATCGCCAAGCACGGCTATTTCTGCATCCTGCCCGATATGTATTACCGGGTCGGCATGCTGCGTTTCGACCTGCCGCGCCGTACCGACGTGATGACTACCGTGATCTTTGCGGCAATGAATCACCTGACCCACGCCGACGTGATCGACGACAGCGCCGGCCTCCTGGCCTACCTGGACGCGCAGGACAAGGTCAAGCCGGGCCCGGTCGGTTGTGTCGGCCATTGCATGAGCGGGCGCTACATCACAAGCGTGGCTGCGCATTTCCCGACGCGTATCGCCGCTGCGGCTTCGCTCTACGGCGTGGGCATCGTCACCGACGCGCCCGACTCGCCGCATCTGCTGCTCGACAAGATCAGAGGCGAGCTGTACTACGGCTTTGCCGAAGTCGACCAGCATGTGCCGGACAAGGTGATCCCGGAACTGCGTGCGGCGCTGGCGCGTGCGGGCACCCGGCACGAGATCGAGGTGCATGCCGGCACCCAGCACGGCTACTGCTTCGCCGAGCGCCAGACCTATGCACCGGCGGCATCCGAGGCCTCGTGGGCCAAGCTCCTTGGCTTGTGGGAGCGCAACCTGAAATAGCTGCGGGATGGCGCGGCGGTTCAGGGCTTCAGATAGTCCTGCACGGTGTCCCATGCGACGTTTTGCAGGAAGGCCGCAGTGTCGGCGTCCAGTCCGGCTGTGTAAGCCAGGCCGACAGGTGACTTGCCAAACAGGGAGGAGTAAGTCGTGCAGGCTGCCAGATAGGTGCCGGCCACGCTCGGATGGCGCTTGTCGGGGGCATAGAGATTGAGCTGCGGGCGCCGTTCGATGGCACGCGCAAACGCCAGTCCGGCCGGAATCACGTAGGCACCGTTGTCGTTGGCCGCGCGGGTATAGGCCTCGGCCAGTTGCGCTGTCATCGCCGGCACATCGGCATAGGCCCAGGACATGAAAAGCACAGGCTGCGCGCCGTGTTTGCGTACGGTGTTGCTGTGCTTGCGTGCGAACTCGTGAAAAGTCGCGCCCAGGGTCGGATGCAGCGGACACTGGCTGCAATCCATCAGGATCGCGAGCTCGAAGAGTTTCTGTTTCGGATCGTTGAAAACGATGTTGTTGGCGGCATCGAAGCTGTAGGCGCCGACCGCACCGGGGCGGAAGTACGAATCGACATCGTGCCATTCGAAACCGGCGCCGCTGATGGTGATCGAACTGCTGCGAAAGCGGTGACCGGGCACACCGGCGGCCACCAGGCGGCCCACATAATTGTGCAGGCTGTTGTTGTAATAGAAAAAACTGTTGCCGATGTAGACGAGCGATGCCGGCTTGTCGATCGCGAGGGCGCGGATGGCAGGACGGGTTTGCGCCGATGCCGGCGCAAACCCGCTAGCCAGCAACAGGGCCGTGCACAAGAGAACTGCCGTCAAGCGCATCTCTGTTCTTCCTTGGCGGCCGCAAACCAAGCTCATGCCCGGGCTTTGACCGGCGCAGCGCGGCGCTTCAGCCCGGCCACGCCAAGCAGCGCCAGTGCTACCAACGCCAGGCTGCCAGGCTCGGGAACGCTGGTGCGAAAGCCCAGTTGGAAGCTGGCCACTGACTGCAGCATCACGGCGTCGCGCGCCGAGAGGCCAAGCTCACGCGCTGCGAACTCACCGGCGCCGAACATCGCCGGGTCCAGGCCGGTGATCGAGCCGAAGTTCGTCAGCGCGCTAAGGTAGGAGCCGGCGACGCTGGCATGGGTGCCATCGTTGAACCAGAGATCGATCAGGTTGTCGGTCAGCGCATCGTATGCATACATGTTGCGGGTGGCAAGGCCGGCCTGCACGGCGGTCAGGAAAGCCTGGCCCACGGGAATGATGCCCTTGATGCCCGAGGTGGAGTCATCGTCTGCAAAGCTGGCGACGTTCGTCATGCCGGTGGTCATGTCAGACGTCATGGCCTCGAGCGTGCTGAAGTAGCTCGGCGCCGGCGCACCGGAGTACGTGGCATTGCCGGTGGCCGGGTCGATGGTGGTGGCGCCCGGTGCGTTGATCAGGTTGGGGCGGGCCCAGGTCTGTTGCAGGTAGATCTCGGTCGCCACGCTGAAGTTCGTGTTGTTCGGAATCGTGCGTACTGTATTGTTGGCGCAAGAACCAGAGGTACCGCCAACCGTTGGCGTGCCACCTGCCGCAACGCAGGCGGCCTCGTTGACGTACTGGCCACCCGGGCCACCCGTGTTGTTACCCGTGCCGCCGAGGTAGTACATGTTCCGCTCTCGATAGGTCGTGTTATTCGCAGTATTGGTCATGACCCCGGCTTGAATCGGCCTGCCCGTATGTACCCAATCCTCGATCAGGTCGACATAGGCTCTGATCGATGGAAAGTTGGAACCCAGGGCGACACCGTTGACGGTCTGCGGCCCCAGGGCTTCGTCGCTTTGCTCCTGCAGCACGATCTTGTTCCATACCTGGCTGCTGATGTTGCCGCGCAGGTCCCAGTTGGTGCTGTTGGCGGTGTTGAGGAAGTGGCCGCGCAGTGTGGCCGCATTGCGGGTGGACAGGGCTACGTCGTAATCCAGACCGGCCTGGAACGTGAGCATCTTGAAGATGCCTGGCACGCCGCCCCAGCCGATGGTCTGCGAGTGCGGCGAGTACGAGTTGCCCTGGACGCCCGTGGTCGGGTTGATCAGGCCCAACGGGTAGGAGTTGGTACCCGTCACATCGCTGAACTTGGGTGTGGAGGAACTCGAACCCACGACCGCCGGACCCTGGGGCTTGGTCAGGTCGCGCACATTGGCGGCGTTGTAGGTCAGCACCGGGTCCAAGCGCCCGAAGGTATAGCTGTTGCCAACGAAGAGGACGGAGACGGGCGCTCCATGGGCGGCACCTGCAATCGCGGTTGCGAGCAGGATGGTTGCAATCTTGGTCATCTTTGTTCTCCACCTTATTGAATTTTCCGGACAAGGCAGGCCCCCTTGGGAGGCTTGCGATTGAGCACGGGCGGGATACTACTTAGGCCGTTGTCATAGGTCCAATATGAAAAACCGCCATTCTTCATATGTTTTATGTATGCTAGATGCATGGATTTCAGACAACTCCGTTATTTCGTCGCCGTCGCCGAAGCCGGGCACATCACCCGCGCGGCAGAGCGCCTGGGCATCGCGCAACCGCCGCTGAGCCAACAGATCAAGGCGCTCGAAACCCGCATCGGCGTTCAGCTTTTCCGCCGTCATGCGCGCGGCGTCGCACTGACCGACGCAGGTAAACTTTTGTTAAATGATGCGCGCCTCATCCTCCATGATGTGGCTGTGCTGGAGGAACGTCTGGCGCGCGCGGGTAGCGGCTTGCATGGCAGGTTGTCGATTGCCTTCACCAGTTCGGCGGCGGCGCATCGCTTCACCCCGGCGGTGCTGCGGGCCTGCCGGCAAACTTACGCAGACATCGACCTGGTGCTGGGGGAAGACAATGCTGCCGGCATGATCGATGCCCTTGCCGCAGCGCGCCTGGATTGCGGCTTGTTGCGGGTGCCGACAGCGCGGCCGGAAGGTGTGGTGTTCGAAACCCTGCTGCGCGAACCCGTATTGATTGCCGTGCCGCTCGGGCACAAGCTGTTGCCGCACAGGAAGACGAGCGCACCACCGGTATTAAGGGTGACCGATTTACGTGACGAAGGCCTGATCCTGGTGCGCCGCCCGGGCGCTGCCGGCCTCTACGCCAGCTTCCTCGACTTGTGCCGTAGTGCCGGATTCGAACCGCGTGTGGCGCTCGAAGTAGACCGCATGATGACCAACCTCAACCTGGTGGCGGCCGGCGCCGGGGTTTCGCTGGTGCCGGCATCGATGCGCGGGATGCACGCGCATGCCATCGTCTACTGCCCGCTGGCGGATGCCGGAACGCTCGATGCGCCGTTGACGCTGGCCTATCGTGCGGGGGAACTGGGCGGTGCCTTGGCGAGTTTTGTGACGCTGGCGCGCAAGGTTGCGAAGCGGGCCGGGATACTGCGCTAGGCGGGATGCCTCACAATTCGCGCATGTTGCACGCTTTTCTGTTCTCGACTTGCCGGCTCTCGCTATTCGCGTGGGCGTTGGTTTTTCTTGCGGCGATGTTCCCGCAAAGCGCGCTTGCGCAGCAGAAATGGCCGCTGCGCGCCGTGCGCATCATCGTGGTGTACCCGTCCGGCGGCTTGAGCGACGACACCGCGCGCGCCATCGCCGACCGGCTTGGTGCGCGACTGCAGGTGCCGGTACTGATCGAAAACCGCGCCGGTGGCGGCGGCTCGGTCGGCATCGCTGTGGTCGCCAAAGCGCCGCCCGACGGCCATACGCTGGCCTTCTCGGCCATCAGCCCCTTGTCACTCAACCCGCATTTGGCCAATGTCAGTTACGACCCGCTGCGGGATATCGCGCCGGTGGTGGGCGTGATGCAGACGCCGGTGGTGGTGGTGGGCACGCCGGCGTTTCGCGGTGCCAGCTTTCAGGATCTGCTGGCGGCCGCACGCCAGGCGCCAGGCAGCATGCGCTGGGGCAGTTCGGGCCTGGCGACAGTGGGGCATATGGTGATGGAGCATGTGCGGCTGGCCGGGCGGGTGGACATCACGCACATTCCGTACAAGGGCGGCGGGCAGCAGTTGAGCGACGCGCTGGCCGGGCATTTCGAGATTTTGTCGACCAACGTGGCGGCAACCCAACTGCAGCACATTCGCAGCGGCAAGTTCAAGGCCCTCGCGGTCGGCTCGCCGGAGCGCCTGCCGGTCTTGCCGCAGGTGCCGACGCTGGCCGAGCTTGGATTCGCGCAGGCGAACCTGACATCGCAGTTCGGCATTTTTGCGCCTGGCGGCACCCCTGAATGGATCGTCAATCGCGTCAATGTCGAGATCAACGCGGTGTTGCGCACGGCCGAGTTTCGCGAACGCGTGCTGGCGTCCAACAACATTCCGATTGGTGGAACCGCGGCCGAATTTGCCAGGCTGATCCAGCAGGATTCCGAGCGCAATCGTGGCCTCATCAAGGCGGCCGGCATCAAGGCCGAATGAGGTGCCGGTTGCCCGTGGGTCAATTGGACACGATGTCGATTGCGCTGGATCAAACGGAAATACTTCGTGCAAGCTAGCATCCGTTCTTGACCGCTGGAGGTAGCCGACCTTGTCCGACATGTGCAGAGTCCACGCCATTTCCCTGCGAAACAGGTATCCGATAAACTTTGGTCCGCACCCGCGCCTCTGGGCAAGTGATGGCAGTACCTGAACTGCCGCCGGTGCGCCGCATCGGGATCGCACGCCCCTGGCGCTGGCTGGCCCTGGGGTGGCAGGACATGCGCGCCGCGCCGCTTGCCAGTCTCGCGCACGGCATCCTGGCCGCAATCGGCGGGCTCTTCATCGTCTGGCTTGGATCGCAGGCATGGCTATTGCTGCCGGGCGCCTTGAGCGGCTTCGTGCTGGTCGCGCCGATTCTCGCCACCGGCTTGTATGAACTGAGTCGACGCCGCGCCGCAGGTGAAACCCCGACGATCCACCATGTGTTCGCCGCATGGCGGCGCGGCACCCGGCCGCTGGTTGGCCTGGGCCTGCTGCTGTTCGCCTGCGGCAGCGCCTGGGTAGCCGTTTCAGCCCTCCTGTTCGAGGCCTTTGTCGACCTGTCGATGACTTCCTTGCGCGACTTCATGTACTACGCACTGGCGCAGCAAGGTGTCACGCTATTCTGGCTGTGGATGCTGGCCGGCGCCCTCGGTGCCGCGCTGGTCTTCGCGCTGACAGCGGTGTCTGTGCCGCTACTGCTGGACCGCCACATCGGCCTGCGCCCGGCCCTTATGGCCAGCGCGCGCGCAGTCGGCGACAACCCGTTTCCAATGGTGCTGTGGGCCGCGCTCATCATGCTGGCGACCATGCTGTCGATGGCCACCCTGATGGCAGGCTTCGTGATCAGCGTGCCCTTGCTCGGGCATGCAACCTGGCATGCCTATCGCGATTTGCTCGATGCGCAAGCCTGGCCGGCGCGCATTGAAGGCAGCGAGCCATGAGGTCCTTGTCGCCGGGCAGTGGCCGGCGCAGAGCAGCAGCCCCGCGCAGGCCTGCGCGGGCTGGTCTCATGCGAGTCGACTAGGAATGCAAGGCACCGCGTTCGGCCTGACCGAGGCAGAGCTCGCGCATTTGGGCATGACCTGGGGGGTGGGCGGCCTGATCGTGCTGATGCTTTTCATCATCTGGAGCGTGGCGCGCGAATCGAAGGCCGGGCGCATGGGCAGCTTTGTGCTGTTCTTCGTGCTGGCATTCGGCATGTTCGGTTTTGTGATGAAGCAGTTGATCCAGTGGGTCCTGGGTATCGGCTGACGCGGCCGCCTGGCGCTTGCAGGTATGCTTGCGCATTGGCGTTATAAAACACTCACGGAGACTTGCAACATGAAACGCATTTGCCAACTCACACTGAGCGTCGCCGCGGCCCTGTTGCCGCTGGCGAACGCCACGGCGCAGGACTATCCGGCGCGGCCGATTCGTGTGATCGTGCCGTACGCACCGGGTGGCACCGACCAGCAATTGCGCATTCTGGCACCTGCCTTGCAGCGCATCCTGGGCCAGCCGCTGGTGATCGACAACGTACCAGGCGGCGGCACCATCATCGGCGCGGGCACCGTGCACAAATCCAATCCGGACGGCTATACGCTCCTGTACACCGGCACCGGCGCGATGACGGTTATCCCGAACATGACCAAGACGCCGTATACCCGCACCGATTTCATTCCGCTGGGCAACGTCATCGGCACGCCGTTCGTGGTCGCCGTGCGGCCTGATGCGCCGTTCAAGTCGATGGCCGAAATGGTGACCTACGGCCGCGCCAACACCGGCAAAATCACCTTTGGTTCGGCCGGCATCGGTACCACTACCCACATGGCGGGCGAAGCGATCGCCGCGGCCGGCAATTTCAGGATTCTGCATGTGCCCTACCAGGGCATCGGGCCGGCGGTGACTTCGATCCTGGGCGGCAATGTCGACATGGTGGTGGGCCTGCCCAATGCCATCATGCCGCACGTCAACGCCGGCAAGCTGATCGCGATGGCGATCACCGGGCCGCAGCGCTCGGAACTGATGCCCAATTTCATGACAGTGCGCGAGGCAGGCCTGGACATGAGCGACGTGACCAAGTTCGGATTCTTCGCACCCAGGGGAACGCCGGAGGCGATTCTCCGCAAATTGACCGCGGCGATACCCGAGGCGATGAAGTCGGCGGAATTCATCGACGCCACCAAGAAGACTTTCAACAGCACCATGTACCTGGACCCCGAGCAGTTTCGAACCGTCCTCGAAGCCGAAGACCGGCATTTCAAGAAACTGATCGTCGATCTGAAATTGTCCGACGCCGCCAAGTAGGGCGGCAGGATCTCAGCCGCGCAAAGTGGCGGCGGGCACGAAGTCGCGCCAGATGTCCACGCGCGCCGGCAGGTCGGCAAAGGCCTTGACGCCGCCAGCGGCGCGGCCGACGATGGCCTGCGCGGTGGTGTTGTGGCCGTCGAGGTAGGCCGACAACTCGGCGATGGCAGCGCTGAGCACGCAAAAGCCGCCGGTCATTACCGCCGAACACATTTCCACCGCACTGGCGCCGGCCAGCAGCATGCGCGCGACATCATGCCCGCCGCGCGCGCCGTTGGTGCCGATCAGGGGAACTGCGGCGCCCAATTGCTTGCGAGTGCGCGCCAGCCAGTAACAGGTGAGCGGCAAGGCCCATGGCCCCCCATAACCCAGGTTGGTGTCGAGCGTCGGCGCCATCGATTCCAGGTCCGGCAGCATGCCCAGCATGCGGCCGATCATGGTGACCGCCGCTGCGCCGCCGTCATGCGCGGCAGCCGCCAGAGCGCTGACGTTCTCGCTTTGCCCGGTGAGCTTCACCCACACCGGGATTTTCACCGCGCCCGTGATTGCGGCCACCTGCCCGCGGATTTTCGCGGCCGCCCGCTCGGTGGTCACGCCACCATGCGTGGCTTCGTCGCCATAGGGTGTGCCGACGTTGAATTCGAGCAGGCGGATGCCGGCCGCCTCGATCGCACGCGCCAATCCGACGGCGGCGCCCAAGTCCGCAAGGATCACACTGGCGGCGACGTAGGCATCCTGTTGGCGGGCCTCGCGATCGAGCCCGGCGACCGCGGCGATCCAGTCATCAGCCGCGCGTGGCTGCAGGCCGGAGCGGCACAGGATGTTGCCGCCTTGCCCGTGCCAGGCCAGAGCTTCCCAGTTGTCGCCGGTACGCAGGTAGTCGGTCTGCGCCAACTGATCACGCGCGGCCTGGCTCTCGTTGATCGACTTGGCCACCACCACCGAGGCCCCGGCGCTGAGGCCGGCACGAATGCCGGCTTCGGTCATCACATGTTCGCCAGCGGCGCAGATGACCGGGTTCTTGAGTTCAAGGGAGCCAATGCGCATGCGCAAGGCGGCGGATGGCTGCATCGGGCTGCCTGCGTGCCTGCTCATGTCAATCGGCGCTGCTCATGCAATACCGCGGCTGCGCGCTCAATCGGCCAGCAGCATGGCCGCCGCCCTTTCGGCGATCATCATGGTCGGGGCGTTGGTGTTGCCCGAGGTGATGGTGGGCATGACCGAGGCATCGGCGATGCGCAGGCCTTGCAGCCCGAATACGCGCAAGTGTGAATCAACCACCGCCAGCGGGTCATCGGCGCGCCCCATGCGGCAGGTGCCGACCGGATGAAAAATGGTGGTGCCGATGTCGCCGGCCGCCTGGGCCAGTTCTTCATCGGTCTGGAACTGCGGACCGGGCAGAAACTCTTGCGGCGCGTAACGCTTGAGCGCACGCATGCCGACGATGCGCCGGGTCAGGCGCAGGCCTTCGGCCGCAACCTTGCGGTCCGCCGCGGTGGAAAGGTAGTTGCAGCGGATTTCCGGTTTGGCGCGCGGATCGGCGCTGGTGATATGCACATGGCCGCGCGAGGTCGGGCGCAGGTTGCAAACCGAAGCGGTAAACGCCGGAAACGTATGCAGCGGATCGCCGAATTTGTCGAGCGACAAGGGCTGTACGTGATACTCGAGGTTGGGCGTTGCATGTTCGGGGCCGGATTGCCAGAACACGCCCAGTTGCGAAGGCGCCATCGTCAACGGACCGCGCCGCCGCAGGGCATACTCGAGACCCATCCTGGCCTTGCCCCACCAGCTGTTGGCCATGGTGTTCAGGGTCTTGATGCCCTTGACCTTGAAGGCCATGCGCAATTGCAGATGGTCCTGCAGGTTTTCGCCGACACCGGGCAGGGCGTGCAGCAGCGGTACATGGTGCCGGGCCAGCAGATCGGGCGCGCCCACGCCGGAGAGCTGCAGCAATTGCGGCGTGCCGATCGCGCCTGCCGCCAGTATCACTTCGCGACGCGCCCGGATTAACGCCGAGCCGGCCGGGCCGGCGACTTCCACGCCGGTACAGCGCTTGTCGCTGAACTGCAAACGGGTGGCTTGCGAGCGATCGCGGATCACCAGGTTCTGCCGCTTGCGCACCGGCTTCAAAAAAGCCTTGCCGGCATGCCAGCGCATCCCGGCTTTCTGCGTGACTTCGAACTTGCCGCTGCCGGCGTTGTTGCCGGTGTTGAAATCGTCGGTACGCGGAATGCCTGCCTCTAAGGCGGCGTCGGCGAAGCGGTCAAGAATTTGCCATGACAGGCGTTGCTGCGCGACTCGCACTTCACCTTCCGTGCCATGGTAACGGCTGGCGGCGCGATGGTTGTTCTCGTGCCGGGTGAAGAATGGCAACACCTTTTCCCAGGCCCAATCGGCATCGCCCGTCAAAGCGGCCCATTCATCGTAGTCGCGCTTCTGACCGCGCATGTAGATCATCGCATTGATCAGCGAGCAGCCGCCCAGGCCCAGGCCGCGGGCGTAGTGGATGTCGCGGCCATTCAAGCCCGGTTCGCTTGCGGTGCGATACATCCAGTCGGTGCGCGGATTGGCGATGCAATACAGGTAGCCAACCGGTATGTTGATCCAGATCCAGTTGTCTTCGGTACCCGCCTCGATCAGGCACACCTGCACGGATGGATCCGCCGAAAGCCGGTTGGCCAGCAGGCAGCCGGCACTGCCGCCGCCCACGATCACGTAGTCGAATTCCTGCGTATCCATGCCGGAATTGTACCGGTCGGCTTACAACTTCTTACCACATGGCCGTCGCCATCACCGTATTATTGGTCAACCTGAGTATTCGAGAACCGTTGTAACTGACGTGACCTGCGTGGACATGAATTCGTGCCTGCGCCTGGATCACGCCCCGCCGATTTGCAACCCGCGTCCAATGAAACGCTTTCTCATTCTTCTTGGCAGCATCGCACTCACGGTCACCCAGTTGACTTGGGCGCAGCCCGGCCGGCCGCCAGGCCAGGGCGGGCCGGCAGGGCGCGGGCACGAGGAGCGACGAGCGCCGAGCGAAGATTTTCGGCGCGAACAGGTCGAGCGCCGGCAGGAGCGCCGGCCGGCCGAAGAGCCTGGCGCGCGGCAAATGAGCCCCGACGAGCGCCGCGAACTGCGCCAGCAGATTCGCGATCACGGGCGCAGCATCTACCGCGAGCGGCAGTAAGGGCAGATTCAGGCCGGCCTGCCGATCCTGGCACATATCTTGATGGTGTCCTGAGTCGATGGCCGGGTTGGTCTGCGGGAAAAGCACCAACCGGTTCATCACTTTCATGCCGGCCTGTGATAACGTTCATGGCATCCGGACTCGGTCCGACGCACCGTTCAGTTGGCAAAATGCGATGAAAAGAACCCCTCTTTACAGCAGCAACAATCGGGCGCGCAGCGGGCAGCTGCCCGCCGCGCAGCGCCATCCGGTTCCGCCCGGCGCCGCCTCACCACCGGCGACCGCTGTAACCGCCACCGGATCCGGTGCGCTCCCCGCGGCGCGCGGTGCCGGGGGTCCACTCAAGAATTTCATGCTGCGCCATGAGCGCTGGCTGATGCTGATGGCTGGTGCACTGATTGCGGCGCTGGCAATTTTTGTGCACCAAAAGACAGCACCGTCGGCACGTGACATCACCCAGGAAGACATTGACGCCGCGGTCTTGAGCTCGCTCGAAAACAAGCCACTGCCTTCGATCGCGGCCAAGGCATTTGAAGCGATTCGGCCCTCGGTGGTACGGGTGGAAGGCGTGTTCAGCGGCGCCACCGGTGAAGCGGACATGGATGGCGGCGTCGGCACCGGCGTGGTGATCGTCGACAAGGGCACCATTCTCACCAACATGCATGTGATTGCCGGCGCCGAACGGATTCGCATCACCTTCGCCGACGGTCTCGAGTCCGAGGCGACGGTGCTGGGCGTCAAGCCGGAGCATGACCTCGCCGTGTTGCAGGCCAAGACCATTCCGGACGACCTGCAGGCCGCCACCATGCGCTCGACCGGCGACCTGGCCGTCGGTGATCATGTGGTCGCGGTCGGCTTTCCGTTCGGCATCGGCCCTTCGGCCTCGGCCGGCGTGGTATCTGGCCTGAAACGCGAGTTTGTGTCGCCCGAGGGCAAGCGCGCCTTGAGCAACCTGATCCAGTTCGATGCCGCAGCCAATCCGGGCAACTCCGGCGGACCGCTTGTCACCGCCGACGGCCAGTTGGTCGGCATCGTCACCGCGATCCTCAACCCCACCCAACAGCGGGTCTTTATCGGCATCGGATTCGCGGTGCCGATCGAGAATGCCGCCAGTGCCATCGGCGTCTCGCCATTTTGAAGCGTACTCAAACCTGATACGGGAGCGGCAATGAAGGAAAGCGACAACGAGGAAGTCAAACCGCTGATGGAGCGGCTGCTCTATGAGGTCAAGAAGGTGGTGGTGGGGCAGGACCACTTCCTGGAGCGTGTGCTGGTGGCGATCCTGGCCCAGGGACATCTGCTGGTCGAAGGGGTGCCCGGTCTGGCCAAGACACTGACCGTCAAGACCCTCGCGCGCACCATTCGGGGCGGCTACAAGCGCATCCAGTTCACCCCCGATCTGGTGCCGTCCGACCTGGTGGGGACCCGCGTGTACAACCAGAAGACCGGCGAATTCAGCACCTCCCTGGGGCCGGTATTCTGCAACCTGTTGCTGGCCGACGAGATCAACCGTGCCCCCGCCAAGGTGCAAAGCGCGTTGCTCGAAGTGATGCAGGAATACCAGGTCACCATCGCCGGCGAAACCCACATGGTGCCCCAGCCGTTTCTGGTGATGGCGACGCAGAACCCGATCGAGACCGAGGGCACCTATCCGCTGCCGGAAGCCCAGGTCGATCGCTTCATGATGAAGGTGCTGGTCGGCTATCCCAGCGAGGAAGAGGAATTCGTGATCGTCGACCGCGTAACCGCCGCCGCGCGTACCGTGGTTGCCGAAGTCGCTTCGCCCGAACAGTTGGGGGCGCTGCAGCGCGAGTGCCGCTCGGGCTACGTTGAACCTTCGCTGATGCAGTATGCGGTGCGACTGGCAGGCGCCACCCGCGATCCGGCCAAACACGGCCTGCCTGACCTGGCACGCTTCATTTCGTTCGGCGTCAGCCCGCGCGCGCCGATCCACCTGATCGAAGGCGCGCGCGCCCTGGCGTTCCTGCGTGGCCGCAGTTACGTGCTGCCCGAGGACGTGACCGACCTGGTGCCTGACGTGTTCCGCCACCGGCTGGTACTGACTTACGAAGCCCTGGCAGAGGCGATGACCGCCGACATGCTGATAGCAAAGGTGATGCGCCAGATCGCCGCGCCAGCCAAGCCGCTGGAGGCGCATGTCAAAGTCGCCGCCTGAAGCCCACCTCAAGCTGGTGCCGGGCACGGCGCTTGCGGGCAGCGCCCGTGGCGCCGAGTTGCTGTTGCGCCGGCTCGAATGGACCGTGCTGCGACGCCTCGATGGCGCCATCCATGGCAACTATCGGACCCTTTTCCGCGGCTTCGGGCTGGACCTGGCCGAACTGCGTGAGTATCAGTATGGCGATGACGTGCGCCACATCGACTGGAACGTCACCGCACGCACCGGCCAGCCCTATGTGCGGCAATTCCATGAGGACCGCGAGGTCACCGCCTGGTTTCTGCTCGACCTTTCGCCCTCGCTCGATTTCGGTTCGAGCGAGGTGCGCAAGCGCGGCGTGTCGGCCGAATTCGTCTCCATATTGGCGCGCCTGCTCACGCGCAACGGCAACCGCGTCGGCGCGATGTTCTATGGCGACGCCGTCGATACGGTGATCCCGGCGCGTAGCGGACGCGCCCAGGTGCTGCATATCCTGCATCGCATGCTGACGCGGCCTGCGCGCGATGTTGCGGGCGAGACCGATCTCGACGATTTCCTGCAGGGGGCTTTTCGCTTCATCCCGCGCCGCTCACTGGTTTTCCTGGTGTCGGACTTCATCAGCCGACCGGGCTGGGCGCCCGCGCTGGCACGCCTCACGCAACGCCATGAAGTCATTGCGGTGCGTTTGTATGACCCGCTGGAAATGGAGTTGCCCGATCTGGGGATGGTGCTGATGCGTGACGCCGAAACCGGGGAACAGCTGTTTGTCGACACCCATGAATCGGGTTTTCGCAAACGCTTTGCGGCGGCTGCCGCGCGCCGCGAAAGCGCAATGCGCGCCGCTTTCGCCGAAGCCGGGGTCGACGTGCTCGAACTGGCCACTGACGACGCCTTGATCGATTCGGTGATGCGCTTCGCCGACCTGCGCAAGCGCCGCAGCCAGCTGGCCGGCGGCGGCCTGCCGGCGCACATGGCGGGGGCGGCATGAAATTCCTGTGGCCGCAGATGCTTTGGCTGTTGCTGCTGCTGCCCGCGCTGGTCGGGTTGTACCTGTGGCTGTTGCGGCACAAGAAGCGGGCACTGCTCAAGCATTCCGGCCTGGCGCTGATTCGCCAAGCCCTGGCCGGTGGCCAGCAAGGGCGCCGCCATGTGCCGCCGCTGCTGTTCCTTCTCGCCATCGGCCTGATGATCGTGGCGGTGTCGCGCCCGACCGCCATCCTGACCTTGCCCGCGCAACATGAAACCATCGTGCTGGCGATGGATGTGTCGGGCAGCATGCGCGCGGTCGACGTGCAGCCCAATCGATTGGCGGCGGCGCAGGCGGCGGCCAAGGCGTTTGTCAAAGATCAGCCACGCGATGTGCGGATCGGCGTGGTTTCGTTTGCCGCTACCGCATCGGTGGTGCAGTATCCGACGCAGAGTCGCGAAGATGTACTCAATGCCATCGACCGTTTTCAACTGCAACGCGGCACCGCGATCGGCAGTGGCATCATCGTCTCGCTGGCGACCCTGTTTCCCGACGCCGGCATCGATGTCAGCGGCCTGATCCTGGGCGAGAGCTCGTCGCGCCGTTCGTTCGGACCGCCGCGCAAGGATGCCAAGAAGGAATTCAAGCCGGTGCCGGCCGGCTCCTACACCAACGGCGCGATCATCCTATTGACCGACGGCCAGCGTACCACCGGACCGGATGCGCTGGCCGCAGCGAAAATGGCGGCCGAGCGCGGAGTCCGCGTATTCACCGTCGGCATCGGCACCACCAAGGGGGAGACCATCGGCTTCGAAGGCTGGTCGATGCGGGTCAAGCTCGACGAGGACACCTTGAAGCAGGTCGCCAACATTACCCAGGGTACCTACTTCTATGCCGGCACGGCCAATGACCTGAAGAAGGTCTACGAAACCCTGAATACCCGCTTCAGCCTGGAAAAAAAGGAAACCGAGATCAGCGCCCTGTTCGCCGCCGGCGCAGCGCTGTTCGCTATGCTGGCAGCCGGGCTTTCCCTGCTCTGGTTCAACCGGATTCTCTAGATTCAATGCAGCGCAAGCGCCTGCACGGCGGCTCCCTCAAGGCGGCGGGCTACGATGAAGCCCGGCAAGTACTCGAGATCGAATTCGCCAATGGTCAATTGATCGAGTATGCCGCGGTGGGCCGCGAGATCGCGCGCCGCCTGCTCGAAAGCCAGTCGCCATGGAGTTACTACCGCGACAACATCGAGGATGAATTCACCGGCCGGCCTGCAGGGCGCGCGCAAGCGGCCGCTGGCGGCGACAATCCGTTCGGCTAGGAAGAACTGATTCCACGCTGCGTCGGGGCACATTCCTCCCTGAGCGGCAAGCACCAATGCCCCTGGCGGCGCCACCGCTATACTGCGACCTTGCCGAAGCGCCGAGTTCCCGGCGCTGATTCCCTCAAGCCGTACCGTGCGCATCCTGGCCCTGGAAACCTCCTCCGAACACTGCTCGTGCGCCTTGTGGCACGACGGCACTGTCACCGACTCGGTTGCGCACGCTGGCCAACGCCATTCTTCGTTGCTGCTGCCGATGACTACAGCCCTCATGGCTCAAGCCGACACCAGCTTCGCCATGCTAGATGCAATTGCCTTTGGCGCCGGGCCTGGCTCCTTCACCGGTGTGCGTATCGCGTGCAGCGTGGCACAAGGTCTGGCGTTCGCTCGCGATTTGCCGCTGCTGCCGGTGGTGACCCTGGAGGCATTGGCGCATGCTGCCGGTGCCCGGCGGGTCATCGCCTGCATCGACGCGCGCATGGACGAGCTCTATCTGGCGGCCTATGAGCGGACGGACGCGGGTTGGTGCACACCTCTGGCGCCAATGCTGGTCCGCCCGGATGCCCTGCCTGCGCTTCCCGGTCCATGGCACGGCTGCGGCAGCGGTTTTGCTGCACATACCGCGCCGCTTGCCGCTTGCTACGATATTGTCTCGTGCGCAGCCGATGCGTTTCCGCAAGCACGCGCCGTCGCGGAACTGGGTGCGCGTATGCGGCAGGCCGGCGCTGGCGTCGCGGCGGCAGCCGCCGGCCCGCTATACCTGCGCGACAAGGTGGCGCTCGATGTGCGCGAGCAAGCGGCGGCCCGCGCCGCACGCCAGGCCACATGAACGCGGTTTTCAAGCCTGCGCTGCCAAGCCTGGCGCCGATGACCGTCGAGGCCCTGGGCCGGGTATTGCAGATCGAGAACGAGATTTACGAGTTCCCCTGGACGCACGGCAATTTTCGCGATTCACTGGCTGCCGGCTACAGCAGTTGGCTGTATCTGCAAGACAACGAACTGATCGGTTACGCGGTGGTGATGCTGGCGGTTGACGAAGCACATTTGCTCAACCTTTCGATCGCGCGCGCGGTTCAGAGGCGTGGACATGGCTCGAACCTTCTGGGCGAGGTCAGCCGGGCGGCATGCGAGCATGGTGCGAAATCCATGCTGCTCGAAGTGCGCCCCAGCAATCTTGCGGGCCGTCAACTGTACGCCGCCGCCGGGTTCGTTCAGCGGGGTCTGCGCCGCGCCTACTATCCGGCGCATGGCGAGCGCGAGGATGCGCTGGTACTGGCACGCCCGCTATGACCAGCGCGCGTGATCAACTGTTGCAGGAAATGGGCATCGGCCCGTTATGGAAGTTGCGGCATGCGTCAGTCGGCAGCGCCGCCGCGCCCCTGGCGCTGCTGCCTGCTGCGATGGCAGATCACGCCGCCATTCAGGTCGAGCCGACTCTGCCGACTGTTGCCCCGGCGCAAGAGCCGGACGCGCCGCCGCCAGCCGACGAGCAAGCGCAGCGGGCGGCGGCAATCGCGCATATGGACTGGCCTGCGCTCAAGGCTGCCGTAAGCACCTGCACCGCCTGTGCACTGTGCGGCAGCCGCAGGAACACCGTCTTCGGTGTCGGAGACGAAAGCGCGCAATGGATGATCGTGGGCGAAGCGCCCGGTGCGGAGGAAGATGCGCGCGGCGAACCCTTTGTAGGTCAAGCCGGCCAATTGCTCGACGCCATGCTGGCGGCGCTGGACATGCGGCGCGGAAAAAACGTGTACATCGCGAACGTGTTGAAATGCCGGCCCCCGGGCAATCGCAATCCGTCACCGCAGGAAGTGGCGCGTTGCGCGCCACATTTGCTGCGCCAGGTGGCGCTGGTCAAGCCCAGGCTCATCCTGTTGATGGGGCGTTTCGCCGCCCAGACCATGTTGGCGAGCGATGCCTCGATCGCCTCGTTGCGCGGCCGCTTGCACAGTTTTGCCGGAACGCCTGCGCTCGTCACCTACCATCCGGCCTACCTGCTGCGTGCCCCGACCGAAAAGGCGCGGGCCTGGGAAGACCTGCTGTTCGCGCGTGCCACCTGGCAGGGCTTGCAAATACCCGGCGACACCACGACTTGACAAGTTGCGGGCGCTTCATGACGTACCGAGAACCAATCCATGCGCAAACTTCTGACCGGACTGTTGATTTTCGTCGCCACCACTCTGGCGGGCTGCGGCTTTAACGATTTTCAGCGCCTTGACGAACAGGTCACGGCCGACTGGGCCGGGGTGCTGGCCCAGTACCAGCGGCGTGCCGACCTGGTGCCCAACATCGTGGCTTCCGTCAAGGGCGAGGCCAACGTCGAGCAGGAAACCCTGACTCGGGTGATCGAGGCGCGCGCGCGCGCGACCTCGCTCCAGGCCACACCGGCGTTGATCAATGACCCGCAGGCCTTCCCGAAATTCCAGGCGGCCCAGGGCGAGCTGGCGGGTGCGCTGTCGCGCCTGATGGTGGTGGTGGAGAGTTACCCGAATCTCAAGGCCAACCAGGGCTTTCGCGACCTGCGCACCGTACTCGCAGGCACCGCCGGCGTGCTCGCCGCAATCGAGCGCATCAGCCACGAGCTGGCGGCGCACTTCCCGCCGCAGGCGCGCAACGACAACGAGTTGCCCGACGCTCCTGTGGTGCTTTGAAACCCGCGCCGCGCCATACCCACCCGCTGGTGCGTGCACTGGCCTGGCTGATCGGCTCGCCCGGTCTTTTGTCAGCCGCCGCAAACGGTGATGGCGGTGTGGTGGATGACGCCTGGTGCGCTCGCCAGTTGGCTGCCTCGCATGCCTGGCTGGCGGCGCAGGACGCCGACCCGCGGGTACTGGAAGAATTCATCGCGCTGCGCAAAGTTCGGCGCCTGGGCTTCCTGGCCGAAGCACTGCTTGCATTCTGGCTGCGCAATTGCGGCCGCTTCGAGCTTCTGGCCGAGAACCTGGTGGTGCGCGAAGGCGGCCGCACGCTGGGCGATTTCGACCTGCTGTTGCGTGAGCGCGATGGCGGCGACGCAGTGCACTGGGAACTGTCGGTCAAGTTCTACCTGCGCTTGCCCGGGGCTGACGGTCTTGCCGCATACGTCGGCCCGGCGGGGCGCGACACGCTGGCGGCCAAGGCTGACCGTGTGCTCACACGGCAACTCGGTCTGGGGCACACGGCGGCAGGAAGAGCGGCGCTGGCCAACCTCGGTATCGAGCGCATCGTGGCACGTGCATTCGTCAAGGGTTGGCTTTTTTATCCGCTCGGCACACCGGCAGGTGCAACACCAGGCTTGAACCCCGCGCATGGGCGCGGCTGGTGGCGCCGTCATGTTGCGGACATTGGGGACACTGCGGACACTGCGGACAACTGGCCGATGCCGGGACGCGCCTACCGCATTGTCGATCGACTGGAGTGGCTGGCATGGCCGGGCATTGCCGGGCCAACGCTTGACTGGCGTGAACTGCAGTTGCGTCTGCGCACGCATTTCGCGACCGCTGCGGGCGCCCTGATGGTGGTCGAATTCGACCACCACGCAGCACAAGCAATCGAAACCAGCCGCGGCTTCGTCATGCCGCCCGACTGGGTGGGCGCTTCTGCCACCGCAAGCTATTGAGCACTACATTATTCATGACAAGAACATGCCTCTCACGAGGCTGTCATGTTTTTGGCAAAGATCGCTATGCGGCGATCAGTGCATTTTTTCGTCGCGCGCGATTGCCAGCAGGCGGTTGACTTCCTCCTTGTGGTGAATCAGGTTGCTGCGATGCCAGCGACCGATCAGCCACATCACCGACGCCACCAGGGCACCAAACCCGGCAATAGCCGCAAAAGCGGAAACCCCCGCGCCGGTCGCGGTGGTGTACAGGAAACCGAGCGCCAGGATGCATGCCTGTTCGTTGAAGTTTTGTACCGCGATCGAGCGCCCGGCCCCCATCAGGCTGTGACCGCGATGCTGCAGCAACGCGTTCATCGGCACCACCAGGTAACCGCCAATGCCGCCCAGCAGGATCAGAAACGGCGCGGCCACCCAGACGTTGCTAATGAAGATCAGGAGTATCACCAGAAAGCCCATTGCAATAGCCAGCGGAATCACGCTGGTGGCGTTGTCGAGCCGCATGCGCATGCTGGCGACCACCGCGCCGATGGCGGTGCCGATGGCCACCACGCCGACCAGGCCGGAGGCTTCAGTGGTACCGTAGCCCAAAGCGGCTGCCGCCCAGGCCAAAACGATGTACCGCAGGTTGCCGGAGACGCCCCAGAACAGCGTCGTGGTTGCCAGCGAAATTTGCCCCAGCTTGTCGCGCCACAGCACCAGGTTGCAGCGCCAGAAGTCGGTCAGCAAGGCCACCGGCTTCTCCGGCAGGGGCAGCATCGGCGCACCGGTCAGGGGGATGAAGAGGTTGTAGGCGGCCGCGATCACGTACAGAAAGATGATCAGGGCAATCGCTGCCTCGGGCGGCGTGTCGATGCCGAAATCGAGATTGGGAATGTCGATCGCCAGCAGCGCATCCGACACCCGGTGCCCGACCAGTTGGCCGCCCAGCAATACCCCGAGGATGATCGATGCAATGGTCAGGCCCTCGATCCAGCCGTTGGCCTTGACCAGCTGCGACGGCGGCAACAATTCGGTGAGAATGCCGTACTTCGCCGGCGAATAGGCCGCTGCGCCCATGCCGACCACGGTGTAGGCGATCAGTGGGTGGACACCAAACAGCATCATCAGGCAACCGCCCACCTTGAGCGTATTCGAAAGAAACATCACGCGGCCCTTTGGCAGCAGGTCGGCGAATGCGCCCACGAAGGGTGCCAGTGCCACATAGAACAGGGCGAACATCGGCACCAAGGCCGCACGCTGCCATTCCGGTGCGCCGCCGCTCTTGAGCAACTCGATGGCCGCGACAAACAGGGCGTTGTCGGCAAGCGAGGAAAAAAACTGCGCCGCCATGATGGTGTAAAAGCCGGGTTTCATCGTGTCCTTGTGAATTAGAATAAAAGCTTGACAAGTGCCCGCTGAATCCTGATTCCACGATCCGGTTCCTGGCGCATGCGCCCGGCTTTATAGCACGAAAACCTTCTCGCAAATCAACGATTTAGCCTTGACAATCGATCCTCAGGCAGCAGCCTTTCCAACCACTTTCGTGCCCTTCCCACGGCCGCGGGCGCGCGTGCAAGCGGGGCTCTTGGCAGCGCCCAAGGCCTCCTGAGACCATGCCGCGCCCGATCCAGGCCAGGTTTGACTTGGGCGCTTTTGCCCACAACCTTGAAGTGGTGCGCAAGGCCGCGCCGGGCGTACGCGCGTGGGCGGTAGTCAAGGCCAATGCATACGGGCACGGCCTGTTGCGTGCTGCCGGCGCGATGCGCGCCGCCGACGGCTTTGCGTTGCTCGATCTGCACGAAGCGGCACGTCTGCGCGAAGCCGGGTTCGCGCACCCGATCCTGCTGCTCCAAGGCGTGTTCGAAGCGCGCGACCTTGATACCGTCGACGCCTTGCACCTGACACCGGTGATGCATCACTCGGCGCAAATCGACATGCTGCAGCGTGCGACCCTCAGGCGCCCGCTTGACGTGTATTTGAAGTGCAACAGCGGCATGAACCGACTGGGCTTCGGCACCGACGCCGTGCCTGGCGCACACGCACGTTTGAAAGGCATGCCGCAGGTCAAGTCGGTGACGCTGATGACGCATTTCGCCGATGCCGACGGCCCCCTGGGTGTGGCCGACCAGATGGCGCGCTTCGCCCCCTTGGGCGCTCAACTCGAAGCGCCCGCCAGCATGGCCAATTCAGCGGCCATCCTGCGCCATGCCGAAACCCACGGCGACTGGGTGCGACCCGGCATCGCGCTGTATGGCGCCTCGCCGTTCCCCGACCAGAGCGCCGCGCAACTGGGGTTGCGACCGGTGATGACCTTGACCAGCCAGATCATCGCGCTACAAACGCTGAAGCCGGGTGAAGGTGTGGGCTACGGTTTCAAGTACCGGGCAATGGCCGAAACCCGCATCGGCATTGTTGCCTGCGGCTATGCCGACGGTTATCCGCGCCACGCGCCTGCCGGCAACGCAGCCGGCGCCCCGATCATGGTCGATGGCATGCTGACCCGCACCGTTGGCCGGGTGGCGATGGACATGCTGTACGTCGATCTGACTGCGGTACCGCAGGCACGGCTTGGCAGCAAGGTCGTGCTGTGGGGCGGGGACCTGCCGGCCGACGATGTCGCGGCGGCGGCCGGTACGGTGTCATACGAATTGTTTTGCGCCCTGGCCTCGCGCGTTCCTGCGATTGAAATCTGAAGGCGTACGCCACCGCGGCTGGCTGCGCGCGTCACCATGCCCAGAACGAAGGAAATGAATGGCCAAGGTCAAGACCGTGTATGTGTGCTCCGAGTGCGGCGGTGATGCCCCGAAATGGCAGGGGCAATGCCCTGATTGCGGTGCCTGGAATACCCTGACGGAGGTGCGACTGGAGTCGGCCAAGGGTGCCGCGACCAACCGCTACGCCGCCGGCGCGGGTGGGCTTGCAGCCAGCGGGGCGCTGAAGTCACTGGCCGAAATTGAAACACGGGATACCCCGCGCATCGGCAGCAGCATTGACGAGTTTGACCGGGTCTTGGGCGGCGGTTTTGTGCCGGGCGGCGTGGTGTTGATCGGCGGCGACCCGGGCATCGGCAAGTCCACGCTTTTACTGCAGGCGTTAGCTGGCCTGTCATCAACGGCCAAGGTACTTTACGTGACCGGCGAGGAATCGGCGGAGCAGGTGGCTTTGCGTGCCCAGCGCATGGGGCTTTATGCACCGCAGTTGAAACTGCTGCCGGAAATCAGTCTCGAGAAGATCCAGGCGACGCTGCTGGCGGAAATGCCTGCCGTGGCGGTGATCGATTCGATCCAGACGCTTTATTCGGACGCGCTCTCGGCAGCCCCCGGATCGGTGTCGCAAGTGCGCGAATGCGCCGCGCAACTCACGCGCATCGCCAAGCAGACCGGCATCGTGATCGTGCTGGTCGGGCATGTCACCAAGGAAGGCACCATCGCCGGCCCGCGCGTGCTCGAACACATCGTCGATACGGTGCTGTATTTCGAAGGCGACACGCATTCCTCCTTCCGTTTGATACGTGCCTTCAAGAACCGCTTTGGTGCGGTCAACGAGCTGGGCGTTTTCGCCATGACCGATCGCGGTCTCAAGGGCGTGTCCAATCCCTCGGCGCTGTTCCTGTCGCAGCATGATCACGACGTGCCGGGCTCGGCCGTGCTGGTGACCCAGGAAGGCACGCGGCCGCTGCTGGTGGAAATCCAGGCCCTGGTGGATCAGGCACATGCGCCCAATCCGCGCCGACTTTCAGTCGGGCTTGACCAAAATCGTCTGGCGATGCTGCTGGCGGTGCTGCACCGGCATGCCGGTGTCGGCTGCTACGACCAGGACGTCTTCATCAACGCCGTGGGCGGCGTCAAGATCGGCGAACCGGCGGCCGACCTGGCGGTGCTGCTGGCGATCATGTCATCCCTCAAGGGCAAGCCGTTGCCGCGCGGTCTGGTGGTGTTTGGCGAGGTCGGCCTGGCCGGCGAAATCCGGCCGGCGCCGCGCGGCCAGGAGCGCCTGCGCGAAGCAGCCAAGCTGGGCTTCACCCAGGCGCTGATTCCCAAGGCCAACATGCCCAAAACGGCCATCGCGGGCCTCGAACTGATTGCTTGCGATCGCGCGGCGGAGGCCCTGGCGCGTTTTCGCTAGGGCGGCCGGGTGGGCAGCCTGGGGCGCATTTCACGGGCATACAAATGCTATAATCCACATCCACCAGCAGACGGTGCGCCTGTCGCTTTTTCGCGGCCCCGGTAGTCCAAGCGGCGCGCCAACCCAGACCTCATGAAGCCGGTGATCGCACTGGTCGGCCGGCCCAACGTCGGCAAATCGACCCTTTTCAACCGCTTGACCAAGTCGCGCGACGCGCTTGTCGCCGATATCCCTGGCTTGACGCGCGACCGCCACTACGGTCACGGACGCATCGGCGACCGCCCGTTCCTGGTGATCGACACCGGCGGATTCGAGCCTGACGCCAAGTCGGGCATCGTGGGCGAAATGGCCAAACAGGCCTCGCAGGCGATCGCCGAGGCCGATGTGGTGATTTTCCTTACCGACGGCCGCGCCGGCGTCACCGGGCATGACCACACGATCGCCGAAATGTTGCGCAAATCTGGGCGCAAGGCGCTGCTGGCGGTCAACAAGACCGAGGGCATGACGCTCACCGGCATGGCCAACGAATTCTTCGAACTCGGCCTGGGCGAACCACGCCCGATTTCCTCGGCGCACGGCGATGGCGTGCGCGAACTGATCGAACTGGCGCTCGAACCTTTTCCCGAAGAGGAATTGGCGCCTGCGGAAGGTATTGAAAAGCGGCCGCGCATCGCCATCGCCGGGCGGCCAAACGTCGGCAAGTCGACGCTGGTCAACACACTTCTGGGCGAGGAACGCGTCATCGCATTCGACCAGCCGGGCACCACGCGCGATGCGATCTCGATCGACTTCGACTACGACAACCAGCCCTATACCCTGATCGATACGGCAGGACTGCGGCGGCGCGGCAAGGTATTCGAGACCATCGAGAAGTTTTCGGTCATCAAGACCATCCAGGCAATTTCGGACGCCAACATCGTGGTGCTGGTGTTGGACGCGCAGCAGGACATCGCCGATCAGGATGCGCATATCGCCGGCTTCATCCTGGAAGCCGGACGCGCGGTGGTGATCGCGATCAACAAGTGGGACGGTCTGGATGCCTATGCGCGCGAACGGGTCAAGCATGAATTCGCCCGCAAGCTCAAGTTTCTCGATTTTGCCAACGTGCATTTCATCTCGGCGCGTCTGGCGCAAGGGATTGGCGCCCTGATGAAATCGGTGGGCGAGGCCTATGCGGCAGCTACCGCCAAGCTTTCCACGCCACGCATCACCCGTGCCCTGCAAGAGGCGGTGGAGCGCCAGCAACCGCCACGTGCGGGCATGTCGCGTCCGAAAATGCGTTATGCGCACCAGGGCGGCATGAACCCGCCGATCATCGTGGTGCACGGAAACTCGCTGCAACAGGTGCCCGACAGCTACCGACGTTACCTGGAGGGCTATTTTCGGGAAACTTTTCGGCTCAAAGGCACTCCATTACAGGTGCAGTTCAAGCTCGGGCGAAACCCCTACGCGGAGTCCTGATATCCGCAGGTGAAACCGGTTACGGCCCCAAAGCCGCGGCCGGCGACGCCCGCAGCGCCCGTGCTTGGCAGTGATTTGGCGATCGTGTACATTGAAATTTCAACAATAAGACTGGAGTTTTTCCATGAGCAACAAAGGGCAAATGCTACAAGACCCGTTTCTCAATGCCCTGCGGCGCGAGCACATGCCGGTGGCGATTTACCTGGTAAACGGCATCAAGCTGCAAGGACAGATCGAATCCTTCGACCAGTACGTCGTGCTGCTCAAGAACACAGTCACACAAATGGTCTACAAGCATGCGATCTCGACGGTGGTGCCTTCACGCCCGGTCAACATGAGCCTCGAAACGGAAGGCGAAACCTGATTTCGCGCCTCCGCGCCGGCGCGCAGGCCTGAGCGCGCGCCCATGCTGGATTCCTACCAGGCGCCCAAACGCACGGCGCTTGACATCAACGCCAATCAGGCGGCACTGGTTTGCCTTGATTTCGGCGGCGGTGATCATGCCGATGCAGTGGCCGAGTTTCGGCTTCTCTGTCAAAGCGCAGGATTGATCGAGGTGAGCTTCACGGCCGGCCGCCGCGCGCGCCCCGATTCCGCCTTGTTCGCCGGTTCCGGCAAGGTCGCCGAAATTGCCGCAGCAATCGAGCCTGCCCACGCCGCCATTGCCGTTTTCAATCACATTTTGTCGCCGGCGCAACAGCGCAATCTCGAGCGCGAACTCAAGGTGCCGGTGATCGATCGCAGCACGCTGATCCTCGACATTTTCGCGCAGCGGGCGAAAAGCCATGAAGGCAAAATCCAGGTTGAACTGGCGCAGTTGCGTCATTTGGCCACCCGCCTGGTGCGCGGCTGGACCCACCTGGAGCGGCAAAAAGGCGGTATCGGTCTGCGCGGCCCGGGCGAAACCCAACTCGAAACCGATCGCCGCCTGCTCGGTGACAGGGTCAAGCTCCTGAGCGCACGCCTGCAACGCCTGCAACGTCAGCGCGACGTGCAGCGCCGCGCACGCAGCCGCGGCGGGGTTTTCTCGGTATCTTTGGTTGGCTACACCAATGCCGGAAAATCCACCCTTTTCAACGCCCTCACCAAGGCCGACTCCTACGCCGCCGACAAATTGTTCGCTACCCTGGACACCACCTCGCGGCGCCTGCATTTGGGCGACGCTCTGGATGTCGTGGTCTCGGATACCGTCGGCTTCATCCGCGACCTCCCGCACACCCTGGTGGCGGCGTTTCGCGCGACTCTGGAAGAGACCGCACAGGCCGATCTGCTGCTGCATGTGGTCGATTCCGCAGCGCCGGCGCGCATGGAACAGATCGCCGAGGTGGAGTCGGTGCTCAAGCAAATCGGCGCTGCCGACGTGGCGCAAATTCTGGTCTGGAACAAGATCGACCTGGCCGCCGAAGAGGGCGGTGCGCGCCATCGCGCGAGTGTGGAACGCGACGAATATGCTAATATTTCAAGGTTGTACGTGAGCGCGCGTACCCGCGAGGGTCTGAGTCATTTGCGCCAAGCTCTGATGGAACGTGCGGCGCTATTCAAGCGCGGTTCGGGGCAGAAGAGTGCAGCGATCGCGGCGGGAGCATCGGGCTCATCCGCCGTTTCTGTTTTGTAAGGGCACTGCAGTCCATGCATCTAAATTCGTGGTTGTCAGCAATAAAAAGCCGGATCGCCGGCCATCGTGTGTTCGCCACTGGCGGCGGTCCGCCAGACCTGGAAGAGTTGTGGCGCGATTTCAATCGCAAGCTCTCGGGCATGTTCGGCGGCGCTGGTGGCGGTGGCAACCGCGCGCCTGCCAGCGGCAGCGGCGGCCCACCGAACATGAAATTGTTCGGTGGGGGCATGGCCCTGGTGGCCGCCGTGGTGTTGCTTTTGTGGGCTTCGAGCGGCTTCTTCATTGTGCCGGAAGGCCAGACTGCGGCGATCATGCGCTTCGGCAAGTTCACCGAACAAACCGATCGCGCCGGTTTCAAATGGCGCCTGCCTTACCCGATCGAGCAGCATGAAATGGTCAACTTGCAGCAGTTGCGGCAGGTCGAGGTCGGCTACCGCAACAACGTCAAGACCAAGGTTCTCAAGGAATCGCTGATGCTCACCGATGATGAAAACATCATCGACATCCAGTTCGCGGTGCAATACCGCTTGTCGTCGGCAACCGACTACCTGTTCAACAACCGGGCACCTGACGAAACCGTGCTGCAGGCTGCGGAAACCGCGATGCGCGAACTGGTGGGCAAATCGAAGATGGATTTCGTACTCTATGAGGGCAAGGAGCAGGTGGCAAAATCGGCTGAAAAGCTGATCCAGCAGATCGTCGATCGCTACAAGACCGGCATTCTGATTGTCAACGTGACCTTGCAGAATGTTCAGCCGCCGGAGCCGGTACAGTTCGCATTCGACGATGCGGTCAAGGCCGGCCAGGATCGTGAACGCCAGAAAAACGAGGGCCAGAGCTACGCCAACGAGGTTATTCCGAAAGCCAGCGGCGCCGCCGCCCGACTGACCGAGGAAGCCGAAGCCTACAAGCAGAAGGCGATCGCCGGTGCCGAGGGCGATGCCAGTCGCTTCAAGCAGGTGCTTGCCGAATACTCCAAGGCACCGCAAATCACGCGTGATCGCATGTATATCGAAACCATGCAGCAGGTGTACGCCAACACCTCGAAAGTGATGATCGACGTGCGATCCGGCAATCCCCTGCTGTATCTGCCGCTGGACAAGCTGGTGCAGCAATCGGGCTCCGGCACGGGGGGCTTGCAGGTCGAGCCTTCCGGGACCGGCGCGGCACGCGCGCCGGCCACTGAGGCTGCCGCCGCACCAGTCGGCGAAGCCCGCTCGCGCGACGCGCAGCGCAACCGTGAACGGGAGGGTCGTTGATGCCGCGCGTCGCCTCCGCCGTTTTCGGCCTGCTGCTGCTGGTGATGCTGGCCTCCTCCACCCTCTTCGTGGTCGATCAACGCCAATACGCGATCGTGTTCGCCTTGGGCGAGGTCAAGGAGGTTGTCAATCAGCCCGGCCTGCATTTCAAGTTGCCGCCGCCTTTTCAGAACGTCACGTTCTACGAAAAGCGCATCATGACCATCGATACGCCGGATTCCGACCGCTTCATCACTTCGGAGAAGAAGAATCTGGTGGTGGACTCGTTTGTCAAGTGGCGCATCAGCGACCCCAAGCTTTACTACGTCAGCGTCCAGGGGCGTGAAATCGATGCGGTATACCGCATCCAGCAAAGCCTGAAGGATGCGCTCAACAACGAGATCGGCAAGCGCACCGTCAACGACATGGTGTCGGGTGCGCGTGACAAGGTGATGCAGGACATCAGCAACAAGGTCAACATCGACGCCGGCAAGATCGGGGTTGAGATCGTCGATGTCCGCTTGAAGCGCGTCGAGTTCTCCGACGAAATCAAGGATGCGGTATTCAAACGCATGGAGTCCGAGCGCAAGCGGGTCGCCAACGAACTGCGCTCGACCGGTTTTGCCGATAGCGAAAAGATTCGCGCCGATGCCGACCGGCAGCGTGAGGTGATCCTGGCGGAAGCCATCAAGGGTGCGCAGACAGTCAAGGGCGATGGCGATGCGAAGGCGGCGGCGATCTATGCAGCCGCATTTGGACAGAATCCGGAGTTCTACAATTTCTACCGCAGCCTGGAAGCCTATCGCAACAGCTTCCGCAACAAGGGCGACGTGCTGGTGGTCGAGCCCAATTCCGAGTTCTTCAAGTACCTGAAGAATCCGGGCGGTGGCTCCGGCAAGGGCAAGTAAGCAGCGGCCTTGGGCATTTGTGTCTACATTTCTGGCAGCTCTGGCCCTGATGCTGGTGATCGAAGGTCTGGCACCATTGATCGCCCCGGTGACATGGCGTGAAACGTTCCGCCGCATGATCGACCTGCGCGACGGCCAGTTGCGCTTTGTCGGCGCCGCCTCGATCGCCTGCGGCGCCTTGCTGTACCTGATTGTCGCCTGAGAAGCTCAGGCCCGCATGTCGAACTGGGCGCTGCCTGAGTACATCGCAGACGTGCTGCCACCGGAGGCGCGGCGCATCGAAGCACTGCGTCGTGCCTTACTCGATGTCTTTCGTGCGCACGGTTACGAGTTGACCCTGCCGCCCTTGCTCGAGTACGTGGACTCCCTGTTCACGGGAACCGGCCACGACATGGAGCTGCGCACCTTCAAGCTGGTCGACCAACTCAGCGGGCGCACCATGGGCTTGCGCGCCGACATCACGCCCCAGGTGGCGCGCATCGATGCCCACTTGCTCAACCGCGAAGGCGTGAGCCGCCTGTGCTATTGCGGTCCTGTGCTGCACACGCTGCCGGCCGGACTGGCGGTGAGCCGCGAACCCTTGCAAATCGGCGCGGAGCTTTATGGTCATGCCGGGCTCGAGGCTGACATCGAAATCCAGAACCTCCTGCTCGCAGTGCTCAGGCAAAGCGGAGTGACGGTACGCCTGGATCTCGGGCACGTGGGCGTGTTTCGTGCGCTGGCAGCGCGCGCCTCGCTCGAGGCTGCCGCCGGCGAGAGTCTGTTCGCAATGTTGCAGTCCAAGGACACACCGGCCATCGACGTCGCCAGCGCAAGCGTGGCCGAGCCCCTGCGTTCGGCCTTGCGCCTGCTGCCGCGCTTGTATGGTGGCCCCGAGGTACTGGAGCGTGCGCGGCGCGAACTGCCGGACCTGCCACAGATTCATGCCGCGCTTGACGACCTGGAGCATCTGGTAGCCGCCATCGAGGGCGCCGAGGTCAGCATCGACTTGGCCGAGTTGCGCGGTTACCAGTATCACAGCGGCGTGGTGTTCTCGGCGTACAGCGACGGCCTGCCCAACGCGATCGCGCGTGGCGGGCGCTACGACGAGGTCGGGCGCGCATTCGGCCGGGCGCGCCCGGCGACCGGGTTTTCACTGGATTTGCGCGAGCTGGCGCGACTCACCCCGGATCTCGCCGAATGCACCGGCATTCTCGCGCCCTGGTCGCAGGATGCCGCGCTCAAGGACAAGATCAACGCCTTGCGCTTGGCCGGCGAAGTCGTTGTCAGTGCCTTGCCGGGGCATGATTCCACGTCCTGGCTGCCATGCTGCGCGCGCGAGTTGCGCCTTGAAGCTGGCCGCTGGAGCGTGGTACCGATCCTCCCTGTGGCCGCCGCGGTCACCTGACGGAGTAAAGTCGTAGCGCGCTTTACTTCCCGATCCTGTGCGCAGCCGCGCGCTGTATCAGGCCTTGATCGTCCGCTTTCAATTTTTCATGTAACAGGCATGCCATGGCAAAAAACGTAGTGGTCATCGGAACCCAGTGGGGCGACGAGGGCAAAGGCAAGATCGTCGACTGGATGACAGACCATGCCGATGGCGTGGTGCGCTTTCAGGGTGGCCACAACGCCGGCCACACGCTGGTGATCGCCGGTCGCAAGACCATACTGCGACTGATCCCGTCGGGCATTTTGCGCCCCGATGTAACTTGCTACATCGGCAATGGCGTGGTGCTGTCCCCGGAAGCGCTGTTCAAGGAGATCGACGAGCTTGAGGCCGCAGGCATCCGGGTCTCGAATCGCCTGCGCATTTCACAATCCTGCACCCTGATCCTGCCGTATCACGTGGCGCTCGACCAGGCACGGGAGGCCGCCAAGGGCGCTGCCAAGATCGGCACCACGGGCCGCGGCATCGGTCCTGCCTACGAAGACAAGGCCGGGCGACGTGCGCTCAAGGTGATCGACCTCTTCAACCCCGAGCGCTTTGCCGTCAAGCTTGGCGAGGTGATGGATTTCCACAATTTCGTGCTCACCCAATACCTCAAGACCGCAGCGGTCGATTACAAGGCAACGCTCGACCAGATGCTCGCGTTCGCAGCGCGCTTGAAGCCGATGGTGGCCGATGTTTCCAGTGAGCTGCATGCGGTCTCGGCCGCCGGCAAGAACCTGCTGTTCGAAGGTGCCCAGGGCACACTGCTCGATGTCGACCACGGCACTTATCCTTTCGTCACCTCTTCGAATTGCGTCGCCGGTGCAGCGGCTGCGGGCGCCGGTGTCGGGCCGTCGCAACTGCACTACATCCTGGGCATTACCAAGGCCTATGCGACACGCGTCGGCTCCGGCCCGTTCCCCACCGAGCTTGATGACGCCGTCGGTGATCACCTGCGTGTCAAGGGCAGCGAGTTCGGCTCCGTCACCGGGCGGCCGCGGCGCTGCGGCTGGTTCGACGCGGCGGCTCTCAAGCGCTCGATCCAGATCAACGGCATCAGCGGGCTTTGCATCACCAAGCTTGACGTGCTTGACGGCATGGAGAGCGTCAAGCTGTGCACGGGTTACCGGATGAACGGCGTGGCCTACGACCTGCTGCCGCCGGGCGCCGACAGTGCCGCTGCCTGTGTGCCGGTGTACGAGGAAATGCCGGGCTGGAGCGAAACCACCGTTGGGGTACAACAGCTCGAACGCCTGCCGCAGAACGCGCGCAACTACCTGCAACGACTGGAACAGGCCTGTGGTGCGCCAATCGCCCTGATTTCCACCGGACCCGAGCGCGACCAGACCATCGTGCTGTCACACCCGTTCAAATAAGGCGGGCTTAAGAAAAAAACCTTCATGGCAGACCTCTTTGTATCCTGGAACGACTATCACGATGCCATTGAGCGGCTCGCAGCCAAGGTACATGCATCCGGCTTCGCCTTCAATCAGATCATCTGCCTGGCGCGCGGCGGCCTGCGCGTAGGTGACACCCTGTCGCGCATCTTCAACCAGCCCCTGGGTGTACTGGCGACCCAATCCTACTTTGCCAATCTCGACAAGAGTGAAGAAACCCAGGGAGAACTGACCATCGGCCAGCACATGGCCAAGGTCAATGAGCGCCTGGGCGATCGTGTCCTGATGGTCGACGACCTGGTCGATTCCGGCAAGACCATGCAGGAAGTCGTCAGCCATCTGCGCACCCGCTACCCGGGCATCATCGAGGTGCGCACCGCGGTGATCTGGCGCAAGGGCTGTTCGGTTTTCACGCCGGATTTCTGCGCCGACGATCTGCCGCACAATCCGTGGATTCACCAGCCTTTCGAAATCTACGACAAACTGAAACCGGCCGAGCTGGCCACGCGCCTGGATGCGACGTCCTGAGCAGCGAAAACAAAAAGCCGCTCCGGGAGCGGCTTCGCGTTTGTTGCATGCAGTCGGCAAGAGTCGACAAGAGTGGACTATTGAAACTGGTGCCCAGAAAGGGACTCGAACCCCCACAGTGTTGCCACCGCCAGGACCTGAACCTGGTGCGTCTACCAATTCCGCCATCTGGGCATTAAAGCTGACTGCTTTGAACGCTGGAACTGAACAAAACCGTCACCCCAACTCACCAAGATTATAACGAAAATTGAAAACCAACGCACGTAAGTCCACACGCGGGAGCACCCAGGCACGGGCCAATCCGCCGCGACCCGGTTTCGAAGACCGCGTCACAATTCCGTCACGCAGTGAAATAGCGCTGGCGACTGAAGACAATCCGGGCCTTTCGGTCGCCGGGCTTGCCGACATCCTGGCGCTTGAACCCAATGCCCATGATGCCTTCGCGCGGCGTATCGACGCCATGCTGCGCGATGGCGAATTGCTGCTCAAGGCGGGCGGGCGGCTGGCATCGGGTACCGCGCGCTTGATCGAATCGGGGCGCGTCAGTCGCCATCGCGACGGCTTCGGCTTCATCGCGCCGGAATCCGGCGGTGATGACCTATACGTGCCGCCGCATTCGCTTGCAGGCGTGATGCATGGCGATATGGTCACCTTCACGCGACGTGGCTTCGACCGGCGCGGGCGTCAGGAAGCACGCATCGTCGCAGTAGTGGAACGTGCGATCAAGCATGTGGTTGGCCGCTTGAAGCGCGATGGCAAGCATTGGGTGGTGTTGCCGCAGGATCGCAACTTCAGCCAGGAGGTGGAGCTAGAGGGTGTGGCGAGCGGGCGCGAGGGCGAATTCGTCAGTGTGGAAATCACCCGCTACCCCGAAGACGGCCTGGCGATGCAGGGGCGGATCGACGAAGTTCTGGGTGCGGAAACCGATTCCGGCATCGAGATCGAGATCGCCTTGCGCAAGCACGATCTGCCGCATGTGTTCGCCGCCGCAGCCTTGGCGGAAGCCGCCAAATTGCCGGACAGACTGAGGCCGGCCGACTACCGCGACCGACGCGACATACGCGATCTGCCGCTTGTTACCATCGACGGTGAAGACGCGCGCGATTTCGACGATGCGGTATTCGCCGAGGCTATCAAGGGTCGCAGCGGCAGCCCCGGTCGCGGCTTTCGCCTGATAGTGGCAATTGCCGACGTCAGCCACTATGTTAAGCCGGGGGCGCCACTGGATCGCGACGCCCGCGAGCGCGGCACCTCGGTCTATTTTCCGCGCCGCGTGATCCCGATGTTGCCGGAAAAAATCTCCAACGGATTGTGTTCGCTCAATCCTGACGTCGATCGCCTGGTCATGGTGTGCGACATGGTGGTGGGCACAAGTGGCGTCATCGAATCCTACGAGTTCTATCCTGCAGTGATGCACTCGCAGGCGCGCTTCACCTACACCGAGGTGGCCGCCATCCTGGCCGAACCGGAAGGCGAGGCCGCGCGCAAGCGACCGGCGCTGGTGCCGCACCTGCATTGCCTGTACAAGGTATTCAAGGCCCTCCTGGCGTCCCGCGCGCAACGCGGTGCGGTGGATTTCGAATCGACCGAAACCAGGCTGCTGTTCAATGACGCAGGGCGCATCGAGCGAATCGTTCCGGTGGTGCGCAACGAAGCCCACAAGCTGATCGAGGAATGCATGCTGGCAGCCAATGTATGCGCCGCCGACATTCTGGAAAAGCACAAGCACCCGGCGCTGTACCGGATTCACGCCGGACCGACACCGGAGAAACTGGAAAACCTGCGCGCCTTCCTCGGGCCGCTGTCGTTAGCGCTCGGGGGCGGCGACGATCCGACCGCGATGGACTATGCAAGACTGGCCAATTCGGTCAAGGGTCGGCCTGACGCCGGACTGATTTCCAGCGTCATGCTGCGCTCCATGCAACAGGCTCAGTACAACCCCGACAACATCGGCCATTTCGGGCTGGCGTACGACAAATATGCGCACTTCACCTCGCCGATACGCCGCTACCCGGATCTGCTGGTGCATCGTGCGATCAAGGCCGTTCTCAAGCACAGCCGCTACCATGAGGAAGACTGGGACGCGCTCGGCGCGGAGTGCTCGCACCACGAGCGGCGTGCCGACGATGCCTCGCGCGAGGTGCAATCCTGGCTCAAGTGCCAGTATGCCTACGAGCATCTTGGCGACGAATTCGAGGGATCGATCAGCGGTGTCGCCGGGTTCGGCATTTTCGTCACGCTCGACGAACTGTTGATCGACGGCATGATCCATGTCTCCGAACTCGGACGTGACTACTTTGTGTACGACGAGAGTCGTCATGTGTTGCGCGGCGAGCGCTCGGGCCAGGTCTATGGTCTGGGGCAACGGGTCTCGGTGCGCATCGTGCGGGCTGATCCGGATGCGCTGAAGATCGATCTCGCGCTGGCCGAGGCCGGGTCCGACGAGAGCACGGCCCAGCGCTCGGAGGATCGCGAAAGCAGGCCGGCGGCCCCGGGCTATGCACAACCACGCGGCGCTCGCAAGAAAGCCGGCGCCAAGGCATTGGCGGCGCCTGTCAAGCCCAGGGCGAAAGCCGCGCCGAACAAGGCGCGCCCCACTGCAAAATCAAAAACCCGTAAACGCGTTCAAGGAAAAACATCATGACACTTCCCCACAGCATGAAATACATCGACCACGGCCAGGGCGGCGCAGCCGATTGCATGCAGATCAAGAGCGGCCCCTTGCCACAGCTAAAGCCCGGGGAGGTGCTGATCGAGGTGGCCTACGCCGGTGTCAATCGCCCGGACGTGGCGCAGCGCTCCGGCAAGTATCCGCCACCGCCCGGCGCCTCGCCTACCATCGGCCTGGAGGTTTCGGGGCAGGTGGTGGCGCGTGCCGCGGACGTGACCCGATGGAACGTCGGCGACAAGGTATGTGCACTGACGCCAGGCGGCGGCTATGCCGAGTATTGCGCTACGCCTGCCTCCAGTTGCCTGCCGTTACCTGCCGGACTCTCCATGCGCGAAGCGGGTGCGCTGCCCGAGAATTTCTTCACCGTGTGGACCAACGTGTTCGATCGCGGCCGCCTGGCCGCAGGTGAGACCTTCCTGGTGCATGGCGGCTCGTCAGGCATCGGGATTACTGCGATTCAGCTGGCCAAAGCTTTCGGCGCCACCGTCTACACCACCGTTGGCAACGCCGAAAAGGCGGCAGCGGTCAAAAGGCTCGGTGCAGATGCCGCCATCAATTACCGTACCCAGGACTGGGCCGAGGAAATCGCCAGGCTGACCGAAAAGCGCGGTGTAAACCTGATCCTCGACATGGTCGGTGGGCCCTATATCGAGAAGAACCTGAAATCCCTGGCACCCGACGGCAGGTTGGTGCAAATCGCCTTCCTGCAGGCCTCGCGCAACGAGATCGACCTGCTGCCGATCATGGTCAAGCGCCTGACCGTCACCGGTTCGACCCTGCGTCCGCGCACCATCGAAGCCAAGGCGGCGATGGCGCAATCGCTCTTGACCAAAGTGTGGCCGCTGATCGAGGCCAGGAAGGTCGGCACCCTGATCCACGCCGAATTCGCGCTGGCCGACGCGCCGCGTGCACATGAATTGATGGAAGGGTCGACGCACATCGGCAAGATAGTTCTCAAGGTGCGTAGCTGAGTCGCGGCATCGTCTACATGTCCAATACGCGCTTCATCTACGGATTTCACGCGGTTGCCGGGCGCATCAAGCAGCGCTCGGCCTCCGTGCACGAGGTGTATGTGGATGCCACCCGGCGCGATGCCCGCACCCGCGACCTGATCAAGCTGGCCGCATCGTTCAAGGTGCGGGTGGTCGAAGTCGACGGTGCGCGCCTGGACGGCATGGCCGGTGCCGGCCGCCACCAGGGCGTCGCGGCCAAGGCCGACGCGGTCGAGCTCGCGGTGTCGCTCGATGATGTGCTCGATGCGGTTGTCGGGCCGCCGCTGGTGCTGGTGCTCGACGGCGTCACCGATCCGCACAACCTGGGCGCCTGCCTGCGCACGGCGGACGCCGCCGGCGTGCACGCTGTGCTCGCCCCCAAGGACCGCGCGGTCGGCCTCAACGCTACCGTGATCAAGGTGGCCTCGGGTGCGGCCGATACCGTGCCCTACATCACTGTCACCAATCTGGCGCGCTCGCTGCGCGAACTCAAGGAGCGCGACATCTGGATCGTCGGTGCCACCGAGGATGTGCCCATGGCCCACCACGCACCCGGCCTGGCGCGGCCTCTGGCCTGGGTGCTGGGCGCCGAAGGCGAGGGGCTGCGCCGCCTGACCCGCGAGACCTGCGACGAACTGCGCCACATACCGATGGCCGGCAGCATCGAGAGCCTGAATGTGTCGGTGGCTGCGGGCGTTTGCCTGTTCGAGGCGATGCGGCAGCGCGCCGCTACCTGAGCGCGGCAAGCCGGCGCCGGCCCCTACAGGCGCAGTTGCAGGAAGCGCAGCAGGCGCGGCGCCAGAAAGCCGTTGTGGCTGCCTGCTTCGTCCAGCGGATCAACCACCCAGAAGTGCGGCGCACCTTCAAGCACCACCGGCCGTGCGAAGTGCCCGGCCTGCTTCAGCGCGCGCAGGAACACCTCGGACTGATTGCGATAATCCACGGTGTCATCGCGCGTGCCCCACACCACCAGAAACGCGGTCGCGTTGTTGCGCCCTGAAATCCATGCCAGCGGCGAGGCGTCGAAGTAGGCACGCTTGTCGTCGATGGCGGCGAAACCCATCAGTTTCTCGGTGATCATGTCGCGCGTGCGTACTTCGATATCGTGCTGCCACTGGGCCAGCAGGTCAAACACGCCATAGATCGGCACCACCGCCTTGACGCGGGTTGAAAGCGTGGCATACGGGTCGTGTGGATAGGCGCCGGCGAAGTGCGGGTGGTCGCCCGCCAGGGCCGTAAGCGAAGCCAGGTGGCCTCCGGCCGAGTCGCCCATCAGCGCGATACGCTCGGGGTCGATCTTGAAATCGGCGGCCCGGCCACGCGCGAACTGCAGCGCCGCACGCACATCGTGCAGTGCCTCCGGAAAGGTCTTGCGGCCGGGTGCCGACAAGCGGTAAGTCACGGCAAACACAACGTATCCGCGTGCTGCCAGCCATGGCCCCCAATGGGCGTAGGCGAACGGCCCGCCAACCTGCCAGCCGCCACCGTGGATCGCGATGACCGCCGGAAACGGGCCATCGCCTGGCGGGATATACATGTCACCGGCAAGGCTGATGCCGTCGTGCTGCACGAATTCCACGCCCTGGCGCAGTTCGAATTTTCCAGGCTGCCCGGGGGCAACGGCGGATGAAGTCATGTCAGGTCTCCAATGTCAATAGAGCCTTGCTTTGCAAGGCAAGAGTGCAAGGCGCGATGGGTTTGAGAGTAGCATGCGAGGCCATCCTTGAGAAAGAACCCGATGTCCACGCCCACCCCCATTAACGCCTTCATCGACGACATGGCTACCCGCATCTACGTCGAACTTTCCAGCCGCGTCGTGCTGGCACCGGCACAGGCGGATAAGCCCAAACCGACCCCGGATGCCCTGGCGCGCATGAGCTACAAGCTGGCCGAGGCGTTCGTGCTGGTACGCGCAGATCGCACCGGCGAGCCGGTGGTGGCGAAGTACGAGGTCAAACTGTCGGATGTCGGCGGCTTGTAGCAGCTGAGGCTCGACCTAAAGGTCGCGCCGCGCCAGGCTGAAAGTTTGCCCGCTCGGCCCGGAAGCTGCCTGCGTGGCCATGAAAAGGGCCATCGGCACCACGTCCTCGGCCTCTTTGAACCATTCGGCCGCGCCGGTGGCGGCACGCAGTTGCGCTTCGCGCCCGGCGATGAAGGCCGTCAGTACCGGCCCGGGCACCAATTCGTTGACCGCGATGTTGCTCACCGCCAGTTCCTGCGCCAGCACCCGCACCAGCATGTGCAAGCCGGCTTTGGAAGCGGCGTAGGCCGAGCGCGTGGGGGTGCCGCGATGTCCCATGCCGGATCCGACGAAGATCATCTTGCCGGCACCGCGCCGCTTGAGCGCCGGAATCGCCGCCTTGGCGGTACAAAAGGCGCCGATGAGGTTGACCTCGATGGTGCCGCGCCACGCCTCTACATCGGAATCCTCGACCGGCTTGTTCTCCAGCGCAACGCCCGCGGCCGCCACCACGATATCGATGCCGCCGAATTGTTTTTCCGCCGCCGTGCAGAGCGTGTTCATGGCATTGAACTCGGCAACATCCGCGGGCGCGGCCATAGCATGAGCGCCTTCGGCGCACACCAGGAGCGCGGTTTCCTCCACTTCTGTGCGAGTGCGTGAAACGCAGACGATCGAGGCACCGGCCCGCGCATAGCCGATCGCGATCGCGCGCCCGATGCCGCGCCCGGCGCCGGTGATCAGCGCGACCTGGCCTGCAAGCGGGCCCGAATTTGTGCGCATGAAGCCGCTTCGATGCGTGAACGACTAGATGAAAACCGACTTCATCTGGCCGCTTGGATAGCGTGTGCCGGCCGCAGCGCCTCTGGGAAAGGCCTGCGCCAGGCGTTCGAGTTCGGTCGTCGACAGAGCAACGTTCAGTGCAGCGAGATTCTCGTGCACCCGTTCCACCCGCTTGGTGCCGGGAATGGCAACCACATCGCGTCCTTGCGCCAGCACCCAGGCCAGCGCCACCTGCCCAGGGGTACAGCCTTTTTCCGCAGCCAGTGTCTGCAGTGATGTCACCAGCTTGCGGTTGCGCTCCAGGTTCTCTGCGGCGAAACGCGGATGATCCTTGCGGCGATCGTTGGCCACATCGGCCGTGCCCTGTACGGCACCGGTCAAAAGGCTTCGGCCCAGCGGTGAATAGGCAACGAAGGAAATGCCCAACTCGCGGGTGGTGGCCAGCGTTTCCTCGGCTTCCTCGCGGTACAGCAACGAGTACTCCGTTTGCACCGCAGCCAGCGGATGCACCTTGTGTGCGCGGCGGATGGTGGCCGGATTGGCTTCGCACAGGGCGAGATAACGAACCTTGCCGGCGGCGACCAACTCCGCCATCGCCCCGATGGTGTCCTCGATAGCCACTTTTGGGTCGATGCGGTGAATGTAATAGAGATCGATGACCTCGGTGTCCAGGCGTTTCAGGCTGGCCTCGCATGCGGCCTTCACATACTCCGGGCTGCCATCGACACCATTGCCGCCGCCTTCCTGGCGCACCTGTCCGAACTTGGTCGCCAGGATCACGTTTTGGCGCCGCCCCTTGAGGGCTCGGCCGAGCAGGGTTTCGTTCTGGCCCCAGCCGTACATGTCGGCGGAATCGAGAAAATTGATGCCGGCATCGAGCGCCGCGTGTACCACCCTGATACCGTCATCGTCGCTGACCGCACCGTACACGCCGGAGAGCGACATGCAGCCCAGCCCGATGCTGGTGACATCCAGACTGGAGGCGCCGAGACGGCGGGTTGGCAGGGCAGGTGGCATGGTGGGCTCGCGCTTGGTTGGGGACGGCGGGGCCATTCTACGAAAATATCGCGCGCTGCAGATCCGAGTAGCACTGCCGTGCGGATGCGGTAGCATCGCGGGTTACCTGCCTGGCCGACCATCTGGCCGACCAGCGCGGCGGCATACAACAAACCGGCGCCGCCGTGAAGCGGGCGCATCTGGAGGAACGACAAGTGAGCGAGGTCACAGAGGTCACAGTTTTCGTTGAACACGAGCGGCATGGTGCGGTGCATCTGCTGCGCCTGAATAACCCGCCGGTCAACAGCCTGCGCAACGAGTTGCGCCTGCAACTGGCGCGGGCCCTTGACGCGGCGCGCGCCGAGGGTGCCACGGGCGTGGTGCTTGCCGGCAACGGGCGCATGTTCTCGGCCGGCGCCGAATTGCGCGAGATCGGCGGCGTGCGCCCGCCGCCGCTACTGCCTGACGTGCTGACGGCGATCGAGAGCTATCCAGGGGTGGTGGTAGCGGCCATTCACGGCACTGCCTTTGGCGGCGGCCTGGAACTGGGCCTTGCATGCCATGCGCGCCTGGCGGCTGCGGGCACCCAGTTCGCGTTGCCCGAAGTCAAGCGCGGGCTGATTCCCGGTGCCGGCGGCACGCAGCGCCTGCCGCGCCTGATCGGCGCGCAGGCGGCGCTGAAAATGATCCTGTCGGGCGACCCGGTGTCAGCGCAACAGGCGCACACGATGGGCTTTGTCGATGCAGTCATCGAGGGCAACCTCGAAGCAACGGCCATCGCATGGGCCGGCAATGCGTCCGGCCGAAAATTCACGCTCGCGCGCGATCGCACCGAACACGTCGTCGGCGCCGACCTGGCGGCGTTTGACGCACTCGCTGCCAGCCTCAACAAACGCACGCGTGGCCAGCAGAGCCCCCTGCAATGCGCCGACTCGGTACGCAATTCGCTCACCTTGCCGTTCGACGAGGGCATTGCCGCGGAGCGACGCATTTCGGCGCAAGCCGGCGCCAGCGAGCAATCGCGCGCCATGCGCCACGTCTTTTTTGGCGAGCGCGAGGTGCAACGGGTGATCGGCATGCCGGCCGACACTCAAGGATTGCCGGTCAAGCAGGTGGTGGTGATCGGTGCCGGCACCATGGGCGGCGGCATCGCGATGTCGTGCGCCAATTTCGGCTTGCCCGTCACTGTTGTCGAACGCGATGCCGAGGTTCTTGCAAAGGGCATCGCCAAATGCCGCGCCAACTGGCAGCGCACGGTCGACGCCGGCAAGCTGGCCGCGGCGGAAATGGAGCGGCGAGTGGCGCTGCTTGGCGGTTCGACCAGTCTGGACGTGGTGGCACAGGCCGATCTGGTGATCGAGGCGATCTACGAGAACCTCGACGCCAAGCGCGCTCTGTTCAGCGAACTCGATCGCATCGCACGGCCCGGCGTGGTGCTGGCATCGAACACCTCGACCCTCGATATCGACAAGATTGCCGAGGCCACGGCCCGGCCGCAATTGGTGCTGGGCATGCATTTCTTCAGCCCGGCCAATGTCATGCGCCTGTTGGAAATCGTGCGCGGCAAGGCCACCTCGGACGCGGCGCTGGCCACCGCGATCGAGGTCGGGCGGCGCATCGGCAAGCTCAACGTGGTGGTCGGCAATTGCGACGGCTTTGTCGGCAACCGCATGACCGGCAAGCGCGGCCCGCAAATCGAGCGCCTGCTGATCGAAGGCTGCATGCCGCAGGACATCGATCGCGTGATGGAAGCCTACGGCATGGCGATGGGACCGCTGGCCACCGGTGATCTGGCCGGGCTCGACATCGGCGCGGCGGTACGCAAGGCGCGCGGCACGGTGGCGCCGGTGGCCGACGCCATCGTGGCCGCCGGGCGACTCGGGCAAAAGACCAACGCGGGCTACTACCGCTATGACGAGAATCGCAAGCGCCTGGCCGATCCCGAGGTCGAGCGCATCATTCTCGCGGTTTCGGCCAGCCAGGGCGTCACGCGCCGGCGTATCGATGACGCCGAGATTCTCGAGCGGGTGTTGCTGCCGATGGTCAACGAGGGCGCACGCATCCTTGAAGAGGGGATCGCGCAACGTGCCATCGACATCGACGTGATTTTTGTCAATGGCTTCGGCTGGCCGGCCTGGCGCGGCGGCCCGATGTTCTGGGCCGATACGCAAGGGTCGGCCCAGGTGCGAGGGCGCCTGGCCCACTATGCCGCGCTGACTGGCGACGCCAATCTGGCGCCGGCGCCGCTGATGGAACGCATGGCAAGCACGGGCGCAAGCTTCAACGCCGCGCCCGGTACGCGCAGCGCCTGACCGGGGCCCGCCGCAGCGGCGCTCGAACCCAACCTTGACGCAGGGAATCGCACCATGGACTTACGCTTCAACGATGAAGAACAGGCTTTTCGGCAAGAGGTGCGCGCCTTCATCGATGCGCAATTGCCGGTGGCCACGCGCGCGCACCTGGTCGCCGGCCTCGGGCCCACCAAAGAGATGACGGTGGATTGGCAGCGCAAGCTCAACGCGCGCGGCTGGGCCGTGCCGCATTGGGCCGTGGCCTGGGGCGGCCAGCCCTGGAGCGCGATCAAGCGTTTCATTCTGTCCGAAGAGATACAGTCGGCGCCGGCACCGTCGCCGCTCGGCTTCAATGTGGCCATGTGCGGCCCGGTGATCATCGCCTTCGGCACCGAGGCGCAGAAACAGCGCTTCCTGCCGCGCATGGCCAACCTGGACGACTGGTGGTGCCAGGGCTTTTCCGAGCCCGGCGCCGGCTCCGACCTGGCAAGCCTGCGCTGCGCGGCGCGCCGTGAAGGCGATTCGTACGTGGTCAACGGCCAGAAGACCTGGACCACCTCGGCGCAGCATGCCAACTGGATCTTCCTGCTGGTACGCACCGACCCTGACAACCCCAAGGCGCAGGAAGGCATTTCCTTCCTGCTAGTCGACATGCAGACGCCCGGCATCACGGTGCGCCCGATCGTCACCATCGACGGCGGGCGCGAAGTCAACGAGGTCTTTTTCGACGAGGTGCGCGTGCCGCTCGAAAACCTGGTAGGCACTGAAAACCGCGGCTGGGACTGCGCCAAGTTCCTGTTGTCGAATGAACGCACCGGCCAGGCGCGCGTGGGCGCCTCCAAGGAGCGCTTGCGGCGCCTGCGTACCCTGGCGGCAACCGCGCCGGGACACAGCGGCGGCAAGTTGATCGACGACACACGCTTTCGCACGCGACTGACCGAGATCGAAGTGCAACTGAAGGCACTCGAGATGACGACCCTGCGCGTGTTGGCCGACGAGAATCGCCAGTTGAAGGAGCGCAAGCCCAATCCGGCGTCCTCGGTGCTGAAGATCCGCGGTACCGAAATCCAGCAGGCCATCAGCGAACTCTACGTGATGGCGGCAGGCCCTTACGGCATGGTGGCAGGCGACACCAGTGAGCCCGATGCGTTGCCGGAATGGACCGCGCTGGCGCAGGCGACCTATTTCAACTGGCGCAAGCAAAGCATTTACGGTGGATCCAACGAGATCCAGAAGAACATCATGGCCAAGGCCTTTCTGGGGTTATAAGCAACATGGATTTCGATCTGACCGAAGAGCAGGTGCAGTTGAAGGACAGCGTAGCCCGCCTCCTGAAGGAACGTTACGACTTTGAATCGCGGCGCGCCATCATGGCGCAAACGCCCGGCTTTTCGCGCGAGATGTGGGCCAGTTATGCCGAAATCGGCCTCCTCGGCCTGCCATTCGCGAGCGCAGACGGTGGCTTCGACGGCGCTGCGGCCGATGTGATGCTGGTTTCCGAATTGATGGGCGGCGCGCTTGCGCTCGAACCCTGGCTTGCCACGGTGGTACTGGGCGGCGGTTTCATGCGTCACGGTGCCAACGCGGCGCAGCGCGCGCAACTCCTGCCAGGCGTGATTGAAGGCAAGACCCTCTTGGCCTTCGCTCATACCGAGGCGCAGTCGCGCTACGACCTGGCCGATTGCCAGACCAGCGCCATGCCGCACGCCGGTGGCTGGGTGCTGCAAGGTGACAAGCGCGTGGTGCTGCATGGCGCGGCGGCGGATTACCTGTTCGTCACCGCGCGTACCGCTGGCGGCCGCATGGATCCCGGCGACATCGGCGTGTTCCTGGTGCCGGCCGCCTCGGCTGGCGTGCAAGGTCGCGGCTATGTCGCAAGCGACGGCACGCAAGCCGCCGACATTCGTTTCGACAACGTACATGTCGGGCCGGATGCATTGCTGGGCTCACCCGGCCACGGCCTCGACCTGGCAGAGCGGGTGGTCGACGAGGCCATCGCCGCACTGGCGGCCGAGGCGGTGGGCGCGATGCAGGCTGCGCTGGGCTTGACCCTCGACTACCTGCGCACCCGCAAGCAGTTCGGGCGCGCCATCGGCACCTTCCAGGCCCTCCAACATCGCACTGCCGACATGATGGTGGCCATCGAAGGGGCACGTTCCATGGCCATGCTGGCGGCAATGGTGGCCGGCGAGAACGACGCAGCATCGCGCCGGCGCCAGATGCGCGCGGTGAAAATCGAGATCGGCCGTGCCGCCCGCTTCGTCGGTCAACAGGCGATTCAGCTACACGGCGGTATCGGCATGACCATGGAGTACGCGGTCGGGCACTATTTCAAGCGCCTGACAGCGATCGACACGCAGTTCGGCGATGTCGACCATCATCTCGGGCTGCTGGCTGCCGAAGGCGGTCTGCTGGAAGCGGCCTGAGCCCTCGTGCTGCGCCGGGTTCAAGCGCGGCCAAGGAGCGGGGCAGGTGGAATGGAAAAAACCGGATGGCCGTTTATCGATAGTATTGGGCAAAGGCGCGCAAGACAGTCGTACCCACACTGAGGCATACTTGGTTCCCATGACATCTGCCACCCAGCCCACAGCACCTCTGCAATTTTCCCGCCCGGTGAGCCTATTGCTCAATGTTGCGCATGCGGTGGATCACATGTTCCTGCTGATCTTCGCCGCTTCTGTTGCGACCATTGCGCAGGAATTCGGCTTTGCCAAATGGGAAGATCTGATGCCTTACGGCGTGGGTGCGTTTTTTCTGTTCGGCATAGGTTCCTTGCCGGCCGGGCGCCTGGGTGATTTGTGGGGCCGCCGCGCGATGATGGTGATCTTCTTTTTCGGCATGGGCGCCGGTGCACTGGTGACTTCCCTGGCGCAAAACGCCTGGCAACTGGCCGGCGCGCTGACGATCATCGGCGCCTTCGCCTCGATCTACCACCCGGTCGGGATTCCGATGCTGGTGCAGCACGCCAGGAATCCCGGTGCCACCATCGGCGTCAACGGGCTGGCGGGCAACCTGGGAATCGCGGTGGCCGCGCTGGTCACCGGTTTCCTGATCAAGTGGCTGGGCTGGCGTGCGGCGTTTGCGATTCCGGGCGCCCTGGCTATCGTTTGCGGCGTGCTGTTCGCGCTGCTGTGCCCGCGCGAGACCGAGGCGCCCGCCAAGCGCAAGGGCGGAGCCAAGGTCGCCTTGTCGCCGGCTGCATTGGCGCGCGCCTTCCTGGTGATGACCACCGCTGCGGTTACCGCCAGCCTGTTGTTCAACCTCACCACCAACGGCAATGGCCAACTGATCACCGAGCGCTTTCGCGGCATCATCGAGGATCCGGCGCGCCTGGGCATCCTGCTGGCGGTGGTCTACAGCGTGGCGTCGATCGCACAAATCATAGTAGGCCGGCTGATCGACCGCTTCACCCTTAAATCCCTGTATTTCTGGATCGTGCTGGGCCAGATTCCATTGCTGCTGGCAGCCTCCAGCGCACAAGGCTGGTGGCTGTTCTTCCTGCTCACCGCCAGCATGGCCTTCATCTTCGGCGCCATCCCGTTCACCGATGCGATGGTGGTGCGCTATGTGGACGACCGCCTGCGCTCGCGCGTGGCAGGCATGCGCATGGCAGTGTCGTTTTCGATCAGCTCTGTGGCGGTATGGGCGTTGGGGCCAATGGTCAAGGGCCTGGGCTTCGGTACCCTCTTGATGGTGATGGCCGGCATCGCGGCTTCCACCGCTTCAATCGTGTTGCTGTTGCCGGGCGAGGAAAGCGACACCAACGCAGCGCCTGCCAAGGGCTGAGACCGCCTGAGCGTCGGGCTACAGCTCGATCACGACCTTGCCTGTGACCTGGCCTTCGCCAAGCAGGCGCAGGCCATCGATTGCCTGGCTTAGAGGCAGGCGCGCACCGATATAGGGTTTGAATACACCGATGCTGGCGAGGCGATCGATCGCGCGAACGTTTTCAGCGCCCTGTGCCGGGTCGCGCCGACCGACCTCGCCGGCGCGCACGCCGATGATCGACAGGTTCTTGATCAGGATGTAGTTGGCCTTGACCTCGGGAATGCGGCCGCCGACGAAACCCACCACCAGGAGCCGCCCGCCCCAGCCAAGGCAGCGTAGCGAGGCATCGAACACGTCGCCGCCGACCGCGTCCATTACCACATCGACGCCGCGGCCGCCGGTAAGCGCCATCACCCGTTCGCGCAGGTCTTGCCCGAGATTGATGCAGTGGTGGGCACCCTGGGCACGGACAATCGCAAGTTTGACATCAGAACGGCCGCTGGCGATGACCTGCGCCCCAAGGTGGCGCCCGAGCTGCACGGTGGCCATGCCGACGCCGCCGCTGGCGCCATGCACCAGGAGGGTCTCGCCGGCCTGCAGTGCCGCGCGACGCACCAGGGCCACATAAGCGGTGAGGGCGGCGGCGTGAAACGCCGCAGCTCCGGCGAAATCCAGGCCTGGCGGAATCGCGCGCACCTCTGCTTGACTGACCAACATGCATTCGGCGATGGCGCCTGTGCGGGCGTGGACTACCACCGTGTCACCGCGCTTGACATCGGTGACGCCAGCCCCAATCGCCATGACTTCCCCGGCGGCCTCGAGGCCGGGTACGAAGGGCAAATCGGGCTTGAACTGGTAACGCCCCTGGGTCATCAGAAAATCGGGGAAATTCAGTGCGGCCGCGCGTACCCTTACCAGCACCTGGCCGGGGCCCGGCACAGGCAGCGGCAGGGAACGGACGGCGAGACCGGCAAGGTCGTCGCTCAGTGATTCGCAAACCAGGGCGGCATAGGTCATGGCCGCGAATATACAAGGGCCAAGTATGGCGCGGGCCTCAGACCATGGGCTTGAGACCTTCGAGCAGGGTGGGCAACAGTTCGGACACCGTGGGGTGGATATGCACGCCACGCGCAAGCAGGGTGTAGGGTTGCTTCGCGACCATCACTTCGAGCAGGGCATGGATCACTTCATCGCCGTGCACGCCGAGGATCGCGGCGCCCAGGATCTGCTGCGT
>ENA-ORBV01001845-ORBV01001845.1-microbial-mat-metagenome-genome-assembly--contig:-NODE-1845-length-46093-cov-14.484505_pt1 | contig 46093 bp, 38 predicted proteins | sample MGYA00237777_ERZ505514 | MGnify/ENA primary metagenome ERZ505514 (study PRJEB26160, sample SAMN06269048) | microbial mat metagenome | isolation source: Oligotrophic lake microbial mat | place... | reverse complement strand
GGGACGGAAACCACGGACTTCCTGCTTCCGTACGCCGTGTTGTCACAGTCCAACGTGGCGGACGTGGTTGCGCTGGGAACCAGCGCGGGAGCCATGACGTTGATGCCGGCCCTCAAGATGCTCTTGCCAGACACGCTGGCCGCGTTTGAGGTGCGCCACCCTGACGGCGCGGACTACGTGGTGGTGCCCGCCATGCATGTGTCTGACAACCCGCAGATCCTGGCGTTTGTAAAAGAGCAACACCTTAAAGGCGCCACCATTGTTGGCATCTGCAGCGGCGTGAAGATCCTCTCCAATGCGGGTCTGTTGCGGGACCGGCGTGCCACCGGCCACTGGTTTGACGCTGACGGCCTGCGCAAGGACAACCCGGGCATGCAGTGGGTTGCGGACCGCCGCTATGTCGTGGATCGCGGGGTGGTCACCACCACGGGAATCACGGCGTCCATGCCTGTCTCGCTGGCGTTGGTGGAAGCCATGGCGGGCCCGGAGCGTGCCGCGGCACTGGCCGCCCAACTGGGTGTGCCGGGCTGGGATGCGCAGCATGACAGCGCTGCATTTGGACTGACGGCGCGCCTTGCGTGGACATTGGCCACCAACAAGCTGGCCGTGTGGGGCCAGGAAGATATTGCGTTGCCGTTGGAGGCCGGCATGGATGATGCGGCGCTGGCGTTGGCCGCGGATGCGTATTCTCGCACGTACAGATCCCAAGCGGTGACAACGTCAAACTCCCGCGCGCCGGTGCGGACGCGTTCAGGACTTCTGGTGGTGCCGGACCGTATCTCCGCCGCAGGGGATGGCGCGTGGAAGGTCACCCAACCGCCCCGTCCGCTTCAGGTGCTGGACGCCGCGCTGCAGGACATCTCCCAACGCTACGGTGAACGCACGGCCGAATGGGTAGCGACGCAGATGGAATACCCGCACGTGCGCGGCGGGGGAAAATGAGCGTGGGGTAGCAGGGTGCCCGCTGCTACCCTCTGACCTACCAGCTCAAGAACGCGGAGCGCGTGGGTAACACTCTTCTAGAACCAGGGCGGGACTCCCGCGGATTCTTCACGCCAACTCGCCGCCGTCCATGGGCATGGCGGCGCCGGTCACGTCACGCGCGTCCTCTGAGGCCAGGAAATAGACCAGCTCCGCCACCGCCGCCGGGGCCACAAACCGGCCGGTGGGAATGCCCTTGAGCAACAGCGCCCGCGCGGCCGCATCATCCTGGCTGGTCTTCCTGGCAATGTTTCCAATGGTCCGGTGCAGCATGTCCGTCTCCACCCAGCCCGGACACACCGAGTTCACCGTCACACCCTTCCCTGCAACCTCCAGCGCCAACGCGCGCGTCATCCCAACGACGCCGTGCTTGGATGCGCCGGCGAACGACATCTCGAAGGGTGCTGCGAGATCGCCGATCGTGCTTTCCCGTTCGGAAAGCCGATGCAGCATGGCACGCCGCGTCGGATCGGAGAGGGCATGAAAGACGGCGTCGAGCCGGTCGGAATGAAGTTCAACCATGTGGTTTAATATGGCGGCGTGACTTCGATTGTCAACCGATTGGTTGAATGTTTGCGGGCTCTTGTGCACCTGCCCTGCCCCGTTTTGGGTTAGCTGGAGTTGACTGCATCAGGTGCGCGGCAAACGCATGTCGGGCTGAATCGTCGGTTATGTTGCAAGGCTCAGCTGCCGCCGAGCAGACGCTCTGCGCGCTGGCCAACGGCCCGCATTGCCATCGGCAGTGGCGCACCCGCTGCGATTGAGCGCCTGCACTCCGGCAACAGCTTGATGGCCTGCTCGAATAACGCGAGCACCTCAGGTGTCGCCGATATGCGACGCTCGACCAATCGCACCGCCAGCCGTTCAAGGCTTCCGCAGACGCCTGCCAGACTCGGCGCACCCGCCATCAGGCCCGAGCCCTTGAGGGTATGGAAGGCCCTGCGCAGGCTCTGCAATGTCGTCGGCTCGCCCGGATTGCTGCGCAGAACCGGCAGCAAACTCACCAGGGTCACGTTCAGCTCATCCAACTCGGCAAGAAACACTTCGCGGATGTCCTCATCGAGAACTTCGCGCGGCGCACGCGACAGTGCCCCTGCGGCACGCTGCCAGAGTCTGCCAACCCATGATCCGCAGCGTTCGATCCAGCGAGGCAACACGTCCAGAAGATATCCCCCGTCATCCAGCGTTGAACGAAAGCGCCCAGCTCGCGGTTGTTGCACGACTCGTCTACCCATCCTGCCGGCCCGCGCCCCCCCCGAACTGAAATACGCGCGACCGCGCCTGCATTCTCGCATTGGATGCCCGATTGCGCTGCTCTTCATCCCCTCTGAGTACTGTGGAAACACCACTATGAGCGAATCTATGTCAGACACCGAAGAAGTGACCTCACAGAAGGCCCTACAATCGACTCGCAACGTCCTGTGAAGGGTTCAAGCATCCCCGGAATTGCGTACATTGCCGACCCGCACACTTTTTCTACGGCGTCACCAGGCGGCTGAATCGAGGCTATCCATGACTTTGCAGCAATTTCATGACTTCGAGTCTGCGGGAAAAGCCACACTCGCCTTCCTCCACGGCAGGATCGGCTTCGGACTGTGATTGGTCATGCGCACGCGGGGACACGACTGGATCGTGCTGCAGTCCGAGGACCATGGATATGGCGTGGCGCCTGGCAAGGTGTTCAAGTGGGCCGACTCATTTTGCTCGGAAATGGTCAAGGGAAACGGACCGAGGGTCGCACCAGACTCGGACATTGTTCCAGCTTACGCTTCCGCTCCGATTGCAAATCAGGTTCCGATCCGGGCATACATCGGGGCACCAATAACCTCTGCGGACGGTGAACTGTTTGGAACGCTGTGTGCCATTGATCCGGTGGCACAACCGGCTACTCTCGTTGCTGAGCAGGACTTGATCGAACTGCTGGCCTTGATGCTCAGCACAATACTTTCCACCGAGCTCAGGGTCGCTGAAGAGAGTCGACGCAGCGAACGCCTGGCCGTCGAAGCCCTTGTTGATCCTCTGACGAATCTTTCGAACCGCCGTGCCTGGGATCGACTGATTGCACGAGAGGAAGAACGCTGTCGACGCTATGGCCACGCAGCGGCCGTGTTCGCAATCGATCTGGATGGACTCAAGCAATTGAACGACGACTTCGGCCACGCTGCCGGCGATGCATTAATCTCGCTGGCCGCTGAAGCTCTTCGCGACATAGCCCGCGAAATCGATATTGTGGCGCGATTGGGTGGCGACGAATTTGGCGTTGTTGCGGTGGAGTGTGATGGCGCCGGTGCCGAGATAGTTCTGAAGCGCTTGCGTGATGCGTTCGCTGCTCGAAAGGTGCAAGCCTCCGTTGGCTTCTCGATGCGCAACCCCGAGACGGGCATCACGGTGGCTTGGGCAGATGCTGATGCGAATATGTATGCCGAGAAGAAAGCGAACAAGCGTCTGCCGCCCGCATCTGCCTAGCCGTTCGGTCAAGCGGAAGCCCGAGTATTGGTTGGGCTTGATTCAAGCGCAACCACTGAGAACACGTTCGTGGCACTGCCTATGATTTCCTCAGCTCCCACTGATTTCGACTTCGTGCTGGGTGACTGGCACGTGAGGCACCGCCGCCTGAGCGAGCGCCTCGTCAATTGCCAAGATTGGGTCGAGTTTGATGGCGTAATGTCCACCCATAAAATACTTGGTGGCTTTGGCAACATTGAAGACAACTGGCTCAATTTTCCGGAGGGTGCATTCCGCGCTGTTGCGATGCGCGCCTTCGATAGCAGCACGGAAACCTGGGCAATCTGGTGGCTGGACGGACGCTTTCCTGGGCAAATGGACTTGCCGGTCAAGGGTCACTTCAAAAACGGTGTCGGTAGCTTCTACGCAGACGACACATTCCAAGGCGTCGCGATTAGGGTCCGCTTCCTCTGGTCACGTCTAGGTCAGCACACCCTTCACTGGGAGCAAGCATTTTCAGTGGACAACGGAAGCAGTTGGGAGACCAACTGGACAATGGAATTCAAGCGGGTGCCTGAGAACTCAAAATAACCAGATCGAAGGGGCGTGGAAACCCGCGCGGCTGATTTACTTAACTTTTGGGAGCTGGCGTGGAAATTCAATCCCTCTATTTTTCACCGATATCAACCGCGCCGCCTTTCCAGCAACAATAACATTGACAAACTCAACAGGACACGCTCTTCTTCCTCTTCGGTCTGGAAGCCTGCTTTGCGTTCGAGCTTGAAACGGCGGCCGATCAATGACGACTCTTTTACCAGTCGCACCACGACCATGCCAGTTTTGTCTGTTACGAGATACGCCGGGTGAAATAGATAACCAGAGAACAAACCGATAATTGGAATTCCCTCGAAAATCGCATCCAACAATTTAATCCACGCATTTTCTTCGCGAATCGTAAAATTCAGAACTTGTTGAGCATTAAACACTTCGTAATGCGCCTTGAAGATAGATGCCCAACCCTTGCGAGCGATTTTGCCAAGGTCCTGCCCGGCCGCACTGATAAAATTATAGGCCGCCGAGAAATCCAACCACTTGTTTGCCTTGATCGTGTAAAGCTTTTGCGCCTGCGTCGCGTCTTTGCTTACGGTGACTTCTTCCAACAGCTTGAACATTTTCTGCCGGACGTAAAACAAAGATTTATCAGCGGCATCGGTAATCGTGAAATCAGTCGAGAGCGTGGTGATCTTAAAAATCAGGGACAAGGGGTATTGATATTTCATGTTTCGTGGCGAGCTCGGCTAAAAAATGGAACTGATTATGAGTGAAATGTTCTGAGGTCGGCAATTCCCGACGCTCAAGCGAGCGCCTTTCCTCTCCGACTGCGCGCTGCACTGATCGCCGCTCCCGCCCGCTCAGGAACAACTTGCGGTAGGGCGGGATCTACGTAGGGCAGGCATTTGGCCGCCATCCCTATCCCGACAAAGCGTTTGACGGGTCGCGACCCACCCTACTTGCTGGATAGGCATGGCTACAGTTCACGCCGGATTTCTTGGCCGTCACGGCGACGGCTACCGCCTCTACCGCATCGTCGACTGACCAGCATTGGATGTTCGCTATCGCACTGAAATCGGACTTGGCAGAGGCGTATGGTCGAAGGCCAACCCATGGCCACCGCAAGGAAATCTCCCATGCCACACGTTACCAAAGTGATCGAAGTCAGCAGCGCGTCGAAGAAAGGCATCGAAGCTGCCGTCCAAGATGGCTTGAACAAGGTCGCCGAGAGTGTCAAGAACATCAAGGGCGCGTGGGTCAATGACATCAAAGTGATCACCGATGACGATGGCAAAGTGAGCGAGTGGCGGATAAATATGCGGGTGAGTTTTGTCGTAAGCTGATTGAAAATGGCCGGCCGAAGCCCGGCAATCGGCGGCGCTCCGCGCGAGTCAACCACCTGACGAGGGACAGCCATGCAGCAACGCCTGATCCTGCTCGTCCTGGCCTTGGCATTCACCCCACCGGCTATTTCTGAAGAAGCCGAACTGGTGCCGTGCCTTGACTGTCACCAAGCCAGCACCCGGCTTGGCGAAGTGCCCTTGATTGAAGGCCAGCACGCCGCCTATCTCACGGCGCAGCTGGAGCGATTTCGCGAGCGGCATCGCGAGTCGTTTCCGATGGACGCGCTCGCCCGTGGGCTGAGCGACGAAAGTGTGTCCCGCAAGGCTGCCGAAATCTCTGAACGTCCTTGGGTCGCATGGCCCAAAAAGTCCGCGACCGACGACGCCGAATTGTTGCGGCGTGGAGCCGCGGTCGCTGATCGGTTCGCCTGCGCTACTTGTCATGGGCCGGCTTTCATTGGCGGTGATGTGATTCCCCGGCTGGCGGGTCAACGTCCTGGCTATATCGAACAGCAACTCAAAGCCATTGAGTCCGGCCGACGCTATCACCCGCCGACAGCCATCGGCGCCAGCTTGGATTCACTGGATGAAACGGACCAAAGGGCGGTTGCGCTGTGGCTGAGCCGCGTTCACTGACTATTGCGGAGTGCGGCGGAGCCTAGGCGCGTCAGCTTCAAGGGTTGTGGTTGTGGTTGTGCGGTCTGCCGATGGCGCGTCAACGACGCACCCTACTGCAAAAGTGGACGGGGTTTCTGCAAATCCTCTCCGCAGCACATGCCCCCTTGCAGTTACTTGGCTGAGCCGACGCCGCTCCAAACCTGCATCGCCTGTTCGAACGAGCGCACCCGCGCCGCATGCTCGAAGATATTCGCCGTCAGCAGCAGCTCGTCCGGGCGATGCTTATCGACGAACGCCTGCATCGCACGCTTTGCCGTTTCTGCTGACCCAACCGCCCGGCACGCTAGCGCGGCATTGACGCCGGCGAGCTCGTGCGGGGCGCAGAAGTCATTGAGAGCCTCCGCCGAAGCCAGTGGTGCAGGCACCAACCCCGGCCGGCCGCGACGCAGGTTGACGAAGGCTTGCTGCTGCGTGGTGAACAGGCGTGCGGCTTCGGCATCGGTGTCTGCGATCACCACGTTTAGCGCCAGCATCACGTGCGGCTGCGCCAGCCGCTTCGACGGCCGGAACCCGCGCCGATAGGCGGCAAGCGCTGGCTCCAGCGCATCCGGCGCGAAATGTGATGCGAACGCATATGGCAGGCCCAACGCGGCCGCGAGGTTGGCGCCGAACAGACTTGAACCCAGAATCCACGCCTCGATCTCGACACCGGGTCCGGGTACGGACTGTACTGTCTGGCCCGACTGCACGGGATCAAAGTAGCTGAGCAGCTCAACCACGTCGGCGGGAAACTCTTCCGCGCTGCCGTAATAACGGCGCAAGGCCTTGGCAGCTGCCTGATCGGTTCCCGGCGCGCGACCCAAGCCCAGATCGATGCGTCCGGGATACAACGAAGCCAGTGTGCCGAACTGCTCAGCCACCTGCAGTGGCGCGTGGTTTGGCAGCATCACCCCGCCCGCCCCAACCCGAAGCGTTGACGTGCCACCGGCCACATGGCCGACCAGCACCGCCGTCGCGGCGCTGGCGATACCAGGCATGTTGTGGTGCTCAGCAAGCCAGTACCGCTGGTAGCCGAAGCGCTCGGCATGCCGGGCGAGATCAAGCGCGTTGCGAAACGACTGCGCGGGAGAGCTGCCCTCGGTCACCGGGGCAAGATCAAGAATAGAGAGCGGCGGGCGGCGCGGAGGCGTGGTCACGGTCCGTTATCTGGGGTGCGTAAGCATGCAACACAACAGCGCAGGGAGCGGGTGCGTGTCTGCGGACGCCGTCAACTTCGAGCAATCCATAGAAGGCGGGTAAACCCTAAGCATCAATCTGCTTCGACAATTTCTCCACTGTCGATGCTCGCCCGCTCGCGGGCGACGCGACGCTCTCCGAGTACCCGCGCGAACTTGTTGAAGTAGGACGGCAAGGCTTCGGCATCCCTATCGAGACCGTTCTGCAACTGGAAGTGCAGATGCGGGAAGGACGCACCGCCGGAAGCGCCGATGCTGGCGATGGCCTGGCCGCTCTTTACGGTCTCACCCACGTTCACCTGCACGCTATCGAGTTGGGTCTGCGCGTAGACGCCGAATTCGCCGCCACCGTGGTCGATAACGACGTAGTTGCCGAACAGCGCCACGCGGTCAGTGGCCAGCTTGCTTTGGTCGAACTGGCGGTTGTCGGGTTGCGAGTTTTCGACGGCGACCACGACGCCACCGCCGATCGCGCTTACCGGTTTGCCAAAACTAAACCAGTTTGCGTTGTCCGTACCCTCGCCCTTGCTCATGGCACCGCTGGCGCCCACGTGAACGAAGTCAGAGCTGTAGCGCATGGCATTGCGCTTGCGTTCCATCTGCGCGATCGGCTCGAACTGCACATCGAAACGCCGATGGTGGCCCAGCACGTCGTGGCCGTCGTGGTTCACGACAAGGCCGATCACGGGCAGAACATAGTCGGCATGATTGCAATAGGCGCGCAGTTTTACTTCGATGAATTGCTGCAGGCGACGGCTGCCGTCTGCGTTCGAAACATCGAACTGGAAGCGCAAGGTCGCAAGATCGAGTTCATTCGCCAGCGGGTGGAACGGATTGAAAACCGTGCGCGTTTTGCCGACTTCGATGCGGCGCTCGCCGATGGCCTCGATACTTGGGCGCACGCCGTTGCCGTCGACGAAGCGACGCAACAACAACTTGCCGTCACGATCCATCACGCTGAGTTCGATGCGGTCAATGTTGATCGCGACATCGCTCCGATTTTCAACCAAGTGGTCGAAGTTCAGATGTTGCGCGTCGGACATGCGCTCGATGAACAGGGGATCCGGAGCTAGCGACAGCGCGACCTCCAGTGCCGAGTCAGCCGAAAAGGTCGGCAGCGCGAACGTGGCGAGAAACAGCAAAGATAGTGCGCGATATATCGGCGAAATCCTGGATTGGGGCGAAACGGATGAGATGCAGGATATTGCCTCCGGGTTTAAGGCGGTAAGACAGGGCTTTCGAGCTTGCACAAGTGTCTCGTCGAAAGACTTGACCATCATATTGCGAGAACCTCGCCCAGCACTTTTCGGCGCAAACGCAGCGAAGCCTGACAGGTCGAGCAGATCGATCAAAAGCAGCGCGGCGTGGACAAAACGTGGCGCTCAGCCGAGCCTGTCGCTACCGCAACACGCGCATTTCCAGTCAGTTGCAGCCGGAGCCAGCGGGCGACGGGTAAAAAAGCAGAGGTTCGCCAAGCTGTTTTCCAGTCGCTTCAACCTTCACGGCTGACGTCATCGGCTGCCATCCCCGCGACCACCTATCCACGCATGCGTAACGCAGGCGTGTTGTGCACTTCCACACGATTCGGGCAGCATTGCTGGCCTCTTTGCCTGCCTGGTCCTTGTGAATCCCACCGAAATCTATCTGATCGCGATGGCGATCATTTTCACCGTGCCCTATCTGGTTTGGCGGGTCGCTCGCACCGAGTACTACGCACCGCTGGTGGTAGTGCAGATCATCACCGGTATCTTGTTGGGGCCAGGCATCCTGGGTGCGCTATATCCGGATTACTACGCGTTTGTGTTCAACCCGATCACCGTGCACAGCCTCAACGGCGTCGCCTGGTGGGCGGTGATGATCTTCGTCTGGATCGCCGGCATTGAACTGGATGTAGGCAAGGCGTGGGCGAATCGCAAGGAGACCGGAATCACTGCTAGTCTCGCCTTGCTGGCGCCACTGGTGTGTGGAGCCGGCGCGGCGCTGCTGATGTTGCTCTGGCGCGAAGGCTGGATGGGCGAGCGCGCCACGTCGTGGCAGTTTGTGCTCGGCATCGGCATGGCATGCGCGGTCACGGCGTTGCCCATCCTCATCCTGTTCATGGAAAAGCTCGACATCCTGCGCAAGCCACTGGGACAACGTGTGTTGCGCTACGCCAGTCTCGATGACATCGCCATTTGGGGCGTGCTGGCGCTCATCCTGCTGGATTGGGAGCGGGTGGGTCGTCAGGTGGGCTTTATGGTCAGCTTCGTGGTCGTTGCCGTCCTGTTCCGCCGTCTGATGCAAAGTCTGGAGGAGCGCGATCGCTGGTACGTCGGATTGATATGGCTTGCCGTGTGCGGATTTGGCGCCGATTGGGCCGGCCTGCACTTCATGGTCGGAGCCTTTCTGTCGGGCGTCGTGATCGAAGGGCGTTGGTTCAATCAAGAACGCATGGACCTGCTGCGCCATCACGTGCTGCTGGTGATCATGCCGGTGTTTTTCCTGAGCACCGGCCTGCGCACCAACTGGGACATGGGCGGCACTGCCGTGTTCATCGCTGCCGCCCTGCTGCTGGTCGCCTCGGTGGGTGGCAAACTCGCTGGCGTGCATCTCGCCGGCCGCATCCTTGGCTGGACGAAGGGCGAATCCTCGGTGATCGGCTGGCTGCTGCAAACCAAGGCGCTGATCATGATCATCTTCGCCAATATTTTGCTCGACAAGGCCATCATCAGCAGCGAAACCTTTACCGCGCTGCTGCTGATGGCAGTCGCCAGCACGATGCTCACGATCCCGCTGGTCACGCCAAAGCTTCGTAAATTAAACGCGGTTTGAGCGCTCGATTTTTTCGCTGCTGGCAGATCGAGTCTGCAAGTGGATTCAATTGCCAGCAGGTGTCGCTGGCCCCGCGTGTGGCGGCTCGTGCTTGCCGCCAACAATGATTCGCGCATTGCGCTGGTAGGTCCAGTACGACCAACCCCAGTTGATCAGCACCACCAAGCGGTTGCGGAAGCCGATCAGGAAGAACACGTGTGCGGCCAGCCAAAACCACCAGGCCACCACGCCGGAAATGCGCAGCCCACGCACGTCGACAATCGCCGCCATGCGTCCGATGGTGGCGAGATTGCCGTAGTCGGCGTATCGGAATTTGCGCGTCGAGCGCCCAGCCAAGCGCGCACGCACGCAGCGAGCCACGTGCTTGCCCATCTGTTTGGCTGCGGGGGCGACGCCAGGCACCGGGCGGTCACCCTGCATCACCGTTGCAAGATCACCGGCGACAAAAATCTCCGGATGACCGGCCACGCTCAAGTCAGCCTGTACCGGCACCCTGCCCGCGCGATCCAGAGGCACGCCCAGGGTCCTGCCCAAAGGCGATGCCGCCACACCGGCGGCCCACAACACGGTGCGTGCAGCCAGTCGTTGTTCGCCCAGTAACACGCCTTCGGCATCGATGGCTGAGATTGCCTTGCCAGTGAGCACCTCGACACCCAGCCCCGCCAGTTGCCGACGCGCCGCCTCGGACAATGACTCCGGGAAACTCGTGAGAATGCGCGGACCGGCCTCGGCCAGGATTACGCGAGATTGTCCGGGATCGATACGCCGGAATTCGCGCCGCAAGGTGTGGCGTGCGATTTCGGCCAAGGTGCCGGCCAACTCGACGCCGGTGGGCCCGCCGCCAACGATGACAAAGGTCAGCCACGCCGCCCGCAAGACCGGGTCTGGCTCGGCCTCAGCGCGCTCGAATGCGGTCAGGATTTGCCGGCGGATGGCGAAAGCATCGTCGAGCGTCTTCAAGCCAGGTGCATGCTCGGCCCAGTTGTCGTTACCAAAGTACGAGTGTCCGGCGCCGGTGGCGAGCAGCAGCATGTCGTAGCTAATTGGCTCTCCACGCGCCAACAGCACGCGCCGGCCGGCCTTGTCGATATCCACCGCCTCGCCCAGCAACACCGTGGCGTTCGCTTGCTTGCGCAGGATGTGCCGCAATGGCGCCGCAATGTCCGGCGCCGACAATCCCGCCGTGGCGACCTGATACAGCAGGGGCTGAAAAAGATGGTGATTGCAGCGATCCAGCAGGGTGATCCGCACCGGCGCGCGGGCGAGCGCTCGCGCCGTCCACAAGCCCGCGAAGCCGCCGCCAACGATGACAAGGTGGGGTCGTGTGTCTGACTGCATACGTTTTGAACGAGATTTTGCTGGGGAAATAGTGGTCATCATCGCCATGACTTTAGATTAGCCGAGTCGTGCGAAGACTCGGATATTCAAGGCGTGAGTTTGCGGGCGCGCCGGAAAGCGCGATTGCGCACGACTCTTGCTGGAGCATCGTAACGCCAGCAGAGGTTGAGCTTCTCGAGCCAAAGCGTGGCCGGGCGGCTGCGGAAGCGAGTTGAGATTGACGGATTTGTAAGAATTTGTGTCGACAGCGCCAAGCCGATCACACATCATAAGCGTCGCAATTTGTAAGCTTGTGACGTACAGCGTCCATTGCTCGCCCAACGCGGCGTGGCCTGCACAACGAACCGCTGGTGAAAGAAGATCGCTGCAGGGGAGCGATCTATCCGTCCAAGGCCGTTATTCCGTCCTGACGAGGTAGACGATGAAGTACCTAACGCGAATGCTCGCCTATACCCGACTTTTCGTTTTGAGTCGGCAATGGAAGTCGATCCAGCAGTGGCTTTACACACTGCCCGCGGATCAGGAAATGCGCTTTGCCGCCTTCGTCCACGACGAAGCGACGCGTGCCGCTAAGCACCCTACGCCGCAGTTTTACGGCTCCGAGAACGTCGCTAGCTACAGCCCGTGGGGCGACGCCGTCGACACCGCCTATGCGCTCAGTCGCTCGGCCGATGTAAAAGACCAGATGCGTGGCATCGCGATGTGGCTGGCTATCGTCTACTACGAAACTCGCAACCCGACGGTCACCGCACTGCACAAATTGCATGTCGATGTCGCCTACAACCTGGAACGTTTTCGCAGCCTGCATGAGCATGTGCTGGCCATTCGCCACGCAGCGTGAGCAGTCGAGTCAACAGCCGGTCAAGCGATGTGGTTGCGCGGACCGGGCGAGCTCATTTCCGCGCACGCGGGAAACCGGATACCCGGGGCGACGGCGCTCAACCCGCCAGACCCTGACCGAGTTTCTTCAACAGAACCGCCAGTCGCAAGCGCTCACTTGCGGAAAGTACCGATAACGCGTCTGCCGCTTCCTCGAAGCGAACCGCAATCGCCTTGTCGATCAGTTTGCGGCCCTCGGTCGTTAACTCAGCAGCGCTGGAGCGTCGATCATTCGGATCGGCCACGCGCGCAATCAGGCCATTGTTTTCCAGCCGATCCAGACAGGCCGTCATTGCCCCTGAAGTGATCAACACCGAGTTGCGCAACTCGGTTGGCGTGCGCCGATAGGGTCGTCCTCCACGGCGCATGGTCGCCAGCACATCGAGATCGGTGTAGTGCAGACCGAGCGGCTTGAGTGCGGCGTTGGCGCGCGCCTCAAGCTGCCGGCCAATGCTGAGCAAGCGGCCGACAACTGCCATCGCAGTGGCGTCGAGTTCCGGCCGCTCTGCCTGCCACTCCGACAACAACCGATCAATCCTGTCGATGTGGACGGTCTGACTTTCGGACTTCTGCGGCATGACGATTCCAGTTGCGCGATTGGCCGATGAATATTAACATCAAGTATCTTTATGTAAAGATAGTTGTGACGATGTGACCAGTCTAGGACGCCCGCCCCGCGAGCTGCCGCACGACCACCGCCAGCCCATTCGACTCCGCCTGGATGCAACCTTGAAACGCATATTCTTCAGTTCGAACCAACGTCTGCGCAACGGCTGGTGGATCCTGATTTTCATCGCACTGATGCTCGCGAGTCGATTCATCTACACGCCCGTCAGCCGCGCGCTGCAGGACTTGGGAACCCCCAAGGCCTGGCTGGAGCCACTGTCCTTCGGATTTCTATTGCTGGTGACTTGGATCTGCGTACGGCTGCGCAATGAGCCACTGTCAAGCATTGGCTTTGTGCTGGACCGGCGTTGGGCGCGCGAACTTGGAATCGGCTACTTGTTCGGTGTCGCGTCGGCGCTGCTCGCGGTGTTGATGATCTGGACGGTGAGCGGTGTGCGCTTGGAATTGGACCCCGGACGCAGTCTGACCGTGCTTGCCTACGGCCTCTACCTGTTTCTATTTGTGGCCTTGTTCGAGGAAACGCTGTTCCGCGGCTTTGTGTTCCAGCGACTGGCGTCCGGCGCAGGCGTATGGGTCGCGCAGATCACCATGGGTCTGCTGTTCGCCACCGGCCATTGGGGCAACCCGGAGATGCAGGGAACCACCATGGTATGGGCCACCATCGAGTTGTTCTTGGGTGCCGTGCTGTTGGGCTTGGCCTACCTGCGGACGCGCAGTCTGGCTTTGCCCATCGGCATCCACATCGGTTGGAACTGGGCGCAAGGCCACCTGTTGGGATTCGGCGTCAGCGGCTTCGAGCATAGTGGCTGGTTCCGGCCACTGCTTCAGGACAAGCCTGAATGGGTCACCGGTGGCAGCTTCGGGCCCGAGGCCAGTGTCTTCGCGGTGATCGTCGATGTGTTGTCGATTGTATTGCTGTGGAAATGGAAGGGATCGGCTCCGCAAAAAGCGGTCTGATCGACAGGCAACTACCGGGCGCTTTCTGGGATCAGTGCGGTGTTTTGCGGCAAGGCGCTCCAGCAACTATCAGGTGTAGTGGGAAGCCTGCGATGCTGACAAGGCAGCACGCGATGTTGCTTCTCCGATGGGCGCCAGATCGAGCAACGGCTCAGGTCGCTCTACCACCGAGCAGCCCCACGACAACCGCAGACCAGAGACCGACCAAGAGGACAAAACCGACGCCGAAGACGGCGAACCGGTGCATTACCCGGTTGTAGGTGCAATGGATGAGGCTATGCACGAAGCGAAGTGCGACGTAGACCCAGCAGCCAACCGCCAGCCACGCCGGTGTGTAGTTCGCGGCGATGCAGACAGCGACCAGCGCATACAACAGAACCGGCGTTTCGAACAGGTTCTTGAAGTTGTCCGAGGCCTGCACGTTTTGCAGCCGGGCAGCCATCTGCAGTGAGTTGGATGCCGCCTGCGGATGAACGCGACGTTCGCGCATTTCTGCAGCACGGACATACAGCAGGCGCCCCCCGACGGCGAAAGTCAGGACCACCATTGCAAAGCAGGCAGCGACAAGTTGGAGTGGAATAGACATAAGGCGACGCCGATCTTGATACGAGCCAAGGAAGCGGCCGAGAATCGTGTGCCGATCTTGCTTGCTGGTAGCGCTGAGAGCAAGCCAATAATCGATCACCCCGCTGCCGTAACCAGCCCATGGAAAAGTGCGCGCACCCCGTCTCACCCATAAGAAGTGCGCGCTCACCTTCGCCGCAGTCGTAAGCTTCACGCTGAGAATCGATGCAACACTTGGAATCGCGCATGGCCAACGAAGACTACACACCGCTGCGACTGCTGGACTTTCTGCGCGAGGCACCCAAGCAGGGGCTACTCAATCCGGCAGTCGCGCGCAGCCGGGCAAACGCCATCGAACAGCTGTTTGTCGAACTGACTCGCGAGGAAAAAGACAACATCCGTTTGATCGACGTCGATAAGTTGGCGGCGCGGCTGCACACGATCCAAGGCAGCACCATCCGCTCTGAAGTGCTGGTGCTGTACAAGACGCGGGTGTCGGAGGCGCTGATTGACTACCTCGCGTGGCTGCAGAACCCGACGACCTTCGCCACCATCTCCGGCCACACCCTGCGTCGCGGCATGCGCGCATTTGCTACGGATACTGACAACGCCGAGGAGTTGCGCGCGCTTGAGGACATCGCGCTGGCGACCAGTGAGCGGCGCAAGGATTATCTGTCGGTGCCGCTGCGCGAAGGCATGAGCGTCTACATCACCAACCTGCCGCTGGACTTGAGTGCAGAAGAAGCCGGTCGGATTTCGCGGGTGGTGATGGCACTGGCGCGCCCGTCTGCAGACGGGGTGCCGTGTGCGGGCTAGCCGTTTCATCACGATTGCGCCGATGGCGGCGTTCGGCAGTGTCGGCCTGCTGCTCATCGTCTACTTCTTCTGGATGCCAGGTGCCGGCGGGCCGTTTCACGACAACATGGTGCCGGAGCTGATCGGCTTCTGCCTCGAAGGCTTTTTCCTGGTCGGCCTGCTGACCATGATGCAGAAGTCGCGCGAGCGCGCCTATCGCAAGGAACTCTGGCTGAGCGTGCGCGGTGCACTGCGCGGTTTTCTTTCCAAGCTGGACATCGCGCTACTGCCGCCCAACGCCGAGCCGGCGCTCACCGCATCGCTGGAGCAGGATCCGATGATCGTGCGTCGCTACCTGCGCGAACTGCAGGGCGCACGTTTGGATCTGGAAGCCATGGTGGCGCTAAAGCGCGAAAGCATCGAGATCCTCGGTCTTGCCCGCGACTTGATTCCTGTCGCCGCCCAACTCAGCGCCCGCCACATGCGCTGGTGGATCGCCATCGTCAACAGCATTCGCCAGTTATCACAGGCGCAATCGCGCGAGGCGATCGAGCAGAGCGTCTATCTGTTGCTTGAGAACATTCAGGAGTTTGACCAGATCAACTACTGAGGCAGCCGCAGGCCGCTGGCACCCTGGTTAGCGGGCGGAACAGGATGTCTGAGAGTAACGCGTTGATACCAAGCGACGTTTGATGCGACCGACTCGCGTCAGGACCTGTGCGGACGGGTTTCGACCCAAAAGAGACGGTCAGCAACTGGTCGAAGAAGAGTAGCGGTCGGAAACCTTACGTCACGCGGGGTTCCACACGAAGCGGCGCAGACCCGGCAAGACGCAAGCTGCCGGCCACGTAGGGCCGAATAGCCCGCCCTGTCTCGCCGGCCGAATTCTTATTCACAGCGCCTTCTCCACATGCCCGCCGAAGGCATAGCGCATTGCCGAAAGCACTTGATCGGCGAAGTCCGCATTGCCGCGTGAGGAGAAACGCGCATACAGCGCCGCAGTGAGCACGGGTGACGGTACACCCTCGTCAATGGACGCCTTGATGGTCCAGCGCCCCTCGCCGGAGTCTGAGACGCGGCCGGCGAACGATTTCAGATCTTGATCGTGTGCTAACGCGGCGGCTGTTAGATCGAGCAGCCATGAACCGATGACACTTCCGCGTCGCCACAGTTCGGCGATTTCTGCCAGATCGAAATCGTACTGGTAGTGCGCGGGGTCGCGTAGAGGCGTGGTTTCGGCATCGGGTGACTGGCTGTGTTTGCCAATTGAAGCTCCGCGCAGAATGTTGAGCCCTTCCGCATACGCCGCCATGAGCCCGTACTCGATGCCGTTATGGATCATCTTCACGAAGTGGCCGCCGCCGGCGGGGCCGCAGTGCAGGTAGCCCTGTTCGGCGCTTCCCTTGCCTGCTACCCGCCCTGGCGTTGTCGACGCCGAGGCTGAGCCCGGGCTCAGGGAGGCGAAAATGGGTTCGAGCTGCCGAACCACCAGAGGATCTCCGCCGATCATCTGACAGTAGCCGCGATCTAGCCCCCAAACGCCACCGCTCGTTCCCACATCCACATAGCCTATGCCCTTCGGTGCGAGCTCCTTGGCTCGCCGGATGTCGTCGATGTAATACGAGTTGCCGCCATCGACGATAACGTCCTCCTGGTCGAGGAGCGGCACGAGCTCAGCGATGGTTGGGTCAACCGCTCCGGCTGGCAGCATCATCCAAATGGCGCGGGGCTTATCCAGTTTCCTCACCAGATCGGCGAGCGACGACGAGGGCACCGCGTTTTCAGCCGCAAGCGCATCGACCGCCTTTGACGACAAGTCGAATACCACGCACTCGTGCTCAGCGGCGATCAGTCGACGCACCATGTTGGCGCCCATGCGCCCGAGTCCTATCATTCCTAGTTGCATGACATGTCTCCAAGTGCCGCGTTAAGGGGCTTGATCAACCTTCACTCCGAACAAACTCCTTGTCAGGAAGGCCGTCTTTCGCCGCCCGCTGCCCATTTCCCTGCTGATGGGCAACTGGGCCCAGAAGTACCCGGACTTCATGCGGACCTTTCGCGGAAACCGCGTGCGAATCGATGCGGTTGGAGCTGAGCGGCACACCGTCAAGGGTGATGCCCTTGATGCCACGGCTCACTGCGTCTGGATTCTCGACGACGATGTGAATCTCGGCGGTGCCCACGCGCACCCATGCCTCAAAGCCTGTCCATTCGGGAGGAATGCACGGATCGATGCAAAGTTCGCCGTTCTCCCGGCGCAGGCCGAGGATCGCTTCGGTGCCAAGACGGTAAGCCCATGCCGCCGAGCCCGTATACCAGCTCCAGCCGCCGCGGCCGACCCAAGGGGCGCTGCTGTAGACATCGCCGGTCAGCACGTACGGTTCGGCGCGATAGCGCTCAGCATCCGTGGCGTTCTGGCTACGCAAAACAGGATTGATGAGCTGAAAAATGCGTGTCGCGCCCTGCCCGTCCCCAAGTGCCGCGTGCGCCCACCCCAGCCAAGTGGCCGCGTGGGTGTACTGGCCGCCGTTCTCGCGAACGCCCGGCGGGTAGCCGCGAATGTATCCGGGGTCGTGGACGGTGACGTCGAATGGCGGATGGAGCAGCAGGACGAGTCGCTCTTGTTCACGCACGAGATGTTGCTCGGCGGCGCGGATCGCCAGCGTTGCGCGCTCCTCATCAGCAACCGCTGACAGAACTGACCACGATTGCGCAATCGAATCGATCATGCACTCGCTCGCGGTCTTTGACCCCACCCGTGAGCCGTCGTCATGGAAGGCGCGGACGTACCAGCCACCGTCCCATGCGCTCGCCTCAATGGCGCCACGCAAGGTCTCGACCCGAGCGCGCCACTCGGCCGCCTCGTCAGCGCCAGATTCGATTCCTTCGCAGGCATCCGCAAAGCCATTCATGGTGGCGCATAGAAACCAGGCGAGCCAGACGCTTTCACCGATGCCCTTCGCGCCGATCTGGTTCATTCCGTCGTTCCAGTCGCCGTCTCCCATCAGCGGCAGTCCGTGCGCGCCCGCGGTCAGTGCGCGATGCAGCGCCCGACGGCAGTGTTCGAGCAGCGGTTCGACTGTTTGAGAGGGTGAGTACTCGGCGTAGCGATCGTGCTCGTTCTCAGCCAGCGGAGCGCCTGCGAGGAAGGCAACCGGTTCGGCAAGAATCGACGCATCGCCGGTGGCAGCCACGTAGTTCGCAGCGACGTAGGGAAGCCAAGCCATATCGTCAGAACAGCGTGTTCGCACGCCACGCCCGGAAGGCGGATGCCACCAATGCAGGACATCGCCTTCTTCAAACTGATGGGACGCGGCCTCCAGGATTTGTGCTCTTGCCCGCTCAGGTGCCGCGTGCATGAGAGCGAGCACGTCCTGCAGCTGATCGCGGAACCCGAACGCGCCGCTCGATTGATAAAAGGCCGTCCGACCGAACACACGGGACGTCAGGCATTGATAGAGCAGCCAGCGATTGAGCATGAGATCCATCGCCGGCTCTGGCGTCTTTACGCGGACGGCTCCCAGTAGCCCATCCCAGAATTCACTCAACGCGTTCCACGCCGAGTCGACCGCTTCTGACTGGCGGAAGCGGGTGGCTAGCGCAATGGCCTCCGCCCGTGTCGAAGCCTGCCCCAGCACGAAATGAGTCACGATTTCGTCCTGTGATTCCCCTGCGGCATTGAGCTCGAGATGCACCTGCAAGGCCGCGCAGGGATCGCCGTTTCCTTCAATGCTGCCACTCAGTCCCCAGCGCGTGAGCGCGTCCGGGCGAGCGTAGCTTCCCAGGCGACCTAGGAACTCGGTACGGTCCGAGGTGAAGCCGTGCACGTCGCGCTCGGCGGCGAGAAAAGCGACCCGGCCGGCGAACTCGGCATTCCAACCGCAGGTGGCGAGCAGGCATGCGCTGTCACGCTCCAGCTCGGATTCGATGTATGCCCGCTGCTCTTCGCGCAGGCTTCCCAGCACCCACTCCAGGTAGTAAGTCGCGGTCAGGCGACGATGCCGCGGCAGCGTGTTCCTTATCCGCAGACGCGCGACCTTGAGCGGCGCATCGACGGCCACAAAGATCGTCAGCTCTTGCTGCAGGCCGTGGCTTTGGCGCCGGTAAGTCGTGTAGCCGGCGCCATGATGCACGCTGGTTTCGACGTCGCCGCCCGCTGGCAGCGGCGTCGACGACCAGACCGCAGCCGTTTCCTCGTCACGCAGATAGAGCACCTCGGAGGGAGTGTCGAACACCGGATCATTTCGCCATGGCGTCAGCCGATTCTCGCCGGCATTCTCAGACCAGGTCGAACCGAGTGACGACTCGCTGACGATACAGCCGAAATCCGGATTGGCCAGCACGTTGCACCAAGGTGCGGGCGTCGGCTGACCGGGGCGGACGGCGATGATGTACTCGCGGCCATCCTCGGAAAATCCACCAGTACCGTTGTCAAACAGCAGAGACCGGCTCGCAAGGACGGGCGGCGCGCTCGTCTGACGAGCATTGGTCTCTTGCGCACTGGTCTCTTGCGCATTGGTCGCGTGAACAAGGGTCGGATCAAGGCGGGGCAGCACAGGCGGGCGCTGGGTGTGTCGCTCCATTTGGCTTGCGAGAGACCCGGTGCGGGTGTCGAGGACGACTCTCGCGGTCGCCGCAAGCCGCTGCTGCGCCCGTTCATCGAGCTGATCTGCGGCAATCAGGTGCAACCCACCCCGCTTGTCGATCCATCCGTCCGTGCCCAATTGCGCCATTACGGCAACCAGGGTCCCCGCTCCTTCGGTGGCATAACCGGCGGGTACCTCGTCCACGATCACGAGGTCAAACGCGAAGCCACATGATCGAAGATAGCGCTGCGCGAGAACGACGTCGTTGAACAGCATTGCGCTGGGGTCAGCGGCGCGGATGAGGACGATCGGCAGGTCACCTGAAATGCGTTGACCCCAGAGCGCGCGCTTGCATGGTGGCGGGACGTCGGCCGCCGTACCGTTGCTCGCTGCCGCGCGGAAGGCCGGGTTCACAAACAGCAAAGCCGAGAACAGGCGTTGAACCGCTGGCAGCATGTCTGCGGCGAGTCCGGCACGTACCAAGCGACCTGGGCTTTGATTCTGCGCATCCTGAAACGCCCACCGAACCGCCTGCATCGACCCATACTGGGCGGCCAACGCGACCGCCGCGCCGCGTGTGCGGGCAACCGCCGTGGCGAAGGCAAACGTCACCGACTGGTTAGGCGCGAGCACCACATCGGCCGTCAAGGCCATCACAGGATCGATCACCGTGCCGACGCGGCCGTTTGGATTTCTGGGTCTATCGGTTAGCCAGCGCGGTGCGCGCACGCTTTGGCAGCGCCCGAAAAATTCCGAGCGATCTGTCTGGTAGCCGCCAAACGAGACCGCCGCGCCTTCGCGCACCAGTCGATGTACGAGGACCGCGCGACCTTCCTTGTCCGACCTTGGCCGCCGCGTGAACACCAGCGCATCCAGATCGGCGACGTACTCGCTCTCAATGAACATGCGTGCGAACGCCGGATGCACCGCCGCATCGGCGAGATCAAGCAGCACCGGCTCACCCGCGCTCGTCAGCGACAGATGCCTGGTCCTGTCCGACTCATTGTGCAGGGTGACTCGCCGTAGTTCGACGTCATCGCTGGGCGCAACCGCAATCGCCACGTGAACGGAGATCAATCGATCCCTTTGATGAAACTCCGCCATGTGCGCCGAATATGTCGTTCGTCCATGCTCCGACGTGGCAAGCCAAGTGTTGCCCCTCTCCTCGTCGCGAACGTAGAACCAGATGCCGTCACCATCGCAGGTCGGGTCAGGTTGATAGCGTGTGAGGGCCATGCCCTGCCAGCGCAACCCACCACCGCCACGATCCGTGAGTAGCGTCGAAAGCCGGCTATTGCCGAAGACGAATGCTTGTGGCTGCCCTTGAGCGTCAGGTGACCACGGGATCGATGCGGGCAGAGGTACAGCCGCTTCGTCATTGTTCTCAGCGTGTCGCTTGGCAGCCGCCACCAGCGGCCATTCGTCGGGTGGCGTCGTCGGCGTGCGCTCGTTGAGCAGCATTTCCGCGGCGCAAACCGACGGCTCAGAATGGAAGCGCTCCAGCATGACCTGAGCGTTGAAATAGTTGTCGAGCGCAACCAGCAGCATGCCCTGGTGGTGCGCCATATAGGACCGAACGACGGAGTGCACGTCGGCAACCACCTCCGATGCGGTGTCTGGTCGAAAATCGATCGCCTCGAACAGGCCATAGGTTCCGCCCATCCCCATCGTTTCGAGACGGGCGATGTTGTCGACGACGTCTCTGGGCCGAATCGAAATGGCCAGCACCGATGCATAGGGTGCCACCACGAGATCGTCAGCAAGGTCCCGCTTGAAGCCAAGCCCGGGCACACCGAAGGAGCGGTACTGATAAGTCTGGTGCGCGTCGAACCGGGCGTAGGCCGATTCGGAGATGCCCCAAGGCACGCTCATTTTTTCGCCATAGGCGATCTGCGCGCTGACCGCGCGCTCGGTGCTCTGCTGAATCAAGGTTCCCGGTCGACTCCGCATCAACAGCGAGGGCATCAGGTACTCGAACATCGTCCCACCCCAAGACAGCAGGGTCGGTCCTCGGCCCACGCGCGTCATCGGGCGTCCAAGCGCGTACCAGTGTGACTCCGGCACGTCGCGCTTGATGATCGCGAAGTAGCTCGCCAGACGCGCCTCGGACGCCAACAAATCGTAGTAGTTGGCGTCGGCCTGATCGGCAGTGACGTGATAGCCGATGTGAAAGAGCTTGCGTTCGCTGTCAAACAGCAGCCGGAAATCCATCGCGTACGCTTCGCGCCCGGCGTGAGTTGCCAGACTCAGCAGCTCGTCGCGCAGGGTCTGTGCGTTCTTGCTGCCGCGCGCGAATGCTTCGCGCAAGCGTGCAGCCGAGCCTTCCAACGCTTCGCCAAGCGGTGCCGAGCCGCGCTGCGCAGACTCCCAGGTTGTCAGCTCAGCATCGAGCCGCTGGGCGGCAGCGGGTACCTCACTGAGGCGAAGATGAGCGGACCAATCGAGCGCGCGCGCCGCCGGCTCTTGGGCGAGGGAAAGCCACGGGATCAACGAGTCAATCTCGCGCCGCAACTGGTGCAGATGTTGACTCAGGCAATCCGTGGCCATTCGCAGTGAATGCAGCTGGTCGGCCTCGTGCCGAAAGACTCCGGTTTGTAGCAGCGAGAGTAGTACCCGCTTGAGTTCCGCCGAGGTGTCATCGCATAACGTCAGCAGCCCCGCGTACGCGGTAGACATCGATGCATCACGAGTGCCTTCGATCTGCACCTGCATGCGCGCCACCACCGCCCGCAGATCACTCGCCGCCGCCCTGCTTGGTGGACTGAGCGTTGCGGCATCGACGCGTCCCTCAAGGCTTTTAAGGCTGTCCTCGACCAGAGCGAGCGAATCGCGCAGGCCAAGCCAGGCTTGGGCGGGTATCACCAAGCTGTGTGCGACGTCGCGGCAGCCGTGCTTCAGCGCTATCAGGCAACCCGCAAGATTGCCGCTGTCAACGGTGGACACGTAGCGAGGGAGCAGCGGATCGAGCGTCTTGGTGTCGTACCAGTTCAGCAAATGACCGCGGTAACGTTCCAAGCGCCCGATGCTGTCGAACGAGCGACGCAAGCGCAGCGCCAGTTCGCTCGGGCCAATGTAGCCAAGGTCAAAGGCCGATAGGGTAGACAGCAACATCAAGCCAATGTTGGTTGGCGAGGTGCGATGCGCGGTCTGCTCGCGCGGAGACTCCTGGTAGTTGTCGATTGGTAACCACTGGTCCTGTGGCCCAACAAACGTCTCGAAAAAGAGCCACGTTCTTCGCGCCAGCAGACGCAAGCGCCGTTCTTCCACAGCGTCGATTGGGGCATCGCGCCGCGACCGTGGGATGCTGATCCAGCGCGCAATCTCCGGCGCGAGCGCCCAGGCCAGCAATACCGGCCCCGCTGAGTACAGCGCGGTTGGCCTCAGCCATGCGACCAACACAGCGACTGCAACCGCGAGCAACGGCGACCAGTACATTTCCGCCCAGAGCGCAGCACGCGACGAGCGGCTCGAGAATGCCAACGCCGAATTCGCAGCCGTTGTCCACTGCAGCAGGTATTTGCGGGTGATGATGGTGCGCACAAAAACGCGCACGATCGCATCGGCGACCACGGTCGCTTCGTGCAGCACAAACACGATCGCCAGAGCGCACCGGGCAGAGACTTCGCGGCGCCGGCGTGGCTCGGCGAACGCTGGCAGCAACGGCACCAGCAACGCGCCCAGCGCGACCCAGGTAACCAGCAGTGGACTGAGCGGCAGCACGGTCCACCCCGCCAACAACAGCAGGCAAACGAAGGGGCCAACCAGGCTGCGTCGCAGGTTGTCGAGGATTTTCCATCGATCAATCGGCGCCAGGAGGTTCGGAATGGGGCGGCCAGCGGATGACGGCACATAGGGCAGCAGCCACGGAAACAGTTGCCAGTCACCGCGCAACCATCGGTGCAGTCGCCGGGAGTAGGTGGCGTAGTGGGACGGGTACTGCTCATAGAGGACGATATCGGAGGCGAGCGCAGTTCGCCCGTGCACGCCCTCGAAGAGGTCATGGCTGGCGAGCCTGTTTTCCGGCACACGCCCGGCGACGCTGCGCATGAACCCATCGACATCGTAGATGCCCTTGCCGCAGTAGATGCCGGAGCCAAACAGATCCTGATAGAGCTCCGATGACGCGTGGGTGTAGATGTCCATCCCGGTGTTGCCGGCAAAAAGCTGTGCGAAGCCGGTGGAGAGGACGCTGCTGGGCGAGGTTTCCAAGCGCGGCTGGACGACCGTATAGCCGGCCACAACACGACCAGTCGCTTCGTCGATGGAAGCGCGATTCAACGGGTGCGCGAGCAGACCAATCAAGCGTCGAGCAGCCCCCAGCGGAAGCTCAGTATCACTGTCCAGGGTGATCACAAAACGAACCCCCTGGAGCCGCGCAGGATCGCCGACCCTGCGCAGGTAGCTTGTGTTCTGGTCGCCGCGCAGCAGATGGTTCAACTCTTCCAGTTTGCCGCGCTTGCGTTCCCAGCCCATGAATCGGCGCTCGGCCGGGTTCCAGCGCGGCTCGCGGTGCAGCAGCAGAAACGGACCCACCTCGCCATCACCGTGTTTGCGGTTCAGCAAAGCGATGCCCACGGCAGCGCTCTCAAGCAGCTCGCCGTCTTTCGGTGCTTCGCTGGCGTCGAGGTAGTCGGTAAGCAGGGCGAAGCCAAGCATCGGATCGGGGTTCGCCAGGTAGTGCACTTCGAGCTGCTGCAACATGTTGCGGACGTCGTCCGCGTGTCCCAACAGGGTCGGGATCACGACCAGCGTGCGGGCGTCTTCCGGTATGCCCTTGGCGTAGTCGAGCTTGGGTAGTTTTCTTGCCGGCAACAGCTTCGCAAATGCCCGGTGCACGATCACGGCGGCCACTGACCACAGTGGCGCGGAAGCGAGCACGCAGACGAGCAGGAGCAAGGCCAAGGAAGCTGGCGGCGCGATGTACGCCCACGCCAGCAGCAGCGGCACCGCAGTGAGCGTCGCGAGCGGCAGAATGTAGGCGATCGTAGGAAAGCGGATAGCGAGGCGGCGCAAGCGCTCGAGCCCCGTGGGGCGAAAGCCGATTTGCTGCTCAAGCACGCCTCGCCCCTCACCAATCAGATAGAACCCGACGTGATGGCGACGGGTCTGCTGATCAGCCTTGAGGGCGAGAAGAATCGCCTGGTTGGCAACCTCTTCCTCGGCCACCCCGGTGTTCCATGCCAAGTCCTCGACCACCTTGCGATAGGCATCACAGGTGTCGAAGTCCATCAGCGAATAGACGTTCGCGGGATCTGAGCTGAGCACTACCTCGACGCGACTGTGCTCTTCAAAGAACACCTGCCAATCCACCTCCGCGAGCATGCGCAGCTCGCGAATTGACCGCTCCACACCCACCGCGGGTGTCAGCGCAGTCCGGCCGTCCAAGGCGCGGCCACGCGATACCGCGAGATCGGCCAAGCCGTCGCTGGGCACTTCGAGCTCAGCCAGAAAGTACAGAAGGCTGCTTAACACCGAGGCGCGCAACAGCGTTGGCAAGGCCCACAGTTCGGCAATGCTAAGCGGTACAACGGTCTGGTAGGCGTAAACAAAGCTGCTCAAGGTTGAGCGATCCAGCTCGATGTCTTTTCTTGCGATCAATTCGCGTGCCAAAGCATCGACGCGGGGCATGCCTTCATCGGCACCCGCTGTGAGCTGGGGAAGGTGCCGCACGAAACCCACCGGGAGATCCTGAGTCAATTGGCGCGCGACCCGACGGACGATGTAGTAGCTGTCGAGAAACCACTCCGCCGGCCGCTGCAGTCTTGGATCGTTGGTGGCCGGCGCGGTGAGGTACTTGTAGGCGCGATCAAGCGCGCTGCCGAACGCGGGAAGCGTGAACCGACTCTTTTCCCAACCTGCTGCGCGCCGCACAAGCCTGTGCGTTTTCGCAACCACAATTGCCTCAAGGTCGAGCGCCGGGACGGTCGCGCGCTCGGCACTGTCGACTGCGACGGTATGAGCCGTCACGTGCTGTCCGCGAGATGGGCCCCACGCAGCGGCGGTGCGTATCGCGTATCGGCTTCACTGCGCAGCCCAAACTCAGAACCAGGCAGATCCTGGAGCACAAGAAGAGAGACTTTCGAATGCGTCAGCAGATGCGCCGCTACGCTGCCATACGGGCGTGCGGCGTTGCACGTGCGGCCATGCGCTGAAAGCACAATCAGATCGATCTGCTCGCTCTCTGACAACTCGAGCAGAAACTGTCGCGTGTCGGCCTGCCTGTCAACGCAGGTGTCTATCAACGATGCGTCGTAGCCGACGCGATGACGAAGATCCTCCAGGTATTGACTCGCTTGAACCTGCTGACGCGACGCGAGGTCACGTGCCAGTTGCACGTCCTCGGGTGCCACCAACACGCAGCTCGGTATCGGTTCGGCCACGACATGGACGAGCAGCAGTCGCGCGCCGTGCTCTCTGGCTATGCTTTCTGCCGTGGGCAGGACGCCTTCGGTACGCAATGAGCCGTCGAGCGGCACTAAGATGTGCTTTGGCGCGACGAATATCGGCGGCACCGCATTGCCGCGCGCGATAAGCACCGAACTGCGCCCCGCGGCCAGCACCTGCTGCGCCGTGCTGCCGAGCTCCCACGAGCAATGTTCGCCCTGCTCATTGCTGCACAGCACCACGAGATCGGCTCCGAGCTCACGCGAGACCGCAACGATTCGCTCGCCGGGCTTGCCTTGTTCAAGGCGAGTGGCAACCCGCCGACCGGTTGTACCTACGGTCTCGCGCTCCCACTTTTGCAGCCGCGCCTCCGCTTCCTGGCGGGATATCTCCCAGCCAAGAGCGTCCGTCGTGTGCGGTCCGAAGCGATCGTCCTGATGCTGCATCACATGCATCAAAGTGATCTCGCTGCCAAACGTGCGCGCAAGCGACTGCGCGTAGGCAATGCAGATGGCAGAACTTGGTGACCCGTCTATACAGACCAGGATGTGTTGGATGCCGTGCCTCAGTGTCGGATCACCCGCTTGGGGGCGTCTTCTTTCTCCGTCCTTGGGAAGGCTGAGCAACGTGTTTGCGTTCATTCGGGGACCTCTGCAGTTCTTGCGTGTTCCAGCTCGGGCATGGGTGAAGCGTTGTTTGCTGCAAGGCAATGGCCATGGCTTGCAACCTGGTCCCGCCCAGCCCCGTTCACCGGTGCTGGCGGGTCAGCGCCGTCCACGTGCCGCGCGCTGGAAAGAAGCCACCCTCACGACGTGCTTCCGTTGGCCGCCGACTTCTCGGCAAGCCGTGTGAGCAGCCCGTACCAAGACTTCACGAAGGCCTTCGCGCCTTCGTCTTGGAGCTGCGCCGCCAGCGCATCAACATTCACGCCAGCGCGGGCGTGGGCGCCAATCACTTCCTCAGCATCACCACCTTCGTCGGCGAGAATCGGCTTGGCTTCGCCATGGTTGGCCAAGGCCAACAGCGTCTTTTCCGGCAGCGTGTTCACCGTGTAGGGCGCGGCGAGCGCATTTACGTAGAGCAGGTCCGACGCCTTGGGATCCTTGCTGCCGGTGCTGGCCCAAAGCAGACGCTGCGGCCGCGCGCCCGCGTTCTGCACGCGCTGCCAGCGTGGCGATGCATGCAGGGCCCGAACTGCCACGTAGATCCGGCCCGCCATGGCGATGCCCAGTTGATTCTTCAGAGCTGCCGGCACCACGGGCGAGACCGCCACATCCCAACGGCTGACGAATACCGAGCCTACCGAGCGGACGTCGGGATTGAGGCCGGCCTCGATTCGCCGCTCCACCCCACGCAGCCATGCATCGGCCGCAGCCAGATAGTGCTCGCGCGAGAACAGCAACGTCACGTTCACCGGAATGCCTGCAAAGGTGGCCGCTTCGATGGCCGGAAGCCCTTCTTTGGTACCGGGAATCTTGATGTGCAGGTTGCTGCGGTCGGCGCGGGCGAACAGATCCTTGGCGGCCTGCAGCGTCGCTGCGGAATCGTGGGCCAGCAGCGGGGAGACTTCCAGCGAGACCCAGCCGTCAACACCATTGGTCAGCGCATGAATCGGCCGAAACAGGTCGGCGGCCCGCGCCAGGTCATCGATGGCCAGGTCAAAGAACAGCTGCTCTCCGCTGCGCCCAGCCTGCACGCCAGCACGGATGGCGTCGTCGTAAGCGGCGCTGGCGTTGAGCGCGTGCTCGAAGATCGTCGGGTTTGACGTAAGGCCGGTGACCGACAGGTCGTCGATGTAGCGCTGCAGGGTGCCGGCATCGAGTAGATCGCGGGTGATGTGGTCGAGCCATAGACTCTGTCCCAGATCATGCAAACGCCGGGTTGCGTTCATGTCGAATCCGCAGGCAGCGCGCTGCCGCCCCAGCTCCAGTTGCGGATCTCCGGCATGTCCTGGCCATGCGTATTGATGTATTGCCTGTGCTCGATCAGCTTTTTCTGGAGCCGCTGCTTGAGCGCAACTCCCGCCTCACCGGTCTGCGGCAGGCGGTCGATGGTGTCCATCACCAGATGGAAGCGATCGATGTCATTCAACACCGTCATGTCGAATTTCGTGGTGATCGTCCCTTCTTCCTTGTAGCCGCGCACATGGATGTTGTCGTGGTTGGTGCGCCGGTAGGTGAGCCGATGGATCAACCACGGGTAGGCGTGGTAGGCGAAGATCACCGGCCGGTCCACGGTGAAGAGCTGATCGAACGCCGCATCGCTTAACCCGTGTGGATGCTCGGCTTCCGGCTGCAGCTTCATCAGATCAACGACGTTGACCACGCGAATCTTCAGCGCCGGCAGATGCTCGCGCATGATAGAAACCGCCGCCAATGTCTCAAGCGTCGGCACGTCGCCACAGCAGACCATGACGACATCCGGCGTGCCGCCCTCGTCGTTGCTTGCCCAGTGCCAGATGCCGATCCCCGCCGTGCAGTGCTGTACAGCCGCGTCCATCGACAACCACTGCGGCGCGGGATGCTTGCCCGCGATCACCACGTTGACGTAGTGGCGGCTGCGCAGGCAATGGTCCATCACCGACAGCAGGCAGTTGGCATCAGGCGGCAGGTAGACGCGGACAATCTCCGCCTTCTTGTTGAGGACAAGGTCGATGAAGCCCGGATCCTGGTGGGTGAAGCCGTTGTGGTCCTGCCGCCAGACGTGTGATGCCAACAGATAGTTGAGCGACGCGATCTTGCGCCGCCAAGGCAACTGCGCGGCGACCTTGAGCCACTTGGCGTGCTGGTTGAACATCGAGTCGACGATGTGGATGAATGCCTCGTAGCAATTGAACAGCCCATGCCGGCCGGTCAGCAGGTAGCCCTCCAGCCAACCTTGGCACTGGTGTTCACTGAGCATCGAGTCGACGACGCGACCGCTGGGTGCGAGAAACATATCGTTCGGCTCGGTCGCGGCGTCCCACTGGCGATCGGTGACCTCGAACATGGCCCCAAGCCCATTCGACAGCGTCTCGTCCGGGCCGAACACGCGGAAATTCCTTTGCTCATCGTTTAGCTTTGCAACATCACGCAGAAAAGGCCCAAGCACGCGCGTGTCGCCTTGCCCCATCACGCCGGGCGTCGGCACGGCCTGCGCGTAGTCGCGGAAATCCGGCATCTGCAGGTCGCGCAGCAGCAGGCCGCCGTTAGCATGCGGATTCGCGCCCATGCGCCGCTCACCCGTAGGCGCAAGCTCGGCGAGCTCGGGCTTCAGACGGCCCTGGGCATCGAACAGCTCATCGGGTCGGTAGCTCTGCAGCCAGGCTTCCAGCAGCGGCAGATTCTCGGGGCGGACGGACGGGTCCGAAATCGGCACCTGGTGCGAGCGAAAGGTACCTTCGTTCTGACGGCCATCGATCACCTTCGGCCCGGTCCAACCCTTGGGCGAGGCCAGCACGATCATTGGCCAGCGCGCACGCGTCAGCTCGCCCTGGTTGCGGGCACGCTGCTGGATTTCCTTGATCTGCTGCACTGCGGTATCGAGCGCCTGCGCCATGGCTTCGTGCATCGGCATCGGCTCGTGCCCTTCGACGAAGATCGGCGTCCAGCCATAGCCGCGCAGAAGCTGCTCCAGCTCCTCGCGAGTGATGCGTGCGAGGACCGTTGGATTGGCGATCTTGTAACCGTTGAGATGCAGGATGGGCAGCACCGCGCCGTCAGTGGCCGCGTCGAGAAACTTGTTGGAGTGCCATGCAGTGGCAAGCGGCCCGGTTTCCGCCTCACCGTCGCCCACCACGCAGGCGACGATCAATTCGGGGTTGTCGAATACCGCACCGAATGCATGGCTGAGCGAATAGCCCAACTCCCCACCTTCATGGATCGAGCCGGGGCACTCGGGCGAAGCATGGCTGGGAATACCACCGGGAAACGAAAACTGCTTGAAGAGTCTTTGCAACCCGGCCTCGTCCTGACTGATTTCGGGATAAATTTCGCTGTAAGTTCCCTCGAGGTAGGTGTTGCCGACAACCGCAGGACCACCGTGCCCAGGACCGCAGACGTAGATCATGTCGAGGTCGTATTGCTTGATGACCCGATTCAGGTGCACGTAAATGAAGTTCTGACCCGGCGTCGTGCCCCAATGCCCGAGCAACATGTGCTTGATGTGCGCAAGCGCAAGCGGCCTTTTCAACAGCGGGTTGTCGCGCAGATAGATCTGGCCTACCGAAAGATAGTTGGCGGCCCGCCAGTAGGCGTCCATCCTGGCGAGCAGTTCGGTGGAAACGGAATCTGAGGTCATGAATCTGTCCCTGTTGTTCGACTGGTGCAGACAAGGTCGTAGGTCATTTGCGCGATCATCGGTTCTTCGTCGGTTTTGCTTACATGGCCGGCGCTGAGATCAGAGGCGGGCTCATAACGACGCTCGGGGTTCAATTGCTCGCTCGAAGCATTGGACGTCTCCATCAATGCCTCGTTGACGATCGTCTGAGCCCCGTCGATGACACGGCGCAGATGTTCTTCACCGCGAAAACTCTCCGCATAGATTTTGTAGATGTCTTCGGTTCCCGAAGGTCGCGCCGCAAACCAAGCGCTTTCCGTAATGACTTTCAGGCCGCCTAAGGGCGCGCCGTTTCCGGGCGCATGGGAGAGGATGGCCTGAATCGCTTCACCCGCCAGTTCGCCGGACGGGACCTGCTCGGGCGAAAGGTTCTGCAGTATTTTCTTTTGCGCGGGAGTGGCCTTCGCCTCAACCCGATCACTAGCAGGCTCACCCAAGTCCTGTGCAAGCTCGCGGTAGATTTCGCCGGGGTCACGTCCCGTTCGTGCGGTGATCTCGCCAGCCAGCAGGGCCGCAACGATGCCGTCCTTGTCGGTCGTCCACACACGGCCGTCCCGACGACAAAACGATGCGCCAGCGCTCTCTTCGCCGGCGAAGGCGAGCGAGCCGTCGAGCAGACCTTTGGCGAACCATTTGAAGCCGGCGGGCACCTCGTAGACATCGCGCCCAAGCTTCGCGGCCACGCGATCAATCATTTGGCTGCTGACGACCGTCGTTCCGATGGCTGCCGCTTCACACCACTCCGGTCGATGCTGAAACAGGTAGGAAACAGCGGCGCAGAGGTAGTGATTGGCAGGCAGCAACCCGGCACTGCGGGTGACAATGCCGTGGCGGTCGTGATCGGTATCGCAGGCGAACGCAATGTCGAAGCGCTCTTTGAGTCCAATCAGCCGCTGCATCGCAAAGGGCGACGAAGGGTCCATGCGGATCTGTCCGTCCCAGTCCAATGACATGAAGCGAAAGGTCGGATCAACTGCGTCGTTCACAACCGTCAGGTCGAGGCGATAGTGCTCGGCAATACGGCTCCAATAGTTGACGCCGGCACCGCCCAGTGGATCGACCCCAAGGCGGATCTTCGAGCCGGCAATCGCCTGCATGTCGATCACGCTGCCGAGATCGCCAATGTAGGCAGTGAGATAGTCGTGCCGATGGGTGGTCGGGGCGGCGATCGCCTGCTGCCACGTGACCCGCTTGACGCCTGCCAGCTCGGCCTTCAGGAGCTGATTGGCGCAGGCCTGAATCCAGTCGGTGATGCTGGTCTCGGCCGCTCCGCCGTGCGGCGGGTTGTACTTCAGACCGCCATCGTGAGGTGGATTGTGCGAGGGCGTGATGACAATGCCATCGGCAAGTCCGGTCGTGCGGGCGTGGTTGTGGGCGAGGATCGCGTGGGAAATCGCGGGTGTTGGCGTGTACTCGTCGCCCTCGGCAAGCATTACGTGGACGTTGTTCGCAGCGAGCACCTCGAGCGCGCTGGTCAGCGCGGGCAACGATAGCGCATGGGTATCCATGCCCAGAAAAAGCGGGCCATCGATCGCGTGCCGCGAGCGGTGGTGGCAGATGGCCTGGCAGATGGCGAGCACATGTTGCTCGTTGAAGCTTCTTTCCAGCGAGGAGCCGCGATGTCCCGAAGTACCAAAGACCACCCGCTCCGATGCCACATCGGCGTCCGGAGTCTCGCTGTAGTAGGCCGTTACCAGCTTGGGCACGTTGACGAGCGCGCCCAGCGCCGCCGGCCTTCCGGCAAGCGGGCTGGTCTTCATTCGCATGCCCCCGGCTTGGCTTCCGCCGCCCGGCGCTGCTTTCTGCACGTGGCGTCGATCCTTGCGGCGATCCTCATGTTGCGGGCCGAAACGCCGATGCTGCGGTTGCGTAAGCCTGTGTGATCGAATGAATTCAGCGGCTGCGGCAGGTACCGCCGGCGCAGGAGCAGCGGGCCGCGCTGACCGACGCGGTTGCAGGCGATCACCGCGCTTTGGATACCGTTCAAGGGCGAATCTCCGTGGCGGGACCAAGGTGCATCGTGGCGGTCGAGCCCCCGATATGTCTGTGCGCCAGCAAACCGACAGGATGATTCTTCGAGCCCAAGCTGCATGCATAGCCTGCATCCCCAACGGATGTTCGCGCGGCGGCAACAGGAGTCCAGTGGTGAGCGCCAAGAGCCGAAAGCGTGGCGATGTCGATCCGCACAGCGAGGATCTGCGGCCGCCAGACTGCGATCTTCGCCAGCGCGCTTACCTCGGACGCCGCTGGGATGCTGTGGCACGCGCCTACGAGCACTTGACTCAGTGAACGCAGCAGCCGACCCCGCCAACCCGCCAGCAACGCCCGAGGCAAAAGCTCCGAATGCGCCGAACTCGGGCGTCGTCACGGCGGTGCGAGGCAGCGTGGTCGATGTGCGCTTTGATGCACGACTACCGCCAATCCGCTCGCTGTTGCGCGCGGGAATACACGCTGAAATGGCGATCGAAGTGCTGACCCAGATCGACGCTCGCCACGTGCGCGGCATCGCGCTCACGCCAACCCAAGGACTGGCGCGTGGCACGGCGGTTGTGGACACCGGGGGACCGCTGTTGGTGCCGGTGGGAAAAGCCATCCTGTCGCGAATGTTTGACGTGTTCGGCCAGGCCATCGACCGCGAACCGCAGCCCCAGGCGGTGACATGGCGCTCGGTGCACCGCGAGCCGCCGCCGCTGATCTCGCGGTCCACCACGTCGGTCGTGTTCCAGACCGGCATCAAGATGATCGACGTCCTGCTGCCGCTGGAAACCGGCGGAAAGGCGGGATTGTTCGGCGGCGCCGGCGTCGGCAAGACGGTCTTGCTCACCGAAATGATCCACAACATGGTTGGCACGCAAAAGGGCGTCAGCATCTTCTGCGGCATCGGCGAACGCTGCCGCGAGGGCCAGGATCTCTATGAGGAGATGAAAAAAGCCGACGTGCTGAAGAACATGGTGATGATCTTCGGCCAGATGAACGAGCCGCCGGGTGCGCGCTTTCGCGTCGGCCAAGCCGCATTGACGATGGCCGAGTACTTCCGCGACGACGAGCATCGCGATGTGCTGCTGCTTATCGACAATATTTTTCGCTTCATCCAGGCCGGCTCCGAGGTCTCGGGCTTGGTGGGCCAGATGCCCTCGCGCCTCGGCTACCAGCCAACCATGGGCACCGAACTGTCGGCACTCGAGGAGCGCATCGCCAACACCAGCAGCGGTGCGATTACCTCGATCCAGGCCGTGTATGTGCCGGCGGATGATTTCACCGACCCGGCCGCAGTACACACCTTCTCGCACCTGTCGGCATCCATCGTGTTGTCGCGCAAACGGGCCAGCGAAGGCCTGTTCCCAGCGATCGACCCGCTGCAATCAAATTCCAAGATGGCAACGCCCGGCATTGTCGGTGAGCGCCACTACGCGCTCGCGCAAGCGGTGCGACGCACCCTGGCGCAATACGCCGACCTCAAGGACATCATCGCGATGCTCGGACTTGAGCAGTTATCGCCACCGGATCGCAAGATCGTCGCGCGTGCGCGGCGGCTGGAGCGCTTCCTGACCCAGCCTTTCTTCACCACCGAGCAGTTCACCGGGTTGCAGGGAAAGCTGGTGAGCCTTGCCGACGCGCTCGACGGTTGCGAACGCATCTTGCGCGACGAGTTCGAGGACTGGCCCGAAAGCGCGCTGTACATGATTGGTGCCATCAGCGAGGCGAAGGGCGGCCCCCGCTCCAGCGCCAAGCGGAATCCAGCAGCGCTGCCCGAGACTAAACCCAGGCACGCAACAAAAGCTGCCACAGAACCGTCGTTCGCCGTCGTCCCCACGGTTGCCGCCAATGAAGCTTAAAGTGCTGCTGCCATCCCGCGTGTTTGCCGAAAAAACCGGCGTGACCCGCATCGTCATCGAGACGATCGACGGCTCTTACGGCTTGCTGCCGCGTCGGCGCGACTGCGTCGCTGCTTTGCTTCCAGGCGTCCTCACCTACGAGACCGAAACCGAGGGCGAGGTTTTCGTCGCTGTCGACCAAGGTGTTCTGATCAAGGCGGGCGCCGACGTAGTGGTGTCGGTGCGGCGCGCAACGGGGGGCACCGACCTCGGGCAGCTGCGTGATGCCGTGCAGCGCGAGTTCCTCAGCTTGGACGAACAGGCGTGCAGCGTGCGTGCTGCCACCAGCAAGCTGGAGAGCGGCTTCGTCAGCCGCTTCGCGAGCTTTCACCATGACTGACGAACCGCCCATCACGCCGTTGGCCGCGCAGGTCGGCGCCAGTGCCACGCGCAAGCTGCGCGCGCGCCGCGACGACTCGCAAGGGCTGTGGTTTGGCCTCGGCATGATGGGCCTGATCGGCTGGTCGGTGGTGGTGCCGACACTGCTCGGTGCCGCGCTGGGAGCGTGGCTGGATGGCAATCATGCCGGTACGCATCGCTGGACCCTGGCCCTGTTAGTGGCCGGGTTAGTGCTCGGCTGTTTGAACGCTTGGCGCTGGGTGGCCAAGGAGGACCGTGCCATGCACCGGCGCGAGCACGAAGATGAGTAGACGGCAAAGTGAGTGAACGACGATGAATGAAATCCTTTGGAATCTGCTGGCCGTCGCGGCGGGTGGCGTGCTCGGCCTGCTGTTCTTCGGTGGGCTGTGGTGGACCTTGCAACGGGCATTGGCATCGCCCAGGCCAGCGCTTTGGTTCGGCGCAAGTGCATTGCTGCGCATCGCCACCGCCACCGCTGGATTCGTTGTCATTTCAGCCGGACTGTGGCAACGGATGCTGTTGAGCCTGATTGGATTCTGGGTCGCGCGATGGCTGGTCCAACGTCTGATCGCAGCGCCCGCAGGCGCGTCCCGTCCGCGATCCGATGCTGGCAAGCGCCACGCAACACGCCCGCCTTCCCCAACCCCCCAAAAGTGGACCCCGCAATGAAAATCCAGATCAATACCGACAATCACATCGACGGCAAAGAAGCCCTCGCAACGCACGCCGAATCTGCAGTGGAGAACGCCCTCCGCCACTTCAAGGATCGACTGACGCGGGTGGAAGTTCACCTAAGCGACGAGAACGCTGGCAAAAGCGGCACCGACGACAAACGCTGCATGATGGAAGCGCGGCCGAAGAGTCATCAGCCGGTCAGCGTCAGCCACCACGCTGGCAGCATCCATCAAGCGATCGACGGCGCAGCTAGCAAGCTGAAGGCATTGCTGGAGACCGTGCTCGGTCGACTTGATGACCAGCATCGCCATGCAGCAGTCGATCTGACCGGCACAGAGTGAGCCACGATGCGACTCGGCCCCGATCAGCTGATTTTCTGGCAATACGGGCTGCTCACGCTCAACGGCACCATCGTGTTCACTTGGGCCTTGATGGCGGTGCTGGTGCTGGGCTCAATGCTGATCACCCGCAATCTATCGAGCGAGCACCAGCGCTCGCGCTGGCAGAACCTGCTGGAAATCATCGTCACCGGCATCAAGCAGCAGATCAGCGAAGTGGGACTGCGACAGGCAGACAAGTACCTCGCGTTCATCGGCACGCTGTTTCTGTTCGTCGCCGCCTCGGCATTGGCTACCGTCGTTCCCGGCTTCGAGCCGCCGACCGGCTCGCTGTCGACTGCCGTCGCGCTGGCCCTGTGCGTGTTCGTTGCGGTGCCGCTGTTCGGCATCCGCGAGCAGGGTCTGGGCGGCTATCTGAAGTCATACCTCGAGCCGACCGCTCTCATGCTGCCCTTCAACATCATCAGCGAGGTTTCGCGCACGTTGGCGCTGGCGGTGCGCCTGTTCGGCAACATGATGAGCGGCGCCATGATCGTCGCCATCCTGCTGACCATCACCCCGTTCCTGTTTCCGGTGGTGATGACCCTGCTCGGCCTACTCACCGGCATGGTGCAGGCCTACATCTTCAGCATCCTGGCGGCGGTTTACCTGGCCGCGGCGACGCGACCCACCCAACCCTCTACTGCCGACCCGCCCTCCCCTGCCACCGCGCCTGCTGCAGGCGTAGCCGCCGAGACTTCGCAATGAATTCATCTGGGAATGCTTATGGATAGCGCGACCACCATCGCCGTGGCATCGATCGTCCTTGCTGGGCTCACCACCGGTTTTGGCACGATGGGACCAGCGCTGGCCGAGGGGCGAGCCGTGGCGGTCGCCATGACCGCGCTGGCACAACAACCCGACGCGTCAGCAACGATTACGCGGACGCTGTTCGTCGGCTTGGCGATGATCGAATCGACGGCTATTTATTGCTTCGTGGTGTCGATGATCCTGATTTTTGCCAACCCGTTCTGGAACGCGGCGGTAGCGAAAGCCGCAGGCGGCTGAGCGATGTTGATCGACTGGTTCACCGTTGCCGCGCAGCTGCTCAATTTTGTCCTGCTGGTGTGGTTGATGAAGCGCTTTCTCTATCAGCCTGTTCTGGGTGCGATCGCAGCCCGCGAAAAGCGCATTGCTGATCAAATCGCCGACGCGGAGGCGAAAGAAGCGCAAGCCGAGGTCGAGCGCAAAAACTTCGAAGACAAGAATGTCGCCTTCGATGCAGCGCGCGCCGCGTTGTTGGCGCAGGCGACAGCAGACGCCCAATCCGAAGGCCAGCGACTGCTTGACAATGCTCGTCTAGCGGCCAATGAAGAGGGTGCCAAACGCCGGCAGGCGCTGAACACCGAAGCCGCTCACCTGAGCCAGATGATCGGCAAGCGGGCACGCGAAGAAGTGTTCGCCATCGCCCGCAAAGCACTGGCTGATTTGGCGTCGGCCACACTGGAGGAGCGCATCGGCGAAGTGTTTGTGCGACGCCTTGGCGAATTGAGCGAGCCTGCCAAGGCCCGACTAGCGGCTGCGTTAAAGACGGCCACCGAACCAGCGAGGCTGCGCAGCGCGTTCGAGCTGCCGGCCGGCCAGCGCGAGGCGATCCAGAGCGCGCTGAATGCATCATTCTCCAGCGCCGTGCCGCTGCACTTCGAGACGGCGTCCGATCTTGTGTGTGGCATCGAGCTGAGCGCAGGTGGCGAGAAGCTGGCTTGGACCATCGCGGAATACCTGCAGTCGTTGGAAGCGAGCGTGGCCGAAGTGATGGCAACCCGTAGCAGAGCCGCTGTGCCCAATGCCACTGTGCCCAACGCCGCTGTGCCAGTGGCGAGCAAACCCGCATCCTGGAATCAGCGCGAGCCAGCAGCGGAACCCACACCGAGCGCCGCATGAGCGCGCTGCCCGAAACCCTGTCCAGCATGCTCGACCGCAGCTTTTCTGCGATTGACCAGGCGCGCAACGCGTTCGCGCCGCAGCTCATGCCGCGGGAAGTTGGCCATGTCACCCAAGTGGCCACCGGCATCGCCCACGTCAGCGGCCTACCTGGCGTGGGCTTCGAGGAGTTGCTGCAGTTTCCCGGCGGATTGTTCGGCATCGCATTCAACCTGGACGAACACGAGCTGGGCGTCGTGTTGCTGGGGGAATACTGGCGAGTGCAGGCCGGTGACGAGGTCCAGCGCAGCGGGCGCGTGATGGACGTCGCCGTCGGCGAAGCGCTGCTCGGACGCGTCATTGACGCCGTGGGCCGGCCGCTCGACGGCGGCGGACCGGTGCTCACAAGCGAGCGTCTGCCGATCGAGCGACCGGCCGCAGCGATCATGGATAGGGCGAGCGTCGACGTGCCGCTGCAGACCGGCCTGAAAGTCATCGACGCCCTGATTCCCATCGGCCGCGGCCAGCGCGAGCTGATCCTCGGCGATCGCCAAACCGGCAAGACGGCGATCGCGATCGACACCATCCTCAACCAGCGCGACAACAACGTTCTGTGTGTCTACTGTGCCATCGGTCAGCGCGCATCAGCAGTCGCCAAGGCGGTGGCGAGCCTGCGTGAAAAGGGTGCGCTGGACTACACCGTGGTCGTGGTCACTGAAGGCAATCAGCCGCCCGGGCTTGCGTTCATTACGCCCTACGTCGCCACCAGCATCGCCGAGCACTTCATGGAAGCCGGCCGCGACGTACTGATCGTCTACGACGACCTCACCCAGCACGCACGCGCCTATCGCGAACTTTCGCTGCTGCTGCGCCGGCCGCCAGGGCGCGAAGCATTTCCAGGCGACATCTTCTACATCCATTCGCGCCTACTGGAGCGCGCAACTCATCTGTGCAAAGCACGCGGTGGCGGCTCGCTGACCGCGCTGCCCATCATCGAGACCGAGGCCGAGGACATCTCGGCCTATATCCCAACCAACCTGATCTCGATCACCGACGGCCAGATCTACCTCTCACCGTCGTTATTCGAACTCGGCGTGCTACCCGCGATCGACGTTGCCAAGTCGGTATCGCGGGTCGGCGGAAAGGCGCAGCACGGCAGCTACCGCGCCATCGCTGGCGACCTGAAGCTGACCTACGCGCAGTTCGAAGAGCTTGAGACGTTCTCGCGCTTCGGCGCCCGGCTTGATGGCGCGACGCGCAAAATCATTGATCACGGCAAGCGGATCCGCGCCTGTCTCAAACAAGCTCAGTTCGATCCGGTCGCGGTGCCGGCGCAGATCAGCGTGCTGTTGGCCCTGACATCCCACCTCTTCGACGGCGTGCCGCTGACGCACATGAGCGACGCCCAGACCGCCGTGCAGGCCGCCGCCGCAAGCATGGCAACGCCGCTGCGCGAGCGCCTGTCCAGCGCCGACACGCTGAGCGATGAGGATCGCGCAACGATCACCGCGCTTGCTGCCGAAGCGCTCAAGCCATTCCAGGTGGAAGTCGCCGAGCAGCCAGCCGGATGAGCGAATCAATCGCCGGCCTGCGCCACTCGATTGCAGGCGCACGCGACCTGCACGCCATCGTGCGGACTATGAAGGCAGTGGCCGCTTCAAGCATCGGGCAGTACGAGCGCTCGATGCTCGCACTCGCCGACTACGACCGCAGCGTAAGCGTCGGTCTGAGTGAATGCTTTCGACAGTCCCGGCTGTCGCCAGCTGCTGCGCAGATCCTTCCGCAACAGGATGGGGAAACCATCGGTGCCATCGTGTTTGGCTCCGACCAGGGGCTGGTGGGGCCGTTCAACGACGTCATCGCCGAACACGCGATTCGAGCACTGGCTGCACTGCCCGGCACGCCTCGGGTCTGGGTCGTCGGCGAGCGCGTGCAGACGCGTCTGGCCGACGCCGGCGTCACGATTGCTGGGAATTACGCGGTGCCAAGCTCGATTGAGGCCATCGCGCCACTGGTTGGGCAGATTCAGATTGACAGTGAAGCCGACCTTGAGCGGGGTCACTACACGCGCGTCCATGTCTTTCACAACCGTCCAGCCTCAGGCTCGCTTTACCTGCCAGTCAGTCAGCGGCTGCTGCCGCTGGATGCAATCTGGCAACAGAAACTCGCCGCCCGCCCGTGGCCGCGCACTAGCTTGCCGGAGATCGTGGGCAGCGGCGCAACGACGCTGCGGGCATTGGTGCGCGAATACCTGTTCATCTCTCTGTTTCGCGCCTGTGCCGAATCGCTGGCCAGCGAGAACGCGAGCCGGCTGGCAGCAATGCAGCGCGCCGACAGCAACATCAAGGATCTGCTGGACCAGTTGGATGGCAGATTTCGTCAACTGCGCCAGAGCTCCATTGACGAAGAGCTGTTCGATGTCATCTCCGGGTACGAGGCCTTGTCGGAGCAGCGCGGCGAAGATCGGACGGGCCCGCGTGCCAGGCTGACGCGAACAGAGGTTTGAACAGAAAGCGCTGATCATCGGCCTCTTGCCAGCACTTTCCGGAGTCTGATTGCCAAGCAAGCGTTTGCGACTGTGGCCTGACGGGGATCGCCTGACGGGGATCGCCTGACGGGGATCGCCTGACGAGGGTCGGCTGACGAAGATCGGCTGACGAAGATGGGCTGACCAGCCGTTCTTCTGAATCGGCGCCTCGCGTTGTGGACGCTGCCGCACCGACACGCTGATGCAACCCCCGTAGCGTTGCGGCACCGCCCATCCCCCTGAGGAGCACCGCATGAACCTTCGCCTGCTTACCCTGGCACTGGCCGTTTTGACAATGACCGCCTGCAGCACCTACGGCAGCGATTACGACGGCCGACGCGGCAGTCGCTACAGCGACAACCACAGCACCAGCTATCGCAACTGCTCCGACTGCGGTGTAGTGACCCGCATCGACCGCTATCGCGGGTCCTCACCTGGGAGCAGCGGTGGTGGCGCGGTTATCGGTGCTGTCGTCGGAGGCGTGCTCGGCAACCAAGTCGGCAGCGGCAGCGGCCGCACTGCCGCCACCGTGGCGGGTGCCGTGGTCGGCGGCATCGCCGGCGACCGTATCGAACGCAACGCCGACCGACTCGACTACGACATCACCGTGCGGATGGACGAAGGTAACAACCTCCGCCTCAGCCAGCACAACCTAAACGGTATCCGCGAAGGCTCGCGGGTGCGGGTCAGCAATGGCCGCGCCAGGCTCGAATAAAGCTCGCAGCCAAGCATCGCCCCTAACTGTGCACAGCATCGAAGACACCCATTTCAGCTGGCGGCCCGACCCGAATGACACGCTAGGACCGCGCTTTGCACTTGCAGACCGGCCGACCCAAATCCGGCGGCCGGCCAGCCCTAACACTGTTCGGTTAAGAACCTCGCGACCCGCTTACCCCTGCCGCCTAGTCCGGATTTTCGCCTGACGGGCTGCTCTCAGCCGCATTAAGAAACGCGGCATCGAGCTCATTACTAAACTCAATAATCTTGATCGGCTTGGTCAAGTAACGGAAGAACCCAGCCTTTAACCCCTTCTTGACGTCAAGCGGCATGGCATTGGCAGACAGCGCCATAACTGTAATGTGCGCCGTTGCGGTATCTTCCCGCAGAATTTTCATGACATCAAACCCGCTGATGCCGGGCAAATTGATATCCATCAAAATTACATCCGGACGCAACGCGTGCGCCATCTCGATTGCCTGATTACCATTAATTGCTGAAAATAATTTGATATCGCCACGTTGCGCAATCAATTGCTGGACCAGCAGCAAATTGGCTGGCTCATCTTCGACATAAAGTATCGTACGCTGCATCAACAATGCGTTTTCTGCCACTTGCTCCGGCTCATCATCACCGCCATTCCTTACCGCGCTTGCCAGCCCACTCGCAATCGACAATTCCTGGGCGCGTGTCGCGTCCAATTCGATCCAAAACGTGCTGCCGACTCCGACACGGCTTTCCACGCCGACTTCGCCGTTCATCAACTCCACCAGTTGTTTGGTGACGACTAGCCCGATGCCGCTACCTTCTTCAGTACCCGCCTCCCGTCCAAGCCGATTGAACGACTGGAACAGTTGCGCCGATTGTTCCGGTGAAAGACCCACTCCGGTATCCTCAACGCTGATGCGTGTCCGGTTTTTGCCGCTCATTTCGCAACGAACAATGACTGCTCCGTTGAGCCGATTGTATTTAATCGCGTTTGACAACAAGTTGATCATCACCTGCTTTAGACGGGTCCTGTCGGCATGCACACAGTAGGCTTGATCATCGCTCGGGAACGTCATCTGTATTCGGCGCTTTTCTGCCAGCGGTTCGATCATCGACTGACAATCCTGCAGCAACATATAAAGCGATACCGGCTCCATCGACATCGACGCTTTGCCCGATTCGATAACTGCCAGATCGAGGATTTCATTGATCAGATTCAGCAGATGCCAGCCTGCCTTCAAAATCTCGTTGATCGATAGCTTTTGTGCCGCTGTCATTGTTTGTGGACTGGAGTCGATTAACTGGGCGAATCCAAGCACTGCATTAAGTGGCGTACGTAGTTCATGGCTCATACTGGACAGGAACTCCGATTTCGCCAAATTGGCTTGCTCCGCGACCGTCTTGGCCGTTTTCAGCTCGACGTTATGCTCGTTAAGCGATTTCTCGAAGATCTTGCGCTCAGTGATGTCGCGCGCAGCGGCAAACACGCCGAGCACGTTGCCTGCTACGTCCCTGTAGACCGACGCGTTGTACAGCACATCGGTTAATTTGCCACTCCGTTGACGAATGGTGAGGGGGTAGTCAGCCACAAAGCCCTCGGCGAACACCCGCTGGTAGCCGTCTTGGGCTTTTGCCGGTTCCGTGAAATAGCTTAAAAAGTCGCTGCCAAGGAGTTCCTCGCGCGGCACCCCGGTCACCTTCACGGTTGCCCCGTTCACATCCATGATCTTCCCGTCCGGGCTGATCGTGACCAGCGGATCGAGGCTCGCTTCAATCAAGCTGCGCGCGTATTGGGAGGCTAGCCTTTGTGCCGTGAAGTCGCGCGCAGCGGCCTCACTTGCCTGCCGGCTGATTCGTTCATGCGCCAAAAGAGCGAGGTTGCGGCGTCGCTGTCGCAAGGCCAGCACGGCGATGCACGTCAGCATGAAAGCAAAACTCGTGAAGACGATTTGCAATTTTCGATACTCACTGGCTTGCCGCGTCGCCAATAATTCCCTTTCGCGACCCTCAAACTGACCCAAGATGGCGCGCACCGCCTCACCAGCGACACGGCCAGAGCGGGTCAACGCGGCAACATCGTTGGTGCTCAGGTTTTCCAATGACAATTGGCTATTCGACAACAGACTCTCCCGCTGATCGACCGCCGCGCCCAGTTTTTTCAGAACGAGTTGCTGCTCGCTATTGTCGATGGTCAAGCCAACCAGTGCCTGCAGCGCGGCATCTACGGCCGCCAGCGCAACATCGCGTTCAGCCAGAAACATACGATCTCGGGTTAGAAAGTATGCCCACTGCCTGGACTCGGCACGGTCGGTTTCGGAGCGCAGATCCTCGATTGCAGCCAGCACTAGACGGGTGTCGTCGGCGGACTTTGATGACCAGAGTGGGGTTGTGACGCCGCGTGCGAAGCCAACTATTACCGCTAAAGCGAGTACCGCAAATCCCAACGCTACCAGCCTTGGCATCAGGGTTTTGGGAGCATCAGCCATTGACGTGCGACCTGCGCTAACAAACGTTGCCGTGGCAGCCTCGGCTCTGCTAAAAGCGTGCTGGTAACGGAGGATTTTCAGCCGTGTTGAGCGATCATCCGACCACTCGGTGCGTGAGCACGACCGACCACATGGAGGGTACTCCCATTTGGATACTTGATTAGCTCTGACCCGCAGTCGAGCGGCGCCGCATTCCGTTCTCCCATCGGCTGAGGATCGCGGTTAATCAGGTGTGGGTAAGGGTCCCCCACCCAGCAGGCTATTCAGGAGTGAGCTCAGCTGGCGGTTGCCTGCATATGCGAAATCCACGGCGGCAACGCCTTGGAGTTGGAGACGGCAGGCGGATTGGTCGTAAGCGACGGCATCGCCTCCTCGACCTCACCTGCGCGCTCACAGCTGCTCGCGCCACAGCAACGCCAGATGACTGCGGACGCGGGCGAACCAAGACCACTGTTCAACATCCTCCAGGCTAATCTCGCGCGCATCCGCCAAATCGTTTGCAAACGACACCTTCAACGCGTCGACCAACGGATCGTCAAACACCGCCAGCACGATCTCGTAGTTGGGTTCGAATGAGCGGCTGTCGAAATTCGATGAGCCGATCACCGCCCATTGGCCGTCCACTGTCACCGTCTTGGTGTGCATCATCGTCGGCTGGTCCTCGTAGACCTTGACCCCGGCTTCCAGCAACCGCCGGTAGCAGGTGCGACTTGCGTAGCGCAGCAGATCCGAATCCTGGTACTGCCCGGGAACCAATAAGGCGACCCGTACCCCGCGCCGCGCGGCTTCGGCGATACCCAGCTCCAGTTCCGGGTCGGGCACGAAATAGGGGGTGGCGATGCGCACTTCGTCGATAGCGATGTCACCCTCCCAGGAGACGTTCGACAGCAGGTTCAATGACTCGCGCGCGGCACGGATCGAGGACAGCATCGCCGGGAATATCTGCGCGCCATTGAGCAGCAACGTCGCGCGATTGCCAGACAGCAGCGGCGCGTCCAGGTTTGCCGCCAGCGTCACCGCAACCTCGGACACCTGCTGCAAGCTGGCGCTCGACAGTCGTCTCGGCGGAATATTGATCGCCTCCGAAGCCAGCCAGGAATACAGCGCCCGCACCAAGCTCAATGCGCCGACGACCGCAAGTCCGCAAAACAGCCATTTCCGCAACCGGGTCATGCGCGATGGCGCCGGAAAAAGACGGGCGATGCGGCGTCCCTTGTCTGAAAAATCAACAACAAGGCAGCGCTAGGCGATAGCCGTCACCCTGTGGAATTGATTTTGTCTTCATCCGGCGGCGGGTTGTTGGTGAATCGAGCAAACCGGCTCTTTTCCGAAAGCTTTACGCAGTTGCAGCAAGCGACGCTCAAATCGGCTTCGGTCGTGCGGCGACGCGATGGTGCGTTTGGCCAGTTCGGCAATCGCTTCCACTTGTTCAAGCAGAGCCTGCCGACGGCTCCGGCTGGCTGTCAGACTGGCGATGGTTTGCAGCGCGCTCAACATCCGCAGCATGATGCTGAGATTGCCCTTGGCGCTTTCCCGGATTTGATCGAAGGCTTCGCACAACAGGCTTTGAAAGCTGGGTCCGATGGCAATCACGCGCAGTTCGCCATCCTTGTAACGGTGCGATGCGGGAGTCTGCTGGGGTGCCAGCCGCGCCAGAATCATCGTCAGGTAATCCACACATGTCACCGCCGTCGTGGTGTCGTTGATGCCCGGCGAAAGTGCTTTCAACGCCACATCAACCAACTGTCGGACGCCAAAGGCCGCGTCCTGTTCCACTGTGCGATAGCGGCTGAGACTGAAAGCGGCCTGTAGCGCGGCCGTCGTCTCGGCGTCTGGCGGACTTTCGAGAGCAAGCGAAACCAGCGCGGTGTTCTGGACCACGAATTCGCCGATGCCACGCTCCATCCGCACGACGGTTTTCTGTTCGCGCGCCAAACGCAAGAGCGCGGTGTCGTCCACCTGTTGTATGTAGCCGCTCTGCACGGCCAGCACGGCATGCCACTTCGAACCAGTCAGGTCGCGCGCTGAAGGTTCATCATCGGCGTCGCCCGCTGCGCGTCCCAGTTGCTTCGGAAACAGCCGATCAATCGCCCGGAGGGTTTCGTCGGCAACTGAAGCGATGATGCTGGAGGCCTGAATCGAAGAGGCGACGTGATGGATAAAGAAGATCAGCACTCCCACGCCGGCGACCGCCAGCACGAAGCCAACAAAGACCGCTAGGTTTGGAACAAATGCGCCCTCGTCGCCGCCACGAATCGTCCGCAACACGATCAGGCAATAGGTAAAAATGCCCGCAAAGATTCCAAGCACCGCCTGGGTGAGGCGGCTGCTCATGAAGTTGCGCAGAATGCGCGACGTGTACTGACTGGAGGCCATGCTCAGCGCCACCAGGGTCATGGAGAACGTGACGCCCACGACCGACATCATCGAACCGGCAATCGTGGACAACATCCCGCGCGCGCCTGCCGCGCCAGCCCCGAATAACCGCGGCCATTGCGCCAGCCAGCGGTCAACCTCGGAGGAATCGGTCTCGATCAATGCCACCGCGAGTAGCACGCTGGCCGCGACGATGAGCGAAGGCAAGAACCAGAGGCTCGACCGCAGATTGCTCCACAGAAGTTTGAGTTTAGTCATGGCTCAGAGCTTGCTGTCGTCCGTCGAATCGGGCTTGCCGGGGCGAACGCTGGTAATGGCACCCAGCAGATTCTCTCCTTCCTCCACCGGCTTGGCTTGACGGGCCTGCTCCTCAAGGATGCCAGCCTCGTTGGACAAGCCCGCTTCCGCCTTGGTGGA
>ENA-ORBV01001843-ORBV01001843.1-microbial-mat-metagenome-genome-assembly--contig:-NODE-1843-length-46117-cov-9.960795_pt1 | contig 46117 bp, 42 predicted proteins | sample MGYA00237777_ERZ505514 | MGnify/ENA primary metagenome ERZ505514 (study PRJEB26160, sample SAMN06269048) | microbial mat metagenome | isolation source: Oligotrophic lake microbial mat | place... | reverse complement strand
CATTTTGCTTTGATAGCCAAAGTAGTCTGCAATTTGTTCAACGTTCATGCTGTGCAGATTCAGTTGAAGCTATTTTTTGAGGAATTGTCCATTGATCTAAAACATCTTTTACTAACACTTCTTTGAGCCAGATTTGCGTGACGACCAAAATTGGTAATCCTAAAAATAATCCCAAAACACCAAAGAACGTGCCAAAGGCAGTCAGCAAAGCAAGGGTTGTTGCAGGCAATAGAGACACTTGGTGTTTCATGATGATGGGCGTGATCAGATTGCCTTCAATTTGCTGAATCAAGAAATATAGCAGTAAAACTTCGATCGCTTTCCAGGGAGAATCTAACAAAGCTAATAGGGCAGGCGGTACAACGCTAGCGATCGCGCCAAGGTAGGGAACAAATGCTGATATGCCTGCAATGAGTCCATTCACAAATGGCAAGGGAACCTGTAGGACAAGCAATCCTATTGTTGAGGTAATGCCAATGAAAGCCATGCTGAGGGCAATTCCACCCAGATAGTTGACTAAACCAATCTCACACTTTGAGAGAATACTATCTGCTCGTCTGCGGTAGAATGCAGGAAATCCTTGGATGAGTAGGTTGCGATACTGCTTTGAGTTTACCAGTAACATCAGTGTTAATACTGTTAGAAATAAACTGTTGAGCAGCAGGGATAGAGAATTGGAAAAAAGCTGATAAAAGTGAATGATTGCCCAGTTTGCAACCCACTGAAGCTGAAGGCTCAAATCGCTTAAGCTAGGAAGATTGTTAATGATTCGACCTGGAATTTGCGCTTGTATCCAGTAGTTGAGCTTTGCAACCTGGGCAATTGCGCCTGGAATCAGGTCAATGAGCTGATCAACCTGCTCTGTAATTCGGGTTGCAACTAAAATTAAAACCAGTCCTAAAAGCGTGAGCGCGATCGCCATTGTCAGCGCGATCGCCACCCCTCGTTTAAGTTTAGCTTTCTGAAACTGGCGCACGACTCGATTTAGCCCAGTAGCAAAGATCACTGCCATGAAAAACAGCAGCACGATCGAACGAACTTGCCACAGAACATAAAGCGAAATGAGCAGCGAAATTAATCCGACCCAACGTCCTAATGTCAAAGTTTTGCCTTCTGCTTACTAAGAAGAAAAACTGCTTAAAAACAGTCTGCTAATGTTTTACCTTTATTCCTTCAGTTAATACAACTTGATTTGCAAAACTTTGGCTTTAAGGAAGATGTTGCAGAATGTCTATCTGGGGATAGGTGACAACTCAGAACATACAAATAGTGGGTGTTTAGTGCTTAACCTCCTTCAAAGGGTAGACGACTTGAATCAGATTAATTAGTAACTTTCAGGTGAAATAGCGAATGGAGAAGATTGCTGATGACTCTTCGTTATCAGTATGCTTCGGTGTTCCAACTGATGGAGTCCTTGTATGCAGTCTGTTGAAAGACAATCACTTGAGTCGAAACTCGAAAAAGTGGGTAACGTCTTACGCTTGACAGGGTGGATTGATCTTTCTGCACAAATTGGCTTTGGAGCGATTTCGCTGCTGCTGGTTGTCTTTGCGATCGCGGGTCGAAATTTTAGTCAGGCGACTGCACTTCCCAGTGGCATAACTCCTGGTGTTATATTGCCAGTGAACCAAAGCGTAACTCCAGGCATTGGAGTCGGGATTTTTTGGGCAGTTTGCGGCATTTTAGCGCTGCTAGCTGGAATTTACCTTGCCTTTCGGCAAACGCGATTGGCAAGGCGGTTGCGTCATGCAGACGAGATGAAACACCCAACCAAAGCAGAGGTGATGACTGTGTTGCGTCTGGGTGCGATCGCGGGTTTAGTTGGTATGTTGCTAACGATTCTGGGTGGCGGCGCAACGCTGGGAGTGTTGTTCTCGAAAGCCATTGCTCAAACCCAAGGCGTAGCAATCTATGACCCGAATCGCGCGATTCGATCGATCGACATTATGGTAGCAATGGCAAACATGAGCGGCATTACAGCCCATTTTGTTGGCACTGTTGCTTCGCTCAGCGTATTTGAATGGCTGCATCGTTAATTTATAGAGCGGCTTAGATTCATTTTTACTAATAGTTTGATGCTCCAACCCTTGCAAAATGTTTCTTTGAGATGATGAAAGCTGATGAGACAGCTTCTTGTGCAGGTGCCGCAGGGGTGCGGAAAAACGGTCTTAGAGATTGCCAAAGCCTGTGAGGGAACAAATTTGGCGCAGTTTGAAGCGGCTGGAATTGATCGCCCGCTGGATTTGGTGTTCGTTCACATTTCTAACGGCAAGGTTGAAACACTACTTGACCAACTGCAAGACGTACCGGACTTGAGCTTTACGCTGTTGCCAACCGGAATCATGGCTTTGCATCCGCCTGCTGACGCTGCTCCTGATCAGGTGACAAACGTTGAAGAGCGTAGCCCGCTCGAAATTTTCCTATCGGGTTTACAAAGTACTGGCTCTTGGAAAGGATTTCTCAGCTATGCGGCGATCGCTGGGGTCATCGTTTGGATTGGCTTATATACCAACACGGTTTACCTGCTAGTGGCGGCGATGCTGCTGGCTCCGTTTGCTGGTCCGGCGATGAATACGGCACTGGCAACCGCGAGGGGCGATCGCCAATTGCTTCAGCACAGCATCCTTCGCTATTTTGCCGCCTTGAGCGCCACGATCGCCACCACTGCCTTGCTGAGCTGGATACTTCAGCAGCAGATTCCGACGAACTTGATGATCGACAGCAGCCAAATTTCTACAGTTTCGGTTTTGATTCCGCTGGCGGCAGGAGCGGCGGGGGCACTGACTTTAGTTCAGTCCGATCGCAGCAGCTTGGTGTCGGGAGCCGCAACTGGAATGCTGGTCGCAGCTTCACTCGCGCCACCCGCAGGCATCGTCGGTATGGCAGGCGCGATCGGACGGTGGGATTTAGCCAGCAACGGACTCTTTTTGCTACTGCTGCAACTGGGTGGTATTAACCTGTCTGCGGCTTTGGTGTTTCGCCTGTTTGGACTCTCGACGCAGGGAGCGCGCTATCAGCGGGGCAAGCGCGGTGTCTTTCCGGTCTCGGTGGGGATCAGTGCGATCGTGCTGACAGGCTTACTGATCTGGCAATTTTCCAGTTCACCTCACTTAGAGCGATCGAGTCGCGCACAGCGGGCAAATGCTCAGTTGCAGCAGGTGGTGAAGCAAAATGATTCTGTTCAACTGGTCGAGGCAAATGTTCGGTTTACCAGAGCCAACATTCAGGGGCAAAATACGTTGCTCTGTGTCGTGTATGTGCAGCGTCTGACAGAGGCAACGCGATCGGCTGAACAAATTCGGGCTGATCTGACTCAATCTATTCAAAGTCGCCTATTGCAAGACTTTAATGCCACACCGCTCGTTGATGTCATTGTGCTAGAAGCGCCTGACGCTAAATCGTAGGATTAAACCGTTCTGATGCAGCAATTCGATCGTCCTGAACAAGCCATAGAACACGAGCAACAGCAGATTCTGCAACAGCTTGAAGACTGGCTAGAGCTACCCATGCTCGTGCTGAGCTTGGTTTGGCTCGGTCTATTCGTGGTGGAACTGATTTGGGGACTCACGCCGCTTCTCGATGCCATTGGCATTGTCATTTGGGGCGTGTTTATTCTAGAGTTTGTCCTCCGATTAGTTCTTGCACCCCGCAAATTTTCCCACCTCAAAACGAACTGGCTGACGGCAATCTCTCTGCTTTTACCCGCCTTACGAGCGTTGCGGTTTGTGCACCTGCTGCGAGTTTTTCAAACGACCCGCGCCGTCCGAGGGTTGCGATTGCTGCGCGTTCTCACTCGAACCAATCGCAGTATGCGATCGCTGACGGCAAACTTTGCGCGACGCGGGTTTGGCTATGTGATGATGACGACTGCAATCATTACACTGGTCGGTGCTGCGGGAATGTATGCCTTTGAACAAGAAGCTCCCAATTTACCTGGGTTTGACAGCTACGGCACGGCACTTTGGTGGACGGCGATGCTGATGACCACAATGGGATCGGACTACTTTCCCCAAACGCCAGAAGGCCGCGTTCTCTGTTTTTTGCTGGCGTTGTATGCGTTTGCGGTGTTTGGCTATGTAACGGCAACTCTAGCCACCTTCTTTATTGGACAAGATGCCGACGATGATGAAGCAGAAATTGTCGGAGCAAAATCGATCGATGCCCTGCGAAACGAAATTGTCGCCCTGCGAGACGAAATTCAAAGCTTGAGGCAGGGCAATTGATAACTTCAGGTAGAAGTTGATTCTACTGGTTCCTATTAAAATCCAGGTGCAATTTAATACAATCGAGCAATGAATGCAGAAATATCAACTCTCATAGACAAAATGCAAGCAATGCTAAAAGGCTTTATTGTGCTGCTACCCAATCTGGTGCTGGCATTAATTGTCTTTGCTATCTTTTTCTTTGTTGCTCGATCGATCAAGAGGGTTGTAAGGAATTTGACCCGCGATCGCCGCCAAGCTCGCAATTTAGGGATGGTGCTAGGGCGATTAGCGCAGGGCACAACCATTTTGATCGGTTTATTTATTGCCTTGTCGATCGTGATTCCTTCTCTCAAAGCCAGTGATCTTGTACAGCTTCTTGGAATCAGTGGGGTCGCGATCGGCTTCGCCTTTCGAGATATCTTACAAAACTTTCTAGCGGGAATTTTAATTCTATTAACTGAACCTTTTCAAATCGACGATCAAATCGTTTTCAAAGAGTTTGAGGGCACTGTCGAAAACATTCAAACAAGAGCGACAACGATTAAAACCTATGATGGTCGGCGAATTGTTATTCCCAACTCTGAACTGTTCACCAATTCAGTCACGGTCAACACTGCCTTTGAAAATCGTCGTTTAGAGTACGACATCGGCATTGGCTATGGTGATGATATTGACGAAGCGCGGCGGCTGATTCTAGAGGCAGTGCATGGAACTGATGGGGTATTAGAAACGCCTGCTCCTGATGCAATTGTGGTTGATCTAGCAGGAAGCACCGTCAACATTCGCGCTCGTTGGTGGGTGCAACCACCCCGTCGTGCCGATGTGTTAGATTTCCAAGATCGAGTGTTGACGAACATTAAAAACAAACTAACGGCACATGGCATCGATCTGCCCTTTCCGACACAGCAAATTCTGTTTCATAACCAGACTGAAGCAACAGATGGCGATCGCGCTCATCAACGCGAAGGCTGGCCTACTGGCAAAGGCAAAGTGCCCCAATCTCGCAGCATCAGCAGTTCACTCAAACGCCTTGCTGAAATCAAAGCGCAGCGAAATGGCTCTGAAGGGGATAGCGCAGATCGCTCTTTAGAAGCGGAGCGGACAAATGAAAACTAAGTTCAGCAAGCTGCTAGATTCGCTGCATTCTAGCTTTTGGTTTGTCCCAACCTTAATGGTTGTGCTGGCGATCGGTCTATCATTTTTAACCATTCACATTGATCAAAGCGCGGACACAGACATTATTGGCAACCTGGGTTGGGCTTATGCGTTGGGTCCAAGTGGTTCACGCGCCATTCTTTCAGCGATCGCAGGTTCAATGGTGAGTGTAGCAACAACGGCATTTTCCATTACGATCGTTGCCCTTCAGCTAGCCTCTTCGCAGTTTGGTCCGCGCCTGCTGCGGAACTTCATGCAAGACACGGGCAACCAAATTGTTTTAGGAACTTTTATCTCTACGTTTGTTTATAGCCTGCTAGTACTACGAACGATTAACGGCGTTGAAGAAAATGAGTTTGTGCCCCATATTGCCGTTACCTGTGGCATTGGACTCGCGATCGCCAGCATCGGCGTTTTGATCTACTTCATTCACCATTCAGCCTCATCGATTCAAGTGGATCAGGTCATCTCGAAAGTAGGATGTGAGCTAGATGACGTGATTGATCGACTCTTTCCCAAACAGATCGGGCGAGGCGCATCAAAGCAGCGGCATGAACCTTCGATAAACGATATTCCAGCCGCTTTCGATCGCGATGCCCGCCCCATTCAAGCCACTAGCAGCAGCTACGTGCAAGCGATTGACACTGATCGGTTAATGGAACTTGCGACAGAAGGAAAGCTTTTACTTCAGATTCAGAAGCGTCCTGGAGCTTTTGTTGTTAAAGGCAACCCGCTTGCGATCGCTTATCCTGAAAAAGCTGTTAGTAAAAAGCTAGCTGAGCAAATTAACAGCGCTTTTGTAGTGGGTTCACAGCGGACTGACCAGCAAGATATCGAGTTCTCAATTAATCAACTGGTTGAAATTGCGTCACGCGCTTTGTCACCAGGAATCAATGATCCGTTCACTGCTGTTCGCTGTGTTGATCAATTGAGTGCCGCACTTTGTCATCTGGCACAAAAAGAAGTTCCTTCTCCTTACCGCTATGATGACGAAGATAAACTGCGCGTGATTGCTGAACCTGTGACTTTTACAGATGTACTCGATGCCGCTTTTAATCAAATTCGGCAGTATGGACAAACGAGCGTAGCCGTCACAATGCGTCTGCTGGAAGCGATCGCCGTTATTGCCCCTTTCACACACACCAAAGCAGACCGAGCCGCCCTGCTGCGTCATGCCAATATGATCGAGCGCGGCAGTCACGAAGGAATTTCAGAAGAGCTAGATCAAAAGGATGTTAAAGAGCGATATCTAGCTGCTGTGAAAGCGATCGAGCAGCAGTAATGCGAGGAAAATATCATGCTGTCTATTAACTGGAAAGGATACCGATTTGCCGCCTGGGTTGGGCAAACGCTACTTGCAATAGCCGTACTTGCTGCTGCGGTTCAGGGAAAATGGCAAAATGCGATCGCTCTAGCACTCTTTCTCACCGTTTCTCTGGTATTCGTTGTCAAAGATGATAAACTTCCTACCTTATTTGACTTCCTATTTGTCCTTGCGGCTTTACTGAATGCTGGAGGTTGGGTCTGGGGCTGGTTTTACGCGCCTGGACTCTATGATGAACTGGTTCATGGCTTTACGATGCTTGCCATTACGCTAGCTTTAAGTTTTCTAGCGTACAGTTCCATGCTGCCAATTTTTCGTCAACACACACTCTTGTATCTGCTGACAATCACCAGTTTTGGCATTGCGATCGGTGCGCTTTGGGAAATCACCGAATGGTCAGCAGGTAAAATCTTATCGACCGAAGTAATCGGCAGCGTTGATGATACAGTGATTGACCTAATTATGGATACGCTAGGATCGGGATTAGCAGCAATTACTAGCCTATGGGCACTGCAAAAGTGGACAGATTCAAGTACAGGAATGAGTAAACATCAACATCACCTGAGCCATCAAAATCGACACTAGCGATTGGTTTTTGATTGTCACTGATGCAGGTTCGAGGAAGGAATGAAGCAGACATACTTTACACTGATCGTATCCCAAGTATTGCTATTCTTCCCAAAGCACCTATTCATCTGTACTTTCTGCCGCCTGCTGCAAAAAAGGCGAAGGCTCCTAGTTAAGCTGTCCTGCTCGAACGAATTCAGCGTAAGTTTCTGCCTCGATCGCTTGCAGTTCCGAGCGAACCTGATTCACAACAAAACTTTGTAGATCGGGATATTCATCTAAACCTGAAACCCAAAACCTGAAACCCGAAACTTGAAGCCCTAATCCCTGCGCCTACCGTAGAATAGGTTTGCATAACCAGTTGATATTTAAGAGGGAAAGAAACGCTCATGGTAGATCCACAAGTGATGCGCGAGCAATTTACTCAGATCGAGGGCAAGCGTGAGTTTTTAGTGAAACTCTTGGAACAGCCCAACTTAGGCACCTTAAGAATTGATGTGAATCAAGCGATCGAGGAAGTGGATGACTTGATTGATGAATTCAAGCGCACGTTTCCTGATGGTGCCACAGGAAGTAATTTCTAGTACGGAATTGCTTTTGGTAATATTTTTAGTCAGATTCAGTGTGGGCATATTTACAACCCATGTTCTGTTGCCAAAGTAAAAGCTGAGATTTGGATCTTTGATTTGATCACAGCGATCTAGGCTCAGTTTTGAGCAGGGTGTTTACATGGAGCCAAAGGTCGGCTCAGAGACTGATCCAGGGGAGTTGTCAGTGAACCAGCCAACCATCAAGTTGGCTGACTCATCTTCAAGATCAATGCTTCAGTCGCAGGGGAAGTATCGAACTGGGATTCGCTGGTTGGTTGCTTCAGGGGCGATCGCGGTGTTCGGTATCGGTGGTTGGTTTGCCTACCATCGGTTTCTGCAACCCGCTCCAACTCCAGTTGCGGTGAGTTTGATTCCGGTGAAACGCGGCACCGTGGAGCTAACCACCAGTGAAAGTGGAGTGGTAGAGCTTGATAATCAACAAGTTTTGAAATCGCCAGAGGATGCGACCGTTGAGCAAGTATTCGTTCGGGCGGGCGATCGCGTTAAGGCGGGTGCGCCGCTGATCGTTTTGCGGAATCGAGAGGGACAACAACAGCAGCAAAATCAGATCATTGACAACCAAAAATATCTAGTTGACCTTGCCCGTAAGCGAGAAGTAGTACAGGAACGACTGGCAAAACTGAAAAATGCTGAGCAACGGCTCAAAGACTCCCAAGAATTGCTGACTCAGGGTTTTATCTCTGAAACAGACGCTCAGGACGATCGCGACAAGGTAGATACTGCCCAGTCAGAGGTGAAAGATGCTGAGATTGAACAACGTAAGGCAGAATTAGATGTGCAAAAAGGACAGGCGGCACTGCGAGAAATTCAGCAGCGCTTAGGCGACAACCGCTTGAACAGCCCCATTGCTGCCTTGATTTTGCAAGTAGCGGTGAAGCCTGGAGATGGAGCCAAACGAGAAACTAATTTACTAACTTTGGGCGACCCGACCCGCGAAAATGTGCGCCTGCAACTGACCACTCTGAACGCCAGCAAAGTCAGGATTAATCAGGTTGCCCGCATCAGCATGATTGGACCGAATCCCAAAACGTTCTTGGGTAGAGTCGTGAGTTTGTCGCCCCAAGCGTCTGCCCAAAATTCTGAAAACTCCTCTAGCTCTCAGCCTCAAGCGAAAGTGGATGCGGCAGTAGCCCTCGATCGTCCTAGCAACACGTTGATTCCAGGAGGTCAGGTGAGTGTGGAAATTGTCCTAAATCAACGCCGGAATGTCGTGATTCTGCCTCTAGAAGCGATTCAACAGTTGGAGGAGAAGCCGTTTGTCTGGATTAAGAATGGCAAAGGACGAGCAGAAAAGCGCCCAGTTCAGTTAGGCTTGCAAAGTGTGACCACTGTTGAGGTGAAGTCGGGTTTGCAAACAGGTGAAATAGTGGTGTTGCCCTCTCCCACTCAGCCCCTAACGGCGGGTGCAGCCTTGAAAGAGAGTGCCTCTAATGCTGTTCCTTCGCCCACGCCCTGATATGGCAATTTCCTTTCCCGATTTACTCAAACTGACCTGGCGATCGCTGCAAAGTGATTGGGTGCGATCGGGGCTAACGGGTTTAGGTGTGTTCATGGGAGTGGCTGCCGTCAGCGCCACGTTGAATGTGGCGGAGATTACCAATGCCCAGATTGAGCAAAAATTGGCAGACCGAGATAAACCGTATATTACTCCTTATTTAGACACTGAGAGCGGGTTTGAATGGTCTAAAATTACCGATGAAGATCAGGCAGCATTGAAGCGAACCGTTCCTGAGATTCGGTCAATCAGCAGCATTTCTATGGTGTGGGTGATTGACACAGTGCAGTTTGAAGGCAGGGAAGTTAAGAAGGTTGAGTCCTTTGGCGTTTCTCAAAATTACATCGACACGACTGGACGGCGAATATTGCAAGGACGGTTTTTCAGTTCTTTGGATTTTAATCAGTATCGTCCCGTTGCGATCGTCGATCAAAAATTAGCCAACGCCTTATTTAAGCGGCAATCTCCGCTCAATCAAGCCATTTATGCCTATGGCAATCGTTTAACTGTAGTGGGGGTGGTAGAAACGAAGTCTCAGGGCGAGGAATCTATGGGAGGGGGGGTACTGTGGATGCCGCAACCGCTTGCCAAAAGTTTTGCTAGCTATAGTTCCAGTATGGTTCAAATTTCTTCCTACCAATTGGAAGGGTTATCAACCCTGAAAACAAAAGTAAAGCAAGTATTAGAAAAGCGCCATCCCAGTACCAGCGTTGATGCTTACGGCAATGCAGAGGATTTAATCAAAGAACGGGAGTTGCAACAAACCTCTTCTAGGGCGCTAACCCTAGTTGGACTGATTGCACTGGGGATTGGGGGAATTGGCATTGCCAACATTACTATTGCGGCGGTGCTGGAGCGCACTAAAGAAATTGGACTGCGACGAGCGATCGGGGCAACTCAGGTTGAAATCATGATGCAATTCATTCTAGAAGCGGTAATCTTGAGTGTGTTGGGCGGAGTTGCCGCGATCGCGATGGTTCATGGGTTAACCCAACTGATCACAACAAAGGTAATCAAGGTTCCCTACAAATTTTCAGCTCAAACTGCGGCATTATCAATGGCAGCGGCGATCGGGGTCGGGGTTGGCTCCAGTTTTTTCCCAGCCCTCCGAGCCACTAAAATCAATGTGGTGACTGCCTTGCGAGAGTAAGATTTAGCTTGATCTTGGGTGCAATCAAGAGGAACATGACTATGACGATGTGGCAACCAGTCAAGGGAGTGGCTATCGGCTGTGGACTGGCGATCGCCCTATCAACGTCTGCCTTCGCGCAACCGCCTGCGGCTCCCCTTTCCCCACCTGCACCCAAGGCGGCAACTGAACTATCCATCACCCAAACGGTAACTCTGACGCTGCCACGGGTGATTCAGTTAGTCGTGCAGTCAAACCGCGACTTGAAGAATGCGGGACTCGATCGCATTGTCCAACGGCAGGAATTAAAGGAGGCAGAAAGCAGTTTTGATCCCAGATTTACGCCGACCCTTTCCATTGGCGTTAGCCGCGCCCTGTCCTCCAGCGCAAGACCGACATCAACTGGTTTTGTGCCGTCTTCTGTTTTGTCATCAACTACCAACCAGTCCAGTTTTTTGGGAAGTGGAGGGAGAAGCGATCCTCTGGGCGATCGCACCGCATTCAACAGCAGTACCCAACTTCAAGCCCAACTCAACACTCGGATTGGTACGGGATTCAGCCTCAGGAGTGATCCTCTGTCTGATTTCCCGCTCAGTCTCACCATCTCCCAGCCGTTGCTGCGCGGATTTGGCAAAACGGTGAATGAGGCTCCCGTGAAAGTGGCTCGTTTAACTGACACAAAAAGTTCGCTGGCACTGCGGCAAACGCTGATCGACAAGATTACCGAGACAATTACCGCCTACCGTAACCTTTACGAACGCCAAGAATCGGTTCGCATCCAAGAAGGGTCGCTTGCCAATAAACGCTACCAATTAGAAGTAACCACTGCACTGGTGAAAGCAGGGCGTAAGGCGAGAGCAGATTTAGTGGATAGTGCCCAGAGCATTGCAGACAGTGAACGGCAGCTAATTGATGCCAAAAATCAGCTTGCTCTAGCCAATTCGATCCTATTGCGCCTAGTTGACACGCCCGAAACTTTGATCGTCCAGGTTTCTTCTGACAGCATGGAAGGACTGATTCAAGCCGCGATCGCCCGTGCGAGATCGCTAGACCCAACGACATTACTCAAGACCGCCTACCTCAATCGCTCCGACTATTTGCAGGCAAAGCTGGATGTTGAAACCGAGACATTAAGTTTAGTTGGCGCTCAGGACAGCAAACGCTGGGGACTGGATTTGCAAAGCAGCACCAGCCTGGGAACTAGCTCTCAAACCTCTGCTGGCTTAGTGCTGTCGCGCGAATTTGGCAATCAGCGGCTAGAAACTGAGGTTCAGCGTCGCCGAATTGGGATTCAGAAAAATAGCAATCGGCTCAACCAACTGACCGAAATCATCAAAACTGAATTGAGCGATCAACTTAACACGATTAGCGCTACCCAAAGGCAAGTTGTCGCCGCACAACAAGCATCGGAGTTGGCGAAACAACAGCTTGCGATCGCGCAAGAACGGTTCAAGCGCGGAAAGATTGATATTTTTCAGGTGACGCAAAAAGAAGACACTCTCACAGCCGCCCGTAACAACGAACTGAGTGCCAGACTAGATTTTTGGATTTCTATGGTTCAACTCGATCGCATCCTCGGAACCACTCTAGACACCTGGAGCGGCTTCATCCAGTCTGACCCATGGCTGCGTTAGTTGGGCAACTCGCCATTTTTCGGCGAAACTTTCTGTGCAAATCCCAATCGGCACTTTGAATCTGCAAAAAAAGCCAGGAGTGCGTTATCTACACGCTCCTGGCTTTTAGCTTCTATCTCCTGATCGCTCAGAAGCCTGCGATGTGAGTGTTTTTCTCCCTAGCGCATCCAATCCTTCAAAAGCGCTTGCCGTCTGGGGTGACGCAGCTTTCGCATGGCTTTTGCTTGGATTTGGCGAACCCGCTCTCTTGAAAGTTGATACCGCTCACCAATTTCAGAAAGGGTGTAATGTTGCCCATCGGTTAAACCAAACCGCAACCGAATGATTTCTTGTTCGCGATCGCTCAAGTGTTCTAAAACAGAATCAAGGCGATCGCAGAGCAATTTGTGATCTAAACAATCATTAGGCGCAACATTATCCGAATCTTCAATCAATTGCATCAACTCAGTATCTTCTTCTCGACCTACCCAGGCATGAAGAGAAAGAGTACCCTGACTCACATCTAAAACATGATCTAACTTATCTTCATCAATGCCTAACTCATCTGCAATTTCTTGCTTTGTTGGCTTACGTCCATGCTTTTGAGAAAGCAATTGCCGAGCTTTGCGAACTTGGTTAAGTTTTTCTACCATGTGAACGGGCAAGCGAACCGTGCGAGATTGGGAGGCGATCGCGCGGGTAATTCCCTGACGAATCCACCAATACGCATAGGTTGAAAACTTATAGCCCCGCTCATAGTCAAACTTTTCAGCCGCACGCATTAAACCCATGGCACCTTCTTGAATTAAATCCAAAAAAGGTACGCCACGATTTAAGTATTTTTTGGCAATAGAAACCACCAAACGCAAGTTTGAACGAACTAATCTCCGCTTGGCGCGTTCCGCTTGAGGACCGCCTTTGGCAATCTCCCGCGCTAACTCAATTTCTTGAGTTTGGGTTAGCAGCGGGTAGCGCGCCATCTCGCGCAGAAATAGCCCAACTGAATCATCGGTAAGCCCTAGACGCTCTGCTTTGCTAATTTTAACGGGTGGTTTACTGGGAGCAAATTCAACCGTTTCAAATTTCTCTAAACTGTTCAGTTCATCCAAGTCAATATCAATTTCAACGGAGAGATCGACATTGAATTCTTGTTCGAGAGAACTGACTTCAGCATCAATTTGACTGATTTTAGAAGGCGATTCGGCACTCATACACACTCACATAATCTTTAGGAAAAAAGTTGCGTAAAATTGCCTCCAACTCTACCAAAAATCTTGGTAAATGCACCCCTTTCTTCCAAAAAAAGTCTAAATTTTTGTATTAAATATCGGGGCATTCAAGATGTTTTGCAAAAACCGCTCATTTCCTTAAAAAGGATTCTAAGCAGCGATGAATGAGTCGCTATAAAAGCTAACTCACCAAAAGTTTTGAGCGGCGAAATAGTCAGAATTGTGAAGTAGAAGAATACTTGCAAAAAAGATTCAAATCTACTTTTGAGCAACCGAATTAAAGTCGCTCTTTTCGTCAATCCAAACTAAGGCTTTATCCTACACGACGATGGCGAAAATGATTACGTAATTTCCATCAAATTTTTTTGTGAGTTTTGTTCGGGGTCATCGCCGGTTGGATGACGCTGAATATATCGCCCGTCGGGGAGCAAATCCCACGCTTGGCGATTGTCTGCTAGCATGATGCCCAAAATCTCTTGTAGGTCTTTGACGATCGCCGGGTCTTCAATCGGCACAACGGCTTCCACTCGGCGATCCAGGTTGCGCGTCATCCAATCTGCACTGCCAATAAAGATCTCTTCTTGCCCCTGATTGTGGAAATAAAAGATGCGCGAATGTTCTAAAAATCGCCCCACAATGCTAATCACGCGAATATTGTCACTCACTCCCGGCACTCCTGGGCGCAAGCAGCACATCCCCCGCACAATTAAATCAATTTGTACGCCTGCTTGAGAGGCTTGATATAACGTAGCAATCATTTGTGGATCAACCAGCGCATTCATCTTGGCGACGATGCGGGCATGATCACCTTGATGGGCGATCGCGGCTTCTCGATTGATCAACTCCGTCATGCGATTGCGTAAACCTGAGGGTGCTACCAGCAATTTTCGGTAGGTGTGATGGCGAGAGTAACCGGTTAGATAGTTAAATAGATTACTCAAATCAGCCCCCAAATCTTCCCGACAGCTCAACAAGCCTATATCGGTGTAGATGCGAGAAGTTTTTGGGTTGTAGTTTCCCGTGCCCACATGAACATAGCGGCGAATGCGCTCCCCCTCTCGCCGAACGACCAGCACCACCTTCGTATGGGTTTTGAGTCCTGCCAGCCCATAAATCACATGAACGCCTGCGCTTTCTAACTTGCGCGCCCAGTTAATGTTGTTTTCCTCATCAAATCGGGCTTTGATTTCCACCAATGCTGCCACCTGTTTGCCGTTTTCCGCCGCCGTGATCAGTGCCTCCACAATCGGCGAATCCCCAGAGGTGCGGTAGAGCGTCATTTTAATTGCCAGCACATCTGGATCTTCGGCAGCTTCGGTGATAAATCGTTGGACGGTGCGCGAAAAAGAATGGTAGGGGTGATGCACCATCAAATCTTGCTTGCGAATGATGGTAAACAGGTTATCTTCTGGCTCGGCTCCATCCAATTTGGTTTTGCCAAATTCGCGCAATGCTTGGGGCACGGAAGAATAGTAGGGTGGATCTTTGAGATCGGGTAAAGGGATTTCTAAAAACGTGATCAAATCTCGCAAACAGAGAATTCCGTCCGCTTCATAAACATCCGCATCTGTTAAATCCATCTCCTCCATCAGCATGGCTCGGAGCATTTCGGGCATGGAGGTATGAATTTCTAGACGGACGACGGAACCGCCCACCCGCCGCTTGTGCAGTTCTTGTTCGATCGCTAACAGTAAATCATCTGCTTCATCTTCTACCAGCGCCAGATCACTGTCGCGGGTCACCCGAAAGGGATGATATTCCTGAATATCCATGCCGGGAAATAGCTCCGCCAAATTATGGGCGATCACTTGCTCTAGGGGAACGCCCGTCCAGATGGCAGTGACATTTTTCTGCTGATGGCGTAGGGTTTCGGGCAGTGTCAAAAACCGAGGCAGAATCTTGGGCACTTTGACTCGCGCAAACAATTCTTTACCGTCTTCCTTTTCTTTCATCACCACGGCAAGATTGAGGCTGAGGTTGGAAATGTAGGGAAACGGATGGCTAGGGTCGATCGCCAGCGGGGTGAGGACGGGAAAAATTTGCTCGTCAAAGTATTGCTTAAAATAAGCGCGCTGCTCTTGATTGAGATCGATGTAATCGAGCAGGTAAACGCCGTGAGAAGAAAGGGGTGGGCGCAGTGCCTGATCAAAATGGAGATGCGCTTGAGAAACCATCGGGTGGAGGCGCTGCCGAATTAGGTCAAGCTGTTCTTGGGCAGTGCGTCCGTCGGGCGATCGCTTGGTCACTTGTGCCTCAACCTGTTGTTTGAGAGCCGCGACCCGCACCATAAAATATTCATCTAGGTTGGAGCTAAAAATCGCTAAAAACTTTAGCCGTTCCAATAACGGGGTGCGTGGATCAAACGCTTCATTCAGCACACGGTTATTAAACTCTAGCCAACTCAGTTCACGGCTGAAATAGTATTGTGGATCGCTCAGATCTAGCTCAGTCGTCATCGAAATCTTGCGTCTTGGCATGATCAACCGAATACCTCATCTTCTTGCCCAATCCACCATTCTCCCAAATTCATCAAGTCTGCATGAATATCTTTCAGCGCGGCTTCGTAATCTTCTGCCGAAATATGCTCTCGTTCTTCTTGAAGTTTTTTAAGGCGCAGTTGGGTGAGCAGCCACGGTTTTGAAATGCCATTAGTCTCCTCGATGTAACGAGCTAGTTTTTCACTATTTATTTGACTATCCACGGACTGATAACCCTCCTATAATTCCCGGTAATGCCCATGTCCACAGTTTACACGTGACTGATTATGCCTTCTGCAAACCCGTTGGAACTGGCAAAACAAGGTGACCCTGCCGCGATCGCCACGATCCTTAGTCACATGCTGGCTCAGCACTACGATGCTACCGCTAGCGTCATCCGTTTAGGAAATTATCTCTCTATATTGATTGAAACGGCTTCTAGGATTGAGCAGGGAGCTACGGTGCGCTTGGTGGATGAAGTGATCAGTGAATTGGCTATTGATGAAATTTCAACGGTAGAAATTAATGCCCAGCAGCAGGGCGATCGCGCTATGTTATGGACTCAGACACTCGAAGCACCCTTTAACGCGACTCCTGCTTTTTCTTTTATAGGCACTATGTCAAATCCAGCGATCGATCTATCCAGCGTGTCAACCGAAAGCTCAGCGCTTGCACTGTCTACAACGGGGGCGCTGGTTGAGCCAAAAAAACAAATAGATGCAATGGCAAATGAAGACTTGACCTCGCTACAAACCGTTTTGCAGCGACCCGAAATCGTTGCGATGATGGCGATGGCGCTCTTGCTGGTCTTTTGGGATGCCTACATGGAATGGATGGATGAAGCGGAGACTCAATCCATTTCTGGGAGACAACTCGCCCGCCATCTTGGAGTCAGCAGCAGCACAATCAGCCGTTATAAGGAGCGATCGAACTTCAGCGAGTGGAGCCAAACACTTGATCCGGAGGGCATTGCCTGGGTTTATACCGGAAAAGCGTTTGTGCAGAGCGTGGCGAGGGGCGAGGGGCAATTGGCAATTGGTGAATAAAACACGCGATCGCGGTGGGTGTGTTGTGGGAAACGCTAACTTGCGAAACGCATCAAACCAAAGCTTTGGCAGGTTGCCATTGTTTCAGACCTTTAAGCACTTCTGCCGCGATCGCAGTCCAGCCAACAATGCCGCCCTGCGCCCTCACCATTTCGAGCGTCGCTTGCTTAAATTCAGGAAAATAGCTTTCGGTGCAATCTTCTACCATGAGGCACTCGTAGCCGCGATCGTTGGCTTCTCGCATCGTGGTTTGCACACACACTTCCGTGGTCACCCCAGTGATAAATAAGTGGGTAATTTCTTGCTCTTTCAAAATCGAGTCGAGATGGGTGGCATAAAAGGCACCTTTACCCGGCTTGTGAATCACACATTCTCCCGGCAACGGCGCAAGTTCTGCAATAATGCCGTTGCCGGGTTCGCCCTTTACCAAAATTCGCCCCATGCCGCCCTCACTGCCAATTGTGAGATCTCCCTTGCCCCGCTTGAGTTTGGCAGGTGGACAGTCGGACAAATCTGGCTGATGGCACTCGATTGTGTGGATCACGGGCAATCCCATGGAGCGAAATCCTTCGAGCAGGGACTTGAGCGTGGGCACGATCGCCTGTAGCAGGCTAACATTATTACCCAACGCATCTCCAAATCCTCCTGGCTCCAAAAAATCGCGCTGCATATCAATCACGATCAGCGCCACATTGCCTGATTTGGGTAGCTCGTAGTCGTAGGGAAGGGCGGCGACCGTGTTCATAGAGTCAAATTCTCAATTTTAAGTTTTGAATTCTCAGTTAGAAGATCAGTTTTGCACCTGAGCAATTGCTTGAGACTAAACTCAAAACTCAAAACTCAACATTCAAAACCAACTTAATGTCCTGCCATTGCCTGACCGATCGCTTTAAAGTCTGCCTGATCAATCGGGCTATCGTAGGTAAAGTTTCCTTCGCTAATCACCAGGATGCGATCGCTGAGTTTTAGCAGTTCATCCAAATCTTCACTGACCAGCAGCACTGCCACACCACGATTTCGGGCTGCCAAAATTTGCGTATGAATGGTATCCACCATCGCAAAATCTAAGCCAAAACAGGGGTTTGCCGCAATCAACAGGTTAATGTGATCGGCGGATAGCTCCCGCGCTAGAACTGTTCGCTGCACATTGCCTCCAGACAGATTACCCACAGGCGTTTCGGGAGAAGGCGTTTTAATCTTGAAGGAGGTAATTAAGCCCGTTGCCATTTCGCGAATGGCGTTGAACAGCAGTAACATCCCTTTCGCTTGCGGCGGGCGATCGAACGTCCGCAATGCCAAATTCTCCGCCACGCTCATATGGGCAACACAGGCATTTTTCAGCGGTTCTTCTGGCAGCACAAACACCCGCTGCTTATGCATTTCAGAGCGCGTCATCCCATACGCTTCACCATTCACCAAAATCTGCCCGCCTGTGGGCGATCGCTGCCCCGCCAGCACTTCAACAAATTCCCGCTGCCCATTTCCAGAGATTCCAGCAATCCCTACAATTTCACCGCTGTTTACCGTCAGGCTCAACCCCTGAACCGCTTCCACACCGTTGTCTTTGTTAGCGCGCAGTTCCTGCACTTGCAAAACAGGCGCTATTTCACCCTGAGCCGTTTTTTCAACCGGGGTCGGCTCCCGCTTCTCACCCATCATCATCTCAGCCATATCTGAGACAGCCAGATCTTTGACCAATCCTGTGCCAGCAAACTTGCCTTTTCTCAGCACCGTAATTTCGTCGCAAAACGCGGTCACTTCCCGGAACTTGTGGCTAATAATCAGCACACTCAACTTGCGATCGGTGACCTGTTCCCGAATCAACCCCAACACTTCATCCGCTTCACTAGGAGTTAATACAGAGGTCGGCTCATCCAAAATCAAAATTCTACTTTTCAAATAAAGCTGTTTCAGGATTTCTAACTTTTGCTTTTGTCCTGCCGCCAATTGACTCACAGGCAACTCTAAAGGCACTCTAAACGGCGAACTTTCCATAAAGGCAGACAGATGCTCCATCTCCTGCTTCCAATTAATCACCCCAGGACTTTCTAGCCGCGACAGTACCAGGTTTTCGGCAACGGTCATCGCTGGCACAGAAGTGAAATGCTGGTATACCATGCCAATGCCATACCGCTGAGCATCACGTGGGCTATCAATTTCACAGGAATGTTGATTAATTAGCACATCGCCATGAGTCGGACGATAAAAGCCCATGATGCATTTCACCAGCGTACTTTTTCCGGCACCATTCTCGCCGAGCAGCGCATGAAAAGTGGCAGGCTTCAGATGAAGTGACACCTGATCTAAGGCAACGAGGCTGCCAAATCGTTTGGTCATGTTGACCACTTCTAAATCTGGGGGAGGGGCGGCATGAATCACGGTCGGGATAGCCTGATCAATCTGCTCAATTGGGTTCGCAACTTCTGCCATCTTAGACCTCCGATTGCTTTGCGTAAATCTTTAGAGTTTGGACTGTGTTTCAGCAACTTATCTCGTCTGTCTTAGCCATTAATGGTGCCTAATGCACCCGGAGCGCCCGATAGAGTCTTTTTAGGGGAACAGGTAATGATCATAATGAGCAAGGTCAAAATATAAGGCATTGCATTAAACAGGTAGCGCCCTTGATCCACACCAACCGATTGCAAAGCCGGACCGATCGCCTGAGCGCCACCAAAAAATAAGGATGCCCAGAGACATTGAATCGGGTTCCAACGGGCAAAAATCACGAGTGCAACTGCCATTAAACCCTGACCGCTTGAAATACTCTCTGACCATAGCCCTGGATAGTACAGCGATAGACAAGCTCCGCCGATTCCTGCCAAAAAGCTACCCGCAATGATGCACAACATTCGCACCCGCTTAATGGAGACTCCCATTGCCAAAGCCGCATCAGGACTGTCACCCACCGCCCGCACAAACAGACCCCAGCGGGTTGATTTGAAAAACCATGCCATCAAGGGAGCCAGCAAGACCCCAAAGATAAACAGGGGGCTAATTTTAAGGGCAGACTGGAGGGCTGGCATTGCACTCCAATTACCCAAATCGATTGTCGGCAACTGAGGCGCTTTCGGTTGAATAAAAGCCTTGCCAAAATAGAAGGCAATGCCGCTGCCAAAAATAATCATGGCGATGCCAACCGCAATGTCATTCACCTTGGGCTGTTGAGATAACCAAGCGTGAATGAAGCCTAAAATCATGCCGGCAACGCCTGCCGCCAAAACACCCAGCCAGGGAGAAACCGTTGCTGGAATGCCCCATTTATCAGATGCCAGGTAAGAAATGGCATAAGCGCTCATTGCGCCCGTGAGCAGAGTTCCTTCCAAACCCAGATTAATCTTGCCGCTCTTCTCCGTCAGGCATTCCCCTAAACTGACGAACAAAAAAGGGGCGCTTCCTCGTAGAGTGCCTGCCAAGATGCCTAGTGGAACTCCCCACCAACCTAGTGCTGCTGCCATAAAATCAGTCCCTCTAAATCGAACTGCTGAACTTGATTAAACCGACCAAAATAATCGACGATGTAACTGATAAATCACTAGACAGGCACCGCTGACGAGGTTGCAGGCGGCGGAGCTAGAGGAATCTCTGGTTCCTTGAAGATTTTAAAGCGCCCATAGAGTGATTCGCTATATAAAACGACTAAAAAGACGAGTCCTTGAAACACTAGAACCGTGGCATCGGGCATGCCAAACGATCGCTGGAGCGCACCGCCACTGTTGATAATGCCGCCCAGCAAAATCGCCACGATCGCCGCCGCCAAGGCATTATATCGAGCAATAAAGGCAACGAGAATGCCAGCATATCCATATCCAGCAACGATCGATGCGTTTGCCTGACCTTGGACGGCTGCAACCTCAACCATGCCTGCTAAACCGGCAGAGGAACCAGCCAGGAAGCAGATAATGATCGTCAATTGACCCACGGGCAACCCAGCGATTCGAGCCGCCTTAACGTTGCCACCAGCCGTGCGAGCGGCAAACCCAAACGTGGTGTGCTGAATCAAAAAGTAGGCGATCGCGCAAGCCACTAATCCGTAAATCAGCCCATAGTGAATCCGAGTAGAGCCAATGTTTCCCAGCCGATAGAGTTCTGGAATTGGGAACGTCGAAGGCTTATTTAAAGAAGCAGGATCTTTCCACGAACCTTCAACCAAGTGGTTGAGCAGAGCGATCGCAATGTAGTTCATTAGCAAACTGCTGATCGTTTCATTGACCGCCCGATAATGACGCAACGCACCGACGATCGCAATCCAGATTCCGCCCGCGATAATCCCTCCCAAAGCCATACCAATCTGCACCACAGTTGGAGCCAGACCCAGCGTGGTTTGCAATTGGGCTGGATTAGGTGTAATGCTGCCATAGGACAAAATTAGCCCTACCGCCGCTGCTCCCAATCCTCCCAGCACCAAGGCTCCTTCATTGCCAATTACCATCAATCCCAATCGCGCGGGCAGTGCAGTGCAAAGTGCGGTCAACATCAACGGCGCAGCCCGCAGCAAGGTTCCCTGAAAAGCGTTCCAGCTTCCAAATGCGGTTTTAAAGATCGCAGCGTAAACCGCGAAGGGATTTTTGCCGCCAAACATACAGAAGATGCCGAACAAAACTAGGGCAACCATCAGTGCCGCCAGCGGAATGACAACCGATTCTGCTCGCGATCGCCAGTTGAAACGACTCAGTGCCATATCAACTTGTCTTCCCAGAAACGCCTTCAGCCAACCAATCCATTTTGGTCAATTCAGGAGCCGTTACTTTGTAGGTCGTGCCCGCAGGAATTTGAACTGCGCCTGCATTATCTTTAATGGCACCCTTATAAACAACGGCTGACCCATCCACTAGCTTCGCTTTTGCTGCCTCTACATTTTTCTTGATCGGCTCGGTCACCGCCGGACCAAAGGTGGCAAGACCAATGTAGTCTTCCGCAATGCCGCCAATAAATTGATGCGGAACACCACCATCCATCAACGTCTTACCCGCTTTGAGCAACTCTGCATACTTTTTATAAATCGTGCCCCAGTTGTACATTGTTCCAGTCAGATATCCTTTGGGTGCCAAAGCCGATTGATCGGAGTGAAACCCACTGGACAGCACCCCGCGCTTCTCTGCCGTTTCAATCACTACTTTAGGACTATCGACATGAACTGCAATCACATCAAAGCCTTGATCGGCCAGAGAATTAGTCGCATCTGCTTCTTTTACGGGTAGTGACCAATCGCCCGTAAAAATCACCTGCATTTTGATATCTGGCTTAACGCTACGCGCTCCTAACATGAAGCTATTAATGTTCCGCAACACCGGATTGATCGGTTTTGCACCCACAAAGCCAATTTTGCCTGCTTTACTCGCTTGAGCGGCAACGCGCCCAGCAAGATATTGCCCTTCATCAACCAGCGCAAAAAAGCTGCCGATATTTTTGGACAAACCTTCTTTCCAAAGTGTGCCGCAGTGGAGAAACTGCACATCTGGATAAGCTTTGGCAACTTCTAATACGTGCGGATCAAAGTAACCAAAAGAAGTTGGAATCACAACGGTTGCACCATCTTGGTCGATCATGTTTCGCATCACTTCCTGCACCTCTTTGGTTTCAGGAACGCTCTCTTGCTCGATGATTTTGATGCCGGGAATACTGGCGATCGCCGACGCACCCACCGCATGAGCTTGATTCCAGCCATAGTCATCCTTAGGCGCGTTATAGATAAAACCAATCGTGATAGGTTTATCTGCATCTGGGCTAGCGCCAGAAGTGCCGCTCGTGCTGGCAGTATCGGTTGGAGAGGACGAACACCCCGTCCAAAGCTTAGAAGTTGCCCCAAATGCGGCAGTTGCCAGAAGCCCTCGAATCACTTGACGGCGGGAAACGTAAATATATCGATTACTCACTCTGCAAAAGTCTCCTTGATGATCGAACTAACGGCACAGACATAATGAGGAGGAACCGCAAACCGCTACTGTAAAGGTTTTAAGAATATTTTGTCAGCGTATTTGAAAATAGATTATCGGAATGTATCTAAAACAACACTGAGGAAGGATGCAAAATTTAATATTCTATGAATGTTTATTTTTGATAAGAGAGCAGCTATCATTTCAAAGCGTAATTTTTCTGTGTGAGCCGTGAGGTGGTTGCAAATTGTGAGGCGAAATCTAGTCACTGCTACTCTGCTAATAACACTTTGCGCTGTGACACTGGTGATCAGTGTGGCAACAGGACAGGCTCAACGGACTGAATTTGAAACTCCTATTGCCTCTAGGTCTGCCACTATTAAACCACTTGTGCAGCCACCACTAGTAAAACCGATCGCTCTGTCAAAGTTGCAATCGCTGACAAAGTTGCAATCGGTAAAGAAAAAGAATCAGCCTGTAAAAGTTGCCTCGGCAATTCCTCAAGTCAGCCAAGCTGTAGATCCCTTATCCTGTGTTTTACAGCCAGAATCGGGCAAACCTTCTAGATCGCGCAATTCATCAAACTCAACGGTTCAACGCCCTTTGGGATCAGTTGAATTGGAGCGGTTTCGACGGACTATGGTAGCGATCGCACCCGGTGAAGTCGGCAGCTCAACAAGGCGCGCTCAAGTCAGCTATCAGCCACAGGAAGCCGTTGTTTTAATTGATCCCACCAATTATGGCGATCGCTACTTCAAAGATGTAAATGGAAACCCTGCACTTTTGCCGCCCCTAGTTGTGCTACATGAAACGGTCGGTTCAGCTAGCAGCACTTTAAACTTTTTTCGCACCCCGCACTTTAAGGAAAACAATCAAGCCAGCTACCATACTTTGATTCGGCAAGATGGTACTGTGTTCTATCTTGTTCCTCCTGACAAACGGGCATATGGCGCTGGCAATTCAAGATTCGTTGGGGTGAATGGAGTCGCAGAAGCCGTTAAAACTCATCCCAAATTTCCGCCGTCTGTCAATAATTTTGCCTATCATGTTGCTTTGGAAAGTCCACCCGATGGCAATACAAACGCTCCAACTCACAGTGGCTATACGCCTCAGCAATATCAATCTCTTGCCTGGGTCATTTCTAAAACTGGCGTATCCAATGATCGAATTACCACTCACAAAGCCGTCGATCGCTCAGGGCAACGGATGGACCCACGAAACTTTAGCTTTTCCTACTTTTTTAAGCTGATGCAAACCTACCCCAAAACCGTTGAAATCCCCATAGGATGTACAGTGCCTCAAGCAGCCTACAAACTCAAACAGCCGATTAAACAAGCTAAAAATGCGAGTCCTACCTCTAAACTCAAATAAGCAATTTAAGCAATTTTAGATTGCAGATGATTGCACAGTGAGAAAGCGCTATGGTTGACTTTAGTTAGCGTGTTCTCCAGTTTTGTATGGAATGGGTCAGACGGGCAAAGTTCGGTTTAGCGTTATCAAACATTCTGATATTGGCGATCGCGATCAGTGCCGAATCAGCAACCCCGGCACCCGGCGATGTGGTGGTGGAAATTAAAATTGAGCCGCCAATCGAGCGATCGCAGCCTCGTTTTCAGCAGCCTACTCAAGTTCAGCAGCCTACTCAAGTTCCAGTTTCCCCCGTAAGCGCTTCCACTTCTCCAGCCCAAATCCCTCTATCGCCCCCTCGCTATCCGTCGTTGAATAGCCAGCAGCTCGATCGCCAACTACAGCTCTATACGCGCTACCTAGCCCAATTCGGCAAGCCCGACATTTTGATTGTGGGCAGTTCTCGTGCATTGCAAGGAGTCGATCCGATCTCGCTTCAGCAAGCCCTCGCCAAACGCGGCTATCCCAACCAAAAAATCTTCAACTTTGGTATTAATGGTGCCACCGCACAAGTTGTAGACTGGCTGCTGCGGCAATTACTCACCGCCGAGCAATTGCCGCGTCTGATTGTTTGGGCAGATGGAGCGCGCGCCTTCAATAGCGGTCGGATTGACCACACCTTCAACAAAATTCGCGCTTCTCAAGGATATCAGGCTCTCAATGCAGGAATTCGTCCATCGATTCCTCAAATAAGTGGCTTAGAAGTTGGGCGAATTTGTCTAGATCTGCTGCCGTTACAATTGACCTCTCAATCAAAATCTATACCCGATAACTCAAAGCAACCGCCATTAAGTGCGATCAAAGATGCATCATGCAATCAACTGATAAAAGTGACGATGCGATCGCCAAGTTCTTCAACTTCGCCACAGTTTTCAATTTCGCCGTTGATGCCATCTGTTGCAGGCGTTGAAACGTTAGGCTTTCAAGTGGTCAATACTAAATTCAACCCTGAAAGCTACTTTCGGCGGTTTCCCAGAGTGTCGGGTTACTACGATGCAGACTACCTCAAATTCACTTTGGTTGGTAAACAAATCGACGCATTAGAGCGATTGATTACTTTTGCAAATAAACGGCAAATTCCACTTGTGTTTGTCAATCTTCCGCTGACGCAAACCTATTTAGATTCGGCGCGATTTGCCTACGAAGATCAGTTTCGCAGGGAGATGAAACAGTTTGAACGCTCACGACTATTTACATTTAAAGATCTTGGCTGGCGGCAAAAGCTTGATTCAAACCGGTACTTTGCCGATCCTAGCCATCTAAATCGCTATGGGGCGGCTGTCGTCGCTTTGCAAATTAGCGCTGACTTAGCCCGTTTGACTGAGAAAATGCAGTCATCTACAAAACCAGATTCGGCAAAACCAGACTCGGCACGATCTCTGGTTCATTGTGAAAAAGGATGCCTCTATCTGCCCAAAATCTTTGTGGATCTTCAAAAAAACAGCTAAAAAAACAGCTTAGATATGGCAAATCATCTTTGAACTTGCATTATAAACAGAATGCGCTCAGCTATGGAGAATATCAGAACTTCAAATAAAAAAACATCAGAACTTTAAATAGGTGATGCCAATTCAAAGATTGAGCAAATGCTTTAACTTTTCCTAGGTACTCTTCAGCGTAATTACGTATGGTTGTTTTGAGACAAGTTAATTTCTTCTACTTGTACAGGCAAAGCCCGTGATTACTACTAATTCATCAATCGTCAAATCCGCCCTGTTAGAGCAAGCAAGTCAGTTTTCCCTGCCATTCACTAGAGAAGTTCAAGATTCTCCTTCTGCGGTGCATCCTTCTGTGCAAAGCAGCATTAAGCGCTTGATTGATATTGCAGGTGCTTTGATTGGGTTAGTCATCACCGTGATGGTTGCAATTCCAGTTGCGATCGCGACTCAATTTGATGGCCCCGGTCCACTTTTTTATAGCCAAATTCGGTGCGGACACCAAGGCAAAACCTTCAAAATTTGGAAATTTCGCTCCATGGTTGTGGATGCAGATAAGTTAAAGCATCTAGTTCACAACGAAGCTAAAGGTGGCATCTTTAAAAATCGAAACGATCCCAGAGTGACTCGTGTTGGCAGAATTTTACGCAAAACTAGCCTAGACGAACTTCCCCAATTTTGGAATGTACTCAAAGGCGACATGAGTATGGTTGGAACCCGCCCTCCAACTGTGGAAGAGGTAATGGCATACAAGCGACACCACTGGGAGCGATTGAATGTCAAGCCTGGAATCACAGGCGAGTGGCAAGCAAACGGTCGATCAACCGTGTTGGACTTTGAAGCGATCGTGGCAATGGATGTCGCGTATCAGGCAAAATGGTCGATTATTTACGATCTGCAACTGATCCTAAAGACTGTGTTAGTTGTTCTAAATAAGAAGGGTGCATTTTAGTTGACCTATGCATGAATAGCTTGATATTTCAGTTGATTCAACGCAGTACAAATAATTAGTTAATCCTTAGCGGGGTGTGAGTGGGATCAGTCTGAAGGGCTACCCCACTTTTTTATGTTTATGCAAGCTGTTGATAGCGGTTGAGTGACTTGACACACTGGAGAGATTTTTGAAAGCGATAGCGCAACGCTGCTTGCTTCCCGTTCGTGTAGCGTTGCGAAGCAAAGGGAATAAGTCGATCGCAACAATCGAAGTGCATCAAAAGCCTGCAAAATCACCGATAGCAACTTAGAATCAAGTCTGGGCACGGTAGTCATATGCAGCCGTCGCTTGACAATCGTTCTTAGGAGAACGTCCCTTGGTTGATTCGTTGCTGCTTGCTGCTTTTCAATTTACTTCCCCAGGGTCAGAGCTTCCTTTGTTTCAAGGAACTGGGTTTTCGATTCGCTGGTATGGCTTGCTGATTGCATCGGCGGTCTTAATTGGGGTGAATCTATCTCAATATTTAGCGCGTCGTCGTCGGATCGATCCAGAGTTGATCGCCGATCTGGCAATTTGGCTAGTCGTTGCTGCTATTCCAAGCGCCCGCTTATATTACGTCCTGTTTCAGTGGCAAGAATATGCGAACCACCCTGAGCAAATCATCGCGATTTGGAAAGGCGGCATTGCGATTCATGGAGCCATTTTGGGAGGGCTAGTGGCAGCGCTCATTTTTTCGCGCTTAAAGCAGGTTTCTTTTTGGCAGCTAGCCGATTTAGTTGCGCCTTCGTTGATTTTGGGGCAGGCAATTGGACGCTGGGGTAATTTCTTTAACTCTGAGGCATTTGGTAGCCCCACAGATTTACCGTGGAAATTGTTTATTCCGCGCGATCGCCGTCCTGCTGGTTTTGAAACTGTGGAGTTCTACCATCCTACTTTTTTGTATGAGTCGCTGTGGAACCTAATGGTTTTCACCCTGCTAATGGTGCTGTTCTTTAAAGACCTGAAAGGCAAACCTAAACTCAAGACAGGTACGCTGTTTTTGGTTTATCTAGTTGCTTATAGCTCCGGGCGGCTGTGGATTGAAGGATTGCGAACCGATAGCTTGATGTGGGGTGCGCTCCGCATTGCTCAAGTGATCAGCCTCGTTGAAATCACTGTAGGAATATTAGGGTTGATTTGGCTGTATAAGTTGGGGCGATCGCTCCCCGACGTGGTGCCTGCTGCTCTCCAAAAAACGGATCTGAGTGATTCTAACCAATAGCATTCAGTGAATGAGCATTGAGTCCAATCACTCACCAACGGAAGGCTGACCTGATGTAATTAAAAAAAAGAAAGCCTCAGAGATAAACTCCAAGGCTTTAATCAGGGTGCATCTACCACTCCTTTCTTCTAAAATTCAGCCTCCTATCCGGAGTAATTGAGTTTAAATTGCAAAACCTATGACGATTCCTTTGAAAAATCCTGTTCAGCCATTGCTTCAACCTGCCGTTTACATCGTCGGGGCTGGTCCTGGCGATCCAGATCTGCTGACGGTCAAAGCGCACCGTTTACTGGGGCAAGCGGATGTAATTCTATTCGCTGACTCACTGGTGCCTGAGCAAATGTTGCAATCTATCCGCTCCGATGCAGAGGTAATTCGGACTGCACACAAAATCTTAGAAGAAATCTTGCCGATAATGGTGGCGCGAGTCCGGGCAGGCAAGTCAGTGGTGCGGCTTCATTCGGGCGATCCTTGCTTATATGGAGCCGTTCAAGAGCAAATGCAAGCCCTCCTAGAATCAGAGATTCCTTTTGAAGTCATTCCAGGCATTAGCGCATTTCAAGCTGCCGCTGCAAAATTGCGAGTGGAGCTAACGGTTCCAGGAGTGGTGCAAAGCATCATTTTGACCCGTATTAGCGGACGCACTCAGGTGCCAGAGGCAGAAGAGCTATCAACATTGGCAGCACACCAGGCAAGCATTTGCTTATATCTGAGCGCTCGGCATGTGGAGGACGCTCAACAACGATTGATGCAACACTACCCTACAAACACCCCCGTGGCGATTTGCTTTCGCATTGGGTGGCAGGATGAGAAAATTTTACTGGTGCCGTTGAACCAGATGGCAGAGGTGACCCAGACAGAAAATTTGATTCGCACAACAATGTATATTGTTAGCCCTGCTTTGGCGGCTGCCACCGTGCCAAAGGCGATCGCCGATCAGAACTTTGCTAGTGGTACTGTACAAACGCGATCGCGTTTGTACAACCCAGAACACAATCACCTCTTTCGTCCTTCTTGATCAGCGATTTGACGAATGTACGCCTAATGCCATCTTGAAAAAGACTTAACCCGGATCATTCACCAATTCGCAAAACACTGATGACGAGTATACCAAAAAAAATTAGACTGTTTTTGGGTCAAATCGTTAGATGCACTTTTTAAAAAGGCTTTTGAGGCTTTCTCTAAATCCTCATGAATAATACAGGTTAGCTGAATGTTCACAAAAAGTTTGAAGTCATGTGGAAAGAGTATTTCCGCCACCTTCTGCCTTTCAACTTTGCACTTCGGACTTTGCACTTCCGCTCCTTGCCTGCCGCTCTCTGCCCTAAATTTTTAGTCGAGAGTGGAACATTCCTCTAAAAATTCTGTCTTAGAAAAACAGATCTAGATCACTTTAATTTTGCTTAAGGAGATATCTATGGTAGCTTCTGTGCCGACCCGTATGGGTTGGGGTGCGTTCGGTGTGGTTTCAGCCCTAATTTCAACGGTGGGGCTAGGAGCTATGGTGGAACCTGCCTTCTCCCAACTTCAACAGCAAGCTTGTGTCGAAACTAATGCCGGACAGGTTGTTTGTGGGCGGCTGGTTGATAACAACAACAACAACCGCAACAATCGCAACAATCGCGATCGCAACAACGATCGGTATGATGACGATCGCTCTAATTCAAACGCCTGCTCAATCAATGGATTTGACGAGCAGTTTTATCGCCTCGCCTATCAAGACGTAGAAGCCGCTATTCGCCAAGGACGAGTCAAAACTGCTTGCAGCCATTACCGCAGTTTTGGGCGCTATGAAGGACGCTTTCCCCGATTCAACGAAGCGAGCTATCTCACCAAAAATCCAGATGTTGCCAACGCAATCCGCCTGAAACAATTCCGCAGCGCCTACGAACACTGGCAAAAATATGGCCGCTTTGAAAATCGATCGCTTTAGAATGCTAAGAAAGGCGATCGCTCCCTTCCTCCAGAGCGATCGCGCTTATACAATCCAGACCACAATCACCTTTTTCGTCCTTCTCATCCGTGAGAATGGATTCCTGATAAGAAATGACATCCATTCAAAGATAAACAGGGCATCCCAATCTAAGGAACCATTGGCATCTTAGATAAATTCTTCACTTGCTTACATAAGCGAAGTTCTGTTCCTTGGCGATTCCACTGCACCCTATCAAAAACTTGGTGAAGAATATACAGTCCACGACCGCATTCCCGCTCTTGGCAAGCTGGGCTTTGATCTAACCCAATCTCCCAAGCTTGGGGTGGTCTAAATCCAGTCCCCTCGTCTGAAATTATCCACCAATATTGATCGGTGATAATTGAAAAACGAACCAAGATTGTTTTTCCTGGGTCTAGGTTGTTTCCATGCTTCGCTGCATTGACTAAAGCCTCTTGCAACCCAAGCTTGACTTCTGGTCGCCATTGAGATGGAATTTCTGCTAGCAGCAACTCCAAAATAGGGACTAGATAAAGCGTCGAAGCAAAGCTAATCGTGTTCCAAGTCCGCTTCACTGAATGAGAAGAAATAGCTACCACTCAAAAAACCCTGCAATATTCAACAGGTCAGACGACAACTCAAAACTGAAGCGCCGTATTAGCAATAAACTCAAACAAAATATCGAATTTATAAACTCTCAACAAGATCTACTAAAGCTCTTGGCTAATTTAATTTTATGAGCGGGGTCTAAAAAAATATTATAGAGATTGTGTGAGAAGCCCATCTCAAAGTGTAGAATCAAAGTTCTAAATAGAATCCCTTCACTTAAACTATATCAAAGTCCCCTTAAAAATGCACCTGATAGAAGAAAGTTTCGCTATTTCCGGGTGTTTGTAGAAACACTGTGATCAGAACTCTGTATTTTTTCTTAGGTTATTTTCTCAATACAGTGAAAGTCTTTCTCAACTTCCGCCCAGAGAGAACGGTTGTGTGGGTCAGTCTGTAGAGCCTTTCTCAAATAAATTCGGGCTTTGTCAATCTGATGGTCTCGAATCAGAAAACGCCCCCACTGCTGGTAGACGATCGCTTGCCACTGAATCACTTCTGGATCGCGGGACATTCGTTGAGCCAAGCTTTCGACTAACGCGATCGCCCTGGGAAATTTTTGGGTTTTCAGAAACTGCTGCAACTGTTGATAAGAACTCGCTTTTAACTGCTGCTCCAAAGGCGAAAGCGATGGGTTCACTTGAACCTGTACCGCTTGTTTAGCCTGCTTGCCACTGACATTCGCTGCCGAGTTCCGATACCCAGCTTGGTGGGTCGATACAGTCTGCCGCTGGTTCATTTCACGAGGCACTGTATTGAGCAACCATTTGTAGGCAATGGTCACTTCAATGAACTTATCTTTTGCTCGTTGATCGCCTGAGCTAACATCGGGATGATATTTTCGTGCTAAACCTCTATAGGCAAATTTGACCTCCTCAAAGGAAGCCTTACCGGAAAGCCCAAGCAGTCGATAGCATTCTGCGGAATTCATTAAGCTCAGCAACAGCAAAATAATAAGCATTCTGCCATTGCTGAGGCAGTTTAGTGACAAGAACCTAAAGATAGTTCTTAATTAACTGTTTCAATCACGCTATCGATCAAGCCATATTCTTTTGCTTCCTGAGCAGACATGAAATAATCGCGATCGGTATCCTTTTGAATTTTTTCGATCGATTGCCCCGTCCGCTCCGCCATCAAACCGTTAAGCTCGTGACGAATCCGCAAAATTTCCTTTGCTTCAATCTCAATATCCGTCGCTTGTCGCCGTCCTGTGCCACCTAGCGGTTGGTGAATCATGATCCGTGCGTGAGGCAATGCCAACCGTTTGCCTTTACTGCCTGCGGTCAACAAAAAGGCTCCCATAGATGCGGCTAAGCCCACACAAATCGTCACCACTTCAGATTTGATGTGCTGCATGGTGTCATAAATTGCCATGCCAGCGGTCACAGAACCCCCTGGAGAGTTGATGTAAAGGTAAATAGGCTTGTTTTGATCGTCCGAATCCAAGTACAGCATCGCTGCAATGGTGGAATTTGCCAGCGAATCAGTGACTTCTTGTCCTAAAAAGATAATCCGTTCTTGGTTCAGCCGGGTGTAAATATCAATCCAGCGCTCGTAAGTGCTTCCAGGAAGCCGATAGGGAACACTAGGGATGCCGATAGGCATAAGAGATACTCCTTTGAATAAGAAAAATTGCTTGGTCGGGTAATGCTAACTGGCAGCGGCAAGGACTTCTTTGGGGGCTTCTTTGGTGCTTTCTAACACTCGATCAATCAGCCCATACTCCACGGCTTGGTGTGGAGTCATATAAAGCATCCGATCCGTATCTTTTGCCAGCTTTTCAGGCGATTGCCCAGTGGTTTTAGCCAAGATATCCAGCATGGATTGCTTGTTTGCCAGCACTTCCTTCGCCCGAATTTGGATATCGGTTGCCTGTCCTTGAGTGCCCGTGCGGGGTTGGTTCAAGACAATGGAGGCGTGGGGGAGGCTAGCGCGGAACCCCTTGGCACCAGAAGACAGGATGATGGCTGCGGTGCCTAAGGCTTGACCAATACAAATCGTGTGTACGGGTGGTTTGATATAGCTTAGGGTGTCGCAAATGGCGAAGGCTTCAGTTTCGTAGCCGATCGCGTCGCCATCGTACCAGGAGGTTCCTGTGGAATTGATATAAAACCGAATCGGCTTTTCTGGATCTTCAAACTGAAGATAAAGGAGTTGAGCAATGATTAATTCGGTCACATCAATCCCGATTTGCCGCTTTATATCATCGGATGAGAAAAGGGGCAATCCCAGGTAAATAATGCGCTCCTTCAATAGGAGAGACGGCATATCCGGCGGCGGAGTCCGCATGTAAGAATCTCCACCACCGTAGGGAGACTGAGCAGCTTGAATGGATGATGTCATAGCAGCGTATCGCCTGAAATGTTTTGCCTAGGAGAACGGCACTGTTTATTCATAATAACGTGACAGTCGCTATTCCAGCATTTCGCCTATGCTGAGTATTAGATTGAGCTTTTAGACCCTTGGGATTGCTTCTTAGTCACTGCTCATTCTAGGCTTTAAGCCCCAACCTTGTTTATCCAACGCCGCGACAGGATAATTCGTCAGTTTGACATCCTCACCGACCTAAAGGATCGGGGATTCCTAAGACTCACGACTTAGGTTTCTGCTTCCTAGCACCTGCCTTCCGAGATTTACTCTCTTCAGGTCTTACGGTCGCTCCACAGACTAATACCGCCAGTCCAGCGGCTTTATGGTTTGTCGCAGCATTCACATCTCTATCATGGTGAGCATCGCACTTAGGGCAATCCCACTCACGAATATTCAACGGAAGGCTGTCTACTTTATGTCCACACTTGGAACACAATTTAGAACCAGGGAACCAACGGTCAAGCTGGATAAAGTTACGTCCATACCAGAGGGCTTTGTATGCCAGTTGTCGGACGATTTCACCCCATCCCGCATCGGAAATAGACTTAGCCAACTTCCGATGCTTGACCATGTTTTTCACTGCCAAGGATTCAGCGACGATGGTTTGGTTTTCTCTCACCAATCGCGTAGTCAACTTATGCAGGAAATCTTGACGGGAATCTTTAATCTGAGCATGGACACGAGCTACTTTGAGCCGCGCTTTATCCCGGTTACGAGAGCCTTTTTGTTTGCGGCTCAACGCCTTAGAAGCTCTACGGAGTCGCTTAAACCCTTTAGCAAAATGCTTAGGGTTGGCAATCTTTTCACCGTCGCTAGTCGTAATCAAGCTAGTGATGCCAGCATCCAGCCCAACCGCTTTATCAATGGGCGGCAAGGGTTGAATGGTTTGGTCATCGACCAACAGGGAAACTGTCCAGCGTCCCGATGGCTCAAGCTTGACGGTAATAGTGGATGGTTCAGCCCCTTTAGGCAGTTGTCTAGACCAGCGAATCGGCAAGGCGACGGAGGACTTAGCCAGATAGACTTGTTCATCTCGATAGCGAAAAGCAGATTTAGTAAACTCTGCACTGCCACCATTGCGTTTCTTTTTGAAGTTAGGGTAACTCGCCCTACCTGCAAAGAAGTTTGTGAATGCAGTTTGCAGGTGTCTCAATCCTTGCTGGAGAGGAACACAGCTAACCTCGTTCAGGAAAGAAAGATCTTCATCCCGTTTCCATTCCGTCAACATTGCCGACGATTGGCTATATCCCACTCGCTCCTGTTTTTGATACCAGGCTTCGGTTCTGAATGCCAGCGCTCGGTTATAGACCAAACGCACACAGCCAAGGGTTCTACGAAGCAAGGTTTCCTGCTCAGGAGTCGGATAAAAACGGTACTTAAAAGCTCTTTCCATACCTCACATTCTAACATATTGTTTGTGAGCCGTGTAGATTGTGTGGCAATTATCGCGGCATTGTTCGCGCAGCGTCTCGGAACGAGATACCGCTCAATCGCCGCTCCTATCCCTCCCTGCGCTGAAGCGACAGGGTTTCTCGGAGAATCTCGATGAGAGTTGGTTTACAGATTGCCCTGAGTGATGCCAGTGTGGATGTGGCTCAACCCTTGAGTCAGCGCCAGCTATCGGTTTCGATGTCAGCGATCGCCGATGAATTTAGCCGCACGGCACCGCTTAATCTCTGCTTGATTTTGGATCACAGTGGTTCCATGAGCGGACGACCGATCGATACGATTCGTCAAGCGGCTCAGCGATTGGTGGATCGGCTGTCGCTAGGCGATCGCATTTCCATCATTGGGTTTGATCACAAAGCAAAAGTGTTGGTGCCCCATCAAATCGTGGATAATCCTGCCAGTTTGAAGCTGCAAATCAATCAGCTAAAAGCAAGCGGGGGAACGGCGATCGATGAGGGATTGCGCCTTGGTGTTGAAGAAATGGCAAAAGGGAAGCAAGGCACCATCTCCCAGGCATTTTTACTTACAGACGGAGAAAATGAGCATGGTGACAACGATCGCTGTTTGAAATTAGCAAAATTGGCGACGGGCTATAACCTTACGATTAATACCCTCGGCTTAGGCGACGCTTGGAATCAAGACGTGTTGGAAAGTATTGCCGACGCGGGCGGGGGTGCCATGTCTTACATTCAAAACCCCGAAGAAGCCGTGACAGAGTTTACTCGTTTGCTAAACCGGGTGCAATCCATCGGGTTAACTAATGCCCATTTGTTGCTGTCTCTTGCCCCTGGTGTGCGGTTGGCAGAACTGAAACCTATTTCTCAAGTGGCACCCGACACGATTGAGCTAACAGTGCTGCAAGAAGGTTCCCAGTCTATTGTGCGACTGGGAGATTTGATGGTAGAAGTGCCTAGAATTATTTTGGCGAACTTATATCTGAATCAAATGGCAGCCGGATCGCAGGCGATCGCCCAGGCACAAATTCGCTACGATGACCCCGCGACCAATGCTGAAGGGTTACTCTCTGAAAAGATTCCGGTCTATGCCGACTATCTCAGCGACTTTCAGCCCAATCCTCATCCTGACGTGCAGCAACAAATCCTGGCATTAGCAAAATATCGGCAAACCAAAATTGCGGAAACCAAGCTTCAGCAAGGCGATATGGCAGGTGCGGCAACGATGATGCAAACCGCCGCTAAAACTGCATTGCAAATGGGTGATGAAGGAGCCGCCACCGTTCTGCAACAAAACGCCACGCAGCTACAATCTGGCGAAGGGTTATCGGAAAGCGATCGCAAGAAGACCCGCATGGTTTCTAAAACGACGCTTCAGGCAGAGTAATTGAGTGCGGAGTTGAAAGCATCTACGACTTTTTTGCTTTCCAGGTGCCGCCATAGACGTAAGACGGATTGTTTTGACTCACGGCTTCCCAGCAAGTAGGGCAAACAAATACCCAAGTTTTGGCATCATCCTGCTGAACGCGATAGAGAATGGAGGATAGCTGAGTACAGCGATCGCACGTTTTCTCTCGCACCCGCTGACTCATTATTCACGCCACCAAAGATGCTTTAGGACGGGCAAAAATCATTCGTCCTGCTGAGGTTTGTAGGGCACTCGTGACGATAACTTGGACTTCTCCGCCACCCAAATAGCTGCGCCCCTCTTCCACAACGACCATCGTGCCGTCATCCAGGTAGCCAATCCCTTGAGTCGGTTCTTTGCCCTCTTTCAAAATCTTCAGATCAATGCTATCCCCTGGCAAATAGCTAGGACGCACCGCCTGAGTCAGGTCATTTACATTCAACACCTGAACTTTTTGCACAGTAGCAACTTTGCTGAGGTTGTAATCAGTGGTCAACAAAGTTCCGTTGATTTCTTGCGCCAGCCGTACCAATTTGGCATCAACCATGGGCACATCGTCATAGTCAGCAGAATTAATCACAATGCGATCGGGGTAAGCCTCTCGCATCCGGTTCAAAATATCCAGACCCCGCCGACCGCGCACCCGTTTTTGATCGTTAGAAGCATCCGCAACTTGCTGCAACTCCTGCAAAATAAACTGAGGCACGAGCAGTTGCCCTTCTAAAAACCCCGTTGCCAGCAAGTCTTCAATCCGACCGTCAATAATACAACTGGTATCCAGCAGCTTAGTCGAAGCAGGCTTCAAGGTGCCTTCGTTAAACAGCAAAGTTTCAACCGAGTTTGGATTGATGAGTCTCAGCAACGCCCGCCCGTGGGTATCTGCTAGAGATGTGCCTGTCACTGCAAACAGAATACTGCCCACTACCGCAATCAGTGGCTTAATGAACGAAAATTCTGGCGGGATCGGCAGCAAAAACGTAGGAGCGAGCAGCAAATTGGCAACAAGTAAGCCAAGCACCAAGCCGATCGCGCGACTCAGCAACACATCCACCGGCATAGCGCTAACCTGACGCTCTAACCGCCGGAAACCAGTTTGCACCGCAAAGCCAACAACCAGCCCAATTAGCGCCCCAAAAACAGCAATGATGAACTGAAGAGCGCCCTCATTTGACACTTGCTGCAAGACACTCGCAGGCAGGTCTTCAACACCATAGAAGCCAATCCCTGCTCCTGCCAGCATGAATGAAATAATTATGATTGCGTCTAGCATAGATTTATATGTATTAGGGGACGTATCCTCACGCCGGGTGGCTTAAGGAGATGCCAAGTTGGGCTATATTACCAATTTGCCCATAATAGAGGATGGATGGAAAAAGACGGGCAACTATTCTGGCTTCGCTAACAAGGTGGCACAGTTTATTATACTCTTCACATCTGTTCTCCTTGGGACAAAAGTATGCTAGCCGCTTATATCCACATTCCGTTCTGTCGGCGACGCTGCTACTACTGCGATTTTCCGGTATCGGTGGTGGGCGATAAAAATCCGATAACGGGCGATCGCATGAATGGCAGCAATTCCGGCACGATCGCGCGATATGTAGAGTTTTTGTGTCAAGAAATTCGACAGCAAGAACCTGTCCCTACGTCCAGAAAGCCACTTAACACTATTTTCTTTGGCGGTGGAACGCCCTCCCTGCTGGCAATTGCCCAAGTCCATCAAGTTTTACAAACCCTAGATCAGTGCTTTGGCATTGCCGCCAATGCAGAAATTTCCATGGAAGTTGATCCAGGGACATTCGATCAAGCGCAAATTTCGGGCTATCACGCTGCCGGGGTAAACCGGGTCAGCGTGGGAGTTCAGGCATTTCAAGAAAACCTGCTGCAAGCCGCTGGGCGATCGCACACCCTAGAAGAGATATACAGCGCGATCGATGATGTTCACGCCGCCGGGTTCACCAACATCAGCCTCGATTTAATTTCTGGACTGCCGCATCAAACCTTGACCGATTGGCAAACCTCGCTGGAAAAAGCGATCGCCCTCTCCCCCACTCACATCTCCTGCTACGACCTAACCGTGGAGCCAGTCACCGCCTTTGGTCGGCAATATAAACCTGGCATCAAGCCGCTGCCCTCCGATGAAACCACGGCTGAAATGTATCGCACGGCGCACCGCATCCTAACCGCCGCAGGCTACAACCACTACGAAATTTCTAACTATGCCAAACCGGGCTGCCAATGCCGCCACAACCGCGTTTATTGGGAAAACCGCCCGTTTTATGGATTTGGCATGGGCGCAACCAGCCATGTTGCAGGCGATCGCGTTGCCCGTCCACGCAAGACTTGGGACTATTACGAGTGGGTTGGGAAGGTAAGAGAGAAGACAGAAAATAGAAGACAGAAGATAGAGAAGCAATCTTTGTTGCTTCCGTCCTATGATTTGCTGCTGGATACGTTGATGTTGGGGCTGCGCTTGCAGGAGGGATTGGCGATCGCGCCCTTGGTGAGGCAGTTTGGAGAAGCGGCGATCGTGCGAGTGTGGCAACGTTTACAGCCCTATCGCAAAACGGGATGGGTCGCGGTTGAGCCAGAAAGCGCGATTGAGATGACGGCGATCGAACGAATCAGGCTCACTAACCCTGAAGGCTTCCTCTTCTCTAACGTAGTCTTAACCGATCTGTTTGAGGAATTTGAGGAAGGGGAGAATTAGCAGCCAAAAATCAAGCCTTTATGTTTCTTTGCTCAAGGTTTCTATGACAACAGTTCCTCCCTCAACTGCCTCAATCTGAAGTTTAAACCCATATAGCAAGCTCATTCCAAGTAGAGGATCGGCTTCTGAGGCTGCCACATCAACAATCTGGGGCTGACCGTCCCAAATCACCATTGCCCGATACATGTCGAAAATGACCTCACTCCCATCGCCTAAGGTGCCAACATCGCGAAAATGCCAAGGCAAGCCAAGAGAATTGATCATAGATAGCGGGAGTGACAAAAAACCTGTAAAACCTGTGTCAATTAAGGCATCGACCATTTGCTTGGGTGCATTAGCACTACCAACTGCCACAGAAATGATCGCTTCACAACTTTGATTAACGAAACCCAGCATCATGGAGCTTTCGGCAAGCTACGAGAACCAAAACGGTAAACTGCTCGATGCCCAATCCGAATCACCCAAGGCTGGGCATCAGGATAGCGTTCATAAAGTCGATCGGTCGCTGCGATGGGACTTTCGGCAAGCTCAAACGCTCCAGTCTCAATGTCGATCGCCACAATCTTGCCATAATTGCCTACTTCAACCTGAGGGCGCACCTGAGATTCATAAATTTCGGTGCCTCGTTGAGCAAACTCTTCTTTGGTGTATCGGGGTTGCCTGACTGCCATAAGTTGTCCTCATCCCAATCTGATTGTTTCATTCTAACTTGTGCGATCGCCCTAAAAAGGCGTGTTAACCACTTCACAAAGCTCATTGATAGTTCCGAAGCAACATACCCGTTTCGCAATTCCTGACACATTTGAAAGAAACCTTTGAACACTTTATAAAAATCAAGACTAATTAAGCTGCTGCCCGCACGACTCACTTTTACAATAGCCCTTGCATATCAGGATTTGCTTGAATTTCTTTTAGCACTTGCTTGATGTCTTGGGTGCGGTCTTTCTTCACAATCAGCGTCACCTTACCGTCTCGAACGACGACAACATCTTCTAGACCCAAAGTGACGATCACTTCTTCTGGATCGGAGGCGTAGAGCAAAGCGCCGCTGGTATCTAAGCCGACATGGGTTGCAAGTTCCACGTTGGGCTTGTCGCTTTTCATCAGGCGATCGATCGCGTTCCAATCGCCTAAATCATCCCACCCAAAAGATACGGGCAGCACATATGCCTGCTGAGTTTTCTCCATCAGGGCGTAGTCAATACTTTTCTTGGGCAGGCTGGGATAAATCGCCACGCCGCTTTCTTCCAAAGGAGACAAAATTTCGGGCGCATGGATACGCAGTTCATCCAAGGCTACGCCAGCCCGGAAGACGAACATGCCGCTGTTCCAGCTAAATTTGCCCGTCGCCAAAAATTGTTCTGCCGTGGCGCGATCGGGTTTTTCAGTGAAGCGATCGACTCGATAAGCCGCAAAGCCAGTCTCAGTTGTTGCGGGGTCTGCTCCATAAACACCTAGCTTTTCGCCCTGCTGAATGTAGCCATAGCCGGTAGCCGGATAGGTCGGGGTGATTCCTAAGGTGACGATCGCGGGTTCCCTCACAGCCAGTTCCGCAGCAGCAGCGAGAGTAGCGCAAAAGGCAGCTTCATCAGCAATCCAATGATCTGCCGGAAAGAACCCCACAACTGCATCATTGCCGTGACGGCGGGCAATTTCCAAGGTACTCCAAGCAACCGCAGGGGCAGTATCGCGACCTTCTGGTTCGATCAGCAAATTGCTTTCTGGCATCTGGGGCAACTGCTCCCGCACCAAATCGGCTAGGTGAGAGGCGGTCACCACCCAAACGGCATCCCAACTGCCCGCCATTTCAAGTAAGCGATCGGCGGTTGACTGTAACAGACTCTTACCGCTGCCATCTAAGCTAAGGAACTGTTTAGGGCGACTGCGACGGCTGAGGGGCCAGAAGCGTTCACCTTTGCCACCTGCCAAGATTACAGGGATTAGAGAGGGGTTGCTCATGGGGGTTCTCCAAAAGTTAGGAATTTTTTAGCATTGGGGATCGCGGTACGCACCATTAGTGTTCACAATATTGCAGCCATTTGCACAGCCCGATTGGAAAAATCTTCACGTCAGCTTTGAACTTGCAAGCTGTTTTACATTGAGTTAATAAAGCGAGTAGCAAGCAGCACTCCTAGAAAATTAGATCTTTAATAAGCACACATCCTCATTAGGCAAATCTAATTTATCCCACCCGAAGATGTTTCAACAGGTGAACTGTTAGCATTCCCACTCACCTGATACTAAATCTTATGTCAGCGATCGCTCTGATTTGTTCCGGTGCAGTTGCATTGGGTTGGTTAGCTGACAAAATGCTCAAACCTTAACCTTTGGATGACAATCACAACTGACCCACCTTAAGCAGATTGAAAATCTCTCATCCGAGCAAAACTTAACCAAAAGCCAACCTGTCAATTAACTTCTCTTGATATGGGGGTTGTAATCTAGACGACATCGCTACAAGAATAGGATGTTGCATATGCTTCAACTCTCTACTTCCAAAACTCCTCAGCGTGATTTGCGTCAATTTTTGGAGGGAGTTTATCAAGGGAGGCATTTGCAAGCCTTTCGTGCTGGGCAAACGATCCCCATGAATCCTCAAGATATTTGGGTTGTTTGTCGCGGTGTGGTTCAGTTGAGTACACTTTATCCCAATGGTGATGAAGCATTACTTGGGCTAGCATGTTCGTCAATGCCGTTTGGTCTCCCCTTATCACTGATTTATCCTTATCAAGCGATCGCCATGTCAGAAGTGGATTTGATGTGCATGACTATGGCTGAGGTGCAGCAGTCGCCTGATTTGACAAACGAAATTTTCTTACATCTCAATCGCCGCTTGCGTCAGGCAGAAGCAATGCTGGCAATGGCGGGGTGCCGTCGGGTGGAAGATAGGCTGCGTCAGTTGTTGCTATTGTTGCAGATGGAAATTGGTTCTCCTTGTGCCGAAGGAACTCGCTTGAGTGTGCGATTGACCCATCAGCACTTGGCAAGCGCGATCGGCACCACTCGCGTCACGGTAACCCGACTGCTCGGCAAACTTAAAGAAGAAAACTGGCTGAAGTTGGATAGTGGTCGTCATATTGTCTTGCTGCAATAATCAATCGGGCGTTGCTGATCAGAAGTACGAATTGTCATTCTGGGTGCAACGTTGGCGTAGCCTGCCGCAGGCTTAGAATCTCTATCGAGATTTTGCTTCGCGATGCTCCATATTCTACGGGAAGCTAGCTGTAGGATGACACGTTCAAATTCATATCTCGATTAATCGCCGCTTTTCCATCCTCAGTTTCAATCCCTGTAGGGAGTTTGGGGTTTTGGGGACGGGTTGATTGGGTCGCATCCGAGAAGATAGAAAAGTTTCAATCCCTGTAAGGGTTTTGGTTTTTTGGAACTTCCCTCTTGCGACTGGCACTGAGCTAGGAAGTCCATGTTTCAATCCCTGTAAGGGTTTTGGGGGTTTTGAAACCAGATTCGCCAAGACTTTAATAATGAGGTATTCTGACCTTAACTTTAAGGTCAGAATGATGAACGCAGAGGATAAAGCACGGGCGATTTTAGATGCGATCGCCCAAGAAGCACAAGCGAAATGGGGCGACAAGTGGCAGGCTGAATTAGTCCGTGCTTACTGCGGAATCGAGAGCCGAGAGATAGGCGAGATTGTGAAACCTGGGAATCGGCGCAAGCAAATTGTTCACAGCTTTGACGAGGCACAACGACCTTAGAATCTCTTTGCCGGATTGCCGAAGCGGTAGGGATTGAATTTGGGTTAATCGTGATTGAACGACGAACCCGGAAGATTTAACGCAAGAAAGAACAATGACCCAAGAGAATGGCAGCCGACTCGATCGCATTGAAGCAATCATGTTTGACCTGGCAACCGCCAGCATCAGACATGACAATGCTATCAATAGGCACGATGAGGAATTCAGCCGGATTAACAGCATCCTGGAACGAATGGCAGCAGGGCAAGAACTCAATCGCCAGGACATAAATACCCTCACCGCCAGCATTCAAGACTTGCGGAACCTAGTAGCAGACTACATTCAAGGACGCTCATAGACCTAACAAAAAGCCAGCAGGGAACCCCCCGAACAGCGGTGCCGCCCTTGGTTTCGCTTTGCATGGAAACAGATCTGACTAGCTGAAAAAACTCTTGATAAAGCCACACCGCTCGCGCTAGTCGGTTGGGGCGATGTTGCTTGTTTTGCACGTTGCCCCGCTGTTTATGTGGCGCTTTGTGGCTCCTGTCTCCTATGGAGACGCTACGCGATCGCAATGATGATTACTTCGCCATTCGTTGGGCAATCAGCATCAGGAGCCACAACTCACCTTGATTCATAGTTTCAATCCCTGTAAGGGTTTTGGGGGTTTTGGAACTTTAGATATAGTATCACTTCTCCCAGTCTGTCTCTGTTTCAATCCCTGTAAGGGTTTTGGGGGTTTTGGAACGTGATCCAGCATATATTAGAATCGGGGGAAGTATTGTTTCAACCCCTGTAAGGGTTTTGGGGTTTTTGGAACGAAGTCACCGCGCAGTTTAGCGACTCAGTTAATGGGACACTAGCGCCTACGATACACCTGCTCATTGATCCAGCCAGCGACCAAGAACGGCAACAGCAGCGCCCAGCCTAGCCAGCGCAGCGCAGTTAGCCACCAAGAACGCTTGATGGCTTTTTTGTTTTGCTTCATATCTATTTACAGCGATTAGTGGGTAAAAGGCGCATTGTTGTTCGCATAGCGTTGCGTAGCAATTCCAAGCTATCAGTTTCAATCCCTGTAAGGGTTTTGGGGGTTTTGGAACCAACAGGTCAGACACCGAACAGGGCACCGTTCTATGTTTCAATCCCTGTAAGGGTTTTGGGGGTTTTGGAACCCCATTACGGGAATTCAGATGGAATAATGCTTTAGGGTTTCAATCCCTGTAAGGGTTTTGGGGGTTTTGGAACTGGCTAGCGTTATATGCAGCTTGGATGATTGGCAGTTTCAATCCCTGTAAGGGTTTTGGGGGTTTTGGAACCCTGAGAATCACGCCATCGCCAGCAGGAACCGCCCGTTTCAATCCCTGTAAGGGTTTTGGGGGTTTTGGAACAAAGCCAGATTATTCATTCCCCAGCGCCAGCAGAGTTTCAATCCCTGTAAGGGTTTTGGGGGTTTTGGAACATTACTCACCCAGTACCCGCCGTTAAAATCGGTTGTTTCAATCCCTGTAAGGGTTTTGGGGGTTTTGGAACGATTCCGGCGTGATGACTTACACGCTACTAAGTTGTTTCAATCCCTGTAAGGGTTTTGGGGGTTTTGGAACCATCTGCTAGTGCTGAGTCTCCCGCTCTGATGACCTCGTTTCAATCCCTGTAAGGGTTTTGGGGGTTTTGGAACGCGTGCCATATGACGTTTAGCGTTTGATCATCGTGGTTTCAATCCCTGTAAGGGTTTTGGGGGTTTTGGAACCTATGCCGCTATCCGGGAATCGTCTCGGTCCGAAGTTTCAATCCCTGTAAGGGTTTTGGGGGTTTTGGAACCAGCAGGATTAACGTCAGTGAATTGCAGAGTGAAATAGGTTTCAATCCCTGTAAGGGTTTTGGGGGTTTTGGAACCGATATAAATAATGGCTCAATCAAGAATCAAGCAGTTTCAATCCCTGTAAGGGTTTTGGGGGTTTTGGAACAAGATGATTGAATTACCGCAGCCCCACTGGCTAGGTTTCAATCCCTGTAAGGGTTTTGGGGGTTTTGGAACTTTAGCCTAGAATTTCTGGAGAATTTGCAGCAGCAGGTTTCAATCCCTGTAAGGGTTTTGGGGGTTTTGGAACTCGTGATGAAAATGGCAACCCAATCAATACCGAGGTTTCAATCCCTGTAAGGGTTTTGGGGGTTTTGGAACACTCGAATTCCTGAAGCAAAAGTCTCCGAATTCGAGTTTCAATCCCTGTAAGGGTTTTGGGGGTTTTGGAACTGTCAAAATTCGCCTGATTATCAATCCGTTGCTGGTTTCAATCCCTGTAAGGGTTTTGGGGGTTTTGGAACTAGATGCAAAATCGCCTTTCTGCAAAGAGAGAGTGTTTCAATCCCTGTAAGGGTTTTGGGGGTTTTGGAACTTGCTTTGAGTTCGTTGTTGATGCTCAGGATAAGTGTTTCAATCCCTGTAAGGGTTTTGGGGGTTTTGGAACGGGAAGAGTGAGAGTCAGGAAAGAAAGGCAATCCCGTTTCAATCCCTGTAAGGGTTTTGGGGGTTTTGGAACCTGTGGGAATTGCCCTTACGGTGTTGATGATTGCCGTTTCAATCCCTGTAAGGGTTTTGGGGGTTTTGGAACAACAATTCTGTGGTCTGATCCTCAGTGCCAGGAATGTTTCAATCCCTGTAAGGGTTTTGGGGGTTTTGGAACTTTGATCAAATATCCTTTGCCACCTACTAGCGATGGTTTCAATCCCTGTAAGGGTTTTGGGGGTTTTGGAACCGTTGAGCAACCTCCAGGCGCGTGTCGGGTATTAGTTTCAATCCCTGTAAGGGTTTTGGGGGTTTTGGAACCTTGCCTCAGATTGCTCTCTGTTTCACCGTTGAGCGTTTCAATCCCTGTAAGGGTTTTGGGGGTTTTGGAACGAACAGCCGGGTCACTTATCCTGAGCATCAACCAAGTTTCAATCCCTGTAAGGGTTTTGGGGGTTTTGGAACCTGGAACTGATGGAGTTTACACGCACCACTGCCAGGTTTCAATCCCTGTAAGGGTTTTGGGGGTTTTGGAACCATATTGATTTGAGCCAGAATCGGCAGAGACGGTGTTTCAATCCCTGTAAGGGTTTTGGGGGTTTTGGAACGAGAGCCACCGGGCATCTGCCCGATGGAATAACCGGTTTCAATCCCTGTAAGGGTTTTGGGGGTTTTGGAACAGGATTTTCTCCGTGGAAAAGGACTTACTCCGGTTCCTTCGGGTTTCAATCCCTGTAAGGGTTTTGGGGGTTTTGGAACCTGGGGCTGGCTGTTGGACTGGTTCAGCAAGCTGGTTTCAATCCCTGTAAGGGTTTTGGGGGTTTTGGAACGTCGGCCACCATCACCTTCTGTCCATTGAGGATGGTTTCAATCCCTGTAAGGGTTTTGGGGGTTTTGGAACTAAAGTTTCTAAAGATCGACGCTGTACCATTCCGGTTTCAATCCCTGTAAGGGTTTTGGGGGTTTTGGAACTTGTCTGCGTTTGGGGCTTCATTAAGCCTTGAAGCGTTTCAATCCCTGTAAGGGTTTTGGGGGTTTTGGAACAATTTAGATGGAATAATGCTTTAGGAACTTGGGTTAAGTTTCAATCCCTGTAAGGGTTTTGGGGGTTTTGGAACTCCTGTTCGATTCGATAACAATCAGGCGTGTAGTGTTTCAATCCCTGTAAGGGTTTTGGGGGTTTTGGAACCTAAGGAAGTCATAGGGCGATCGCGATTCAAGATGTTTCAATCCCTGTAAGGGTTTTGGGGGTTTTGGAACTCAAACAGGATCGTCGCTTCCTGTGCCAAGTCAGGTTTCAATCCCTGTAAGGGTTTTGGGGGTTTTGGAACGACGATCCGATTGCCTGGGCGGAAAGTTCTGCTAGTTTCAATCCCTGTAAGGGTTTTGGGGGTTTTGGAACGCTGTAAACTTGTTGACATGGCAGAACGATCAGATAAAGGTTTCAATCCCTGTAAGGGTTTTGGGGGTTTTGGAACCTAAAAAGGTGTTATTGCTGCTTGAAGAACATTTAGTTTCAATCCCTGTAAGGGTTTTGGGGGTTTTGGAACGAGCATGGGTAGGGCTAAGCGTTAAAAATAAGCAGTTTCAATCCCTGTAAGGGTTTTGGGGGTTTTGGAACTAAGCATCTTCTCCACTGGCAGACCGGGCAATGTTTCAATCCCTGTAAGGGTTTTGGGGGTTTTGGAACAAAGGCAACCGGAGGAGGTATGGGATAAGGGATAGTTTCA
>ENA-ORBV01001842-ORBV01001842.1-microbial-mat-metagenome-genome-assembly--contig:-NODE-1842-length-46132-cov-5.284942_pt1 | contig 46132 bp, 40 predicted proteins | sample MGYA00237777_ERZ505514 | MGnify/ENA primary metagenome ERZ505514 (study PRJEB26160, sample SAMN06269048) | microbial mat metagenome | isolation source: Oligotrophic lake microbial mat | place... | reverse complement strand
TTTTCAAGCAGAAGACGGCATACGAGATTCGCCTTAGTCTCGTGGGCTCGGAGATGTGTATAAGAGACAGGGAAGAAATAGACCCGGCACCACGATTCTGCACCTCCCACCCTGCACCTTCCACGTTTACCCCGCGCGTCGCATCGCCTGAAAACGGGCCAGACAGCGACGCGCCGTCTCAAACTCGGAGAACCGACTACCCTCCTGTTCCATCAGGTAGAACTCCACCCCCCCGACCGACTCGAGCGCCGCCATCAACGGCTTCCACGGTGCGACGCCCTCGCCGAACAGCACCCGGTACGACTTCTCGGCCGCCTCCTCGCCGGGTGCCCAGTCCTTGAGATGCGCGCTGCGGATCCGGCCCGGGTTAGCCCTCACCCACGCCACCGGGTCCGCGCCAGCTTTCAAGCAGGTGCCGACATCGAGCTGCAACACGAAGTCGGCTGGCGTTCCAGCCGCGATCAGCTGCATCGCACTCTGCCCACTCGGCAGCGTTGCCCACTCGGCGGCGTGATTGTGCTTCCCGGCCAACAGCCCATGCGGCCGCAACACGTCCGACGCCGTTGCCAGTTGACCGACCAGCCGCTTCCAGTCGTCCTCCGTGCCCTGCTCGAACGGCGGTGATGCCAGCACGATGTGCCGAGCCCCGAGAATCTGGTTGATCTCGATCGCCTTCGTCATCGTGTCGCCTGGAGTCAGCGCTGCGAAATCGTTGTGGGTCGAGTAGCACCGCAGGCCAAGATCATCGAGCAGCGTGCGAACTTCCTTCGCGTACGGAAGCGTCCAGCTGAGGTACGGTGCATAGAACTCCACGACCTGATAGCCGTACCGCCGAACAGTCGCGAGTGTGTTCGGCAGATCGCGTGCGAGTTCCTTGCGGACCGCATAGAGCTCGATACCGATCGGATAGCGCTTGACTGAAGCCGGTGAGGTTACGAACGTCGTGGCTCGCGACAGATCCGAGTCTGCGAAAAGTGGTACAGCTGACACCATCGCAGCCGCGGCGCCGGTGCGGGCAAGAAAGTCGCGACGCGTGAGCGATGTCTCTGGCTTTGGCGAGGACATGATCGGACCTGAGAGTGGAGAAAAAGAATCAGCGGCACGCGGCCGGTCGAAGGGCCGAAACCAGTGTGACGACGCCCGCTGCCGCAACCACCAGCCGTCTGGGGTGACGCACACTTTGAGCTTCCATGAAACCTCAGACTCCGCCGCCCGCCGCCCGCCGTGCGTCACGCGCCGCGGTCCGCGATGCAACGTACAGCACCACCACCAGCGCTGCGCAGCAGATCGGCATGGCGTACATCGCGTCATGCAGACCGATCGCCCGACTCTCCGCGGCGGTCTGCCCGCTGGCCAGTGCACGTGCCGCCAGCCCATCGCTCAGCTTCCCGAAGCCGATCAACCCGATCGCGGTGAAGATGTAGAACACGAAGAAGTAGACGCTCATCGCCATGCCGCGCACGCCAGATGGCACGAGGTCATGAATCGCGGCATAGACGGAGCTGTAGTAGAAGTACAGCGACAGTACCGCCGCAAAGAGAAAGCCAGCGAAGCTCCATGCCATGCTACGTGACTGTTCCAGCGCCAGCCAGAGCAGCGGCGCCGCAACGGCGCAACCGACCGTCGCCAGCCGAAGTCGCCCCGCCGCCCCGCCGCGTCCGGCGCGGTCACCAAGCCATCCACCAATCAACATGCCCAACCCGCCGCCACCGCCGAATACCACGGCGTTGAAGCGGTTTGCGATGTCGATGTCGAGTCCGTGATACCGGATGTAGTACGACGTGGAGAAGGCACCGATCGCATACATCACGAGGTTGAGCAGCGCCCCGGACGCAATCACCCACCACATGGTCGGTATGCCGAGAATTGCGCGGATCGATGCCGTCGCCGACAGTCCGCCACCGTCAGCCGCGTTGGTCGCGCCACGTCGCGCCGGTTCCGGCAGGAAGAGTGCGAACACCGCGAGGATGAACCCTGGAACCGCTGCCACGTACAAAGCAGGACGCCAACCGCCGGTCGCTTTCACCACCAGTCCACTGATCAGGTAGCTCGCCCCGAGGCCGAGCGGCAGACCGAGCATGAAGATGCTGATCGCGCGGGCGCGCACCTTGGGCGGAAAGAGGTCCGCGATCAGCGAGTTGGCCGACGGTGCCAGACTGGCTTCGCCGACACCGACTCCCATGCGGCAGAGGAAATGCGCGACGAAGCTGCCGGCAGCGCCAGACAACGCCGTGAACGCACTCCAGATCACCACGCCACGACTGAGCATCAGCCGTCGGGATCCGGTATCAGCCAGTCGTCCGAACGGAATGCCAACCAGCGCATACAGAAGCACGAACGCTGTGGTCAGGCTGCCGAGCTGGCCATCGCTGAGCTGCCACTCCTGCTTGATCCGTTCTCCGACGGCGCCGATCACCTGTCGATCGTAGAAGTTCATGAAGTTGAGCGCAAACAGCACCGTCAGCGCATACGTCAGCTGGCCGCGGGAGTATGGTGCAGCCGCCTCTGTCGAGCGTTCCGGTGTGCTCACGGCGTCAGGTTCCGAGCGTCCGTGATCGGCTGCGGCGCCGGCTCGGCGCTCACGTGCGTCTGCTCGACGGCGCCGCTGCACGCCGCGTACATTGCCAGCACACGAGGGCCCTTCGACGTATCGTCCACAACCGCGGTCAACGTGCGGCAGCCAGTCAGCACATCATCGAGCATTCGTCCTCGTCCTCTGGGGTCCGCCATGAAGCTAGCCACTGTGTTCGTCCTGCTCGCCGCCTGCAGCGCACCGCTCACCGCTCAGTCGAAGCTGAGCGAGTGGCCGCAACAGTCCGAGGATCGTCCACGGCCTCGGGTCGTGAAGCCCGGAAGCGCGTACACCATTGCCCCTCCGGCAGACGCCGTCGTGTTGTTCGACGGCACCTCGCTCGACAAGTGGACTTCCGCTGGCGTACCGGCCAAGTGGCGACTCGAGAGTGGCGCATTCGTGGCCGTTCCGTCGGTCGGTTCATTGCGCACGCGTGACAGTTTCGGGGACGTGCAACTGCACATCGAATGGGCGGCACCGGATCCCGCGGTGGGCAAGGGACAGGATCGCGGGAACAGTGGCGTGTTCTTCGGCGACGATCGCTATGAAGTGCAGGTGCTCGACTCCTACGACAACCAGACGTACGCCGATGGTCAAGCGGGATCATTGTACGGACAGTTCCCGCCCCTGGTCAACGCCATGCGGCCGCCCGGTGAATGGCAGGTGTACGACATCGTCTATCATCGTCCCCGCTTCAAGCCCGACGGATCGCTGCAGTCAGCCGCGCGCATGACCGTGTTCCACAACGGCATCGTGATTCAGGACAACATGGAACTCGTCGGCCCGACGACCTATCGAGCACGCACGCCGTACTCGGCACACGCCGACCGACTCCCGATCTCGCTGCAGGATCATGGGCATCCGGTCAGGTTCCGCAACATCTGGCTGCGCGATCTGGAGACCACGAATCCGTAGTCCAGTGACGCCGGTGTGGCGCCCGACATGGCACCGCACCGACCGTCCGCTGACGATGAACAACATCGCACCATGCACCGAATACGATCGGTGCGCCTCGGCATTGCCTGTCAGTGCGACACGCCGACCACCGGTCCGCGGTTCGAAACCTGATGCATCGCGTCGCGTATGCCGTGAATATGACGACACCGCCGCTCAACGACACGCGCGCATTGCCGCCCGAACTCAGCACGCGCCTCAGGTTCTGGAGCCTGATGGCGATGGTGCTGCTGGTCTACGTCCATGCCTTCAACCTGCACCCGCGCTACCTGGGGCCCGTGACCCTCGTCGAGGAAGCGCCGACCTGGGATCATGTCCTGCAATTCCTGATCGCCAACGGATTGGTCCGATTCCGCATTCCGATTCTGTTCGCGATCTCAGGCTACATCCTTGCCTGGCGTGACGATGGCGTCGCTACGCACCGCACACGAATGGCGAAGCGCCTCCGGACACTCGGCATTCCGTATCTGGCCTGGAGCGCCATCGCGCTCGGCTTCACCGCCGCGCTCGAGATGTGGGCGCCCACACGCGAGATCGTGCGCGCCGCCGGCCTCAGTTCGTTCGGCCCCGACACACCGTTCGTCAGCGGGTACACGGCACAGCAACTCTTCGACCGATGGCTGTTCGATCCCTCGGCGTTCCAGCTCTGGTTCCTGCGTACGCTGCTGATCCTCAGCGCGATCTATCCCTGGCTGCGCATTGCCGTGACACGCTGGCCGGCCGCCTTCTTTGCGGTCGCTGGCCTGCTCTGGTTCCTGTTCGAAAGCTCAGGCCTGCTGTTCTTCTCGCTCGGGATCTGGCTGGCCGTCAGCAACGTCGATGTCCTGGCGAAACCCAGGTGGTTCCGGGCACCGGCCATGCTCGCCCTGTGGCTGGCGCTCTGCAGCATCAAGACATGGATGGCGTTCAATCTCGATTCCACGCCGACGCCCACGGCGCTGGCCATGACTGCCCTGCACCGCGGCGGCGAAGTGGCGGGACTGCTGACTGCCTGGTTCGGCATGGATGCGATTGCACGCGCCGCGATGCGGCAGTCGTTCTTCCGCTGGCTGTCAGGGTTTTCGTTCATCATCTACGCGCTGCACGTGCCGATGGTGAACTACATGACTGAGGTCGCGTTGAAGGCCGCTGCCGGCGTCGCACACATCGAACTCTGGACCTATCTGCTGGTGCCGTTGATCGTGGTCGCGATCACCGTCACGATCGGCGCAGCGCTGCGCACCGGTGCGCGACCGCTATACAGTCTGCTGACTGGCGGCCGCGGACTCTGACGCCGTCCGCTGACGGGATGCCGAGTGCCATCAGCTACGCGTGCGCCGGTCGCAGGCGCAGTTGAGTACTCCAAGGATCGCGAACGATCACATCGGCGCCATCCGACGTGATCGGGTGGCCCAGCGACTGCAGGTTGTCCGCGACCGATTGCACGTCGACGGCCGTCGGCAGGATCAGCGACCATTCGACCAGTCGCGGGTCGTTCGCCGCTGCGGGCCGAGCCTGAGCGCCGGCCCAGGTATTGGTGCCAAGATGATGGTGATATCCGCCCGCGCCCAGAAAGAGCGCACCTGGATACGACCAGACCATTCGGTCAAAGCCCACACCATCACCATAGAACTTCGAGGCGAGCTCCAGATCACCGACATGGAGATGGACATGACCCACAATCGTACCTGCCGGCATCCCGGCCCACGGAACGCCACCTGCCGCTGCCAGCAGACCGCGTGCATCGATCGGGTCGGACGCCATCATGAGTTCGCGGCCGTTCCGTCGCCAGAGAGCCTGCGCCCGATCCGCATACACCTCGATCCCGAGACCATCCGGATCCTGCAGATAGAGCGCTTCACTGACCAGATGATCGGCCGCGCCGGCGCGGATACCCATGCCCTGCAGATGGGTCATGAACCGGCCGAGCTCGCTGCGCGACGGGAGAAGGATCGCGACGTGGTACAGCCCCAGCCGGCTGCCGGCGCTCGAGGTGCGACCGGCGCGATTCTCCACCAGCTCGATCAAGCCGACGTGCCCGTTGTCTGCGCCAAGCAGCAGTCGACCGTGCTCAGCCGAGATGACATGCAAGCCAAGTGTCCGTTCGTAGAAGTCACGTGAGCGCGTCAGGTCAGACACCTGAAGTGAGACGCCGCCGATTCGCGTCCTGGCCGGCAGCTGGTGGCCCTGCGGCACCAGCCCAGAGCTCCCGTCGACTACAACCTCGGCACGGCCATCGCCGGGCGGCATGCGCGAACTTCCAGTCATTCCAGACCTCTCCTCAGAGCCACGACCGCGCATGCGCGAAATGCCAGATGAGTATTGCCGGTGTACCATCAGACCGGCAGCGATACACCTCACCCCGAAACTCTGCATCACCCGCGCCGTACGCAGGATCAACGCAGCAATCGACAGTTTACCGGAGAAGCAGCACCATGTTCACCATTCTCGCCTACGCCGCCAGCCTGGTCGTCACCTATATCGGCTTCACTCAGGCGCGCGCCTTCGTGCGCGAGCGTCTGCGCTTTGTCACCGCCGCCCAGTCCGGCTGGGCACCGATCGTCGCTGGGCTCGGCGCCAGTTTGCTGGCGACGCCGGTGGTGGCGTTGATTCCGCTGATCGGTACCGGCACTGCACTCGCATTCGGCGTGAGTGTGGCGATCGGCGTGGTCAATGGTCAGCGCGATATCCGGAATCGGCTGCCGTCAGCCTTCTGAGGCACAGCGTCAGTTCGGCGAGTGGAAGTTCTCGCTGAACTGACGCTGTCGATGTTCGTGCACTTCGGGGTCGAGACCTTCACCGATCGCGACTGGAGTGACGGCACCGATTCCCCGGCGATCTTCGATCCGTCGGCATTCCACTCCGGCCAATTTGCACGATCCGGTCGATGGCGACTCACCGCGCTACAACGATCTCTACATCGCCCAGCTCACCGAGTTGCTCACGCAATACGGCGCCATCAACGATGGTCTGGTTCGACGGGGCCTATGCCGAAGGCCCCAACGGCAGCAAGCAGGAGTACGACTGGCCGAGGGCATGGGAAACCGTGAGACGCCTGCAGCCGAACGCGGTGATGTTCTCCGACGCCGGTCCCGACCTGCGTTGGATCGGCAACGAACGCGGCGCCGCCGGCACCACCAACTGGTCCACGGTCGATCCACGGATCGTCACTGTCTGATGTGGCGAGTCTGATGGCGATGCGTGTGCGTCTCGATGCGCTGTTTGCGCGCAATCTGGTGGTGCCAGCGTCGGCGCGCTTCACGCCGCGCGGAGCCCGGTCAGCGGTCACCGAAATCACGTTGCGGCTGGAGTCGAATGTCGGGATCGTCGATCTGCGCGAAGACTTCGCACAGGATCAGCGTGTGGCTGCGTACCGGATCGAGGTGCATGCCGGTCGCGGCTGGCGCGAAGTGGCGCGTGGCACGACGAGCGGCTATCGGAAGCTCGAACGAGTGTCGGTGGGTGCGATCCAGCGGCTGCGCGTGACCATCGAGGACGCGGTCGATGCGCCCCTGCCGCTCCGCGTCGCGTGCTACCGTGCGGGGTGAGCCGGTGGGTACCGTCTGATCAGAATGGCCCGAACAGCAGACGCGCCCGCCCAGCGGGCCGCGATCGCGACACTGATGGAGGTAGTGAAGGCCAGGCGGCAGGCGACTTGCCGACCAGCGCGCGCCGGTCGAACTTCGACTGGCATTCCCACTCGCGCTGTCGGAGTTCGTCTGCCCCTGAGGCTTGCCATGCGTTGCCGGCTCATTGGTTGTCTTGCACTGTTCACCATCCTTGCGCACCCGCTGGCCGCGCAGGCGCCCTACGACATCGTGATTCGCGGCGGTCGCGTGATCGATCCGGAATCACGACTGGATGCCGTGCGCAACGTCGGGATCCGCGGCGGACGTATCGCGGCCATCAGCGCGACGCCACTGCGCGGACGGCAGACCATCGACGCGCGTGGCCTGGTCGTGAGCCCCGGTTTCATCGACCTGCACGCGCACGGACAGGACGACGAGAACTACCGTTTGTTCGCGCTCGATGGTGTGACCACCGCTCTCGAGCTCGAGGCCGGCACGGCCGACGTGCCGGCATTCTACGCCGAGCGTGAAGGGAAGGCGCTGATCAACTACGGGGCCGCGGCCAGTCACATCAAGGCACGCATGACGGTGATGCGCGATGGAGGTGTGGCGGCGAAGACCCTCTTGCCTCTGGATTCTGCCGGTTACAACGTCGCCAGTGACGCACAGATCGGCGAGATGCGACGACTGATCGAGCGTGGCTTGTCGGCAGGTGGGCTGGGGGTGGGCATGGGGTTGCAGTACACCCCCGCTGCAACGAAGTACGAGGTGCTCGAGGCGTTCCGGAGTGCCGCGCGGTTTCGTGCGCCGGTTTTCGTGCACACGCGGTCGTGGGGCACCGCGGACCCCGGCAGTTCGGTGGAATCGTACATGGAAGTGATTGCCGCCAGCGCGATCAGTGGCGCTCCGGTGCACATCGTGCATCTCAACAGCACCAGTCTGGCGGCGACACCGCGCACTCTGGCGATGGTTGCGGACGCCCGCGCACGTGGACTCGACGTGACGGCGGAAGCGTATCCCTACATCGCCGGCATGACAGAACTCGCCTCTCCCCTGCTCGACCGCTATGCGAACGGTCCGGACAGCCTCTTCGGTCAGTTGATGCTCGCCCGCACCGGTGAACGCCTCACGCGCGCGAGTTTTCTGGCGAATCGCAAACCGGGCGAGGTGGTGATCCTCTTCGTGAACACGCCGGAGATGGAAGCGATGGCGATCACCAGTCCACTGACCGCGATCGCCAGTGATGGGCGCGTCATCAAGGGCGTCGGCCATCCGCGGGCGGCGGGCACGTACGCACGCGTGCTCGGGTATTACGTGCGCGAGACGAAACAGCTCAGCATGGTCGAGGCGATCCGGAAGATGACCCTGATGCCGGCGCAGCGTCTCGAGGCGGTGGCACCGGCGTTCCGCAACAAGGGGCGGATACGGGTCGGCGCGGATGCGGATGTCGCGATCTTCGATCCGGCGACGGTGGCCGATCAATCCACCTACCTGAAGCCGGCGCTGCCGTCAGTGGGCTTTCGACACGTCTTGGTGAACGGGGTGCCGGTGGTTGTCGACGGCGCGGTGCGCGACGGCCAGTATCCCGGCCGCGGCGCGCGCGCACCGCAGCACTGAGATATCGATCGGCAGTGGCGCGGCGGACGGACTACGACTCGAGAAGGGAACGACACGCCGCGAGTGCGGAGGTCAGAAACGCATCGACCTGCGCGCGCTGCGTGACGCCGTCACCCTGAATGCGCGAGCCACGGAGCACCGCGCCAGTCCACTCATTCGTGTGCCACAGCCCACCACCCTCCAGCGCTGCAGGGTCGAGCACCGCGTTCGGTGGCATAGGGTAGGCATTCACGTAGTAGTACGGCTCGTCGTAGTACGCATCACCGGCCACCAGACCAGCCCCATTGGAACCGCCGTTGCCGACAGGGAACAGTACGGCAAGGTCGAAGTGATGCGGCCAGAGGAGTATCTCAGCCGGTACAGACTGGCCGGCGGCCAGGTGTTGCAGCGCCCGCGCCCCGGTGTCGAACCAGCGGTGCAGCGCGATGAATGACGCAGTGTCCGAGCCGTCGAACAGCGCCCCGTCAGCGACAGCATGTGCAGGAATTGCGTAGTGCCTCTTCAACGTGAGGCGGTCGCCGTACATCCGGTTCGCACTCAGTGCCACGGCCAGTCGCTGCGCCGCACCCGCCAGCGATGTTCCGTGCAGTCGAATGGTATGAGTGACCTCATGATCGCGCGTGACGAAGAGCGTCAGGTCCGCAACCCGCAGTCCAACCGCGATCATGCCGAGCGCGCTCACCACACTGCCGCTCATGAATGCGCCGCGTACGCTGTTCCAGCGCAGGCTGGTATGGCTGTCGTCGTCCTGAGGCGTGAGGTACGAGATGCCGAAGGCGGCGCAGAGTTGAGCGGCGTGATGCAGCTGCAGCCGCGAGTCAGCGAGTGAGGTCGACACCGTTGAAGCGCGGGCACTCGACGAGGCTGCGGCACTATCCGACATGGTGTGCTCCGGATGAGAGAGATGATGTGGCGCCGAATGCGACGCCACCCAGTGCAGCACTCCACGGGACATCTGGTTCGATTACGCAACGACCCGCGCCACTCAGGTGGAGTCCCGACTGAGTCGAAGCTCCACTTCCCGATTCACACAGCGCCATTCTTCGGTACGCCGCATCACGTGCAATAAGTAATCAAACGCATCGGCGTCCGCGGGCAGCACCGCCGTACCGGCTTGGAAGTGAGCGGACTGATCCTCGAGACATGTGAGACCGGAGCCAGCGGCTCACCCGCCAGCGGCTCGACGCCGCCGACCATCCACTGCCTCGTTCCGCCGCCCGGAAAGATCGGAGCACTCGTCGACATCGTCGTCACATTGGGGGAGAACGGGCTCGCTCGCGGCTCAGAACGCGCCGTGAGAATCCGTGTCGATCCCTGCCGGTTGCCCATCGTGCCCCAGACGACCAGCCACGAGGAAACCGGGACGACGCTGTGACTGCCGACTCCCGCACAGGACGGTTCTGATCTCCGCGCGTAGCTTTCCGCTTCCGCCCCTGGCAAACCGATCCTGGCCGTACTCCCCCGCCGTGTCTCCGACGTGAATCCCTCCGAGTTCCCCGCACTCGCGCGCGCACATGCGCATGCCACCGATTGGCTGCAGAGTCTGGATGCGCGCCAGGTAGCGGCGAGTCTGTCCTACCACCCGATCGTAGGCGGCGGCACGCTGCGGTTGCCGCGCACCGGACTCGCACCGGCCGCGGTAGTCGATGAACTGGTCGCGTTGGTGGAAGGAGGACTCCACGCCTCGACGGGCGGACGATTCTACGGCTGGGTGGCGGGTGGGGCACTCGAGTCGGCTCTGGCGGCAGACTGGCTCTGTTCGGCATGGGACCAGATTGCCGCCCTGCGTGTGACCAGCCCCGCCGCCGCCGACGTCGAAGCCATTGCCGGAGCGTGGATGACGGAGTTGCTCGACCTGCCCCGTGATGCGTCGTTCGCCTTCACTACCGGCTGTCAGCTGGCGCATTTCACCAGTCTCGCCGCCGCCAGACATGCCCTGTTGGCTCGGCGCGGCTGGGATGTCGAAGCCGATGGCCTCTTCGGAGCGCCAGCCATTCGCGTCGTGACCAGCGATCAGCGGCACGCGTCGATCGATCGCGCCGTGCGTTTCCTCGGCATCGGCGCCCGCAACCTCGTTGCCGTCGAGACGGACCACGCCGGCCGAGTGACTGCCGCAGCGTTGCAGCGCGTACTTGCGGTCCAGGACGGGCCCATGATCGTCGTGCTCGATGCCGCTGATCTCAACATTGCCGCCTGCGATCCGTTCAGCGAACTGATTCCGATCGCTCACGCCGCTGGAGCCTGGGTACACATCGACGGCGCTTTCGGGTTACTGGCGCGCGCCAGTCGCAGCAAACGGCACCTGCTCGACGGTGTGGAGCGGGCCGACAGTTGGGCCACCGATGCGCACAAGTGGTTGAATGTACCATTCGATTGCGGGGTAGCGATCGTGCGCGACCGGGCGGCGCATCGGGCGGCAATGACCGTCAGCGCCTCGTACATCGCGTCCGCCGGCGAGACACACCGCGATCAGATCGACTGGAATCCGGAGTGGTCGCACCGCGCACGCGGCTTCGTGGTCTGGGCGGCATTGCGCGAGCTTGGCGCCGACGGTGTCGAATCATTGATCGACCGCAGCTGCGGTTTCTGTCATGACATCGTGACTGGCATTGGCGCGCTCGATGGTGCGGAGGCGATGATGGTCCCTGACATGAATCAGGGGCTGGTGCGGTTTCTCGATCAGCGCGACGGTGCCAGCGACGCCGATCACGACCGTCGCACCGACGCGGTGATTGCGGCCATCAACGCCACCGGCGAGGCATTCTTCAGCGGCGCTGTCTGGCGCGGACGGCACGTCATGCGCGTCAGCGTGGTGAACTGGCGGACATCAGCGAGTGATGTGGCGCGAGCGATCGCGGCCGTCCGAGAAGGGATTGCGGCGTGCCGCGGTCGCGTCTGACACTGTCATCTCTCCATCGTACGCTTTGATCGCCAGAGCGCTGACGTCTCCAACAGAGGAGTCGCCATATGCGCGCTGAAGACCTGAACACGCCGCAGCGACTGGAACGCATCGCGGAGAAGCTGGCGGCGCGCGGTCACGGGCGGCGCGCATCGAGAAGATCATCAGCGGCAACTTCGTACGACTGATGAAGGCGACGTGGATGTAGCAATTACTGCGGGGCGTACGCTTCTCTGAACTCCGGGATCTGAAGACATGTCGAAACACCTCGGTTCACCGCTCGCGAACTGGACCTGTGTGCTGCACCGTGCGGTACGTGGAGCCACGGTGTCGATGCTGCTGACCCTGCCGGCGGTGCCTGCGTTTGCACAGCCTGTTGCCATCATCGATCCGCGACTCTACGCCGGCCTCACCTGGCGCAACCTCGGCCCCTTCCGCGCCGGGCGCGTCGGCGCGGTGTCGGCGCCGATCGGTCAGCCCGGTGTGTACTACGCCGGCTTTCCAGGCGGCGGCTTGTGGAAGACGACCAGCGCCGGACAGGTCTGGTTTCCGATCTTCGATGCCGTGCGCGCCACGTCGTCCATCGGTGCGGTGGAAGTCGCGCCATCGAATCCGGACATCGTCTACGTCGGCACGGGCGACATGATCACGGGCGGCACGCTCGATCAGGGCAACGGTGTGTACAAATCCACCGACGCCGGACGTACCTGGGCATCGATCGGACTGGACGGCACGCGACACATCCAGACCATGCTGGTCGATCCGCGAAACCCCGACCTGGTGCTCGTCGGCGCACTCGGCGACCACATTCACGCCAATGACCAGCGCGGCGTGTACCGCAGCAGCGATGGCGGTCGCACCTGGACGAAGACGCTTTACATCGACGATCAGACCGGTATCGCAAAGCTGGCCCGCGCACACGATGTGCCGGATGTGATCTTCGCGACCACGGTTCGGCACTACACACCGCCCGGCTACTCGGTGGGGTCCTTTCGCTCCTGGCAGTTCGGCACCGCACGCATGCCCGGTGACACCAGCGCCACGCGCACGGGCATCTGGAAGTCGCTCGATGGCGGTGGCACGTGGGCAAAGCTCGCCGGCACGGGAATGCCGCCACTGGAAGGACGTGTCTGCATGTCGGTTGCGATCGGCACCAATGCGCAGCGTGTGTACCTGATCTCCAACACCGCGCTCTGGCGATCCGACGATGGCGGCGGCAGGTGGCGGCAGATGGCGGCCGACGATGAACGGATCCGCAACGGACAGGGTGGCTACAGCTGCGGCGTGTACATCGATCCGAAGAATCCAGATCTCGTCTACACGATCAACACTGCCGCCTATCGCTCCACCGATGGTGGTCAGACCTTCACCGGCATGAAGGGCGCGCCAGGTGGCGACGATCCGCAACAGCTCTGGATCGATCCCACCAATGGCCAGCGCATCTTCATGGGACTCGATCAGGGCGCCACGATTTCGCTCGACGGCGGTGCCACCTGGAGTTCGTGGTACAATCAGTCCACCGAACAGCTCTATCATCTGTCGGCGGACAATTCCTATCCGTACTGGGTCTACGCCACGCAGCAGGACGCCGGTGCGATCCGTACTCGCGTGCGCGGCAACCATGGTGCAGTCACGATGTTCGATTGGAACCCGGTGAATGGGTGGGAGTGGGGGTCGATCATGGCCGATCCGCTCGATCCGTCATCGGTGTACGCTACGGGCACGGGCGTCCTGAAGATCAGCTACCCGACCGAGCAGTGGATCAACGTCAGTCCGGCGATCGATCCTGATGCCAAGGCACGGTGGGCCAATGACCTGCCGTTGACCTGGGCACCGTGGAACCAGCGTTTGCTGCTCGTCGGGCTCAATTACGTCGTCGGCACGACGGATCATGGCGCGAGTTGGACGCGCATGAGCCCGGAGCTCGGTATCGCGCAGGGGATGGACTCTGCCACGGCGGCGCGCACACTCGGTGGGCGTGGTGGCATCGAGGCGTTATCGGCATCGGCCAAGTCCGCAGGGGAGATCTGGGCCGGAACCAACAACGGCCTCATTCACCTCACGCGCGACGGTGGCAAGAGCTGGCGCGATGTGAGCATCCCCGGTCTGGCGGCGCCGCGGCGCGCCGTGATTTCGTCGATCGAGGCGTCGCCGCACTCGCCCGGCACTGCATACGCAGCGGTCGAGTACCTGCGCATCGGTGATCACGCGCCATATCTGTTTCGTACGCGTGACTACGGTCGCACCTGGACCAAGATCGTGACGGGGCTTCCGACCGATGAGGCGAGTGGCAGCTTTGCGCGCGTCGTTCGCCCGGATCCCGTCAAGCCGGGCCTGCTGTTCGCCGGAACCGAGAGCAGCGTCTACGTGTCGTTCAACGATGGCGACAGCTGGCAATCGCTCGGGCTCAACCTGCCGAACACACCGGTGCGGGATCTGCTGGTGAAAGACAATGACCTGCTGATTGCCACACATGGCCGCGGTATCTGGGTGATCGACGACATCTCGGCACTCCGGCAGGTCACGCCGGTGCTGGCCTCCGCACCGCTGCACCTCTTCACGCCCGGCCGGGCCACGCGCACGCGTCGCAATGTGAACAGCAATACGCCGCTGCCGCCGGAAATTCCGCATGCGGTCAATCCGCTCGATGGCGCGATCATCGACTACTGGCTGGGCAGTGCAGCAACCGGCCAGGTCAGACTCGAGGTGCTCGATGCACGAGGCGCGATCGTTCGAAGCTACAGCAGCGACTCGATTGCCCCGGTGCCGGAGGCCGCACGACCACCACATCCGAACTTCTGGGTCGAGGTGCCCGCACCGTTGCCGACCGGCGCCGGGATGCATCGCGTCAACTGGAACCTCCGGCACGACTCGCCACTCGCACTGACGCACAACTTCGAGATCAACGCCAACCCGGGACTGTCGCCAGCCACACCGGAAGGTCCGCTGGCGCTGCCGGGGATCTACACGTTACGCTTGAGCGCCAACGGTGTGACGAGGTCGACACCAGTCACCGTGCGCAACGATCCGCGCTCGAAGGCGAGTGCAATCGCACTCGGCGCGCAGCATGAACTGATGATGCAGATCACGGATCGGATGCGCGCAGCGTACACGGGCCAGCGTCAGGTGGATGCGTTTCGCGCCGCGCTGGCTCGCTCGACGAGTGGTGTGCCCGCCGAAGTGGTGGCGGCGACGGCCACGCTGCGCGCCGCAGTCGATTCCGCCGTCGGTGCCGATGCCGGTGCGAAGGGAGTTGGGAAATTTCGCGATGCCAATGACGCACTCACTGGACAGCTGAACGCACAGGACAACGCCGACCATGCGCCCAATGCCGGCATGCGAGCCGCACTGGCCAAGGTGTCACGCGATCTCGCGGCGACCGACGCGGCATGGGCGGGGGTGTCGCAGCGCGATCTGTCCGTACTGAACGTGCTGCGCGTGCGACTTGGCCTTACACTGATCTCGGTTCCACCGCGCTGAACGCTGGTGAACGTCGCCGCCGGCGAATCCCGCCCGCGGCGACGACGAGCGCTGTGATCACACAGACGGCGAACGCCGTTGACGACCCGCGCACGCGTGGCATCAGCAGCCCGAGCCGCGAAGTGAACCGCAGTCGAACAGGTGCGAAGAACGCATGCGTCGCGCGATCGACCCGCAGCACTGCGACCTCCGGCGCCCCATGATCCCTCGCCGTGATGATGAACTCTCGTTCGTCGGGCGCCGTGCCGAAAAGTGACAGCTGCAGTTGCACACGGTGTGGCGCCGTGCGAAACGTCTGCCGCACCAGCACCAGCAGGTGCGTGCCGCCGGCCGCTGCCAGCGTGTCCGACTCCTCGAGTTCCACGCTCGGCAGCAACAGGTCTCGGCGCCCCATATCTGCCGCGCTGCCGATGATGATTCCGGCGTCGAGCTGCGTCAGGATCCCGGTGCGATGCGCCAGCAACTCGGCCGGCGACATCCGACCATCGGCATTCCCATCCCAGCCACGCAACGCCGAAACCGGAATCGAGAAAGCGGCGAATGCGGCACTGTCACGCAGATTGATCGTCCCTTGCTGTTTCGGCATCAGATGCGCACGCGCTGGCTGGCTCACCAATGCCAGCCACGCGAACGCCGTCGCCACCCGGAGCAGGAGTCGCATCAGTTGGTCCCGGTCGAGCCCTTCACGCACCGCTGGATGTACGGATACGTCTCGGTGATGTAGTAGTGATAGGTGCCGTTCGGGTAGTCCGGCGTGACGCCGGTGCGGCCATTGCATTCATCCAGATCGCCGGAGCCGGCCGCGTATTCGTAGTCCTGCGTGAAGGTCCCCATCGGGAAGATCGTGCCGGACGGCCGTCCGGCATCTGGCGTTGCCTTCAGCCTGAAGCTCGGCAGCATGACCCGCACGGCCGACGTGGCACTGGTTGCGGTGGCATAGCCGTACCGCGCGTAGATCGGAAAGCCGTCGATGGCAAAGCCAACCAGCGTCACGGCGACACCCTTGTTCAGCTTCGTCAGATACGCGGTGGGCAGGCCGTGGTAGTGATACTGCCCGTTGGGCTGCACATGTGCGTTGCTCTCGTCGGTACCGAACACGAACGCACCGCCGATGGCCTCGAGCCGCCACGGGTCGCGCCCCATGGCGGCAACACAGCCACCACCCTGCGCCGTCGATGTCGCCGTTGCGGCGCACGAGCCGTCGGTGGCGGGATCGAACTTGACACTGTTGAGCGCATACCCCGGTGTCATGATCTGCCCCGAACTGGTGCCCGTATTGGTCGGCGTGAGCCGCAGGTTCACCGTCAGGTTCTGCGCACTGATCGGCGTAGCGAAGTTCCCGCCAGTCACCGGATGGTTCGGAATGCCGTTTCCGGTCATGGTGCGCACGGTCCCGGAGCAGGTCCACCGGGACGTGCTCGTGGCGTTGACCTTGGCGCTGCTGTTGGCCTCCGAGACCGTCAGGTCACAGGCGGGGCCGAGCGTCGGCGTCGGCTCGACGGTCGTGATGTCGCTCGACCCGCAGGCGGCGGCGGTCGCGAGCACGACCAGGAAGATGATGGGAAGGGCGCGCATCGACTACCTCTGACGAAGGGGCTGTGGCCACGCGGCATCAGCGCCGCGATGGTTGGACACCGCACCCTGATTCGACATTCCATCCGGTGATCGACGCGCCCCCCGCGCTCCGCGCTGCCGGCACGTCGGTGCGACAGCATCAGCAGGGCGGGTGCTGGGGTGGTGCGAAGGCGGCTACCCCGAAGCGCCTCTACCGCCGTCCCCGATACTCGATCCGCGACAGCCCCGCATCGGCGTTCTTCGCGAACCACGCCTTGCCATACTCCAGCACGTACAGCTGTCCGTTGGGTCCCAGCTCCATGTCGATCGGGGCCGAGAACGAATCGCGCGGCGCGAAGCGCTCCATCGCTTCGTAGTCGCCGTTCGGACGCAACGTCACCGCCATGATCCAGTGACGGATCCAGTCGTAGACGAACAGCTTGCCATCGTAGTACTGCGGCATCGCCGTCGCACGCTGCTCGCTGAACCGATCGGCGTGATACACCGGGCCGGCCATCGCCGTGCGCCCGCCCTTGCCGACAGGCGGGAAGTCATGCGAATCGCCATATGGATACCAGATGAACGCACTCCGCGCCGGCGGCAGGTCGCGCAGTCCTGTGGTATTGCGTGATGTGTTCTGCGGTGCCGCCGCATCGTAGAGCGGACCGCTCATACCGGTCGCATAATCCCACTGGTGGTATGCATAGTTGTCGCCGACGAACAGCGGCCAGCCGTAGTTGCCCGCGGTGCGCGCCTGATTGATCTCGTCGTAGCCGCGAGGACCGCGTGTCGCGAGTGTGTCATCCGAGGCGTCCGGGCCGACCTCACCCCAGTAGAGGAATCCGCTCTTCTGGTCCACCGAGATGCGATACGGATTGCGGTTGCCCATCACGTAGATCTCCGGGCGCGTCTTCGCGGTGCCCGGCGGGAACAGATTGCCGGGCGGAATGTCATAGGTACCATTGGTCAGCACGCGAATGCGCAGAATCTTGCCCCGCAGATCGTTGGTGTTCGCCGACGAGCGCCGCGCATCGTACGGCTCATGTCCCGGCCGATCATCGGTCGGCGAAAACCCGTGGCTCGCAAACGTTTCGTTCGCTTCGTCGAACGGCGTCGAGTTGTCGCCAGTCGAGACGTACAGCAGGCGGCCGGGAGCAAATGCCAGCGAACCGCCCGTGTGGCAACAGATTTCGCGTTGCGAGAAGAACTGGAGCACCACCTTTTCGCTGCCGATCTTCAGCGAGTCGCCGTCAAACTCGAACCGGGAAAGCCGATTCACCGTTGTGTCGGCCGGACTGTAGAACAGGTAGACGTAGTGATTCGTCGCGAACTCCGGGTCGATCGTCACGCCGAGCAACCCCTCCTCGGCATCCTTTCCCAGCTTGGTCTTGACGTAGACCGGAACCCTGCCGGCAGACTTGACCGAATGATCGGCGTCGTGATACAGCATCACTTCACCGCCGCGCTGTGCAATCAGCACGTCCCCACTTGGCAACACCGCCATCTCGGTCGGCTCGGCCAGCGTTCCCATCGTGAGCGACACCTTGCGCGCGAGTGAGTCTGCCGGCGGACGCGCCACCGTCGTCTGGCCGTAGTCGAGCGGCCGCCGCTTTCCGATCGCGTACCGGATGCCGCCGAGCACATGTTTCAGGAAGAGGGAATCGCTATACGATTCGACGGTGTGGCCGAGCTCCGTGTACCACGCGCGTCCGCCCTCGAAATCGTGATACCACGACATCGGATGCTTCGCCCCGTTGGTACCACCGGTGTAGCTCGACTCGTCGATCTCGACCAGCACATGGAGGTCGGGCTGCAGCGCCTTGAAGTTGTACCACTCGTCGGTGCGCTTCCACTCTGCCGGCAGATGTGCGGTCGATTCATCCTTTGAGTCGACGACGCGCAACGTGGCTGGCTGCGTGGCCGGGTGACTGACGAAGTAGCCGCCCACCAATCGTCCATACCAGTGCCACTCGTACTCTGCATCGGACGCGGCGTGAATGCCGACGTAGCCACCGCCCGCCTGGATGTAGCGCTGCAGGTCCACTTCCTGGGCGCGCTCGAGGACGTTTCCCGTCGGGCTGAGGAAGAGGACCGCCGCGTATTGCTTCAGCGAGTCTTCCGTGATTCGCGCTGCGTCTTCGGTGGTGTCGACGAGGAAGCCATTGGCGGCGCCCATCGCCAGCAGGGCCTTCTTTCCCGCCTCGATCGACTCGTGGCGGTACCCCGCCGTCTTCGAGAAGACGAGCACGCGCGCCGGTCCGGCGGGTTCCGCAGGGCCGCACGCGGTGACGACGATGAGCGCCAGTACGGCGGCGAGGACGGAGCGGGTCACGCGCATGTGAAGGCGGGAGGCGGAGGAGACACGGCGGTCGCGGATCAGCGAAGCACCTGTAGTCTATCGCTGCGTCACGCGGAAATCATTGCGTCTGGCGCCAGCAATCCTGATGTTGCGCCTGCGCCGTCACACTTCGTGCGCCGAGCCAAACCAGCCGCTGCGCTGCGCCTCGTGGAGCCGCTGCTCCAGATAGGACCACAGCGCCGGACACCCCGCCTCGATCTGCGCCGACACGCGATCCACCACCCGGTGGTGCGTAATCCCGTTTTCGCGCCAGCTCTGAGCGTTGTTGGCCAGGTTGAGCAGCACCGGCATCGCGCGATCGGCGGCATTCGCAAACCGTGATTCGGCCGTCTCGCCCGCCTCGAATTCCTGCCACAGCGCCAGATACCGGGAACGATGCGGATCCGTCAGCAGACCGAAGATCCGCGCCACCGCCGCCAACTCGGCTGCCTTGCGTTCCTCCCAGCCGGCGACGGCGTACGCGATCGTGTCGCCCGTGTCGATTTCGCCGATGTCGTGCACCAGAAGCATCGCAATCACGTGATCGATGTTCACGGGCGCCGCTGCGTACTGCACCATCGAAGAGGCCAGCAGCGCGATCTGCCAGCTGTGTTCGGCCGAGTTCTCCTGACGATCGAGACCGAGTGGCCGCGTGCGACGCGTAATGCCCTTGAGTTTGTCGAGCTCGAGGACGAAGTCGATGATCTGCTGCATGCTCGAAACCAAGCCGTCCGCAACGACAGAACCTGGCTGCAGCGACGCCACAGCCACCCGCGTCACGCCGACGACGGCCGCGCCACCAGCCACAGCCCCGCCAGACACAGCACGATCCCCGCCGCGCGCGCGACCGTGATCGGTTCCTTGAACGCCACCGCACCAATCCCCAGCAGCACCACCGCGACGATCGCATTCGCCAGCAGTGGCGCGGTGCTGATGGCCCACCCGGCGCGATACACCAGCAGGAACCCAAGTTCCACCGCCACGATCCCGAACCCGACGAGGATGGTGCTGCCATCCAGCTTCTGCCATGCCGAGCCGAACGCCACACCGCGTGCCAGAAACGGGATCGTCCCCAGTGTCACGGCGAAGGCGATCAGGTAGGCGGCGAGCGTGGCGACGACGGGATTCGCATCCCGCGGAATCGAGCGCTGGCCGAGCTGGTAGACGATGTTGCCGACGACGACGAGCGCGATGGACACCCACATCATGAGCTGCGTTCCGGAAGGAGGAGACCGCGCGGTACCGCCACCCAGACGCCACCGCTGGTCGCACTCGCCACCACCGTCTCCACGAACACCACCCCATGCACTCCGTCCACGACCGTGGGAAACTGCACCGCGGCGTCCACTGCCGGCGCTCCCGGTCGACGCGCCCTGATCGCCTGCGCGATCTCGCTGTAGAGCGTACCGAATGCTTCCAGATACCCTTCCGGATGTCCGGGCGGAATCCGCGTGACACGTGCCGCCGCCGCACCCGCGGCGCCCGTGCCCCGGGAAATGATTTGCGTCGCTTGACCGAACGGTGACCAGAACAGCTGGTTCGGGTGCTCCTGTTTCCACTCCAGGCCACCCTTTGCGCCGTAGACGCGCAAGCGAAGATTATTCTCGTTGCCCGGCGCCACCTGGCTTGCCCACAACGTGCCACGCGCGCCGTTCGAATAGCGCAACAACACCTGTGCGTTGTCATCCAGCCGCCGGCCAGGCACGAATGTGCTCAGCTCAGCCAGCAACTCCGTCGCCTCGAGTCCTGTCACGAAGTGCGCCAGCTGGTACGCATGGGTGCCGATGTCGCCGATGCATCCACCGACACCCGCCTTCGACGGATCGGTGCGCCAGTCGGCCTGCTTCTGCCCGTCGCTCTCGATCTGCTCGGTAAGCCAATCCTGTGGATACTCCACCTGTACCAGGCGCAGATCGCCGAGCATGCCACTCTGCACCATCTCGCGCGCCTGACGTACCATCGGGTAGCCCGTGTAGTTGTACGTCACGGCGAACAGCTTGCCCGTCTCTGCCGTCAGCGCGCGCAACATGCGCGCATCGCCCGAACTGGTGGCCAGCGGCTTGTCGCAGATGACGTGAATGCCGGCCTTCAGGAACGCCACCGCGGCTGGTGCATGCATGTGATTCGGCGTCACGATCGCGACCACCTCGATACCGTCGTCACGGGCGCTCTCGACTCGCGCCATCTGCTCGAAATCGCTGTAGACGCGATCCGCCGCCAGGCCGAGCGCACGCCCCGACCGCTGCGCCTTGTCCGGCGTGGAAGCGAGTGCGCCCGCGACCAGTTCGTAGTGGTCATCCAGCCGCGATGCGAACCGGTGCACACCGCCGATGAACGCCCCTTCACCACCGCCAACCATGCCGAGCTGAATCCGGCGTGCTGCTGACGATACCGCCCCACTGTTCGCCTCTATCGCCACGCGACTGTTCTCCCGATCGTCCGTGATGGTACCGCGATGGTACCGTGAGTGACCGGCTCAGAGGCCGAGCATCCGCTTGATCTGCCTTGCGTCCGTCTTCGCGCCGGCGAAGTCGTCGAACGCCTTCTCGGTCACACGAATGATGTGATCGCGGATGAACGGGGCCCCTTCCGCGGCTCCCTGTTCCGGGTGCTTCAGACAGCACTCCCACTCCAGCACGGCCCAGTGGTCGTAGTCGTACTGCGCCAGCTTGGAGAAGATGGCCTTGAAGTCCACCTGACCGTCACCCAGCGACCGGAAGCGACCGGCGCGCTGCAGCCACGGCTGATAACCGGAATACACCCCCTGCCTGCCATTGGGCCGGAACTCGGCATCCTTCACGTGGAAAGAGGTGATCCGCTCGTGATAGATGTCGATGAACTCGAGATAGTCGAGCTGCTGCAGCAGGAAGTGGGACGGATCATAGTTGATGGTGCATCGCGGATGGTTGTGTACCCGCTCGAGGAACATCTCGAACGTCACCCCATCGAACAGGTCTTCACCTGGATGCAGTTCGAACGCGACGTCACATCCGGCTTCGTCGTACGCATCGAGGATCGGGCGCCAGCGGCGCGCCAGCTCGTCAAACGCCGTCTCGATCAAACCGGCCGGTCGCTGCGGCCACGGATACAGATACGGCCACACCAGTGCGCCGGGAAAGCTCACACTCGAGGTCAGACCGAGATTTCTGGACGCCTTGGCGCCCCAGAGCATCTGCTGCACCGCCCACTTCTGCCGCGCCTTCGGGCTGCCCTTCACCGCATCGGGTGCGAAGGCGTCGAATGCCTCGTCGTACACCGGATGCACCGCCACCAGCTGCCCCTGCAGGTGTGTGGCCAGTTCCGTGATCTCGACACCGTTCGCCCGCGCCACACCCGCGATCTCATCGCAGTACGTCTTCGAAGCTGCGGCCTGCTTCAGATCGAACAGCCTGGAATCCCAGGTGGGGATCTGGACGCCCTTGAAGCCCTGCCCGCCGGCCCACTTCGTGATTGCATCCCACGAATCGAACGGCGCCGCGTCGCCGGCGAACTGCGCGAGGAAAATGCCGGGGCCCTTGATGGTTGCTGGCATGATGAAGTCTCAGAGATAGGTGTTGAGCAGATGCTCGAGCTGTTCCTGACGTCCCGACACCGGCAGTGGTTCGATGCCTTTCTTCTCGACCCGCGCGGCCAGTTCGGCGAGACTGCGACGCCCCTTCAGGATCGCCTTCCCTTCACTGCCATCCCAGCCCGCATACCTCGCCGCCACACGATCCGACAACGCACCATCCGCCATCAGTTTCTCGGTGATCAGCAACGCACGCGCGCACAGATCCATCGCCCCCGCATGGGCAATGATCAGGTCATCCGGTTCGATGGACTGCCGCCGCAGCTTGGCATCGAAGTTGATGCCGCCGGTGGTGAACCCGCCGCCGCGCATGATCTCGTACATCGCCAGTACCACATGCTGAACATTGTTCGGGAACTGATCCGTATCCCACCCCAGCAGTTCGTCACCGCGATTCATGTCGATCGAACCGAAGATGCCGAGCGAGTTGGCGAGAGCGATTTCGTGCTCGAAGGAGTGACCGGCCAGAATCGCATGATTCTGCTCGATGTTGACCCTGATCTCGCCTTCGAGGCCATGGGCCTGCAGAAACGCAAACACACTCGCCACATCAAAGTCGTACTGGTGCTTGGTGGGCTCACACGGCTTCGGCTCGATCAGGATGGTGCCCTTGAAACCGATCGCATGTTTGTGTTCCACGACCAGTTGCAGGAAGCGCCCCAGCTGTGCCCATTCGCGCTTGAGATCCGTGTTGAGGAGCGTGTCGTAGCCTTCCCGGCCACCCCATAGCACATAATTCGCACCCCGCAGTTCGTGCGTCAGCTCGAGCGCTGTCTTGACCTGTGCAGCGGCATACGCGAAGACATCAGGATCTGGATTCGTCGCAGCGCCCGCCATGTAGCGCCGGTTGGAGAACAGGTTGGCCGTGCCCCACAACAGCTTCACGCCGGTCTCATCGATCTTGCGCGCCAGATGGTCGCCGATGATGCGCAGGTTCGCATTCGATTCGCGCAGCGTTGCTCCTTCCGGCGCCACGTCGCGATCGTGAAAGGTGAAGAACGGCACGCCGAGCAACCGGAACAGCTCGAAGCCGATGTCCACCTTGTCATGCGCCTGCTGCATCGGGTTGCCGCCAGCCGCGTGCCACGGCCGCATGAAGGTCTCGGCGCCGAAGGGATCACCGCCGGGCCAGACCAGCGTGTGCCACCAGCACACTGCGAAGCGCAGCTGCTCGTCCATGCGCTTGCCCAACACCTTTCGGTCGGGATCGTACCAACGGTACCCGTATGGCTTGCGCGCCGAAGGCTTGAACTTCGGGCCCTCATGGTGCAGCGGTTCGGAAATGCTGAACCAGCGATCGTTGCTGGCAGCGGCCTTGGGGCGGGTGAAGAGCGACATGGAGAAACCGGCCGGGGTCAGGTCATGGAGGTACGGAAGGCCTGCGACAACGGATACAGCATCTGCCACTGCGCATGACGCTCGCGATGCCGCATCACCGCGTCAGCCTGCGGTTCATGGGTCTCGAGCCGCTCCGGCCGGGTTGCGATCGCGTCGACCGTGGCTGCACCACCACCTGCTACCGCCATCGCCGCCAGGCGCGCCGCGCCCATGGCACACCCAAGCTCGCTCTGCATCACCCGATGCAGAGGAATCCCCAGCACGTCAGCCATCAGTTGGCACCAGAGCGGCGACCGGGCCCCACCGCCGAGCAGATCTGCCTCGCTGATGTGCGTACCTCCAGCGGCCAGCGCCAGTTGTGCGTCGCGCATGGCGTAGGCCACACCTTCGAGTACGGCGAGCGTCATGTCCGCCCGCGAATGCGCGGCATCGAGGCCCGCAAACCCGGCGCGGATCGCCGTGTCGTTGTGCGGGGTCCGTTCACCGCTGAGATACGGTGCGAAGTACACGTCGGTTGCCTGTCCAGGCGTCAGTTCCGCCAGGAGCGCTGCTTCACTATGCCCGGCCACACCGGCCCACCAACTGAGGGCGGAGGCCGCGCTGAGCAGCACGCCCATCTGGTGCCACCGATCGGGCATTGCATGGCAGAACGCATGGACGGCGCCCGCCGTGTTCGGTGCGAACGACCCGGTGGTGCACCACAACACGCCCGACGTGCCGAGCGAGACGAACGCATCACCCGGGCCCACCGCGCCGACCGCTACCGCGCCGGCCGCGTTGTCGCCAGCGCCACCGGCGATCAGCGGCGCACGCGCCATCCCCCAGCGCTGCGCCAGCGCTCGGCTGAGCTGACCAGCGGGGGCGCTGCCTTCGACCAGTCGCGGCATCTGCGCTCGCGTCAAGCCGGTCGCCGCCAGTGCGGCGTCACTCCACTCGCGCGCACCGACATCCAGCCAGAGCGTGCCTGACGCGTCGGACATCTCTTCGATCAGTTCTCCGCAGAGACGCCAGCGCACGTATGCCTTCGGCAGCAGCACGGTCGCGATCCGGTCGAAGAGGGCCGGCTCGTGCTTGCGCACCCAGAGCAGTTTCGGCGCGGTGAAGCCCGGCATCGCCAGATTGCCCGCCACCGCACGCGACGACGGCCACGCCGCTTCAAATTCCCCGCACTCGAGCGCACTGCGACCGTCATTCCACAAAATGCAGGGCCGCAACACGGTCCCGGACGCATCGAGGAGGGTGGCGCCGTGCATCTGACCGGAAAGTCCGATCGCCGTGCACGCCGACAGCGAGTCTCCATGCGATGCCTCGAGTGCGTCGACAGTGCTCAGCACCGCCTCCCACCAGGCGTCGGGCGCCTGCTCGCTCCACTGTGCGTGCGGACGCTGTACGGCGAGCGGCGCGCTGCTTGCCGCCAGGACCTGATCGCGCGCGGACGCACCGACATCCACGAGCACCGCTTTCACACCGGAGGTGCCGATATCGATGCCGAGGGTGATCATACCTGCCCGGAATGGTGAGTGGGAGACAGCATGGGCCGCGCGCCGATCACCCGCCCCGCAACTGCCGCGCCGACTCGTACACGCCGACATACTGCTGCGCGGCATGCGTCCACGAGTTGTCCTGGCGCATTCCGCGCTCACGCAGCAACGCCCAGCTCTCGGGATCGGCGTACGCGATCAGCGCGCGCTCGATCGACTCGATGAAATGCCGTGCCTCATATGGATGAAAGACAAACCCGTTCCCCGACCACCCTTCGCGAACGGTATCGTTCAACCCGCCGGTGGCACGCACGATCGGCACGCTGCCGTAGCGCAGCGCAATCATCTGCCCCAGCCCGCACGGTTCGAAGCGCGATGGCATCAGGAATCCGTCGCTGCCGGCATAGATCCGCTGCGCGAGCCCGGCATCGTATCCCAACCGAACCGTGATACGCCCCGGATGCGCTGCCGCGTGCCGCAGCATGATGTCCTGCAGGTACGGCTGTCCCGATCCGAGAATCACCAGCTGTGCCGTGGTCTGCAGCATCATCCAGGGGATCGCCGCGTCGAGAAGGTCAAAGCCCTTCTGTTCCACCAGACGTGATACGATGCCCAGCAACGGCGGGTCGGCCGAGACCTCGAGCCCCATCTCCTTCTGCAACGCCGCCTTGCAGCTCCGCTTGCCGGTCAGGTCGTCTGCGCTGTAGTTCGCCGTCAGGTATCGGTCCGTCGCCGGATCAAATTCGACACTGTCGATCCCATTCAGAATGCCCGTGACCCGATCACGTCGCGAGCGCAGCACACCATCCAGCCGCTCGCCGTACTCGCCGGTCATGATCTCCTGCGCATACGTCGGGCTGACGGTGCTGACCATGTCGCTGTAGACGATGCCGCGAGCCATGAAGTTGAACTGCCCGCCGATACCCGCCCCGAGACCGTTCTCGATCAGGCCGCGCTCGCTGAGCCCGGCCTGGTTCAGTGCCTCGGGTCGCGTCGCGCCCTGATACGCCAGGTTGTGAATCGTGTAGACGGTGGCGATGTGGCCGAACGTGTATTCGTAAAAGGTGCGCAGGTAGTTCGACACCAGCGCGGCGTGCCAGTCGTGCGTGTGCACGACGTCTGGCTGCCATGCCGTGACCTCGCGCAAGTGCTGCATCAACGCCAGCACGCCGCGCGCGAACAGAATGAACCGGCGATCATCATCGCGGTCGCCATAGATGCTGTCGCGCTCGAACGCCGCGGGAATGTCGAGCAGGTACGTCGGCACCGCACTGTCGACCACACGCCAGACGCGCAGCTCCTCGGCGCGCTCCCCGACCGGGAGGAAGGTGGCGGCGATCGGCCCCTCGACCTTCACCCCCTTCTCGCGCAGCTGCCGATAGTACGGCAACACCAGACGGACGTCGTGGCCTGCGTCAGCCAAGGCGGCGGGCAACGCCCCCGCCACATCCGCCAGACCGCCGGTCTTGATCAGGGGAGCCGCCTCGGCGGCAACAAACAGGACGTTCATGCGCGGGCGTCGGTGGAGAGGGTCGCGGCCACCCCGAGCGGGTGCGGTGGTCCGGCACGGCAAATGTACCGTGGGAAACGCCATTGGCACGGGCGACAGCGAACCAGCCCCGATCGAAGCGGCAGCCCTACCGCCAATCGGTCCCGTCGGCCAATATCACGGTCCAAGGGCGCCGCTGATTCGGCGCCACCCACATCCGATTCACGACCGACCCTGCCATGACGCCTGCCTCTCGCTCCGGTACCATCGCGCGTACCGCCATGGCCTACGTGCTCGCCGGCGGACGCGGATCGCGACTCTATGAACTCACCGACCGACGCGCCAAGCCGGCGGTGTACTTCGGCGGGAAGACACGCATCATCGACTTTGCGTTGTCCAACGCGCTCAACTCCGGCATCCGCCGCATCGGCGTTGCGACGCAGTACAAGGCGCACAGCCTGATCCGACACCTGCAGCGCGGCTGGAACTTCCTGCGCCCCGAGCGGAACGAAAGCTTCGACATCCTGCCCGCCAGCCAGCGTGTCTCCGAGACGCAGTGGTACGACGGCACGGCCGACGCCGTGTTTCAGAACATCGACATCATCGAAGCCTACGGTCCTGAGTACATGGTGATCCTGGCCGGCGATCACATCTACAAGATGGACTACGAGCTGATGCTGCAGCAGCACGTGGACCAGGACGCCGACGTCACCATCGGCTGCCTCGAAGTGCCACGCATGGAAGCGACCGGCTTCGGCGTGATGCACGTCGACGCCACCGACCGGGTGGTGACATTTCTCGAGAAGCCGGTCGATCCCCCAGGCATGCCCGGCAACCCGGACATGGCACTGGCGAGCATGGGCATCTACGTCTTCAAGACCGAGTTCCTGTTCGAACTCCTCCGTCGAGACGCGGCCGATCCTGAATCGAGCCGGGATTTCGGCAAGGACATCATTCCATTCGTGGTCGCGAACGGCAAGGCGGTGGCACATCGTTTCAGCACGTCGTGCGTGAAATCGGAGACGGAACGCGAGGCCTACTGGCGTGACGCCGGCACCATTGATTCGTACTGGGAGGCCAACATCGATCTGACGTCGGTCGTGCCGTCGCTCGATCTGTATGAACACAACTGGCCGATCTGGACCTACAGCGAGCTCACGGCACCCGCGAAGTTCGTGCACAACGAAGATGGACGCCGCGGTCTGGCGCTGAATTCGCTGGTGTCGGGTGGCTGCATCGTCTCGGGTGCGCGGATCCACAAGTCACTGCTCTGCACCGGCGTCAAGATTCACAGCTACGCCTATCTCGATGGTGCGGTGGTGCAGCCGTACGTGGACATCGGCCGCTCGGCGCGACTCAGCAACGTCGTCATCGATCGCGGCGTGGTCATCCCGCAGGGGCTGGTGGTTGGCGAAGACGCAGCGCTGGATGCGAAGCGCTTTCGGCGGAGCGAGAAGGGCATCTGCCTGATCACGCAGCCGATGATCGACAAGCTGTTCGCGTAAGAGATGACAAACAGGCAGCTTCCCTCCGATCGCGCGGCCGCATTCCCCGTTCGCGTGTACCGACTGGGGCACGAACCCGGCGACGATCTGATGGCGTCCACGACGGCCGAGGAGCGCGTTGCCATGGTCGCGGAACTGACGGCCCGAATGTGGGAGCTGGCGGGCGGCACTCATGCGACGTATTCCCGACAGACCATTCCCGTGCGTCTGGTGCCGCGACGGTGAACGACGACTGGATCGACATGCTCAGTGCGTTGCTCAACGCTGACGTCCGCTTCGTCGTCGTCGGGGCACACGCACTGGCGGTTCATGGTGTGCCGCGTGGTACTCAGGACCTCGACATTCTCGTGGATCCGGCGCCGGAGAATGCCGAGCGTGTGTGGCGCGCCCTGGCGGCGTTTGGAGCGCCCATGACGGCACTTGGCATCTCACGGTCGGACTTCATGAATCCCGACATGGTGATACAGTTTGGCCTGCCACCGAATCGCATCGATTTCCTGACGTCGATCAGTGGCGTCGCAGCGTTCGACACCATCTGGTCAGGACGTGTCACTCACGAGTTGCGCGGCCGGTTGGTCCCGTTCATCGGCCGCGCGGAACTACTCGCCAACAAACGAGCATCGGGTCGGCGGAAGGATCTCGCTGACGTCGAGGCGCTCGGCGAAGACCCTGACTCCTGATCGCGCGTCACCGGTCGTCATCAGGAGTTGTGCGACGAATTTCAGGTGTAGACGCCCCCATCCCCACACTGGTCGCACCGAACGCCCGCCCCACCGCCTGCATCTCACGCTCGGCATCCTGCAGCATCGGCGCCATCTTCGGCTGCATCAGCCGCTGCAGGAACCCGCTGTTGAGCAGCTGACGCAACGCCGACGCGATCCCGAGTGACCCCGGCACGAACACCGTGCGCGCCCGCGTCTCGCAGGCGCGCACGAAGGCCGCCGTGCAGGTCTCGAGTGACGTCACCACACCGAACGGCCCTGGAAGCAGTGACAGCGTCCGGCGAAAGCTCGACAGATCGTGCTGCACGTCGCGCACCATGTCGGTATCCACCCACGACATGTGCGCGCTGCCCACCGCCACGCCATGCGCCAGCATCTCGATCCGCAGCACATTCGCCAGCTGTTCCACCGCTGCCTTCGACGCCGCATAGGCGGACATGCCCGGCAATGCAGTGAAGGCGGCCGCCGACGACACGATCAGCACGTAGCCCTTGGCGTGGATGATGTGCGGCAGCGCCGCCTTGATCGTGCGCATGGTGCCGATCACGTTCACATTGATCACCCGCGCCATCGCCTCGATGTCCACGACCGACACCGTCCCCATGTTGGCGATGCCGGCATTGGTGATCACGACGTCGAGTCGGCCAAAATGCTGCACGGCGGCGGCGACGGCGGTATCGAGCGCCGACTGATCCGTCACGTCGGCGGAGTACCACGTCGACGCCGATCCCAGTTCGCGCGACAGCTGCGCCAGTCGTCCGGTTTCGAGGCCGACCAGTGCGACGCGCGCGCCGGCCGCCACGAGGCGCCGCGCCACGGCTTCGCCAATGCCGCGTGCCGGCCCCGTGATCAGCACCACCTTGTCGCGCATCAGACTCTCCTCGGAAAATGCGGCGAATACCGTTCACGATGCACTGATCAGCAACATGGAGACTGCCCGGCTCATGCTCCCAGAACGATGTCGCATTCAGGCAACGACTCGAGAAAGCCCGAGCCAAACGCGCTGGACGGCGTGTGATATCCAGCCGACGGCGCGGCGGAGAGGACGCGGTGCGCACTCTCCACCGCCGATATCGCGGTCAGCCGATACCCTTCCGGCGTGACCGCGGTGCCCTGCACCGTTCGCCCGTCGGCGTGCGTGACCCGCCCCCACACCTGCATCACGGCGGTCGCCCGCACCGCAGCACTCGGTCCGTCCACACGCTGATCGATCTGCGATTCGACGAACTGCCGAATGAACGGCACTGCGAGCAATGGACTCACCAGGCGCATCATCCCCATCGACCGTACCGCGTTCTGCGGCATGGCGAGATAGGTGTGAATGTTCGGGATCTTCGTGGACCAGTGGGCCGTCGAGACGTCGCCCCACGGAATCGTGACGGCGAATCGCGGCTTGTCCCGGAACGGAATTCGCTGCGTCTTCCAGCCAGCAGGCACCCGCGTGATGCGACCGTCCTTCCGGATCGCGCCGCCCTCACCCGAGCCCAGCACCATCGTTTTGAGCGTGCCACGACTGAATCCACCACCACCGGCGAACGCCAGTTCGAGCAGCGCGGCGCCAGGCAGCTTTTCCGCCAGGCGTGCCGCCAGGCAATCGGTCGGCACGACGTCGAATCCGACGCCGGGCATCACCACGATCCCAGCCGCGGTCGCGGCCGCATGCTGCGCACGGCACGCTTCGAACACCGCGATCTCACCGGTGATGTCCAGATAGTGCACCCTCGCCGCCAGACAGGCGCGCAGCATCGGCGAGCTGGTACGAAAGAACGGACCAGCCGCGTGGAGTACCACCTGTACGCCACGCAGTGCGCGCTGCATCGCCGCCGCATCATCCAGCGCTGCGACGCGCACCTCGAGGTCGCGTGTCGTGGCAAACGGCGCCAGCGTTTCCGCGCGGCGACCCGCAACGATCGGCCGGATGCCGCGCCGCAGGCACTCCTCGACGATCAGTTGGCCCGTATACCCGTTGGCACCGTAGATGAGCAGCACGTGATGGTTTCCGGTGGCGGTCCCCTGGCATCGCGCGGTGACGGACAGCTCCACGCTGCCGGCAAGCTATCGCCCGGAGTGATCAGAGACCCATGAAGCCGCTGAATTGCGCCAGTTCCGCCTCGAGCGCAGTCCGGAACGCCGGATCGTTGGGCGCCCCTCCGGCCACGAAGCCAAGTTCCGGCACGAGGAGCCCGTCACGCACCGACAGGTTCGCCCACCCGATCACACGGTCCCGCCACGCCAGCGGCAGTGAGTAGTAGCCACGGATGCGCTTCGGCGCTGGCGTGTACGCCTCGAATCGATAGGCCCAGCCGTTGAACAGTTCGAACCGGGCCCGGTCCCACACGAATGGATCGAATGGCGCCAGCAGGCGGACGGCATCGCGTGGAATGATCCGCTGGACCGGCAGCGCCTCGCCATCGGGCCAGAACCAGTCGACGCCGTCCACCTTTGCGTGCGGCAACCGCTCCCTCGCCCTCGCAACGGCAGCGGCGCGTGCAGTGGTCCACTGCGGCGCCCCATGACGCAGCCGCTGCACGAGGCCACTCAGCATGCCGCCGGTGAGCGGTGCGTACTTGGCCACGATCACATCCACCAGCGTATCCATTGCCGCCACACTGTCCTCGGGTGCGGGGCCCTGCACCCGCGCCATATACAGCCGGGTGCCACCTTCCCGTCGGGCAACACGAACGAGGCCACGATAGTGCATCGCATCCAGCACCTGGGTGGTGATGTTCGACTGTCCACCAAACCAGTTGAGCGCCTTGCCGTGGACAAAATGCGCGTCCACGTCACGCGGGTGCACCACGCCACGCGCCTGCACGAACTCGAGGATCTGCTGCGCGCGCTTCTGTTCAGCCGCTGACCATTTGGTGCGTGGCGTGCGCGGATGCAGCAGCGCGTGTAGGTCGCGCGTGACGAACCCGTAGTTGACGAAGACGTCTTCCTCGATGCCGAGGCGGGCGTAGCGCCGTTCGAGGTCACCGGCCCGATACCCCGTCACGCGATGGCGCAGGGTCAGGTCCTGTGCGCGGGCGGGCGCCCGGATGGGGTCTGCCTGCACGAACCCCAGCCGGCCGATTGCGCGGCCGAGCGTCGTGGGCGCGGGAAACTGTCGGCGCATGGCGAATTGCCGCAGCCGGTCGATGTCGAGAGGCATGGTATGGCGAAGCTCAGGGACGGGAGGGATGACGGCAAGACGTAGGCCCCTGCCGCCGCCGCCAGGTATACGGAACCAACCAGGTTGCTGGATCGGTACTATTCTTCACCGATTCGTGACCGGTGTCTCCGGCACGAACTGCCCCCGAGCTCGTAGATCCTCCATGCGCATCGCATCGCCGGCCGCCGCAGTTGCTCTTCTCGCAACACCGCGAATCAGCGCGCAGGCGGTGACGCTGGGCGCAGGAGGCACCTTTGCCGAAGGCGCTGTCGTGGGAATGACGCAATGAGCCGCAGCACGCCGATCGCGCGCTCGAGCGGGCTCCTGACCGCGCTGCTGCTGTTGGTGGCATCGACGCCGGCGACCGCACAACTGCGCCCGCCGCGCCCCGGCACGCCACAAGCTGCCGTCCAGCGGCCGACCAGGCCACTGACGGTCGCTCGCATCAGCGGCACCGTCTTCGACAGCATCACCATGCGCCCGATCAGTGCCGCCACGATCCGCATGGTTCGCGCCGAGAACCCCGCCATCGGCCGGAGCGCGACGTCCGACGATCTCGGTCGCTTTGCGTTCGACTCCGTCGACAACGGCAGTTGGCTGGCAACGTTTCTGCATCCGTTGCTCGACTCGCTGCGCGTCGAGCCTGGCATTCTCCGGATCGATGTCACCGAACCCGGTGAGATTGCCCTGCCGCTGGCGACGGCGTCACCGCGAACCATGATGGCCAGTACCTGTCGCGGCGCATTGGCAGCCGACGTCGGACTGCTCGTCGGCGAGATCCGCCGCGCTGATGATGACGCACCGCTGCTCGGCGCCGCCGTCCTGGTCGAGTGGCCGGAGTGGGTGCTGCAGAAGGGCCGCATGGCCACCGAAATGCGTCGACTCAGCGCACGCACTGATTCCAGCGGCCGTTATGCCATGTGCGGCGTGCCGACCGGCAGTTCGATGCGCGGCTACGCCTGGAGCGGCGCTGATACGACGGGAGCCGTCGAAGTCTCCATCCCGGAGATGGGCTATGCGGTTCAGGATTTCTCGGTCGGCACCGTCGAACGGGTCGTCGTCAGGAATGACTCGGTGGTGAGCGCCACACCGACATCCACCATCCGCCGCGGACGTGCCACCGTCCGCGGCTTCGTGCGCACCCTCGACGGCCGACCGCTGGTGAATGCGGTGGTCCGTGTGCTGGGCAGCGGCTCGCAGGTGCGTACCGCGGCCACCGGCGCCTTTGCCATTGCCGACGCCGGCTCCGGTACCCAGAGCATCGAAGCCCGCGCCATTGGCTATCAGCCGTACCGAATGCCTGTCCGCCTTCGCGATGGCGAACCGACGGCGATCATTCTGCGTCTGGCGGTGCAGCGGGTGCAGCTCGACACGGTGCGCGTGGTGGCCGGCAAGCAGCTCGTGCCGGAGGTCCGCGCCATCGAGCGTCGCATGAATTCAGGTGTCGGCACCATCATGGACGCGGCCACCATTCGCGAGCGTTCCACGCTGTTCGTCACCGATGCGGTGCGCGGCATGGCGGGAGTCACGGTCAGCAAGGCCGCGACTGGCAACGGGCAGGAGATTCTGATGCGACGGGTGGCGGGCACCGATGGTTCGTATTGCGTGGCCAACATCGTCGTGGATGGCTTGCGCGTACCACCGTCGGCCAGTGCCAACGCCGGAATCGATGACTACGTGAATCTCGCCGACATCGCCGCAATGGAAGTGTACCCGCGTCCCAACCTCGTGCCGCCGGAGTTCCTCACCATCGACAACGGGTGCGGTGTGGTGGTGGTCTGGACGCGGCGTGGCACTGGTGGCGTGATGCCGCGGCGACAGAAGCCGAACGCACCGTAACCGCTTCGCGTCCGGTGGCGCGTGGCGGTTGCAGCAGCGCGGCGCTACCTGCGATTCAACCGCGCCAGCTCCGCTTCCGACACGATGAAGCCGAAGCCCGGCCAGCCACCTGACGCCACGGCGCGTTCGAACGACGCACGGGCCTTCACCGTATCACCGCGAACCATGTACCAGTTGCCCAGACCATAGTTGAGCGTGGCCACCTGCACATCGGCGGTATCACCTGGCGCGAAGAGTGTCTCCGGCGTCAGCTCACCGCGGTAGAGACGCAGACGTGTGACGTACGCATATCCCGGCGGTGCGGGCAGCGAATCGGGTCGCCGAGCCAGCATGGCTTGTGCGTCAGCGGCCCGACCCGACCGCGACAACGACATCCAGAGCCAGTCCGTGCTTCCCGCACGCTCACCACCATCAGGCGCACGTGGCTGGGCGCGGGCGAACATCTCTGCCGCACCGGAAAAGTCCTGCTCGATGAACCGCAGCACACCGGAGTGGAACAAAATGCCGTAGTTGGTGCTGTCGAGCGCCAAGCCACGCGTCAGGTCGGCGCGTGCCTTGGCGAACTCGCGCACCGAGATGTAGCGGTGACCACGCCAGCGCAGCAGCATCACATCGTTCGGCGCGACGACGAGCCCGCGCGTCAGTGTCGCAATCGCTTCACGAAACTGCCGCGCCCCCGATTGCGACACCGCCAGGGCGATGAACTTCTGCACATTGCGCCGATCGGCATCGAGTGCCGCCTGCGCTCTTGCAATCGGTCCGGTATCGCGCTGTGCCCGATACGCTGCACGCGAGGGCGTTTGGTACTGCACCGATTGTGCGCCCAGCGGAGCCGACGCGAGGCCGATGGCACCCGGGATCAGCAGCGCAGCGCAGAGCTGGAACAGTCGCGATTGCCGCAAAGGGCGCGAGCCGTTGATCATCATGGCATGTACTCCGAACCGAAAAGGGAAACGGCACCGCTTTCGAATCACCGGAGCCGATCGACGTGCCTGCCGGTAGCGCTGACCAGCCGCACCGGTGCGATCACCCCGACACCGGACACTCGGGACGCTCGCGCCGGATCGGCCACCCACCGCGACGGAACGTACCTGATGCGGCACCAGCGGGCCTGATGGGGCGACACCGTACCTGAAGGCGACACCGGGCGGCCCTGGAGTCTCAGCGGTTCGTCACCGTCCGCTTGACCGATTCACTCGATCCGAGTACGGTTGTCTTCGCGCATCTGGCTCCGGTCACGTGCTGCGCTGCATGCAACCGCCCGATGCCCAAGGTGCGCCGATGATTTCCCTCGCTCTGCGATATCCGATGTCCGTCGTCCCGGTCACGCCGGCGATGATGGTCGTCGTTTCGCACAGGATCATCGACGCAGCGCGTATCGGGTAGCAGCCGCGAGCATCTCGCCGCTCCTCGTCCTTCCGACGCCCCGCCTGCCTCGATTCGCAGACGGGGCGTTTTTCATTCCGGCACGACGAGAGTCCACATGACCGATACCACACGCAGCACCGCGCCAGCGCCGTCCACCCGCAGCCGGATCATCGGCGACGTACGTGATGCGCTGCGAGGCAAACAGCACGACTACACCACCGGCCCCATCGGGCAGGCAATCTTTTTGCTCGCGATTCCGATGGTGCTGGAGATGGTGATGGAGAGCCTGTTCGCGCTCTCCGACGTGTTCTTCGTGGCGAGACTGGGCGCGGCCGCCGTCGCCACGGTCGGCCTCACGGAATCGATGATGATCGTGGTCTACACCCTTGCGATGGGGCTCTCGATCTCAGGCACGGCGGTCGTCGCCCGTCGGATCGGCGAAAAGGACGCCGACGGCGCAGGGCGCGCGGCAGTCCAGGCGATTCTGCTCGGCGCGCTGATTGCCACCGCCGTCGCGATCACCGGCGCGCTCATGGCGCCCACGCTGCTGCGATTCATGGGGGCCGGCGACGACGTCCTCGCCACGGGCACGATGTTCACCCGTGTGATGCTCGGCGGCAGTGCGACCGCGTTTCTGCTGTTCGTGGTCAACGCCACCTTCCGCGGCGCCGGCGACGCGGCCGTCTCGATGCGTGTCATGTGGCTGGCCAACGGCATCAACATCGCCCTGGGGCCCATGCTGATTTTCGGCATTGGTCCATTCCCGGAACTCGGTGTCACCGGCGCGGCCGTCGCGACGACCATCGGACGGGGTACCGGTTTGTTGTACGCGATGTCGCGGCTGGTGCGGGGCAGCGGTAATCTGCGCGTGCGGCGTGCGCATCTCGTCATCGAGCCGCAGACGATGCTGAGCATGTTGCGACTGTCGGTGAACGGCACCTTCCAGGTGCTGGTCGGCAGCTTGAGCTGGATCGTTCTGGTGCGGTTCATGGCGGTCTTCGGCAGCGCCGCCATGGCGGGCTACACCATCGCCGTCCGCATGGTGATGTTCGCGATGCTGCCGGCGTGGGGCCTTGGCAATGCGGCGGCCACGATGGTCGGACAGGCACTTGGCGCGAAGGATCCGGATCGAGCTGAGCAGGCGGTGTGGACGGCTGCGCGCTACAACGTCGCATTCCTCGGCCTGATGGGGCTGATCTTTGGTGTCTTCGCGCCGGCGATCGTGCGCGGGTTCACCAGTGATCCGGCCGTCTCCACCGTGGCCGTCGACGGACTGCGACTGATGGCACTCGGCTTTCCCATGTTTGCGTTCGGTATGGTGTTGACGCAGTCGTTCAACGGTGCTGGCGACACCGCCACGCCGACCCGAATCAACATCGGTGTGTTCTGGGTATTCGAGATTCCACTGGCGTGGGCGCTGGCACGCTACTCACCGCTTGGCTTTCATGCGATCTTTGCGTCGATCACCGCCGCCTACTCGGTGCTGGCGGCGGTGAGTTTCGTGATGTTCAGGCGCGGGGCGTGGCGGGCGAAACGGATCTGATGACGGTGCCCGCCACCACTACCGCCGACGGGTGCTCATGACCCACGCACCCGTCGGTAGTACGCGCGGGCCGCGCCCCGCTCAACGGTCATCGCGCGCACCAGGCCATGCGGATCGCGGTGGAACTCCATCTGCGTCCCGAACACTGTCGGCGCGACGAAGCGCGATGGTGTCAGTGGCAGCAATGCCCCGGTTTCATCGGGAAGAACCACCGAGAGCTGCTCGGCGGCACGCACGATCCGGACCGTCGCAAAATTCATCCCATCCGTCAGTGATCGGCGGAGGTCGACCGGAATATTGGTGTCAAGCCGGTATTTTCCGGCGAAATCCGCCAGTCGTACGGTCGAAGGATCGAGCGCGATCGTGCGCAACGGCGGGTTCACGCCGTGTCCGATCGCATCGGAGAGCGCGTTGCGGATTTCCGTGCGCAAACGAGCGCCGTTGGCACCGTTGGTCAGCACGACGAAGCCATCGCCAGTTTCAGGATACCCTTCGATCCAGGCATGGTAGCTGTCATTCGAGCCGCCGTGGTGGAAAACACGGGTCATGCCCGCACCGTCCAGACGTGGGCCGAGGCCATGCCAGCTCGGAGAAACTTCCGTGAGCATGGCCACCGCCGTCGACTTCGGCAGCAACGTGCCGCTCCCACGGTAACTCCTGAGGATCGCACCCACGAACGCCGCGAGGTCGTTCGCGGTCGTCCACAGCCCCGACGCGCCGTCCTGCGGGAAGCGTTCCCAGCCTCGTGGTGCCGCAGTGACTTCTCCGTTGGCATCGTGCGCCTTCGCGATGTTGAGCGTCCCGGCGGCTGGGTCGCTGAACGTGCTGCGACGCATGCCGACAGGTTCGAACACCTGACGGAGGGTCACCTCCTGCAGTTGTTGCCGCATCACCGACTCGATCGCGAACTGTGCGACGGTGAAACCGCCACCTGAGTACTCGTTGAGGAGGCCGGGTGCACGAAGCAGGCGAATCGGTTCGTTCTTCGCCGGCGCTTCGCCATTGAGTGTCTGCAGCATCGTCGGAACGGCTCCGATTGGAGCAAAGTCCGCGAAGCCAGAGACGCTGAGCCCCGATGTATGCGACAGAAGCATTCGCAGCGTGACGACTGCCCGCGGGCTCGCAGGCAGCGGCGGTACCTTCCACGTCGTCAGATAGTGGTTGATATCCCGGTCCAGCTCCATCGTACCGGCTGCCACCAGGCGAAGGGCGGTGACCGCGGTGACGATCTTGCTGACGGAGCCGACATTGAACAGCGTATTCTCATCGACGGAATCCTGAGTGCCGGCCGTTCGCACCCCGAACCCTTCGGCCGCGACGACGACGCCGTTGCGTACCAGAGCAACGGCAACGCCGGGTACCTTGTGCCGCGCCATTCGCTCGAGCAGAGACCACTGCGGAGCAGCGCTGCCCACGGGCAGCAACGACGGGCGAAGCCCGGAGCGCATCGCACGCTGGAGGACTGTATCGCTGCCGTGCCCGGGTTGTGCGATCGCGACGAGCGACCATGCGACGAGGGCTGCGCCCAGCACCGCCAGCTGGACTGGTCTGGCAAGGTTGGCAGTACGGCGCGGCAAGCCAGCGCGACCGGAATCGGTTTTTCTGGTCATCGGAATCACCTTCGTTTCAAGAGTCAACCCGGGCGGCATCTCCGCCCCCTGGATCACACTATCAGCCGCCTGATCCCACGGAACGCCCGATGCGCCGAAGAGTGTGTGCCACGCGGCGACGCGGTGGAATCAGCGTGATGGCTCACGGGCCTGACCGCACAAGGCATCGAGCAGACCCGCGATGTACGTTCGACTGGCGCGCACAGGCCGTCCATCACGGAGGCGCAGCATCGCGTCGCGATTGGAGAGTGGCTGCATCTCGGCGATGTGCGAAATCCGCACGATCATCGATCGGTGAATTCGTACGAATTGGCGCGGATCGAGCTGCGTAGTGAGACGCTGCAACGACTCTCTCAGCAGATAACGTGTCGTATCGACGTGGAGCGCGGCGTAGTCACCGTCGGCTTCGATCACATTCACGCGATCAACCTCGATGAAGACCGCGCGCGGACCGATGCGTACACTGAATCGCGCCGGATACGACGATGGTCTGGCGGCCCACGCGCTGCCAGTGTCGGCGACTGCCGGCACACCGTGTCGCTGCCGCCACACCTGCCGCGCACGATCGAGCGACTCGGCGAAGCGCACCTCGTCGATCGGCTTGAGCAGATAGTCAATCACGTTCAGTTCAAACGCGCGAACTGCAAATACCTCGTATGCAGTGAGCAGAATAGCGATCGGCCGCTCTGGCGATGGCAGCGCTGCGAGCATGTCGAGCCCCGACATTCCTGGCATCTGCACATCCACGAACACGACATCGGGGCGCAAACTGCGTATGCCTGCCAGCGCGGAGCGACCATCGGCAAATTCGCCTGCCACCTCGATGTCCCCGACGCCCCGCAGCCGACTTGTCACGCCGGCCCGCGCTAGTGGCTCGTCATCGATGATCAGGGCGCGCAGGGTCATGCCGCCTGCTCAGCCACGACTGGGGGTGTCGTGCGGCAGGGAATCCTGATCGACGCGGCAAACCCTCCGCTCGGCTGCGCGTCCGCGTCGAACGTGTAGGCCCCCGGGTACGATGCACGCAGCCGCTCCTCGACATTCCGGAGCCCTGTACCGATCCCGCTGACGTGCTCAGGCGCAATCGACGGGCCGTCATTTCGAATCACGATCCACAGCTGATCCGCATCGCGCTGGACGTCAATCGACAATCGTCCCGGTTCCGTCAGATGCGCAATCCCATGCCGGATTGCATTCTCGACCAGCGGCTGCAGCAGCAGGCGCGGGATCAGCGCCGACAGCGTCTGCTCGCCCAGTGACACTCGCAGAACGAGGCGATCGCCGAATCTGGCCTTCTCGATGTCGAGATAGCTATCCAGCAGCGCCAGTTCATCGGCAAGGGTGACCACATCCGTATCCGCATCCTCCAGTGTTGCCCGAAGAAAGCTGCCGAGTTTCGCAATCATCAGCTGTGCCTGGCCCGGGCGCTGGTCAGCGACCAGGGCGGAGATCGCGTTCAGTGTGTTGTAGAGGAAGTGCGGGTGCAGCTGATAGCGCAGGGCGCGCAGCTGTGTTTCCCGGGCGAGGTGGAGCGCCGCGCGGCCACGCGCCTGTTCGTGCTGGAGGGCCACCGCAATCGCCACCAGCGCGTGGCAGGCACAGAATGCCACCAGCGCCAGCCACAGACCATCCAGACCACGGCCGCGCAGAAACGTCGTCCAGCTCAGCGACGTCGGGGCTTGCCAGTGCGCGAGCGTCGCCACGGCGGCGCTGGCCAGATTGCTCGTGAGCCCCATCAGGCAGGTGACCGCGAGCAGGATGAGCATCGTGCTCCACCACCTGGTCCGGCGCCTCCACAGTTCGCGCTGCAGCGCTGTCAGTGGTACCAGCCAAACCAGAAAGAGCAGCAGAAACACGCCGCGATACACTGCCGCACGTGCATTGCCCAGTGTCGGAAGCGCCATCACGAGCATACACGCGCCGATCGGCACACCGGCAAGCACCGGCAGCCAGAAGGGCGGCATTGGGGGGCGATCTTCCATTGAATCGTTCACGGTGGCACCGGAATCTCGTGTGGTAGACGGAGTACCAGCCGGGATCAGCGCCGATCCGCGCAGCTGTCACGTACGATCGTGCCAACCTTTCCGACAGTGCACGGTACTCAAAACGCTGCCTGCGACGCGAGCACCCTGCGCCGAACGGTGGCTGTGGCGCGGCAGACCGTGCAGCAGGCAATGGCAGCGATTCCCCCGCGGTTCATCGCGCCTGACCCACGTTCCGTCCCGGAGTAACTGCAACCAGCAAGCCGGCAGTGTAGCATTCGGCCATGACGCGACTTCTCGCCGGCAATGCACCGCTCGCGCCCTCCGTGCTCCAGGGCCATTGGACCCGGCTCTGGGCACTCGCGCTGCTCTGGTGGACCCTCGAAGGCGTTGCCACGGCAACCACCTACCGTGGCATGACCGGCGTCAGCTGGGAGAAGATCTTTCTGCTGACGGGGATTGGAATCGTGCAGTGGGTACCGCTCACCATCCTCGCGCTCTGGATGGCCGAACGCGTGCCGGTCGATCGGCAGAGCTGGCGCTGGTCGATGCCACTGACGATGCTGGTCGCGGCGGCACTGGTCGTGCTCAAGGCGATCGTGGTCGTCGTCGGCAATCCATATGTCGGCTGGTACGCCCCCCTGCCGCCATTCGGCGAGATTCTCCTCAGCAGCGTCGCCAACAACCTCTTTCTGTTCTGGCTCGTCGTGGGCGTGGGTCACGCCATCGTCAATGCACGCCGGGTGCAGGAGCGCGACGAGCAGCTGGCGCGCGCCGAGCTGCAGCACCTCAAGTCACAGCTCCACCCGCATTTTCTGTTCAATGCGCTGAACACAGTCAGCTCGCTCATCCGCACCGATCCCGAGACGGCGACGCAGATGATTGCGCAGCTGAGCACTCTTTTGCGGCACGCCCTGCAGCGCGCCAGCACGCAGGAAGTGACGCTGAAGGAAGAACTGACGATTCTTTCCGCCTATGTCGAAATCGAGCAACTCCGATTCGAGGATCGGCTGGCGGTCGTCTGGCGGGTCGCTTCCGATACGATGGGCGCGCAGGTGCCGCATCTGTTGCTGCAGCCGCTGGTGGAAAATGCGATTCGACACGGCATCGCGCCCCGCAGTGAGTCGGGTACGGTCGAGATCGCGGCATACCGGCGAAACGGAACCTTGCATCTCTCGGTGTCGGACAACGGCGTCGCACGGTCTGCACCGCCAGCACAGAAGGGCGGCGTTGGTCTGACCAATACCCGTGATCGACTGCGCCAGCTCTACGGTGCGGCACACTCATTCACCGTTGACGCCGTCGCACCGCATGGACTCCGCGTCGATATCGCATTCCCTTTCCGCGAGACCGTGATCGCATGACTGTCGCCGACATGGCCCGACCTGCCGCCTCCGCCACCCTCATCACCCCCCGCATCACCGTCCTGATCGTCGATGACGAGCCGCCGGCGCGACGCGGCCTGCGAGCGCTGCTCGAAGAGCAGGCCGACATCGAGGTGATCGGCGAGGCACGGAACGGCACCGAAGCGATCGCCGCGATCCAGTCTCTCCGGCCGGCCCTGGTGTTTCTCGATGTGCAGATGCCCGAGAGTGACGGGTTCGACGTCGTGCGCGCGATTGGCGCAGAGCGTATGCCCGTGGTGGTGTTCGCCACTGCCTTTGATCACTACGCGCTGCAGGCCTTCGAAGCCCACGCCCTCGACTATCTGCTCAAGCCGTACGATCGTGCGCGTTTCGATGCCGCACTCGATCGTGCGAGGCTGCAGGTGCGACGGAAGACCGTCGATGATCGGTTGCTGGCGTTCGTCGACCGGCTCGAGGGTCGGCCGCAATACCTGACCCGGCTCACGGTCAAGACGGGCACGCGTACCCAGTTTGTCGCGGTGGGAAGTGTGGACTATTTCGAGGCGGAGTCCAACTACGTTCGGCTGCGTGTCGGTGATCACTCGTATCTCATTCGCGATACCCTGACCAATCTCGCCGAACGTCTCGATCCCGCACATTTCGTTCGCGTGCACCGGTCGCTGATCATCCAGACCTCACGCATCTTGGAAGCCGAGTCGCTGTTTGCGGGCGAGTATGTGCTCTTTCTCTCCACCGGCCGCCGGCTGACCAGCGGTCGCACCTACCGTGCCGCCGTCCAGGGCGCGCTCGGGCTCTGAGGGGCGCACGGCCAACATCCCACGCGTTCCGCCGTCTGGGCGGCGTCGGGCTGAGTGACCTGTACGTCAGCAATCGCCGACGAGGCGACTGGAGTCCGGCACGCAACCTCGGACCACTCGTCAATACTGCGTTTGACGAATAGGACCCCACGCTATCACGCAACCTGCGGGAACTGTACTTCGTACGACGTCAGTCGCGTCGTGGCGATTTCTCCCGCATCGGGACTCGGTGGCTCGACCTGCACGGCCGTCGGCAGCGTGGGTTCGGGTCAGCGTGTGCCGGTGTGCCTGTGATCTGGCCTCACCGGGTGCATCGGATACTCCCCGGCGCCGGTGCCGAGTCGCATCATGCCCGCGTATGCAAACGCGCCGTCACCCGCTGCCGGAGGCTTCCGCGCGGCGATCGACTGACAGACCGCCCCCGTTCGGCGTGTCCAGACAGCGCGGCCCTTCGAACAGCGGGGGACACGCGTTCCGTCGATCTCGATGTCACGCACGCCGCTGTCAAACAGAAGCTGACTTTCCACCGGAAGCAGCACGACGTGGTCGAACGACTCGCGCTCCCAGGAGATTCCCACGGTACGCAACAATGCGCGCGGTGCGCTCGCCACGACGACGGTGTCGCCGATCTGCTGGCTGACCAGCTGATACGGCGGCCGACGGCTGGCATTCGAACTCCCCAGCGTTCGGCCTCGAAGGGTGACACGCGCCGTCACATCAATGTACGGCACATCACTGGTGCTGATCCGAATCCGGCCGACGAGTGCAAGTCGCACGGTCGGGGCCGTGCCGACGGGGATCCGGAGGTGTGCTGTCGCATCGGAAGCATGCTCGAACGCCGTCAGGGGCAGCAGCATGGCGATCATTGGGAGCCGGTGCCAGAACGGCTGTCGAGTACGGATGACGTCTGGGCGTGTGGGCATCGGTGCTGGGCGAATGGTGAGCGACAGACGACAACGGACGGAGCGCCGACGGCATCGCGTGCTGAAGGAGGGTGCCGAATCAGCGACGGTGGATCTTACCAGTTGTCCGATACGGAAGGCCCCTGCCGAAGTTTCAGGCCGTCGCCGTTTTCAGGGGGTGGCAGCCGGTGAAACCTTCAGAGTTAAATTACCGTCGGTAAGATTAACTCATCAGCCGCCCCGCAGTCTACCCGCAGTCTACCCGCATGCTTCCCTCAGCCGCCGAGTCATGTCATCTCCACAGCCCCACGCACCCGCCGGATCCGGCTCGCGACGCCATGGCATCTCCCACGCAATACTCGCAACCGCGGGGCTCCTGCAGTTGGCGGCGTGTGGACACGCATCGACGCTACCGCGAACGCTGATCGGCGGTGTGCCCGGTTTACTCGCCATGCGACTTGCAGCGCGATGGGATCGACCTGCACGGTTTCACAATGGATGAAGTCGTCGAGGATATTGACCTCGTTCGCAGTGCATTGAGGTATGATCACATCAACCTCTACAGCGTGAGCTATGGCACGCGGTTGGCACAGATCTTTGCCGACAGACACAGGGACCGCGTCTCTCGCTCGGTGATGGGTGGTGTGAACCCACCCGGACGCTTCGTGTGGGAAGCAGGGCAGCTGGATACCGTCATCGTTCAGGAGTTCAGCCGGCTCTGTGCGCAGGACGCGTGGTGCCACGCGCGCACGCCGGATCTTGCCGCGACGGTGCGACGCGTCGCGCACAACATGCCGACGCGATGGGGGCCGTTCTCGATCGACCGGGGGGTCGTCCTCGCGGCGACGTTCGGCATGCTGTACGATCGCGGCTCAGCGGCCATGGCCCTCGACGCGTTCGTCGATGCCGACCGTGGAGATGCGAGCGGACTCGCGGTGCTGTCACGATTCGCCCGCTCCGCCATCAGCTCAGGCAATGTGTACGGAGACCTGTTCGCGAAGGGAAGCACGGACTACGACACCGCGCGAAAGTACACCGCCGCGTTCGAACCACGCGGGACGATCATGGGATCACCGATGTCGTCGCTGTTGTGGGAGATGGTGGTAGACTCCGGCGGCTGGCCGATTGTCCGCGGCGCACGTGACTCCCGCACAGCCGCCCCCTCGGATATCGAGACACTGCTCATCGGGGGAAAGCTTGATGTGTCCACACCGGCGGTGAATGCGACGCGCGAACTGCTGCCGATGCTGTCGCGTGGCCATCAGGTGATCTTCCGCGACGCAGGGCACGCGAACCTGATGGAGTTTCAGGGAGCGGCGTACGAGTCGCTGGTCGGTGGCTTTTTCGCAACCGGTGCCATCGACACGACAGGCTTTCACTATGAACCGATGACCTTCCGGGTCAAGTGGAAGCTGTCACGCATGGTGAAGCTGTCCATCATCGGTGGGGTGATTCTGCTTGGCGGACCGGTGTTCGCGGGCGTCAAGCTCGCGCCGGGCTGACTGGCGCGCCAACTCAGATAGCGGCGCGGTGCGGCGCTACTCGGGCTCGTACAGCAGCCGCACCGAGCGGCTCAGCTCGCGCACCAGCGGCGCGAACCCTGCCCCCGCGACGGAGAGTCTGCCCTCCGTCAGCCGGCCATCGATGGCCAGCACGGTATACCCGTGCACCATCGCCCACTGCGCCACCGTGCGTTCACGAATCGCGCGGTGCGGCAACAGCCCTTCGTCCGCGGCACGCGTCACCGCCTCGATCGCCGGCGCCTCAGCAGCATCGGCCGCTGCCCGAAGCGCTGGATACCCGGCGGACCGTGCGAACTCCGGTGCGAACGCCAGGCGAAGCCGCGCTGGATCTGACACACCATATCGAAAATAGGCTGTGGCCAGGCGAACGATGCCGTCGAGCACCGACGTGGCCTTGGAGAGCGCGACGCGCTGCGTGCGACCGAGTTCGAGCAACGCCTCGGTACTGAGCTCGGCCAGCAGCGCCTCCCGATCCGAGAAATGATTGTAGATCGCGGGGTGCGACACCCCGACCACGCGGGCCAGCGCGCGGAGGCTCAGGCCGGCGGTGCCTTCCTTCGACACCATCATGCGCGCCGCGTCGAGCACGGCATCGCGCAGGTTTCCATGGTGATACGGACGTCGGGCAGGCATAGGTCGGAGTGTAACCCGCGGAAACATTTCCGCCACGTTGTGTCACGACGACGGGCCGCGCCGCTGCGTCATGTCAGGGCACCACCCCGCTGCGCTCCGAGTACTCCGCAGCGATGTAGTAGCCGAGGGCACGTTTGCGCGGGTTCGTCGTGTTGCGCACGTTGCCGCGCAGGTTCGCGCTGGGGAGGGAAAACGGCGAGCCGTCCCCGCTGATCTCAGCGTTGAACGCGAGGTAGTAGTCGTACGCCGGCCTGGAGATGGCAAACTGCCGCAGCTGCACCACCTGACCAGAGCGGACGCGAATGTCGATGTACGGCTGGAACCCGCGGATGACGCGTCCATTCAGGAGATC
>ENA-ORBV01001841-ORBV01001841.1-microbial-mat-metagenome-genome-assembly--contig:-NODE-1841-length-46149-cov-10.377192_pt1 | contig 46149 bp, 44 predicted proteins | sample MGYA00237777_ERZ505514 | MGnify/ENA primary metagenome ERZ505514 (study PRJEB26160, sample SAMN06269048) | microbial mat metagenome | isolation source: Oligotrophic lake microbial mat | place... | reverse complement strand
GCATCGGATCGGCACGCTCAGTTAAAGCGCACCGGCTCGCCGCGGGTGTCGAAAGGCAGCATGCCCTCGAGGCGCCCCGCCTTGATGGCATCGACCATTTTTTGCAGTGCGGTTTCGGCTTCCCGGCTGCTCGGCGCGAGGCCGCTGCGACCGGGCAGTGCCGCGGTGAAGACGATGGCCCAGGGCGGCCCGGCCTGCGCCGCCTCGGCGGCGAGCGCGGCAAAGCCGCCGAGTTCGCCGGCGGCCTTGTCCACGCACATCAGCGGCGAAAGCTCACCGCCCTCGCCTGCCGCGAACTGCGCGCGCTGCTCTTCACTGGCTGCAAGGGGCAGCGCCGCACCGGCGAAAACGAACAGCAGGCGTTGCGGCTCGGGCTGTGCGCAGGCGGCATGCAGCAAATCATCGAAGCTGGTTATTTCCATCAATTCTCCCGGAATGGCGTCGGACAGCAGCAGTTGTCGCCTTTACTGCACCAGCGGTGTGTCGGCGCTGTCCAGGTCCACGCCTTCAATCTGCGCTTCGCCGGCGAGCAATTTCAGATAGTGGCGCAGCGCAGTGACGAAGGTCTGCTGGCGCAGCGCCATGGCGGCGGCGCCGCGCACCGATTCGAACACCGGCAGATGCCCGGCCTCGCGCGCGAGCACCTCCACCACGTGCAGGCCGAAGCGGCTGTGCACCAGACGCGGCAGCACACCGATCTCGGGGCCGGCGAAAATCTCGCGGGCGAATTCGGGCGCGCAGTCGTCGCGCGTCAGCCAGCCGAGTTCGCCGCCCTGCGCACCCGAGGGGCAATTGGACAACTGTGCAGCGGCGGCGGCAAAGCGATCGTCATGGCCGGCACCCGCCTTGTAACAGCGCACGTCGAGCAGAGCGGCTTCGGCGCGCTGGCGCAGCAGGCGCACATCGACGCCCGGGGTCACGGCGAAAAGCACGTGGCGCACGCGTGCGCGGTCGCCAACACGATAGGTGGCCGCATGCGCGTCGAAGTGCCGGCGGCAGGCCTCATCGGACGGATCGGGCGGCACCAGCGCTTGCGCCAGCAGCGCTTCGATGGCGGCGGTCGCCGCTTCGCTGGTGGCCCCCTGCTGCGGCGGCGAATCATCTACGGCCAGTAATCCGGCGCGCTGCGCCGCCTGGCGCAGCAACTCGGTGCAGGCGCGCTGACGCAACGCCGACGCATCAAGGTCTTCATCCGGCGTGTGCAGGGCGACGCCGTTGATACGCGCCAGCGTGTTCTGGGCACTCTCTGTAGTGGTTGACATGGTGCGGCCTCAGCTACGAGTGGGAGGGGTGTTGTGGCCGGCCGGCAGGTTCAAGCGCCGTGCACGCACCACCTGGTAGGGGCGGAACAAATAGGTCACCGCGGCAAACCCGCTCCACACATGCACCAGGCGGCTGAAGGGAAAGAGCAGGAATATGGTCATGCCGAACACGATGTGAAACAGGTACGGCCAGGGCAGCGTCGCGAGCAGCGACGCATCGACCGCCCGCAGAGTGACGATGCGCTGGGCCCAGTCGGCCAGGATGAGCATCACGCTGCCGTCGGCGTGCTGCCACGAAAACGGCAGTGTGATCAGGCCCACCACGAGCTGCACCCACAGGATCACGAGCACCACGATGTCGGTGCGGTGGCTGGTCAGGCGAATACGCGGGTCGAACACACGCCGGTACAGCAGCATCGACAGGCCCACAAAACACAAGGCTCCGGCGATGCCGCCTGCCACCACCGCCATCAGCTGCTTGGAGGCGGCGCTCATGAACAGGCCGTACACGCTGTGCGGCGTGAAAAGCCCGACCATGTGGCCGAAGAACAGGAACAGGATGCCGAAGTGAAAGAGGTTGCTGCCCCAGCGCAGCAGTCCGCTCCGCAGCAGTTGCGACGAGTCGCTCTTCCAGCTGTACTGGTTCTGGTCAAAGCGGATCAGGCTGCCCATCACGAACACCGTGAAGCAGACGTAGGGGTAGACCTGAAACAGAAAACCGTAGACGCCGCTCATGACTCTGCTCCTGTTTGTGCCACGCCCGCGCTGCGCTGGCGAACGATCTGGATGGGTTGGGCCTGGCCGGGTTTGCCTTGGCCTTTCGACGAACAACCGTCGAACACCACCGGCTCGGCCCAGCTTTCGTCGAGCGCTTCTTCGGCGGCGGGCGTGACCGGCTGCGCTTTTTCACCGGTCAGTTCCAGCAGGGCGCCGAGCACGCTGGCGTAGGCGCTTTCGCGTTGCTGCAGCGCGCCGAAGATCGCGTTGAAGATGTGCGCCATCTCGCCGAGAAAGGCCCTGGCCTCGACGGGCGGCTGGGTCGACACGAATTCGAGCACGGCCGGCAGGTAGTCGGGCAGCTCGCCTTCGGCCAGCACGAGGCCGGCCTTCTCGTAGGTCTGCCCGAGGTCGATCATCGCCGGACCGCGGTCGCGCGAGTCGCCGTGCACATGCTCAAACAGGTGCAGGGACGTCCTGCGCCCGCTGTCGAACAGTTGCACATAATCGGCCTCGGCGTCGATGGCACTCTGGTTGCCGATTCCACTAATGAGCGCATCGAGTTCGACCAGCCGGGCACCGCCCAGCGCACCTTCACGCTGCAGCGCCTGGCGCATTTCGTCGAGGTGTTCGCGCATATCCGCATCGGGGTAGCCTAGCAGCCGCGCCAGCACGCGCAGCGTGACGGCCATGGTCCGGGGCTTGGTCTTGGTGGCAAACATGGTCAAACCTCCGCTTTGATCGGGATGGTGCGTTTCTTTTCCGAGCCGAACAGGCTGGTTTCGCCGACCCCTTCGGAGCAGCCGTTGCCGAAGGAGAAACCGCAGCCGCCGCGCACGTTGAAGGTGTTCTCGGCGTATTCGCGGTGCGTGCTCGGGATGACAAAGCGGTCCTCGTAATTGGCGATGGCCATGACGTGGTACATGTCCTCGACCTCGTCCTCGGTCAGGCCCACCTGCCTGAGCACCTCGAGGTTGGCCTGACCATCGACATGCTTGCCGCGCTGGTAGGCGCGCATTGCCAGCATGCGCTCGAGCGCCCGCTCCACCGGCGCGGTATCACCGGCGGTAAGGAGGTTGGCGAGATACTTCACCGGAATACGCAACTGCTTGACGTCGGGAATCTGGCCGTTGCTGCCGAGCTCGCCGGCGTTGGCCGCGGCGGTGATGGGCGAGAGCGGCGGCACATACCAGACCATGGGCAGCGTGCGGTATTCCGGGTGTAGCGGCAGCGCAACCTTCCATTCCACCGCCATCTTGTAAACCGGGCTGTTGCGCGCGCCCTCCAGCCAGGCTTCGGGGATGCCGTCGGCGCGCGCCTGCGCGATCACCTTCGGATCGTTGGGGTCGAGGAACAGGTCCAGTTGCGCCTGGTAGAGGTCGCGGTCGTGCTCGACGCTGGCCGCTTCCTGGATACGGTCGGCATCGTAGAGCAGCACGCCAAGGTAACGGATGCGCCCGACACAGGTCTCCGAACACACCGTCGGCTGGCCGGCCTCGATGCGCGGGTAGCAGAAAATGCACTTCTCGGCCTTGCCGCTCTTCCAGTTGTAGTAGATCTTCTTGTACGGACAGCCGGACACGCACATGCGCCAGCCGCGGCATTTGTCCTGGTCGATCAGCACGATGCCGTCCTCTTCACGCTTGTAGATCGAGCCCGAGGGGCAACTCGCCACGCACGTCGGGTTGAGGCAGTGCTCGCACAAGCGCGGCAGGTACATCATGAAGGTGTTTTCGAACTCGCCGACCATGGCTTTTTGCGTCGCCTCGAAACCGTCGAAGTTCTTGTCGACGCTGCGCTTGGCGAACTCGCCGCCGAGCAACTCCTCCCAATTAGGGCCCCAGACGATCTTGTCCATCTGCTTGCCGGTGATCAGGCTGCGCGGGCGCGCCGTGGGGCTCGCCTTCATCTCGGGCGCCGACTGCAGGTGGTCGTAATCGAAGGTGAAAGGCTCGTAGTAATCGTCGATCTGCGGCAGGCTGGGGTTGGCGAATATCTTCATCAGCAACTGCCACTTGCCGCCCTGGCGCGGCTCTATCGCGCCGTTGGCCTTGCGAATCCAGCCGCCGTTCCACTTGTCCTGGTTTTCCCACTCCTTCGGGTAACCGATCCCTGGCTTGGTCTCGACGTTGTTGAACCAGGCGTACTCCACGCCCGGGCGGCTGGTCCAGACGTTCTTGCAGGTCACCGAGCAAGTGTGACAGCCGATGCATTTGTCCAGATTGAGGACCATGGCGATTTGCGCGCGGATTTTCATGCGTTTTCTCCCTGGGCCTGTACCAGCGCCACGCGCTCTTCCCCGACCGGGGTGTCGAGCCAGTCGATCTTGTCCATCTTGCGCACCACCACGAACTCGTCGCGGTTGGTGCCGATGGTGCCGTAGTAGTTAAAGCCGTAGGAGAGCTGCGCGTAGCCGCCGATCATGTGCGTGGGCTTGAGCACGATGCGCGTCACCGAATTGTGGATGCCGCCGCGCACGCCGGTGATCTCGGCGCCGGGGGTGTTCACGATCTTCTCCTGCGCGTGGTACATCATCACCATGCCGGGGTTGACGCGCTGGCTCACCACCGCGCGCGCCGCGATGGCGCCGTTGACGTTGAAGAGCTCGACCCAGTCGTTGTCGACGATGCCGGCGCTCCCGGCGTCCGTTTCGCTCAGCCAGATAATCGGCCCGCCGCGGCTCAGGGTGAGCATCATCAGGTTGTCGGTGTAGGTGCTGTGGATGCCCCACTTCTGGTGCGGCGTGATGAAGTTGAGCAGGATCTCCTTGTTGCCGTTGCTGCGCAGATTATGGATGGCGCCGGTGGTCTTCAGGTCGACCGGGGGGCGGTAGGTGGACAGGCCCTCGCCGAAGGCGATCATCCACGGGTGGTCCTGGTAGAACTGCTGGCGGCCGGTCAGCGTGCGCCACGGTATGTATTCATGCACGTTGGTATAGCCGGCGTTGTAGGAAACGGTTTCGCTCTCGATGCCGCTCCAGGTGGGCGAGCTGATGATCTTGCGCGGCTGCGCCTGGATGTCGCGAAAGCGGATCTTCTCGTCCTCGCGGTGCCGCGCCAGATGCGCGTGGTCGCGACCGGTTATTTTGGACAGCGCCTCCCAGGCCTTTACCGCGACATGGCCGTTGGTCTCGGGCGCAAGTTGCAGGATGACCTCGCAGGCCTCGATGTCGGTCTCGATTTTCGGCATGCCGCGGGTGACGCCCTCGGCGCGAACCGTGCCGTTGAGCTCGCCCAGCTGACCGACCTCGGTCTGGGTGTTCCAGGCAATGCCCTTGCCGCCGTTGCCGACCTTGTTCATCAGCGGCCCGAGCGCGGTGAAGCGCTTGTAGATATTCGGGTAATCGCGCTCGACCACCATGATCTGCGGCGCGGTCTTGCCCGGAATCAGCTCGCACTCGCCACGCGCCCAGTCCTTCACTTCGAAGGGCTGGCCGAGTTCGCCCGGGGTGTCGTGCATCAGCGGTGTCAGCACGACTTCCTTTTCCACACCAAGGTGGCCGACGCAGACCTCGCTGTATTTCCTGGCGAAGCCCTTGTAGATCTCCCAGTCGCTTTTGCTCTGCCAGGCCGGGTCCACAGCGGTGGACAGCGGGTGGATGAAGGGATGCATGTCGCTGGTGTTGAGGTCGTTCTTCTCGTACCAGGTGGCGGTGGGCAGCACGATGTCCGAATACAGGCAGGTCGTGCTCATGCGAAAGTCGATCGTCACCAGCAGGTCAAGTTTACCTTCGGGGCCTTTGTCATGCCACTTCACCTCGGTCGGTTTGGCTTCTTCCCTGCCCAGGTCCTTGCCCTGCACACCGTTGCTGGTTCCAAGCAGGTGCTTGAGGAAATACTCGTGGCCCTTGCCCGAGGAACCGAGCAGGTTGGAGCGCCAGACGAACAGGTTGCGCGGCCAGTTCTCCGGCGCATCCGGGTCGGTGCAACTCATTTTCAACGAACCGTCCTTGAGCGACTTGACGGTGTAGTCCTTGGGGTCCATACCGGCGGCCTGCGCGTCGCGCACCACCTGCAGCGGATTGGTCTGCAACTGCGGCGCCGAAGGCAGCCAGCCCATGCGCTCGGCGCGGGCGTTGTAGTCGATCATGCTGCCGCCATAGAGCGTCTTGTCGGCAAGGGGCGAGAGCACCTCCTCCATGCCGAGCTTTTCGTAACGCCACTGGTCGGTGTGGGCGTAGAAAAAACTGGTGCTGTTCATCTGCCGCGGCGGGCGGATCCAGTCGAGCGCGAAGGCGAGCGCGGTCCAGCCCGTTTGCGGGCGCAGCTTTTCCTGGCCGACGTAATGCGCCCAGCCGCCGCCGCTCTTGCCGACGCAGCCGCACAGCATCAACAGGTTGATGACGCCGCGGTAGTTCATGTCGCTGTGGTACCAGTGGTTCATCGCCGCGCCGATGATGACCATGGATTTGCCCTGGGTCTTGTGCGCGTTCTCGGCGAACTGGCGCGCCACCGTGATGACCTGCTCGCGCGGCACGCCGGTGATGGCCTCCTGCCAGGCCGGCGTGTAGGGTGCATCGTCATCGAAGTCCTTCGCCCCCGAACCCAGCCCGCGATCGATACCGTACTGCGCCGCCTGCAGGTCAAAAACGGTCGCCACCGTTGCGTAGCGCTCATCGCCCTCCTTGCCGAGGCGGATGCGCACCGCCGGCACCCTGGCGCGGTTGACATCGCCCTGTTGCTCGTTGGCGGTGAAATTGGGCGTCGCAATGCCGGCGAAATACGGGAAGGCGACATCGACGATCTCGTGCGCCTGGGCGCCGTCCTCGAGTACCGAGAGTTTGAGCTTGACCTCGGCGCCGTGGCGCGCCTCCTTGTTCTCGAGATTCCACTTGCCCTGGTCGGCACGGCCCTCGGGCCCCCAGCGAAAACCGATCGAGCCGTTCGGCAGCACCACCTTGCCCGCGGCATCGAAGGCCACGGTCTTCCAGTCGGGATTGTTGGCGTGGCCGAGCTTGCCGTTGAAGTCGCTGGCGCGCACGTAGCGGTCGGGCACCAGCGTCGTGCTGCCGTCGGCCAGGGTCTTTTCCTTGAGCATCACCAGCATCGGCAGGTCGGTGTAGCGGCGCGCGTAATCGTCAAAATAGGGCGAGCGTCCGGCCGGAACCGGCCCGCTGCCGTCGCCGAAAAAGAATTCGCGCAGCACAACGTGGCCCATGGCCATGGCCATCGCCGCATCGGTGCCCTGCTTGGGGTGCATCCAGATGTCGGCGAGCTTGGCCACTTCGGAATAGTCGGGCGTCACCGCCACCGTCTTCGCGCCCTTGTAGCGCACCTCGGTGAAAAAGTGCGCGTCGGGCGTGCGCGTCTGCGGCACGTTGCTGCCCCAGGCGATGATGAAGGTGCTGTTGTACCAGTCGGCCGACTCGGGCACGTCGGTCTGCTCGCCCCAGATCTGCGGGCTGGCGGGCGGCAGGTCGCAGTACCAGTCGTAAAAACTCATGCACACGCCGCCGATCAGGCTGAGGTAGCGGCTGCCGGCGGCATAGCTGACCATGCTCATGGCCGGAATCGGCGAAAAACCGATGACGCGGTCGGGCCCGTATTTTTTCGCCGTGTAGATATTGGCCGCGGCGATGATTTCGTTGACCTCGTCCCAGGTGGAGCGTACGAAGCCGCCGAGACCGCGGATCTTCTGGTAGTCACGGCGCTTTTCCGCGTCGTTCTGGATGGACTCCCAAGACTCGACCGGGCCGTGCAGCATGCGCGCGGCGCGCCAGTGCTTGAGCAGCCGGCCGCGCACCATAGGGTGCTTGACGCGGTTGGCGCTGTACAAATACCAACTGTAGCTGGCGCCGCGCGCGCAGCCGCGCGGTTCGTGGTTGGGCATGTCCCAGCGCGTGCGCGGGTAGTCGGTCTGCTGCGTCTCCCAGGTGACGATGCCGCCCTTGACGTAAATCTTCCAGGAGCAGGATCCGGTGCAGTTCACGCCGTGGGTGCTGCGCACGATCTTGTCGTGCGCCCAGCGGTTGCGATAGGCATCCTCCCAGGTGCGGTCCTCGCCGGTGGTCACGCCGTGGCCGTCGGAAAAGCTCTCGCGCGGTTGGGAAAAATAGCTGAGTCGATCAAGAAAATGGCTCACAGGGAACCTCCGGAAATGGCAGGGCTGAACGGAATCGTGGCAGGAAGGCGCATCGTCATTGGCGCCTCAGGGGTTTTTCACGTAGGCGCCGGCGCGCAGGTAGAACCACCAGTTGAGCACCAGGCACAGCGCATAGAAGACGGCGAAGCCGTACATGGCGTACTGCGGCGTGCCAAGCTTGATCTGGTCGCCGATCACGATGGGCGCGACAAAAGCGCCGTAGGCGGCGATGGCCGAGGTCCAGCCGAGCACGGGGCCGGCCTGCTGCTTGTCGAAAATCACGCCGATGGAGCGGAAGGTCGAGCCGTTGCCGATGCCGCTGGCGAAGAACAGCAGGATGAACAGACCGATGAACAGCGGGAAGTGCACCTCGGGCGTGGCCGACCCGTAGGCCTGCATCATCACGTAGCCCACCGCGACCGAGGCGGCCACCATCACCGCCGAGATGATCTGGGTGACGATGGAACCGCCGACCTTGTCGGAAATCCAGCCGCCGATCGGCCGCACCGCCGCACCGACGAAGGGGCCGATCCAGGCATAGGTCAGCGCCGAGGGCGCATGCGGATTCTTCAGCGTGTGCTGCATCACCCCGGCCGCATCGGGCACGTGGCTGATGCCGAAAATCACCGTGATGGCGAGGGGCAGCGCCATGGAAAAGCCGATGAAGGAACCGAAGGTCACGATGTAGAGCAGCGTCATCGCCCAGGTGTGCTTGTTGCTGAAAATCTTGAACTGCGCCTCGATGCCCTGCTTCATCACGCCGAAGGCGGCGAGCTTCATCACCAGCAGCGCGCTGATGATATCGAGGGGAATGGCCACCCACATGCTGATCAGACCGAGTCCGGTCGGCTTGGGCAGGTACAGGTACAAACCGAGGATGGAGGGCACGAAGGCGAGCGTGTAGAGGTAGGTGATCTTGGCGAAGGCGACGAGCGGATTGCCGGTGTCCTGCGACACGGTCTTCAGGTTGTTCATGCCGAACCAGCACAGGATGGACAGCGGCACCAGCGACAGCAGCCAGGCAAAGCCGGCGTTCTGTATCCAGGTCTGCGTGCCGGCGGTGATCTTGCCGAAAATCCAGCCACTGTCCTTCAGCAGCGTCATCGGCTCGCCGCCGATGGAACCGAAAATTCCCACGGTCATCACCAGCGGGATCACCACCTGCATGGTGGTCACGCCGAAGTTGCCGAGGCCGGCGTTGAGGCCGAGCGCAGTCCCCTGCAGGCGCTTGGGAAAGAAGGTGCTGATGTTGGACATCGAACTGGCGAAGTTGCCGCCGCCGACGCCGCACCACAGCGCCATCAACTGGAATGCCCACAACGGCCAGTCCTTGTGCTGGAGCACGATGCCGGTGCCAAGCGCGGGTGCCAGCAGCATCGCCGTGGTGAGGAAGATGGTGTTGCGCCCGCCGGCGAGGCGGATCAGGAAAGAGGCCGGAATGCGCATGGTCGCGCCGGAGATGCCGGCGATCGCCGTCAGCGTAAACAACTCGGCCTGGGTGAAGGGAAAGCCCAGGTTGAGCATCTGCACGGTGATGATCCCCCACATTCCCCACACGGCGAAACCGCACAGCAGGGCCGGCACCGAGATCCACAGGTTGCGGTAGGCAACCTTCTTGCCGCCGGACTCCCAGAACGCGTCGTCCTCGGGGCGCCAGTCGATGATGTCCGTGCCGCCTGCCTTGTTTGCGCCGTTACCGGGGGTCGTGTTCATGTTGTTCCTTGGTTGGTAGCGGGGATCAACCCTTGAGGCTGAAGTTCTGCGAGTGCTGGCCCATGACTTCGGAGCGCCGCACCTCGGTCCAGTACATCCAGATCAGCGACACCCAGACGATGGCGTACATCAGCATGAAGGCGCTCGAACGGATACCGGTCAGGTCGAGCAGCACGCCGAACATCACCGGCAGCACGAAACCGCCAAGGCCGCCGGCGAGGCCGACCACACCGGATATGGTGCCGATGTTGTCGGTGTAGTCATCAGAGACATACTTGAACACCGAAGCCTTGCCGAAGGCCCAGGCAATGCCCAGGATAAACATCAGGATGGTGAACATCCAGACGTTGAGACCGAGGTGAAAACTCTTCGGTCCGTTGGCCGTGAGGATGGTGAAGTCCGTCTGCGGGTAACTGAGGATGAAGAGGCAGATCCAGCTCACCCACAGCACCCACCAGGTGACCGAGTGCGCGCCGTACTTGTCCGACAGCCAGCCGCCCGCCGCGCGCAATACGCCGCCCGGGAGCGAGAAGCACGCCGCCAGCAACGCGGCGACGCGTATGTCCAGGCCGTACTCGCCGACGTAGTACTGCACCATCCACAGGCTGAGCGCGACATAGCCGCCGAACACGATGGAGTAGTACTGGCACAGCTTCCACACCTTGGGATCGTTGAGTACGCGCAACTGCTCGCTCCAGGACAGCTTGGAAGTGACGTTATGCGACGGATCCTCGTAACTGAAAAACCAGAACAACAGCGCGGCGCCAAGCATGATGGCCGCATAGACCTGCGGCACCAGCGCCCAGCCAAAGGCCACCAGTAACGCCGGTGCGACGAATTTGTTGACCGCCGCGCCAGAGTTGCCGGCGCCGTACACGCCCATCGCAAAACCCTGGCGGTTGCGCGGAAACCAGCGCGCCACGTAGGGCGTGCCGACCGAGAACGAACCGCCGGCCACGCCGACGAACAGCCCGAGCACGAGGAATTGCCAGTATTCGGTGGCATAGCCGATCAGCCAGATCGGCACCACGCAGCACATCATCAGCACGAACATGACGATGCGGCCGCCGAACCTGTCGGTCCACATGCCAAGGGGCACGCGAATCAGAGAGCCAGTGAGGACCGGGGTCGCGGTGAGCAGCCCGAACTGGGTGGCGTTGAGATCAAGCGCTTTCTTGATCGGGATGCCGATCACACCGAACATCATCCACACCATGAAACACACCGTGAAGGCGAGGGTGCTGACAATCAGCACCGACAGCGCCTGTCTCTTGTTACTCATGGGAAAACTCCTCCGGGATCCATGAGCACACTCTAGGCGCGGGCGTTGCGCCGCAATATCCCTCTGAGGGAGGGCGCAAGGCCTACGGAAGAACTATGCCGCGACGGGCCGGCATCATCAGGAAGAACTATGGCAGGGTGAAAGCCGGGATGGGACCCGGGACGGATCAGGTGAGACCGTGCTCCGTGGCGATGACCGCCGCCTGCACGCGCGAATTGACATCGAGCTTGCGCAACACGTGCTGGACGTGGATCTTGACGGTGGTTTCGGCGATGTCGAGACTGCGACCGATTTCCTTGTTGCTCTCGCCGCGGGCAATGCCGCGCAGAATTTCGAGTTCGCGCGGCGACAGCAGCGCCAGCGGCGAAACGGGCGCGTCGTTTCCCCGCCCCGTTCCGGCAGCGGCATCGCGGTAGGCGGTCACCAGTTTGCCGGTCATCTCGCCGGCGACCACGCTGTCGCCGCGCATGACGCGGCGGATGGCCGTCGCAAGCGCATCGCCCTCCATGGTCTTGAGAAGGTAACCGCAAGCGCCGGCGCGCAGCGCGGCCACAAGGTCGTGCTCGTCCTCGCTGACGGTGAGCATGATCACCCGCGCGCAGGGCGCCGCCTCGCGCAAGGCCGGCAGGGCGTCAACGCCGTTGACCCCGGGCAGGTGGTTATCAAGAAGGATCAGGTCGGGCTGCAACTCCGCCGCGCGGCGCTGCGCTTCACCGGCATCGGCCGCGTCGCCGACAATCTGGAATTGCGGATCGCGCGCCAATAGCGCGGTCAAGCCGCGACGGAACAGCGTGTGGTCGTCGACGACCAGGATGCGTATTTGTGTCCCGGGGACGGTCACGATCACGGTCAGTGCGCCGTCGCCATGGCGGAAACGGCGGCGGGAACCGGGCGCTCGGCCGCCGGCAGGGTAAGAACGACAGACGTACCGCGCCCCGGCGTGGAAAAGGTTTCCAGCCGCGCGCCGATGCGCTCGGCGCGCTCGGTCATGATGCGCATGCCGACATGGGTTTCGTCGGGCGGGCCGTCCGAGGAGGCAAAGCCGACGCCGTCATCACGCACTTCGAAGCGCCACTCCGGCTGCTGCGCCACATCCAGCCATACACGCGTCGCGCGCGCGTGCTTGCGCACGTTGGAAAGCGCCTCCTGGATGATGTGCAGCACCTGGATTTGCAGGTCGGGCGACAGCGGCAGGCCGTGGCCCTGCATTTGCATGTCCGCCTTGAGGCCGCTATGGTGCTCGAACTTGCGCAGCGTGGTGGCCAGCGCAGGCTCGATGTCCTCGGCGTTGGCGCGGGTGCGAAAGTGCAGCAACAATTCGCGCACGTCGCCGTAGCTCTCACGCACCCCAGTGTCAATCTCGCCCAGCACCTGTGCCACCTGCGCGTAATCGCCCCCGCGCAGCGCAGCGTGCATCAACTGCACCTGTATTTTTAGAAAGGCCAGCGACTGCGCGATCGAGTCGTGCAGCTCGCGCGCGAGCAGCAGGCGCTCCTGTGACACCGCGTCCTCCTTGCCGAGCGCATTGAGACGCAGGTTTTCCATGCCGCTCGCCAAGTGGCTGGCCAGCGCGTCGAGCAGCGAGCGCTCAGCCTCCGGGGGCGAGTGCTGCGCATGAAAGAACAGGTCCAGCTCGCCCATCACCCGCTCATGCAGGCGGATCGGGACCGTCACCACGGTGCTGAACCCGGCCTGCATGCAGTGGCGCAGCGGCGCAGCGGGGACGGCGTGCAGGGCGATGACACGCAGCCCCGCGTTCGCCGCCGGCGCGCCGCAATGGCAGTCGCCGGCCTGTATGCACTGTTCCTCATCGAGCATATGCTGCGGCAGCCCCTCGGCGGCGAGCATCAGGTAGCGCGCATTGGCCTGGTCGGACCAGCGCAGCGTCGCGCCGTCGGCGCGCGCGATCTTGGCAACGCTGCGCACGAAACCGCGCGCCAGATCGTCCAGCGATGTCGCGCTAGCCACCAGCGAGGTCACTTCGTAGAGGCTTTGCAGGCGCGCGCTTTTTTCCTCCAGTTGTGCGGTTTTTTCGGCCACCTTGGCCTCGAGGTTGCGGTACAACGACTGCAGGTGGCCGGCCATGCCGTTGAAACCCTCGGCCAGCGTGCCAAACTCGTCGCTGGTGACGCGCTCGACGCGCGCGCCAAAGTCCCCCTGCTCGATGCGCTCGATTGCCTGCTTCAATTCGCCCACCGGTTCGAGCACGAACAGGTAACCGGTATAGAGCAGCACGGCGGCGCCAAGCACTGCAAACGCCATCATGGCCATTTGCAACAGGTGCAGCAACGCCGTCCAGCGCGACATGTGCGCCTCGATGCCGGTGACCAGCGCGTCGATGTGCGCCGTGAACGCAGCGGTATCCTCGCGCAGGCCAGCGGGCGACGCCGGCCGCGCCCTCACCCAGCGCGCACGAAACTGCGACCAGTCGTGCTCTACCACGGAGAAATAGCCGCGCACGGCGTCGTCCCAGGGTACGAACAGCGGCCGTTCCGGATCGCCGCTGCGCAGTACGTTCAGGCTGGCCTCGAATTCGGCCATTTGTTGCGGCAGCGCCGCTGTTTCGCCGGTACCCACCGACAGCGACATGCGATAAGCCTGCATGCGCATGCGCCCGGCTTCATTGACTGCGGCCGCACCGCCGTCAAGCTGCCACGACACCCACAGCGTTGCCGCAATGGACAGCAGGGCAAGCAGCAGGAAGGGCGTACCCACCAGCACGAGCTTGCCCCCGAGATTCCAGTGCCTTTGCGGACTCATGGGCGCAGTCTAGGCGGCGGTCCGCCTGCGGGCTTGATCCACGTCAAACTACCCGGTATGTACGCGGTCGCAGCATAATTTCCGGGGAATCGTGCCGGAAAGATAAAATGGCTGAAAACCCGCGCCAGGCGGGCGTTTCCAGCCATCTGCGTTTCAATGAGATGCGCTTGAGGGGCTAGCCCTCGTACACCACCGCGCCATCGACCAGCGTGTAGCGCACCTTGCCCGGCAGTTCGTAGCCGAGAAAGGGCGTGTTCTTGCCCTGGCTTTTCAGCGACTGCGGGCTCAGCCTGGCTTGCACGCCGGCGTCGAATACGCAGACGTCGGCGGCACGGCCCACCGTCAGTTCGCCGGCTTCAATGCCCAGAATGCGCGCCGGGTCGCAGGTGATGCGCGAGAGCGCCGTGGCAAAGGACAACTTGGACTCCGAGGCCCACTTCAGCGTCAGCGGTAACAGCAACTCGAGGCCGGTCGCTCCGGGCGTCGATTCGCCAAAGGGCAGCAGCTTTTCGTCTTCATCAACAGGCGTGTGGTCGGAGCAGATGGCATCGATGCTGCCATCGGCAAGGCCGGCGCGCAGCGCGTCGCGGTCGCGCCCGCTTCTGAGCGGCGGCACGAGGTGGCACTGCGAGTCGTAGTAGCCAAGGTCCATGTCCGACAAATGCACGTGATGCGCGCTGACATCGCAGCTCACCGGCAGGCCCTCGGCCTTGGCTGCCTTGATCATCGCCACCGCAGCGCCGGTTGACAGGCGCGCGAGATGCACGCGCGTGCCGGTGGCGCGCACCAGTTCCAGGATGGTGGCGAGCGCAATCGTTTCGGCGAAAACCGGAATGCCCGGCAGGCCCAGACGCGTCGCCACCTCGCCGTCATGCGCCACGCCCATCTTGGCGAGATAGGCGTCCTGCGGCCGCAGCCACACGGTGTAGCCGAAGGTCGAGGCGTATTGCATCGCGCGCCACAGCACTTCGCTGTCGGACACCGCAACATTGGCCTGCGAAAACGCCACGCAGCCGGCCTCGATGAGTTCGACCATTTCGGTCAGGCGTTTGCCGGCAAGGCCTTGCGTCAGCGCGCCGAGCGGATGCACATGCGCGAGGTGGAGGCCGCGCGCGCGGTACTTGAGCATCTCAACGAGGCCGGGTTCGTCGAGCGGTGGTTCGGTGTCGGGCGGAATCGCCAGGTGGGCGACGCCGCCGGCGACCGCCGCCTGCATTTCCGATTCGAGCGTCGCCTTGTGCTCGAAACCCGGCTCGCGCAAACGCGCCGAAAGGTCCACGAAGCCGGGCGCCACCACCAGGCCCGCGGCCTCGATGACACGGTCGGCCTTGAAGCCCTCGGGTGCCTTGCCGATCGCGGCGATGCGTCCGGCGGAGATGAACAAGTCCTTTTTCGCGTCGGTGCCGCTTTTCGGATCGATGAGGCGGCCGTTCTTGATGTGTATTGATGTCATAGTGGTCAGTACGGTTTGCCGTCCTTGTGCGTGAACACCCATTTGCCGTCGATCGACTTTGCCGCCATATCGACGTCCGGATACACCACCGCGTCCCCCGGCGAGCGGTCGCCCACTTCGAGGTAGCGTACCGGCGCGGCGGTCTCGTTGATGAGCTGATGCGCATCGCCGTTGCCGGCTGGAAAGCCCGCCGTCATCCCCGGCGTCAGCGTCTGTCGCCCGTCATTGGTGACGAGGGTGATCGCGCCCTCGATGACATAGACAAACTCATCCTGCGTGCCGTGGGCGTGGCGCATCGATGATTCGGCGCCCGGCTCCAGCGTGACGAGGTTGACGCCAAAATTCTTCAGGCCGGCGGCGTTGCCCAGGCGCCGGCGATGGCGGCCGCGCACGCGACCGGCGTAGGGTTCGGGATAATTGCTGCCTTGCTCCGACTTCACGTCGGCCGGATCAATTGCCGGCAATTGCAGTTTGGCCATGCTCAGTTCCCCGCCAGAATGCTCATCACCGCCATGCGCACGGCGATACCAAAGGTCACCTGCGGCAGGATCACCGACTGCGCGCCGTCGGCCACGGCCGAGTCGATTTCGACGCCGCGATTCATCGGACCGGGGTGCATAACGATGGCGCCGGGCCTGGCGCGCGCGAGTTTCTCCGGCGTCAGGCCATAGACCTTGTTGAACTCCTGGGCGCTCGGCAAGAGCGGGCCGCTCATGCGTTCGTTCTGTAGCCGCAGCATGACGATCACATCGACCTCGCGCAGGCCCTCGGCCATGTCGCGATAGTATTTGACGCCCATTTGTTCGACCGCCTCGGGCATCAGCGTCTGCGGCCCGATGACGCGCACATCGGGCGTGCCAAGCGTGGTCAGGCCGTGAATCAGCGAGCGCGCGACGCGAGAGTGCAAGACGTCGCCGACAATCGCCACCGACAGCGCGCGAAAATCCTTTTTGTAATGGCGGATGGTGTACAGATCAAGCAGGCCCTGCGTCGGGTGCGCGTGGCGGCCGTCGCCGGCGTTGATGACATGCAGGTGGCTGGCGACATGGCGCGCAATCATGTGCGGCGCGCCCGATTGCGCATGGCGCACGACAAACATGTCGGCGTGCATGGCCGACAGGTTATCCACGGTATCGAGCAGCGACTCGCCCTTGGTTGCCGACGAGGTGTTGATGTTGAGGTTGATGACGTCGGCCGACAGGCGCTTGGCGGCGATCTCGAAGGTGGTGCGGGTGCGCGTCGAGTTTTCGAAAAACAGGTTGAACACGCTCTTGCCGCGCAGCAGCGGCACCTTCTTCACCTCGCGCTCGGTGACGCTGACAAAGGAGGCGGCGGTGTCGAGAATGCGCGTGACGATGGCGGCGGGCAGGCCCTCCAGCGTCAGCAAATGCTGTAATTCGCCCTGGTCGTTGAGCTGGGGATTGCGGCTCATGCTTTTTCTTTCTTGTCGGATAGCTTCATGCTGAACCTGCCTGCGTCGTCCTTGGTCAGGCGCAGCAGTTTGCCCGGTGGGACAGTGACGGTGGTGCCGCAAAACTGCGCGGCAATGGGCAACTGGCGCTCGCCGCGGTCGGCCATCACCACCAGGCTGATCGACGCCGGCCGGCCATAATCGAACAACTCGTTCATCGCCGCGCGCACAGTGCGGCCGGTGTAGAGCACGTCATCGACCAGCAGGATTTCCGCGCCATCGACCTCGAACGGGATCTGGCTCGGATGCACGGTGTGATGCAGGCCCGAGGTACTGAAATCATCGCGATAAAACGAGATGTCGAGCGCCCCGAGCGGCGCGGCGATGCCGAGGGCCTGGTGCAGACGCTCGGCCAGCCACAGGCCACCGGTGTAAATACCCACCATTGCGGTGCGCGGCGTAATGACAGGCCGCAGTTCCTCTATCAGCCTGGCGCACAGTTGTTCGGTATCGGGCAAATTCATGGCGAAGATCCTGCGGGATGGTGTTGATATTGAGTGGGATCATCAAGCCAGGCCTGCAGGATGATCTGCGCTGCGAGCGAATGCGCGAGGTGCTTGTGCTGGCGTCCGCCCTTGCCCGACTGGCGCAGCAACTCTTCGGCGCTGGCCGAGGTCAGGCGTTCATCTACAAGGTCCACCGGCAGGCGAAACCGGCCCTCGAGCTGGCGCGCAAAGCGCTTGCAGCGCGCACTCATGGCGTGCTCCGTGCCATCCATGGACAGCGCCAGGCCGACGATCAGACGCGAGGGTTGCCAGGACGTGATCAACGCCGCGATCGCGGCAAAGCGCTTGTCGACTTCGGTCGCTTCGATCATGTCGAGGGGCTGCGCGAGTCTGGTTACGGTATTGCCTACCGCCACGCCCAGATAGCGTTCGCCAAAATCAAAGGCGAGGACGGTGCTGGGCGCGGTCACGGAAGGCTGGGCGTTGGTTTGGCTGCGAGCGAGCGCTTCCACCGTCAAGCGTGCCCTGCGACATCGGACAAACTCGCGAAATCCACACCCAGCAATTCCATCGCCGCCGCCAAACGCTCCTCGGCCGGCAATTCGAACAGGATATCCATCCGCGCCTCCACAGTGAGCCAGGCGTTCTGGCCGATTTCGTGTTCGAGCTGGCCGGCGGCCCAACCCGAATAGCCCAGCGTCACCAGCAGTTTGTGCGGACCACCGCCGGCGCCAACAGCTTCGAGAATATCCATCGAGGTGGTCAGGCCGAGGTCCGGCACATTGTCCACGCCCAGCGTGGACTTCCAGTCCCCCAGCGGGCTGTGCAGCACAAAGCCGCGGTCAGTCTGCACCGGGCCGCCGAAATATACCGGCGCGCCGATCGCGGCGTTGCCGGGTTTGACCTCGATGGAAAGGCGTTCGAGCAAGGCCGCCAGCGTCATGTCCAGCGGCCGGTTGACCACCACGCCGAGGGCACCCTGGTCGTTATGCTCGCAAATGAAGGTCAACGAACGCGAAAAATGCGGGTCCGCCATGTTGGGCATGGCGATAAGAAAATGATTCGTGAGGTCGACGCTGGCCACGGCGGGATTTTAACAGGGTCTGGCGCGGGCTCACCGGTCCGCGGCTGCATCGATTCCGGGAACATGATCGGAGCACCGCAGCACCATGTGCGAGAATCGAGCCCGCTCCGACCCGCGCCACGCCCCATGCCGCCCCGCCCTGCCCCCACCTCCTCCGCCGCCCTGGTCTGGTTTCGCCGCGACCTGCGCGCCGATGACCATGCCGCGCTCCATCACGCGCTGAAAAACCATGCGCGCGTCTATTGCGTGTTCGTCTTCGACACCGACATTCTCGACGCCCTGCCCTCGCGTGCCGACCGGCGCGTGGAGTTCATCTGGCATTGCGTCGTCGAACTGGATACAAGATTGCGCGAGCACGGCGGGGGCCTTGTCGTGATGCACGGCCGGGCGCGCGTCGAAATTGCGACACTCGCCGCGCAACTCAAGGTCGATGCGGTCTATGCCAACCACGACTACGAACCGGCCGCCATCGCACGCGACCAGGCGGTGGCAGCAGAGCTGGCGGTGCGCGGCGCCGCCTTCCAGACCTTCAAGGACCAGGTGGTGTTCGAACGTGAAGAAGTGATGACGCTGGGCGGCACACCCTACTCGGTGTTCACGCCCTACAAGAACGCCTGGCTGAAAAAGCTCGATGCGTTTTATCTCAAGCCCTACCCGGTGGCGCAATACCTCAGGTCGCTCGCGGCACCGCCGGACTCGAGCATTCCTTCGCTTGCAGACATGGGTTTCGAGACGACCAACCTCGCATCGCTGGGCATCCCGGCCGGTGTGTCGGGTGCGGCCAAGCTGCTGAAAGACTTTCGTTCGCGCATGGACGAATACCAGGAGCGGCGCGATTTCCCCGCGGTCAAGGGGCCGTCGTATTTGTCCGTGCACCTCAGGTTTGGCACCGTATCGATTCGCGCCCTCGCCGCCGAAGCGCATGCGCGCGCCAGCCGCGGCTCGCAGGTCTGGCTGTCGGAACTCATCTGGCGCGATTTTTATTTCATGATCCTCAGCCACCACCCGCACGTAATCGGCCACAGCTTCAAACGCGAGTTCGAAGATATTGTGTTCGACAACGACCGGGAAAAATTCGCCGCCTGGTGCGAGGGCCGCACCGGTTACCCGCTGGTCGATGCGGCGATGCGCCAGATCAATGCCACCGGCTACATGCACAACCGCCTGCGCATGATCGCCGCTTCATTCCTGGTCAAAGATCTGCACATCGACTGGCGCTGGGGCGAGAAGTATTTCGCCGACAAGCTGAATGATTTCGACTTGTCAGCCAACAACGGCGGCTGGCAGTGGGCGGCTTCAACCGGCTGCGACGCACAACCCTACTTTCGCATTTTCAATCCGGTGACGCAGTCCGAGCGCTTTGACGCCGAGGGCAAATTCATCCGCAAGTACGTGCCGGAACTCGCCAAGGTAAAGGGCAAATTCATTCACGCGCCCTGGCTGCTCGGCCTTATCGAACAACAGGCCGCCGGCTGCATCATCGGCAAGGACTATCCGGTGCCAGTGGTCGATCACGACTGGGCGAGAAAGCTCACGCTGGAACGTTACGGCAAGGCGAAAAAAGGCTGAGGGTGATGGCTGGAAAGCCGCGCCAGGCGCGGGTTTTCAGCAGATTTTAGGGTGCTTTTAGCCAAATCTTTCTGTCCGCTTTCGGCCTATTCTGTTGAAAAACTCATTTCTGTCGTGGAGAGAGTCGCGCATCGAAAAGTGACCCTCTGGAATCGCGCAGGAGCGTCGATCGTCCTGCGCTCAATGATCTAAGCTCAGGAAAACGGTTCGGAAAAATATGTTGAAGGAGTTTTTCAACAGAATAGGCCAGATGCAGCTATTGGAAATAGTCGGAGAATCGGCCTGCGTGAATTGATAGCGACTATGTGCCAACCCTGCGCCCCTAGGCGAGTTGGATCCGCCAGACCTCCCGAAATATTCAATCCTCAAAGCATTCGGCGAAGACTTCCTGCCAGCGTGGTGAAATTTTGAGTAATCAGCGGTGCTCGCGCGGGCTTGCACGCTATTGCGACACAGCCATCCCTATTACTCCCCCTTCACGCCAGTCTTTTCCACTATCCTCTTCCACTGACTCGACTCGATCTGGATCCGGCTGCTGAATTCTTCTGGCGTACTTCCGATTGGCACGGCACCCTGGCTCACGAATCTTTTCTGGACCTCGGGGTCGTCCATGACTGCTTTAACATCGCGCGCCAGTCGCTGAACGATGGCCGGATCGGTTCCCTTGGGTGCGGCAAGGCCCCACCAGTTGCCGAGCAGAATTCCGGGGGGGACACCGCCTTCCGCTGCGGTCGGCACATTGGGCAGAAGAGACAGGCGTTTATTCGCAGCGACGATGACGGGCCGCATTTTACCGTCAGCGATCTGGCCCGCGATGATGCCGTAGCTGGCGATGAAAAGCTGCACATCGTTGCCGACGAGCGCCATCACGGCCGGCTGAGATCCGCGATAAGGCACGTGGACCATCTTCGCACCGAGATGGTCCGAAAGCATGAGCGCAGACATGTGCGGAACGGTTCCCAAACCTGGCGATGCAAAGTTCAACTTGCCCGGATTGGCCTTTGCATAAGCCGCGAATTCGGCGAAGGTCTGAGCCGGAACCTGCGAAGAAATCACCACGACATAAGGCTGCTCGATCAGGACTGTGACCGGCGCGAATGCCGTCGCCGGATCGAAGCCCATCTTGGGAAAGAGATACTGGTTGACGACGAAGTTATTCGTCGCCCCCAGCAGCAGGGTGTAGCCATCGGGCGGCGCATTGACGACTTCCTGCGCGCCGATATTGCCGGCGGCACCCGTTTTGTATTCGACGAGGATCGACTGGCCCAATCGCTTCTCGAGCATCGGTTGAATGGCGCGGATCAGCAGATCGCCTCCACCGCCTGGGGGGTAGGGCAAGATGATGCGGATCGACTTTTCAGGATAGGCGGCATGGGCGCCCAGCGCAAACAACGACGCTACACCGATGAGTAGTGCGGTGTGCAATTTCGCAATGATTCTGTTCATGGTTTTCCTCCGGCTTGATGTCAGAAAAAACGTCAGGTCAACGCGAAGGGCGTACCCAGACCCGCCACTCCGGCGCGTCGATAGATTTCCCATGCGATGGTCATATCGAGGCTGCCAATACCCGTCATGAAGGCCAGCACGCGATCGTCCCCGGTTGCGCGTGCTGTTTTTTTCCCAAGCACGATGTCGTCGAAGGAAATCATCCTCGCGTCATCTGCCGAAAGATTGGGTCTGTAGCGCCCAAACGCCTTTTGCAGGTTGTCGCGATGGTCACAAACGATACTGTCGACTGAATTGTACAAATCGTCGTCCCATGAGCCGGTAACATCGAGGGGCACCATGACGGCGCCGGGTGACAGCCATTCGCCGCGCACCGGATGTTTCTCCAGTTTAGGCACCGAAGAAACGACGATGTCCATGCGCTCGACGGCAAGCCGTATGTCGTCGACAGGATGGAGTGCCCAGGAGCCGTGCGCTGACATTGATCGACAGAATGCCTGTCGCGTCTCGGGCCTCGCCGAGGCGACGAAGACTTCGTCGATCGATGGAAAAACTTCCGTTATGTATCTGAGCGACCATTCGCCAAGACCACCGCATCCAACGAGCCCGAGCTTGCGCGGAGCCGGATTGGCACTGTATCTCGCGGCAAGCGCCGCACAAGCTGCGGTACGGGCATAGGTGATCCACATGCCTTCCATGATCGCCACGGGCAAGCCGCTGTCCGGATCGTTGAGAACGATAAGCGCACTCGAGACGGGCAAGTCCTTCGTGGCGTTGACCGGAAAGAACGACACCCATTTCATCCCGAGTGCTTGAAAGCCGGACACCCAGGCAGGCATCGCATGCAGAAAGCTTTGCGCACCATGCGGATGCAGCGCGACCTTGGTGGGAATCTCGACTTCCCCATTCGCGCCCATCCGATAGGTAGCCTCGACCAGGTCGATCACCTCGCGAAGCGGAGGCGCTACACGTTCGATGTCAGCGGCGTTGAGAAGCAAAAGGCGGATGGGCTTCGTCATGTCAATCGATCTGCAGCAGTTCCCAGGACATGCCTGCCGAAATGATTTCGCAACCACCCTCTCGAACGATGACGTGCTCCTCTGCATTCAGAAGCCCCTCCACCGTTTCGATTTTTGGTTCCGGCGTGATACTCATGCCTGCGGCAAACACATGCTGGTCGAAGGCGTTGAGATAGGGCGGCTCGTTCGTCAGCCCGATGCCGTGACCGATTCGTTTGGACGGATGATCGGAGTAATTGGTCCAGGCTGTTTTTGCGAGGAGACCCTGCGAATATTCGAAGACATCCGCCGTAGACACGCCAGGACGAATGCGATCGGTCACCTTGAACATGATGTCCCACATGCCGTCGTGTTCGGACTTCTGCCGCTCGCTTGGCGGGCCGAACACGGCGCGGCGCGTGAAGTCCATCTTGTAGCCGTCCACGCTGCATCCACCGTCCAGATAAAGGATGTCACCTTTGGCAAATGCACCGTTGGGCCCTGTGGCACCCATCACGAGCGGCGGACCCGAATCGAGGTCCGCGCCACGCGCACTGTAGTTGGCGACAATCTGCCTTTGGATCTGCATCTGGGTGGCGCCCAAGTGCAGGTCACGCAGGCAGTCTTTCCACGCTTCACCGCCGATCTCGCAGGCCTTCTTGATCCTGGATATCTCCCATTCGGACTTGATCATCCGGCAGGCCCAGATGAGCGGCGTCGAATCAACCCATGCAACATCGGGAAGATCGGCCTGCAGACGGGCGAAATCGTTCTGGCCGAGTCCAAGCCTCGGTTCGTTGCCGAGTTCGATGCCAACTCTCGACGAAGCAAGACCACGATCCGACAGCACGTCTCGGATGCCCCAATCGATCGCGGTTTCAGTGTTGAATGGCACCTCGGGATAGATCCGTCTATCCGCAACCCAAGTGGGAGAGGGACGGTGATAAAGCCGCGCATACATGCCCGGACCGCTCCAGTCCACGACGGCCGGTTCGCCTTGCAGCGGCAAAATGAAAGCGACCGGGCGCCCGATCCCTCCCCCGCCGACCTTCTGTCCGGTGAAGTAATAAAAGCTGACCGGGTCCGTGACGACAAGACCATCGAGTCCCATCCTCGACATTTCCGATCTGGCCTTCAATGTCCGGGCGGCAAACTCATCCTTGGCAACCATCATCGTCTTTCCTTCAGAAAAAAATCAAAAACCCGCGGCCGCGCCATCCTTGCGATGGTCTGACCCCGCCACGTAGCCCGCTTCGGTGCGAAGGATCAACTGTGCGCCACCGAAGGCGAACGCCGCATTCGGCGCTTCGCGTTCGACGACATGGCCGCGCTGTTGCAGGCCGGCGCAAATGGACTCCGACATCGCGGCCTCGACCAGCACATTCCTGCCGCTGGTGACTTGCCAACGCGGCGCATCCGAGGCTGCCTGCGGGTTCTGGCCATAAATCTGGGTGCGGACAATGAGTTGAAGATGGCCCTGCGCCTGCATCGGGCCACCCATCAAGCCAAAACTCATCAGGGGTCGACCATCGCGCATCGCAAAGCCGGGAATGATTGTGTGAAAGGGGCGTTTGCGCGGGCCTACGCAATTTGGATGAAGGGGGTCCAGCGAGAAGCCCATGCCGCGGTTCTGCAGGCTGATGCCCGTTCCCGGCACGACGACCCCGGAACCAAAGCCCTCGTAGTTGGACTGGATGTAGGACACCATCATGCCCTGTGCATCGGCTGCTGTCAGATAGACCGTTCCGCCCTGCTGAGGTGCCCCGGCCTGAAATTCGCCGGCTTTGCTGATATCGATGAGCGATGCGCGTCGCTCGATGTATCGAGCCGACAGAAGCAGAGCGGGATCGAACGTCATGGCGTCAGGGTCGCCGATGAACGCATCGACATCGCTGAACGCAAGCTTCATTGCTTCGATCTGAAGATGCAACGAATCGATCGAGTCGAGACTGAACCGATTCAGGCCGATCTTTTCGAGAAGTGCCGCTCCGATAAGCGTCGCAATTCCCTGGCCGTTGGGAGGAATCTCGTGAACGTCGACACCGGCAATCCGCGTCGACAAGGTGCCGCACCAATTGGCACGATGCGACGCCAGATCCTCCATCGACAGGACTCCGCCCAGGCCTCTGGAATGCTCCACCAGTTTTCTGGCCAGCTCACCCGTGTAAAGGGAACTCCCCTTCGACTCGGCGATGGAGTCCAGCGTAGCCGCAAGCGCCGGGTTTCTGAACGTCTCACCGGCCAACGGAGCCCTTCCGCCGGGGAGAAAGGTCTCGTCGAAACCTGCCTGGCCTTGATACTTGCCGGCGATTCGCGCCCAAAGGCTGGCGATCAGCGGAGACACCGGGTACCCGGACTTTGCATAGTCGATTGCAGGCGCAAACAGCGCCTTGAAAGGGAGCTTTCCGAACCGTTGGCTGAGTTCAACCCACGCGGACACCGCGCCCGGTACGGTAATGCTCTCCCACCCTCTAGCCGGCATCTTCTTGTGCCCCGCGAATCGCTCCGGCGTCCATGCTGCCGGAGAGCGACCCGACGCATTCAGGCCGTGAAGAACGGAGCCGTCCCATACGATTGCGAACGCATCGCTACCCACGCCGTTGCCCGTGGGTTCGACGACGGTCAGCGCAATCGCCGTGGCGAGTGCGGCGTCAACTGCATTGCCCCCGCTCATCAGCATCCGCAAACCTGCCTGGGCTGCCAGGGGCTGTGAGGCGCTCACCACGTTCTTCGCCATCACCGGCGACCGGGCGGACGCGTAAGGCTGCGAGTAATCAATGTGCGCCATGAAGTGGTTGGACTATTTCCGCGCGTTGACGTAGGTCAGCCAGCCCGATGCGCGATCGTCGCGGCCCGCAACGGCCTCAAAGAAGAGGCGTTGCAACTGCTTGGTTATCTTTCCCGGCGTGCCTTCGCCGATCTTTCGGTTATCGAGTTCAACGACCGGCGTGACTTCAGCGCCGGTGCCGACGAAAAAACACTCATCCGCGATATAGACGGAATCGCGCGTAAAGAATTCCTCGCGTACATTCAGGCCTTCGCGCTGCGCCAGTTTGATGATCGAATCGCGCGTGATGCCATCGAGGATGTAGGTAAGCGGTGGCGTGATCAGTTCCGCGTTGCGCACGATGAACACGTTCTCGACCGAGCCTTCGGCAACGTGGCCCTGCGCGTCGAGGAGCAGCGCCTCGTCGTAGTTCTCCCGAAGCGCTTCCATTCGCGCCATCTGGAAAAGCATGTAGTTGCCGCTGGCTTTTGCCTTCGACATGTTCGAGTTGATGTGGTGCCTCGTATAGCTCGACGTCTTCACCCGCGTGCCGAGCTCGAGCTTTCCTTTGCCGAGGTATTCACCCCAATGCCAGGTTGCAATTCCAATGCTGACCTTGCAATCGCGGTAGTCCAGCCCCATGCCGCCCGACGGGATGTACACCACCGGGCGGATGTAGCACTGCTCGAAGTTATTGAGCGCCACTGCCTCACAACAAGCTTCCATGACCGTCTTGCGATCGACAGGCACATCAAGCCCGATGATTTTCGCGGAATTGAACAGGCGATCGACGTGCGCATCCAGTCGAAAAACGGCGGGGCCTTTGTCGGTTTTGTAAGCGCGTATGCCCTCGAATACGGCAAAACCGTACTGAAAGCTGTTGCTCACGAAATCCACTTTGGCCTCGCCCCATTCGACGAATTTGCCGTCTATCCAGATTTTTCCCTGAGTTTCCATTTTTTGCCAACGAGCCTGTTCAGACGGGTTATTTGATCGGCGAAATCCGAAGGTTGTGAAGCATGCGTTGCAGCGTGCGGCGCATCAACTCGAGATCCTCCGGTGGCACGTCGCGAATCGCCCATTTGTATTGAGCGGTGACCGCGGGGAGCATTGCATCGAGCAAGGCCTCGCCTTGTTCGGTCGCATGAATCACGATCGAGCGGGCGTCCATCTCATCGGACTCGACCCGTAATAGGCCCTGGTCCTTCATCCGCGCCACGGTCCTGCTAAGCACCGAAGGTTCGATGAGGGTAAGGTCGATCAGATCGCGCGTGCGCACTGGATTGACCCGCGTCATCGCGATGAGGACACGGTAGACGCCCGGCATCTGGTCGAACGGTCTGAGTGCATGCGCAAGACTGATGCCAAGACGTTCCGCGACCTGCCGAAGCAGGTATGCCGAGTTTTCTTCGCCCACGTTGATTGGAATCTTTTCGGCCGTTGACGTCGTGGGCTTTGCGCGGCTGACCAATGTCCTGACGCGCGCTGGCTCCCTCGCTCCGGATTTGACGCCGGGAATCGCTTTTTCTTCCGGTTTCTTGACGCGAGCGCTGGTTCTCATTTTTGGCTAACGATTTTCCCGAGCATGAGGATATCAATCGCAATTGTGTGCGGATATAATTGCCTTTGCAATAAAATTTGCAAAAAATATAGCATTGGGATTAGCCCGGGTCGGCGCTTGCTGCGGGTTGAACGCAGTTGCGCGATTCCCGAAATTCTACCCACACCGTCGCAATACAAATCATCACGCCACCGACGACTTTGTGGCGGGCCGGGCGGCTTTGTCGCAATGGCTTGCAACAGACGTAGAAAGGCGCCGATGGCACTTCGAGATCAAAACATGCAGCAGGATGGCTTTTAGGGCCTTAGGATCGGTAAAGCCGTGAGCGCGTTGGATTGGCCGCCGACCTTGATCTACGTCCGCTTTCGGGAACTCCTCGACGAACCGCTCCACCAGCGGCAAGGTCAGCACCTTACCCACGCTCGGCGGCAATCCGACAACCGCTCGCCCCTCGCCGGAGTTGTCTGCCGGCACCGACAGCAGGGCGCAATCTACGCCGCGCAATACGCCACGGGCATGATCGCGGAACCGGCGTCCCGCATCGGTGAGCAGCACCCCGCGCCCATTGCGCTTGAAAAAGTTGGCGTTCAACTCGACCTCGGGCGCGCGTAGTTGCCGGCTGAGCGCAGGCTGGGGAACGCAAAGCAGCCCGGCCACCTTGGTAATGCTGCCGAGTTCGGCGATGCGCACGAATTGCCCGAGTTGCCTCAGGTCCACGCGAAACGGTGCTTCACCCTGCTTGAATGGAATATAAGATGGTGGGATACTTGTATTTGAACCTATCCCCATCTTGCTGAGAATGCAAACTTGATGCGTTTGAATAACAATGCTCACCGTGACACGGATTACGCTGATGCGGCTCCGGATTTCCGGATTGCCGCCCGTCACGGGTGTTGATCAAGGGTTAGACATGTTCCTGAAAAATTGGTGGTACGTTGCTGCGATGCCGGAAGAACTCGGAGAGGGGCTCTTGCAGCGCTGGATACTCAACGAACCGGTGGTGATGTACCGCACCGCCGCAGGCCAGCCCGTGGCGATGCTTGACATGTGCCCGCACCGCAGCTATCCGCTTTCCAAGGGAGTTCGCGTAGGTGACAACCTGCGTTGCCTCTACCATGGGTTGGAGTTCGAACCGTCCGGGAAATGCGTGCATATTCCCGGCCAGCGCAACATCGCCCCGCGTTGCCGCGCGACCACCTTCCCGCTGGTGGAAAAATGGCGCTGGCTGTGGATCTGGATGGGGGACCCTGCGCTTGCAGAGGAGTCCACCATACCGGACATGCACTGGAATGCGGATCCCGACTGGATCCCGACCGGCGGTCACTTTTACATCAAGTGCAACTACCAGTTGCTGGTCGACAACCTGATGGACCTCTCGCACGAGACCTACGTCCATCCGACGACCATCGGCAATCAGGCAGTCGCGGAAACACCCTCGGTGACCAGCGTCGAGGGCACTCATGTGCGAACTTTCCGGCACATCAAGGATTGCGCGCCGCCTCCGCTCTACGTGCAGTTGCGCGGTTTTGCCGAGAATATCGATCGAATCCAGGACATCAATTTTTCACCACCGTCCCATATAGTTATCAAGTCAAAATCCCTGCCGCATGTTGCAAACCCCGAGGCTCCGGCGATGGTGCTGGAATACCGCGTGCTCAATGGCATCACCCCGGCCACCGACGCCAGCACCCATCATTTCTGGGCAGTACCACGCAATTTCGCCCCCGCCGCCGAGGTGACGACGGCGTTTCACGCAGGCAGCGTGCGGGCATTCTCCGAGGACATCGATGTGCTCGAGTCCCAGCAGGATCGCGTGCAACGCTTGCCTCCGGATTCTCGCCGGATCGACATCAACGCCGATGCGGGCGGATTGGCGGCGCGGCGCATCATTGCTAGACTGCTCGAGGAAGAACACGCCGCACGCGGCAAATCCTGATTCAATCCCCGCAACATCAACGACACTTGGAGAACGACCGATGAAACGAATGCTGCTTCTTTCCGCACTTTGTGCAGCGCTGGTTCCGGGCACGGAAGTTCTGGCGCAGCAAGCCGACCGCATACGCCTTGGCTTCATGACGACGCTGAGCGGCCCGATCGCCACGCTTGGCAAGGAGCAGGAGATGGGCCTCGATCTGGCACTCAAGCAACTGGGCGGCCGGATCGGCGGGATTCCGGTGGAAGTCTTCAAGGAAGACTCGCGCATGCAGCCTGATACCGCTGTCCAGGCCGCAACCAAACTGGTCGAGCGCAATCGGATCGATTTCCTGACCGGGACGATGCTGTCAAACCAACTTCTTGCAGTCGTCAAGCCGGTGACGGACTCCGGGGCGATCATCCTCAGCGGCATCGGCGGGCCCTCCGATTTGGCGGGCGCGGGATGCAACCCGAACGTTTTCGTGCTGTCCTGGGAAAACAATACGCCCAGCGAGGCAGTAGGAAAGTTCATGACCGATACCGGACGCAAGCGCGGCTTCTTCGTGGCGCAGAATTACGTCACTGGCAAGGAGCACGTCGGCGGAGCCAAGCAATACTTCAAGGGGCAGGTCGTCGGCGAAGCGTATCCGGAAAGAACGTCAATGGATTTCGCCGCTGAAATGTCGCAAATACGCGCTGCAAATCCCGATGCGGTCTATGTCTTCATGCCGGGCGCGCAGGGCATCGCATTCATGAAGCAGTACGCTGCGGCAGGCCTGAACAAGGACATCCCGCTCTACTCGGGATCCTGGCTCGCCGACGAGCACAGCTATGCGGCCCTCGGGGAGCTTGCGCTCGGCACCAACCTCGCCGCGAACTGGTTCGTCGGGCTGGATAACCCGTCGAACAAGGCATTCGTGGCTGCGTTTCGCAAGGAATATGGCCGCAACCCCGTGTTTTATGCCGCGTTCGTCTATGACTCCGTGATGCTGCTGGACAGCGCAGTACGCGCGGTAAAGGGCAACCTGAGCAACAAAGAGGCCCTGCGGGCCGCTTTGCGCAAGGCCGATTTCAAGTCCACGCGGGGTAAGTTCCGCTTCAACAGCAACCAGTTCCCGGTGCAGGATTTCTACACCGCCAAAGTCGTCAGGGACGGCAACTCGTTCATCCACCAGGTCACGGCCACCGCATTCTCCGACCATTCGGATCGGTTCGTTGGCGGCTGCCAGGCACGCTAGCAACTTGCGGGAGACGTTCCGGACGTAACAGTCCGCCCGGACCACCTAAACCCCGAGATATCGGCCCAGCAGGGCGGGATCGGCGCGAAGCGCCTGCGAATCGCCGCTCCATACCACCCTGCCTTTCTCGAGTATGTAATGCCGGTCGGCAAGAGCGGCAAGAGCGTTGACGTTCTTGTCGATGACGAGGATCGCCAACCCTGCCGACTTCAGCCGGTCAAGGCAGCGCCAGATCTCCTGACGAATCAGCGGCGCCAGGCCCTCGGTTGCCTCGTCGAGTATCAACAACAGGGGATTGGTCAGCAGCGCGCGCCCGATCGAAAGCATCTGTTGCTCGCCACCGGAGAGCTGATTTCCCATGTTACGGCGCCGCTCCGCCAATCGCGGAAAAAGTTCGTAGACCCTCTCGTGCGACCACCGGGGCTCCGTGCCTAATCGGTTGGCGGCAGTGGCCACCAGATTTTCATGCACCGTCAGGTTGGAGAAAATCTGCCTGCCTTCGGGGACGAGGCCGATGCCGCGCCGGGCAATACGGTGCGGCGAGAGATGTCCGATGCCCTCATCCAGAAAGCGGACTTCGCCGCGCGTCAAACGCGAGAAGCCCATGATGGTCCGGATGGTGGTCGTCTTTCCCATGCCGTTGCGGCCGAGGAGAGTAACGACCTCCCCTTTGCGGACCATCAGGCTCACGCCGAAGAGCACTTGCTTCGCGCCGTAGGCGGTCTCCACCGATTCGAGTTCGAGCATGTCCTCTCCTACCCGGGCCCCAACGCCGCGTCGCCAAGATAGGCTTCGCGCACCGTCTCATCGGCTTGTATTTCGGCTGGATTGCCCGACGCGATGACCCTGCCGTTCACCAGCACCGTAATGCGGTCGGCAATTGAGAACACCACATCCATGTCGTGCTCGATCAGCAGCATCGCATGCTGCGTCTTCAATACTTTCAGAAGGCCGGCCATGCGCTGCGATTCGTCCGGCCCCATGCCCGACGTGGGCTCGTCCAGCAAAAGCAGTTTCGGCCGCGTGACGAGTGCCATTGCAATTTCCAGCTGGCGATGCTCTCCGTGCGAAAGATGCATGCTTGGCACACCCAGGCGGCCGGCGAGCCCCACCCGGTCAAGCGCATCGCGCGCGAACGCGTTGAGCGTCTCCTCCTGCGCCACATCCCCCCAGAAGCGGTAGCTATGGCCGGCGTGTGCCTGCGCTGCGATCGCCACGTTTTCCAGGGCTGAGAAATCCTTGAAGATACTGGTGATCTGAAATGTGCGCGCCAGACCCAGCGCCGAGCGGCGGTACGGGGGCAATCGAGTGATATCGACGCCGTCGAACACGACATTGCCGGCGCTCGGGTAAAGCTCGCCGGCAACCTGCGCCACCAGCGTCGTCTTTCCGGCACCGTTCGGGCCGATAACGGCATGGATCTCGCCGCGACCAATATCCAGGTCGATGTCGGCATTTGCCGCAAGCCCGCCAAAATGCTTGCCAAGCCCGCAGATCCTGAGCAGCGCTTCAGCCATCGTTTTTCCGCCCGCGCCACAGCAGGAGCGCATAGATGCCGCCCCGATGAAACAGGATGATGACCAGCATCAGCGGCCCAAGGATCACCATCCAGTGTTTGGTAATCGCCGACAAGGACTCTTCCAGCAGGATAAACGAGGCCGCGCCCACGACCGGTCCGACCAGCGTGCCGACGCCGCCCAGAATGATCATCACCAGCAGATCGCCCGAGAGAATCCAGTGCAGCATCGACGGGCTGACATGCGCATTCAGGTTGGCGTTGAGCGCGCCGCCCAGGCCGCCAATCGCCCCGGCAATCACGAAAGCGGCAAGCTTGTAGCCGAAAGTGTTGACGCCAAGGGACTGCATTCGCCGCTCATTGTCCTTGATTCCGCGCAGCACCCGGCCGAACCTCGAATGCACCAGCCTTCGAGTTCCGTAGAGCACGGCCAGCATCAGCGCCGCCGAAAGGTAGAGGAATGCAGAGGCGTTATTGGCATCGACCACGCCGATGAACGTGTTGCGCATCGCCATGCGCAAGCCGTCGTCGCCGCCGTACTTTTCCAACCCGACTGACACGTAATAAAGCATCTGGGCAAAGGCAAGCGTGATCATGATGAAGTACACGCCCGAGGTCCGCAGCGCCACGGCGCCGATGATCGCCGCCCCCGTGCCCGCCACCAGCATTGCAACCGGCCAGACAATGAACCCCGAACCAATCCCGTGAAAGGTCAGGATCGCGGCTGCATAAGCGCCAAGGCCAACAAATGCCGCATGGCCAAAACTGACCAGTCCGCCATAGCCCACCAGGAGGTTGAGGCTGCAGGCAATGATGCCGAAGACAAATATCCGGGTGGCCAGGCGCACATAGAACACTTCCCCAGTGAGCGGAAGCGCGCACATCACCAGCAGGCATGCGACCAGCAGCCACTGGCCCGCAAGCAGCTTGGGTAAACCCCTCATCCGCGCGAACTCGCGAACAGGCCCTGGGGCCGCCACAGCAGCACGACTGCCATCAGTATGTAAATTGCCATCGACGCTAGCGCCGGGCCAAAGCGATAACCCAGCCAAGCCGGCAGCACGAAGCGTCCCACCGTATCGACGAGGCCGACCAGAAGCGACGCCACAAAAGCGCCGCGTACGGAGCCGATGCCGCCAATCACAACCACGACAAAAGCGACAATCAGCATCGGTTCGCCGATCCCCACCTGAACCGCGAGCAAGGGCGCGGTGATCATGCCGGCAAAGCCGGCGAGCGCCGCCCCCAGCCCGAACGTGAACGAGAACAGCAGCCCGATATTCACCCCCAGCCCCTGGACCATCTGCCGGTTGTTGGCCCCTGCCCGGATCAACATGCCAATCCGGGTGTGTGCAACCAGCAGGTACAGCAGCACGCCCACTGCGAGGCCGAAGCCGGTGATCGCGAGCCGCAGTGCGGGGTAGCGCACTCCGTCAAGGATCTGTACCGACCCTGCAAACAGCGCCGGCGTAGGGATATACAGAGGCTCCGTACCCCAGATCATGGTCGTCGCTTCGTTGAAAAACAGGATGAGGCTGAAGGTTGCAAGAACCTGATCGAGATGATCACGGTCGTACAGCGGCCTGAGTACTGAGGCCTCGACCAAAATGCCAAGCGCGACACAGGCGGCGAGCGCGAGGCAGATGCCCAGCGCGAACGACCCGGTCCACTGCACCAGTGCCGCCGCGAAGAACGCGCCGAGCATGTAAAAAGATCCATGGGCGAGATTGATGAAATTCATGATTCCGAACACCAGCGTAAGCCCAGCGGCCATCAGGAACAACATTACCCCGAGTTGCACCCCGTTGAGGATCTGCTCCACTAGCAGGATGTAATTCACCCGCCCGCTGCCCGCGCGATCCGGTCGGCCATGCGCTCTGCGATCATGATCGTAGTGAGGTTGGTGTTGGCGCGGGGAATCGTCGGCATGATCGATGCATCTATCACCCGCAGGCCGGCAACGCCGCGAACCCGGCACTCGGAATCGACCACCGCAAGCGCATCGCCGGCCTCGCCCATGCGGCAGGTTCCGACCGGATGGTAAAAGCCCGTCGCCCGCTCCCTCACCCAATCGTGCAGACGGTTTTCGTTCGCCATAAGCTCATCCATCCGCACACCGGGATTGACCACGCTGTGGAGCAAGTATCGACGCAAGGCGGCCGGACCGTCCATCAGCAGGGCACCGGCGGCGGCCCGCATCCGGTTGCCGGCGGAGATGCGATTCAGGTTGCGCACCCGCTCGGACATGCTGGTCGGGAAAAACTCATTGCTGACTTTGCGCAATTCGGGGGACGAGTAGATGGCGTTGGCAAGCCGAACCGCACCGGCCAAACGCAGCACATCGCGGCGGTCGGACAGCATATTGAATTCCACCGACGGCTCACCCAGCGGATCCTCCGGCACAAGCTTCACCCGCCCGCGGGAATAGGGCTTATAGACACAGAGCACCAGGGCGCCGATTTGCGCGCCGAGGGCATGCCACGACGCCTTGTTGGTGACCGACACATACATATCGGATGCGGCGCAGCCATCCACGCCAGAGTCATAGCGCAATCCCGCGTTCGACGCCGGACGAAGCGACTTGGGCTGCCGCCCGGACTGCTTCAGATGACAGGCGACCGACACCGCCGGGTGGTCCTGAAGATTGGCTCCGACACCCTGCAAGTCCGCAATCACGCCGATCCCCGATTGCGCAATATCGGCAGCCGGCCCCAGACCGCTTCGCATCAGCAGGCTCGGGGAATGCAAGGCGCCCGCAGAGATGATGACCTCATGCCCCAGAAACGGGCGAACCTCGCCGCCGATGCGCACCGACACGCCACTCGCACGCAGTCCCTCAAACAGGACCCGCTCTGCGTGCGCATCGGTGACAATTCGCAGATTCGGCCGGCGCCGGACGCTGTCGCCGAGATACGCCATCGCCGTCGAGACGCGCTGCTGCGCCGTGTTGCTCATCGGAACCGCACAGACGCCGTTGGCGAGCGCCCCGTTCATGTCCGGCACGTAAGACCAGCCTCGTCCTTCGAGATGGCGCGCGACCGCCTGGCAGAAACCAGGCCACTGCTCGCGACGATGGCGGCGCACCGGGATCGGCCCGTTCGCGCCATGGAGTTCGTCCGAAAAATCGAGGTCGTGCTCGAGTTTCCTGAAATAGGGAAGCACCGAATCCCAACCCCACCCCGCCGCCCCGGCCTCGACCCATTCCGCGAAGTCCGCCGGGAGACCGCGCAGGGCAATCATGGCGTTGACCGCGGAGCCACCGCCAAGGATGCGCGCCTGCTCATAGCGGCGCGTCGCGGTTGCAGTGCTGGCCCCATCCTTGGGCCGGAAGTGGACCCGCAGGTCATCCCAGAAAAGGGAAGACTGGAAGAACGCGGTGTAATAGGTGTCGCGAATTTCCGGTGGCTCCGCGCCAGGCGGCGCGTCTGGCCCGGCCTCGACAAGCAGCACGCGTGTTCGCGCGTTCTCCGACAACCGCCCCGCAAGGACGGCTCCGGCCGAACCGCCGCCAACGACGATCACATCGAATTCGCTATCCATCTGCTCCCCTGTGCAGGCGGCGCCGGACGTCCAATCAGGGAGGCCGTTTTCCGCTAGTGACCGGTCGGAATATAACCGAATTTCTCTGCCAAGGCGGGTATTCTGCGGACAGTCTAATCGGTTTCAGTCGGTAGGCAGAATGACTACTTTGCGGCGTGTAGTCCGTCCATTATGAGTCTATTCTGTTGAAAAGCTCCTTCAACATATTTTTCCCGAACCGTTTTCCTGGTCTTGGATCATTGAGCGTAGGACGATCGCCGCTCCTGCGCGATTCTAAAGGGTCACTTTTTCGATGCGCGACGCTCTCCACGACAGAAATGAGTTTTTCAACAGAATAGGTCAATAACAGACACCTGATCGCGAGTGCGTTAAACCAAATCACCATCGCCTGTGTGGCTGACCCGCCCTGCGTACCGGTTGGTGGTGTGGCGCGAGCCAGATCAGGGGTCGCGCTTTTCCGCCGAGGGCAAGTTCATCCGCAAGTACGTGCCGGAACTCGTCAAGGTAAAGGGCAAGTTCGTCGACGCGCCGTGGCTGCTCGGATCCATCGAACAACAGGCCGCCGGCTGCATCATCGGCACAGACTATCCGGCGCCCATCGTCGAACACTATTGGGCGCGAAAGCTGACGCTGGAGCGCTACGGCATGGCGAAAAAGAGCTCAGTCGGCACGGGAGCGATGGCTGGAAACCCTTGTCTGGCGCGCCTTTCCAGCCGATCGGCTATCCGTATGTGCCGCCTTTGGCAGCTGTCCGCGCCGACAGATTCGTGCGCAATCCGAACTGCTTACCCCGGTGCTTTCTACCGCGCCCGGTTGCCCGTGAGCGGCACGCTGGTCCATTCTTCGGTCATGATTTTTCTAAGGCCGTCGGTGAGGGTTGCGGTTTTGCTGATGCGCAAGCCGTCGGTCGATCGCTTGAAATGCAACTTGTCATCCAGCAGTTTTTGCGCCGCGGCACGCACCGAGGCTTCTCCCGCGGGGCCGTATGCTCGCTGTGCGGCGAGAGCGCCGCGGATAAAGTCGTCCATGCCCCAGGATTCAACCATGTGCGCGAGGTCGATGATGTCACGACTCATCACCGCCGTATCGCGCCACCGGTCCGCATTGGCGAGGATTTTTCGGCGAAACATGAAACCCGGTCAAGAGCGGGAACATGCAGGCGGTCGGAAACCGCGCCCGACATTCTTGGTCAGCGTGACCTGACACGAAGCGAGGCCGGCGGCCGCCTCCCTCATGCGCTGGGCGCGCTTGGCCGTCCGTAGCTGTTCGGTGCGCGGAAGCGGGTTGGTCTTCGGTCGGCCGGGACGGCGTTGATCCGGCGCTCGGCCATGCGCTGCTGGCGTACGGGCAGTCATGCCGGCATGAGTACGTTTTAATATGATGTCATGTCAACATATTAAAGCGGGTCCAATAAAAGCCTTTTTCTCCAAGCCCTGTTTCATCAATAGGCTGGAAAGCCGCGCCTGGCAAGGCTTTCCAGCTTGTTCTCACGCACTCGGCAGCTTACAACCGCCGTGGCTCAATCGATGCGGATGCCCGCCTCGCCCACGACTTTCGCCCAGCGTGCGGTGTCGGCCTTGATCGTCTGGGAGAATTGCTCGGGCGTGCCACCGGTGGGTTCGGTGCCGAGGGTGGCGAGGCGTTCGCGCACATCGGTAGCTTGCAGGATGCGGTTGATCTCGGTGTTCAACCTGCGCACGATGTCCGGTGGCGTACCGGCGGGGGCGAGGATGCCGTACCAGGACAGCACTTCGAGGCCGGGGTAGCCGGACTCGGCGAGGGTCGGCACATCCGGCGCGCCGGGCACCCGCTTTGCCGAGGTGAAGGCGAGCGCGCGCAGCTTGCCGCCCTTGAGGTGCCCCTCGACGGTGGGCAGCGCGGTAACGAGCATCTGGATCTGCCCGCCGAGCAGGTCTTGCACCGCCTGGCCGCCGCCCTTGTAGGCGATGTGCACGATGTCGATGCCGGCGCTTTTGCGGAACAATTCGCCGGTGAGGTGGCCGGTGCTGCCGTGCCCGGCCGAGGAGTAGTTGATGCGGCCCGGACTTGCCTTGGCCAGCGCGACGAATTCGGCGACGGTCTTTGCGGCAACAGCCGGGTTGACCACGATGAGCAAGGGCACCTGCGCGACGTTGGCCACGGCGACGAGGTCTTTTTGCGCATCGAAGGGCATCTTGGCGTAGGTGTTGGGATTGATCGCCATGGTGCCGTCAAAGCTCATCACCAGGGTGTAGCCGTCGGCCGGCGATTTCACCGCCAGCTCGGTGCCGATGTTGCCGCTGGCGCCGGGTTTGTTCTCGATGATGACCTGCTGGCCGAGCGCGTCGGTGAGTTTTTGCCCGATCAGCCGCGCCAGCACGTCGGTGGTGCCGCCGGGCGCGAAAGGAACGATGAGCCGCACCGGTTTGACCGGGTAGGCCTGGGCGAGTGCCACCGCCGGCAACAACAGCGCGGCGAGGACCGACAGCAATATGCGGCTTGCGAGGTTCATGCGAGTCCCCTGTCGTATTGTCGTGTCAATGCCGCCGCGCGCGTTGCGGTGCCTAGGATTTTTCGATCACCGCGCAAGCCATGCGCGCACCGGCGTTGCCAACCGGTTGTGACTTGTAGTCATCCGGCTGCACATGCACGATCAGCCCGCGGCCGATCATGCTGGCCGGGCCTGCCGATACGGTGATGACGTCAAGATCGAAACTCACCTGCGCACGGCCGCTGCCATCGGCGCGCAGGTTGGGCATGTCGCCGGCGTGACGCTCGGTCGTGGTGTGGTGCCCGTGCGGTTTGCCGGCCGGATTGAAGTGGCCTTTTGCGCTCATGCCGTCGCCGGAGCTGCAGTCACCCGCTTCATGAATGTGAAAACCGTGCTCCTGGTTCGGCTTGAGACCGGTGACCACCGCGCTTACCCGGACCTTGTCGCCAATCTGGGTGAAGGTCGCGCTACCCGCGGTGGTGTTGCCCTTGGTCGGCTGCAATTTGGCCGTGGCGCGCGGCGCATCCGCCGGCATGGTCTGGCAGGCACCGAGCGCGACGGCGGTGACGGCAAGGAGGCGCTTCAGATTGCGCAAGCGACGGGGCTGCTCGTCGGTGGTCGGGAAAGTCATGGCGTCGCTCCTCAAAAGAATTGGGGTTGACGATTATGTCACGCCCGACAACACCACGGCGACGATGCGGCCGGCCGCTGTCCTCAGCGCGCCTGTAGCGCCCCGACCTCGAGCCGGAACGTGCCGGACTGGCCCTCGCCGATGATGAAGCCGACTGCGCGCACAGCGGAGGGCGCCAGTGGCGGCGCATCGGGCAGCGGCCGGCCGCGGAAACTGGCGCGAAAATCCGCCAGCGCCAGGGCAAGCTCGACCCATTGCCCGGCGGGCGCATTGAACGCGGCGCTGTACTGCGTGCCGCCCCGCGCCTCGGGCGAGGCGGTGATACGGTAACGCCGGCCATCGCCACGCACCCGCAGGTGCAGCGCACCACCGGCCAATGCGCTGACTTCGCGGCGCGCCGAGGCAAAGCCGCCGTTGTTCTCGAGCGACACGCGGCCCTCGAATACCATCACGCCGTCGGTCGTTGCGACACGGCCTTCGGACACCCCGCCCATCACGCCGTCATTGACTGCAAACCACAGTGCACCAAGCAATGACTCGGACAAGGCCGGCGTGCTCAATGCCAACGCCGCCAACAGCAACCAGCGAAACATCCGATCTCCTTGAGGCGCGCTGGGTCGAACTCACGCCTGGCAAGCGCCTTTTCTGGTTTGTAAAAGGGCATCACGGTCATGAGTTTCATTACCGCCAGCAGTACATGGCCGCAGACCACGTCGGTCATCATCGTGGAAAACACATGAGCTATTCGCGCGCCAGCTCCCATTTGCACCATCGTGCGCTTCTCACCGGGGTTTCCTCGGGTTTTGCTGACGCCGGTTCGACCTGTTCGCCATCGCTCAGACTTCGATTCGCAAGCGTCGCGCTTCGCGAGCGTCGTTGAGGTGCTCGTTAAGCCGTTGCACAGATTTCTAGGGTGACCGCGCGCGCGCGGGGTCCGCGCTCCATTCGCTCCATGAGCCGACGTACAACTTGCCCCCCGGCATGCCGGCGAGTTCCATCGCAAGCAGATTGTGGCATGCGGATACGCCAGAGCCGCAGTAGTGCACTGCCTCGTGGGGAGGGGTGCCAGCCAGAACCTCCTCGAAGACTGATCGCAGCTCGTCAGCCGGTTTGAACGTACCGTCCGGTAGCACGTTGTCCAGATTGAATCGATTGCGAGCACCGGGAATGCGGCCGGCGACGGGATCGACGGGTTCCTGCTCGCCACGAAAGCGTGCGGGAGCGCGCGCATCCACGAGAACGCGCTGCCGAAATGTCTTCTCCAGAGCGGCCAGTTCCTCCGTTGCCTGCGAGCCAGGGCCCGCGGTAATATTGGTCTCGGGGAACGATGGCACGACCTTGGTGACGGCCCGCCCTTCCTTCACCCACTTGCCAAAGCCTCCATCCAGAACTGAAACCGAGTCATGTCCCACCCAACGCAGCATCCACCACATGCGCGCAGCATTCCCGCCGGTACTCTCGTCATAGCAGACGACGCGATCATGAGGCCGCAAGCCCTGCTGACCCAACCACGCAAGAAAGACCTCCCTCGTCGGCAGCGGGTGGCGCCCGTTGCGACCTGTCTTGGGGCCCGACAGATCTTCCTCCATCTTTGCGAAAGCGGCTTTTTCGAGATGTCCCTCCGCGTACTGCTGAGCGCCCAGCGCGGGCTGAAGGATGTTGTGCCGACAATCGAATACCCTCCAGGATTGCAGGTTCCGGGCAAGCTCGTCGGTGGAAACAAGGGGGGGCGTTGCGTTCATCATCTGGGCGTTCCTGTTCTGTAGGCAATTACCAATCGAAAAGAAGACATGCGATTCCAAGGAAAAATAGCGATCGTCACCGGTGCGGGTCAGGGCATCGGAAAGGCCACTGCATTATGCCTTTCGCGCGAAGGCGCGTCAGTCGTTCTAGTGGATCGCGCCGAGCGCGAGTGCCGGGCGGTCGCAAAAGAAATCGTTGACGGCGGCGGACAAGCCCACGTCGTGGTCGCTGATCTGGAGACCGCGGCAGGTGCGCGCGACATGGTTGAAGAAACGGTGTCGTTGCACGGGCGCATTGATGTGTCCGTGCACAACGTTGGAGGAACGATCTGGATCAAGCCCTTCTGGGAGTACACCGACGAACAGATCGAGCGCGAAATCTCCCGCAGCTTGTGGCCGACCCTTTGGTGTTGTCGCGCCGTGGTGCCGGTGATGATCGGGCAACGTGCGGGCGCTATCGTCAATGTCGGTTCGTTTGCGACCCGAGGCATTTACCGGATTCCGTACTCTGCTGCGAAGGGGGGCGTGCACGCGATGACGGCCTCACTCGCAATGGAGGTCGCCGAGTACGGGGTCCGCGTCAACTGCGCTGCGCCGGGTGGAATGGACGATCCTGCCCGAACCATTCCGCGTAACCCTGCCCCTGTATCAGAGCAGGAAAAGGCGTGGATGGCGGACGTGGCACGCCAGTCCCGACAAAGCACGCCCATGGGCCGTCGCGGACGTCCTGAGGAGCCTGCGGCCGCAATCTGTTTCCTTGCCTCGGAGGAGTCCTCATACATCACCGGGCAGGTACTGTTTGTCGCCGGGGGTGGCGGCGGTTGAACTTCGCCGGCTCAGATCAATCGCTTGAAGACCAGCGAATGCTCCCCTTGCTTGACCGTCAGGGGGCGCCAGTGCAACGCGCGGAGTTCACCAAATTCATGGGCGAGGCGCGTCCAGCCGTCACCTTCATCTTCGCTTCGAAAAACCTGTCCGCAGTTCGTCCCCACGAACAGCAGGCGCGGGTTAGCCGGATTGGTGGCAACCATCCAGGGCGTGCTGTTCAGTCGGCCAGGAAGCGGCAGTTCTTCCCAGGTGCGTCCGCCGTCCTTGCTGCGCAGCAAGCGTCCGGTCGTACCGGGGGGGCCATCGCCATTGGTGAGGAAAAGGGTCCGGGGATCGGAGGGGTGAGAGACGATCGCACGGGTGTACTGCCACGGTGAGTCGAGTTTTTCTGGATGCCACGTCTGTCCTTCATCCTCGCTGCGCTGCAGTCCCGCATTGCTCGTCGTGAGAATCGACCGCCGGCCATCGGCCTCCGGGATCACCGCCACGCCATGCATATCACCCGAGATCATGCCCTCGGTCAGGAACTTCCACGTTCGGCCCCGGTCTTGGCTTCGGTACATGCCGCCAATTTCCACGCACGCCCAGATCGTATCTTTAACCATCGGGTCGAACAGAATCTGCGTGACCCGGGTCGGCCCGCGGTTGATCTCCGAGGACTGGGCGATTCCAGGGACGTTGAGTTTCTCCCACGTCATGCCGCCATCTGCCGACGCAAAAAAGGCTGCAGGGCGCGTGCCGGCGAAGACAATTTTGGGATTCCCCGGGTCGTAAGTGATCGACCAGATGTCCTCCATCGGAGACGGTATGTGGGTCCAGCGGGCGGACGCTTCGTCCCAACGGTAGAGCCCCATGTTCGTGCCGGCGAGAAGCGACTCCGGAACCGCAGGGTGGCTGGCGATCGTCCAGATCGAGGCCTCGAGGTACAGCCCCGAGTGGCTGTTCGGGCGCACCCACGCGTCGCCTCTGTCGAGGCTGAACCACCCGGAGTGGCCGCCGGTGCCCGCATAGACCTGCGGGGAGCCAATCACACTCATGTTCATGCCTCCAACGTCAGTTCGCGGTGGCGCCCGAGGCTTTCACCACGCCTCGATACTTCGCAGACTCTTTGGCAACCAGCGCGGTGGCTTCGCTGGGTGAGTCGCCGACGAGGGTGAGACCGATGCCCTCCAGACGCTTGTTGGCTTCGGGGCTCCGGAGCGCCTGCGCCACCTCTCGATTGAGGCGATTGACGATGGGCGCCGGCGTGCCGCTGGGGGCCGCGAAGCCGATAAAAAAGCTCATCTCGAGCCCGGGCAACCTGGCCTCGACAGCCGAAGGCACGTTTGGAGCCGCAGAGTGTCTCTCGGGCGCGGCGACAACAATCCCGCGAAGACGCCCCGCTTCGATTCCCTTGCTCACATTCGAGATCGCATCGCACATCATGCTGACGCGGCCTGCATTCAGGTCTTGGTGAGCAGGGCCGGGGCCTTTGTACGGAATGTGCTCGATCTTGATATCGGCCAGCGTCGCGAGCAGCGCACCACAGAGGTGACTCGTACTGCCCGCGCCCGATGAGGCGTACGTCAACGTTCCCGGCTTCGCTTTGGCGAGCGCGATCAGTTCGCTCAGATTCTTGACCGGAACATCCGGATGCACGACGAGCAGGTTCGGGCTCTTGGCGGCAATAACGATCTGAGCAAAATCTTTGGCCGCATCGTATGGAAGATCCTTGTAAATCCACGGATTGATGGCCATCGTCTGGTTGTTCGTGACGACAAGCGTATATCCGTCAGCCTTCGCTCGCGCCACGAAGCCCGTGCCGATCCCGCCGCCAGCTCCTGCCCGATTGTCGATGACCACCGGCACGCCGAGGCTTTTGGACAACTCCGCTTGAATGAGGCGGGGAAGAATGTCGGTCGTGCCGCCCGGGGGATACGGGACTACGATCGTGATTGGCTGCGAGGGGTACTCACTCTGGGCGACAGCGCCTGCGGAAACAAGCGCCGCCAATACTACGACTAAGAAAGCAACCCGCATATTCGTTCCTCCTTGATGAAATTTCTGGAAGCGCTGATTAAGTCATTAATTCGTCATCCCCGCAGAAGCGGGGATCCATTTTCGTGTGGCTGCAAAAACAAATGGATTCCCGCTTTCGCGGGAATGACGGACTTGTTCAGTCTTTCCTTCTTTTATTTACTTCGTATGAATAGATGGAGTATACATATGATCGAATCACATCTGCAGCAGAAAATTGCTATTGAAAAAAGACGGCGCGATGTTGCGCTGCGACACATTGGAGGAAACCCGCGATGGGTTTGGACGCGACAGGCAGTCGTGGCAAGGTCAAGGACGTTCGCTGGCCGGCCGCTCTCAATCAAGTTCCGAAGGACATCTTCGTCCGCGAGGACGTCTATCGCACCGAGCTGGAAAAGATTTTCTATGGCCCGCAGTGGCATGGGATTGCGCACGAGGCAGAGCTGCCGAATCCGGGGGATTTCAAGACATTCCAACTCGGGGAAATCCCGCTACTGATCAACCGGGACGAGAGCGGACAAGTCAACGTCTTTCACAACGCTTGTACGCACCGGGGCACTCAGCTGGAGATGGCCGACCGAGGCAACCGGCTTAAGTTTCAATGCCCTTATCACCGTTGGACTTTTGATTCGAGTGGACGACTAACGTTCTGCCCGGGGAAGGGTGAGGGCTACAGCCCTGGGTTTAGCTACGACAAATATCCGCTGGCCCGCTTGCGCGTATCGATATTCAAGGGGCTGATCTTCGTGACCATGGGCGAGGGCACGCCGCCACTGGAAACGTACCTTGGCGAAACGGCACAAGTGCTGGCCGGGCTCATGGGCGGCGATGGGCGCCTGAAGCTGATCGGATATCACAAGACCCGCCTCGAATGTAACTGGAAGACCTACCAGGACGTCGATAGTTACCATGCGCCTTTGCTTCACAAGGCGTTTGCGATGTTCAACTGGGCAGGTGGCCGCGAAGGCGTCCAATACATCGTCAAGCCTTGGGGTCACATCGCATCTACGTCGATCCTGACCCTGCCGGAGGATGGCGGTCGCTCGCTGCTCAAGGATCCCTCGCTGTTGGAGTTTCGCGGAGAAGATCCGCGAAACGGGTCACGGGTGGTGAAGCTCTTTCCGATGTTTGGCGCCGTCAAACACCTGGATGTGATCAACCTTCGGTTCACCAACCCGATCGGCTGGGACGCGACAGAGCTGCATTACGCGTACTTCGCTCATCAAGATGACGATGAGGAGATGCTGCGCCATCGCATTCGTCAATCGTCAAACCTGATAGGGCCAAGCGGTTGCATCAGCCTCGAAGATGCGGCGGTTTACCATCGCCAGCACATCGGCAGCCACACTCCGGGCTGTATCGAGTTCCAGAAGGGTGTCCAGAGCACCTCCGACTTTGACTATTCCTTCAGCCAAAAGGATGAAGCGAGCAACCTCGTCAAGTGGGACTACTATCGCTCGGTCATGGGATTTGAGAGGGAGGCCTAGTCTTGACGAATGTGACGAATGTGAAGAATGTGACGAATGAGCAGGATGTCCTCTCCCGGATCGAGCAATTGCAGAACAGATACATCCGCGCGCTCGACGACCGGAACATGCGTGCGTGGCTCGATACGTTTACCCTGGGCGCCGAAGCTGCCTACATCTGTACCAATCGGGAAAGCGTCGAAGGAAACCTCCCTGTCGCAATGATGCTGGACGACAGCCGGGCGAGGCTCGAAGATCGGGTGACGTTCATCACAAAGGTCTGGGACGGATCCTTTCAGGACTACCGGATGCGCCACTTTGTGCAACGTCTCGAGCACGCCGAGGAAGGCAGGCTCTGGCGAGTACGATCAAATTTCCGGGTTGTCTGTACGCCGATTGGGCGGAACCAGCGAGTCGAGAGCGTCGTCGGCGTGTATGAGGATCTCGTCGACTGCAGTGGCGAAAGTGCGGTGTTTGTAAGCAGAAAAGCCATTGTCGATGACTCGGTGTTCCCGCGTTATCTGGTGTATCCCATCTAGTAGATTAGGAGATTCCATGAGCGAATCGCTCAAGCGTGAGATCGAGGCCGCCGACGATCGTCGTTACCAAGCAATGCTTGACTGCGACTGGGACGCCCTGTCAGAGGGTTTCGGAGATGATTTGCTTTATACGCACGGGTCCGCGGTGACTGACGATAAATCCCGGTATATCGAAAATTTCAAGACGAAGTACCGCCTCAAAAGCGCCAAGCGCGAGGATGTGACCGTCCGTGGGTATGGCGACATCGCGATCATGCACGGTCGCGTGAGGATGGAGATGGAGGCGGACGGTAAGCCGCGGTCCATGCACAACTGCTTCGCGGCTGTGTGGGCAAAGCGTGACGGCCGGTGGCGCTTGATTCACTTTCAGCCTACACCGGTTCCCGCAACGTAGGCCATGGCCGCGCCAGGCGCGGCGCTGCCGGTAGTTGATTCAAGCCATTCTGGAATGCGCCCGGTAAAATCGAGCTGTCCCATGCGGTTCCCGATCATCAGGACGATCGACTCCATGTCCAGCGTCTTCTGGCCCGGTCCTTTGGAATTGACCAGGAATCGAACCGGCGTACTCGGCTTTGCAGGCGGCGTGCCCGAGCTGCCCGATTAACGCGCGTTGCGCGCCCGGTTCGTACCGGCGAAAAACGATCGGGGAGCATGAGGCAGCGCGCGACAAGGCCGGGGCGCGTAAACCGCACGCCGGAAGTATTCAGGATACGAAGGCAGACCGTCGAACACGTGTTCGGGACGCGAAAAGCCTGGATGGGATCGGCACATTTCCTGACCAAGACCTTGCTGCGGGTGCGAACGGAGATGAGTTTGCAGGTTCTGGCCTGCAACCAGCAGGCGATAAAAGTTCTCGCGACACAGCGCCTGATCGAGGCGATGAGCGCGTAGGGGCATCGCGCCCTCGTTCGTCCGCCGCGTCCGACGGCGACCAGCAGCGCATTGCTGCGCTCGGGAGCGTTCCTCCGGAGGGCGGTTCCATACAGCCTCGGCCAAAGCCGGCCGCTTACGCTTACAACTGCCACCGACTCAGTGCGCCAACGCACAGACGGGTATCAGAAATAACGCAATCCTCCGTCCTCGCCGAGGCAGGAGGATTTTTCTGGCGGTGCGGATGCCGATTTTCTGGTGCGGGAACCGTCCGGAGCAGGTTAAGCCTGATCGCTGTAGGGTTTTAACGGAAATCGGCCATGATGGAAGCAGGCAGCGATACCCCCATTGCAGGCGACGCCGGCAGCGGGGGAGCCGATCCTGGCGCAGGCCGGCGGGCGGAGGAGGTGCTGATCAAGGCGGGTGCGCTGCAAAGCGCGATTTTCAACAGCGCCAACTTCTCCAGCATCGCCACTGACGCCAACGGCGTGATCCAGATCTTCAACGTCGGTGCCGAGCGCATGCTCGGTTACGCCGCAGCCGATGTGATCAACAAGATCACCCCGGCCGACATTTCCGATCCGCAGGAGGTGATCGCGCGCGCCGAATCGCTCAGCGACGAACTTGGCACGTCTATCACCCCCGGCTTCGAGGCGCTGGTGTTCAAGGCCTCGCGCGGCATTGAGGACATTTACGAGCTGACCTACATCCGCAAGGACGGCAGCCGCTTCCCGGCGGTGGTGTCGGTCACGGCGCTGCGCGACGCGCA
>ENA-ORBV01001838-ORBV01001838.1-microbial-mat-metagenome-genome-assembly--contig:-NODE-1838-length-46175-cov-35.271248_pt1 | contig 46175 bp, 34 predicted proteins | sample MGYA00237777_ERZ505514 | MGnify/ENA primary metagenome ERZ505514 (study PRJEB26160, sample SAMN06269048) | microbial mat metagenome | isolation source: Oligotrophic lake microbial mat | place... | reverse complement strand
CATCCGCCTGGCCGACGAGCGATACTGGAGCTGGAAGCAGTTCCTGGATAATGCTTATTGGTCGGTGGAGTTGAAGTAGTTGCGGTGTTTGCAATTGGAGTGGTTCGATGCTTAAGCGTAAGCGAATGATCGCTCTTGCCGCCGCACTGTTCTCAACCCGTGGATTTGGCGGTTCGCAAGTTGCGACCAACCAAGGGATCCCTTCGGAAGAATTGCAGGCAGTCAAAAATTTTCAAGTGTTGTCTGCTCTTGCTCGCGAGGGCGACCAGCCGGAAACAACTCGCAAGGTGACGCACTGGCTCTACTTCAACGGAGATGCGGCGCGCCAGACCTGCTGGGAGCGGCTTAGAACAAAGGGATTTGTACTTGACAGCCAACACATGGGCGAGGCCAGAGATGAGCGATTCGCACTTCAGATTCATCACCTAGGGCCCGCGACCGCGGGTTCGATTAATCCTATTACTATTGATTTGATGCACCTGGCTTATGAAGTGGGCGGTGATCACGACGGATGGGAAACGTCAGTTGAAAAGCGGAAATGAGCTTTAAAAAGCGACTCGACCGTACTTCTAACTTCGCGAATATTTTGCGCCGCTCATAAGCTTCAACCCGCCAGTATTAGCCGGAAGTGACCAACGACGTGATCTATACAACACCCTTCACCGACTCTCAGCGCCCGGCGGCCGCCCGGATGTGCCGCGCTCACTACGCGTGCTTCGATCTCGTGGAAGACGCCTACCCGCCCGAGGATGAAGGGCAACGAAAACTCTTTGGCCATCAGGAGGATCTGGTCGACGCTCTCATGGACGAATTGATTCAACCGAACGATGAAATCCGAGTGGACCGATTGAATGATCTCGAGTCGCGCTCATCGGCTTGCTTTAAGAAGTATCTGTTTACGAAACTAAAACTCGCGCGCAAACTGCAGAAATTTCGCGGGGTCTCTTCCTCCAGGTTAATCCCGGTGCGTTCGGTTACGCGTGAATTACGGCCGCTCTATCGCGCGGTGTTGAAAGTCACAGCCCCGCGGTACGGTAACTCGAAGCGACGACGCGGACTGTAACAGTTGGTCGTTATTGGACTGGGGCATCGGCACTGGCTTGGAGTGACAAGTTGACTTTAAGGCAACTTACGTCTAGGCTCTGATACATTCGGAGACGGGCAGATGCGGTACCGCAAGCCGTTCGATCTGATGCAGCGGCAGGACGCCATCACTGCCTTCCGCGGGTTGAAAAACCACTATCGAGCGCTCAGGCATTCGTTTAGGCCCGTTGGCAGCGCGCAGCGGCAAGTGCTGCGTCGATACCGGATGCTAATCGAGAGTTTTGGATCGGAGCTGGAGCAGTCCGACGCACGAGTACGACCTGAACGGTTGAATAGTTTTCTGGTGTCGGGTGTCGCAGCGGTTGCAAAGTATTATGAACTACGGATTCCGGATGAGTTATGAGCACAACCCCGAGACACAAATCTAACGGAATATCGAAAGAGTGCGTGAATGTACTGACCGGGCTTGGCATGACGCTAACCGAAATCGCAAAAATGCTCGGCGTCACCAAATCATACGTCAGCCGCGTTAACGCCGGACAGCGATCCTTTACACTCGAACACCTCGCCAAGCTCCAAAGGAAGACAGGTCGACCCATTCCTCTGCTGGCGATGCAGGCCATGTCTCGCGAGGCGATCGCAGCCAAGTTCTTGCCGCTTTACGACATGACGCTCAACACGCTTCGGGAGCTTTGCAAAACACCCTCCTGGGAAAATACGCTTGTCTCCGTTCCATCGCGCCCGCACCGCAAGCGCGCGATGCGCACGAAAGCTGCCTGACCTGTAACAGGAAAGAAATCCATGCAATACACACAACTCGGCCGAACCGGTTTAAACGTCTCCCGCCTCTGCCTCGGGTGCATGAACTACGGCCCGCAGGCCACCGAAGCCGATGGGCATGCGCAAATGGATCAGGCGCATGATCTCGGCATCAACTTCTTCGATACCGCCGACGTTTATGGTCACCAGCGCGGCGAGGGTATTACCGAAAAGATCATCGGCAACTGGTTCGCCCAAGGCGGCGGGCGACGCGAACGCACGATCATCGCCACCAAAGTCTTCGGCGATATGAACCTCGACGACAATGATCACGTTATGAAGCGCGGCCTGTCGGCGATCAAAATTCGGCGCGCATGCGATAATTCACTCAAACGCATGAAGACTGATTACATCGACCTCTATCAGATGCACCATGTGGCGCGCGAATGCCCGTGGGATGAAATCTGGCAGGCGATGGAAGTGCTGGTCCAGCAGGGAAAAATTCTCTACGTCGGCAGCAGCAACTTCGCCGGCTGGCACATCGCCGCCGCCAGTGAGACGGCCAAGGCGCGGCACTTTCTCGGGCTGGTCAGTGAGCAATGTTTGTTTAATTTAATGTCGCGTACCAGCGAGCTGGAAGTGCTGCCGGCGGCGCAAAAGTACGGGCTGGGCGTCATCCCGTGGAGCCCGCTGGCCGGCGGAATGTTAGGCGGCATCCTTCAGAAAAAAGACAAGGGCCGCACCGCCGGAAAGAGCGCCGATGAACGGCTTGCGAAAATTCGTCCGCAGATCGAAGCGTGGGAAACTTTCTGCAAATCGATCGGTGAGCAACCGGCCGACGTCGCGCTCGCGTGGACACTGCACCACCCGGCCGTCACCGCGCCCATCATCGGCCCGCGCACGATGGAACAACTCACCGGCTCAGTGCGCGCCGTCGAAATAAAACTGAGCGACGATCAACTCAAAGCCCTCGACCGCATCTTCCCCGGCCCCAAGGGATCGACGCCGGAAGGCACCAGCGATTGGACCAAGCAAATCGCGCCCGAGGCGTATGCGTGGTGAAACCCCACTCATTCTCCCGGTACCTTGGGAGCGGGGACAGGAACATGCAGCATCGTCATCGCGCCGGCCGCCTTCAGTTTTTCTGCCACTACCATCGCCACCTCCCGACCACCAGCGGCATCCACGTGAATGACCGGCGGCGCACCGCCGCGCATCGCGACGGCGGCGTGCAATTCAAATCGACCGTCACGTAATCTTTTCGCCCACCCCGCAATCGGCGAATGGCAATCGCCGTCCAACTCCCGGACGATCTGCCGTTCTATCTCAACGCACGCGCGCGTCGTTTCATCGTCCATCGCCGCAAGAATCTCGCGCGTTGCACTGTCTTCCATCCGGCACTGCAACGCCAGCGCCCCCTGCCCAGCCGCCGGGAGCATTTGTGATTCGTGGATGCGCGTCATGATCGCATCGTCCCAGATTCCCAGCCGTTTCAACCCCGCGGCGGCGAGGATGATGGCGTCGAATTCGCCGGCTTGCAGCTTTTCCACGCGCGTGTCGATGTTGCCACGGATCGGCTCGACTTGAAGATCAGGCCGGCGATCGAGCAACTGTGCCCGGCGGCGAAGGCTGCTGCTTCCGACCCTGGCATTCTTCGGCAGCACATCGATCGATCTCGCCTCGGCGGAAACCAGCACATCGGCTACGTCCGCGCGCTTCGGAATCGCCGCGATGATCAGTTCGCTTGGGTCGACCAACGGCATGGTCACCGGCATGTCCTTCAGGCTGTGAACCGCGAAATCGATCTCGCCGCGAAGCAGCGCAAGCTCGATTTCTTTCGTGAATACGCCCTTCCCGCCGAGTTCATACAGCGGGCGATCGAGAACAACGTCGCCGGTAGTTCTGATGGTGACGAGCTCGACACGCAGCCTCGCGTGCAAGAGCATTAACTCGTTGGCGACAAGTTGGGATTGTGCCAGCGCTAGCGCGCTGCCGCGTGTGCCCAGGCGAAGATGTGTTTTGATCTGCGACAACCCGGTGCCTAGTGTACGATGAGTGAAAGGATGCGTTAAATGGGCGATCGGATTTTTGTGACGGGAGCATCGGGGTTCGTCGGGTCGGCGGTCTGCAACGAACTGCTGCGGCGCGGGTTTGGGGTCAACGCACTTGTTCGCGCCAACGAAGACCCTCCCCCCAGCCCCCTCCCGGCGTACCAGGAGGGGGAGATGAAGATCACCGGCGATTTGTTCGATGCTGCTTCGTTGGACGCCGCCATGCGCGATTGCTCTGCCGTCATTAACCTCGTCGGCATCATCATGGAAAAGCCCTCGAAAGGAATCACCTTCGAGCGTATCCACGTCGAAGGCACGAAAAACGTCCTCGCGGCGGGGCGGCGGGCGGGGATTAAACGCTACATCCACATGTCAGCGCTGGGAGCGCGAGCAAACGCGGTGAGTGAGTATCACAAGACCAAGTGGTGCGCCGAAGAAGGAGTACGATCAAGCGGTCTGGACTGGACCATCTTCCGCCCCAGCATGATCCACGGACCCCGCGGCGAATTTATGAAGATGGCCGCCAAATGGGCGAAGAAGCAGGCGATGCCATTCCTGTTCATGCCCTACTTCGGCCGGGGGCTGCTTGGGCTTGGCGGCAGCGGGTTGATTCAGCCGGTCTATGTAAACGACGTCTCGAGAGCGTTCGTCGACGCTGTTGAGAAGCCGGAGTCGATCGGGAACGCCTACGACCTCGCCGGGCTCGACCGGATGACTTGGCCGGAGATGCTGTCGATAATTGCCCGCGCGGTCGTTAAGAAAAAACGGTTGATCATTCCGATCCCCGCGTGGTACGCCAAGGCCGTCACGCACATTGCGCCGGCGGCGCTGCTGCCGTTTAATCACGATCAGGTCATCATGAGCCAGGAAGACAACGTGGCCGACATCACGCCGTTCATCGCGCAATTCGGCTGGACACCGGCGGCGTTTGAACCTTCGCTTCGGTCGTATGCGTCTGAACTGAGCGAAGCCCGACGCTACGACGAACGATAACGATTGACGATTTACTAAGGTTCTGCCCCGGCGTGAGATGGAAAGACGCGAACGTTCGTGAACCGGCGCTCCACGCCGGGACAGAGCCTTAGCGCCGTCCCGGCTTCCTGCGTTCCCAGTCACTTACAGGACACAAGCCACGTCGCAACGCGCGATTGTGCCACGTGGCACAATCACCAAGCCCATCACCAAGCCCATCACCGACCCATCAGAAATTCACCTTCGGCACACCCACCCCGAAGCCCCATCCGCCGGTGAACTGAGTGAGTTTGATAAGAATATGATTGACGCCCGCGTGCAGGTGGACGGCGGGTCTGTCTTCGCCGAAGCGATAGGGACGGTGGGTGTCGATCTCGTGCACGAGCTGGCCGTTGAGCCACACGGCGATGCCGTCGTCGCTGCCGATATGCAGTTCGCAGTCGCGCGCATGCACGCTGTGCAATTCGGTGTAGCCGTAGGCCAGGCAGTGATCGTGCGGGCCGAAGTGCTGGTTGCAATCAACAAAGCCACGCCGGCCGGCTTTCACCTTCTTCCACACCAGCGTGTTCGAACCGATAGTGTGGGATGAGGCGAGGTCGACCGTGCCATCTTTACGGCCGGCGCGTTCGTCGTCGATGGCGGTCTTCTGCTTCAACGTTGCTTTGCCATCGATTGCCGGAAATGGGCCAAGAATGTGCCAGTCGGCAATCGCGTCATCATCGGCCTGTTTCTGGGTGGCATCCCAACTGGCGCGAAGCGACTTCGGATCAACCTTGCCGAAGGGTTTGCCGCTTGTGGGGACGAGGGTTTTCTTCGCATCGAGATTGGGCAGCACGCCGCCTTCGTGTTCGAAACCGTGGGCGGCGATGAGTTCGTCGCACATGTCAACGATCTTATCGGCCGGCATCGTGGCGGCGGTGAGTGGGTCGAACATGGCAGCTTGGTAAACGTGATCGCGCCGGCCTTCAAGGGCGGCGCGGATGAACAGTTCATGCTGCGCCACATGAGGCATCATGTAAGCCACCAACTGCGGCGGAAGCGCGCCGACGGTGGTGAATTGACAGCCGTTGCGATCAACCAGTGTGGGCGCTTCGGCGATGGCATCATTCGGCAGACTGCTGATCGCCCCGTGGTTGGGCATGTTGCCATAGACAACACGCGGAGTGCCCGTGACCACGCTGTGGATGATACTGCTGCCGTATTCGTGGCTGCGATGATGCTCCATCGCATCGTCGTTCTGACTGCGTTGTTTCATGCGATCGAACTCGCCGACAATGCCGTCGCAGCGGCGCAGATACTCGTCGATCGGTACATCAAACTTCTGCAGGTAATCTTTTCCGCGCGGAATGAACCACGGGTTGTACTCGGCATTGTGCTCAGAACTTTCTGTGACGAAATGCCCTAGCCGGCGCATGATCTCGAAGCGCACGCGGTTGGTATCGTACACTTCGGGGCGATTCATGGCCTCGAACAACCGCGGATAAAGATCGACACCGGCCTTTTCCATCTTGAGATAGAACGCCATGTGGTTGATGCCGGCGCAGATGAACGCGACTTTGTCCGGGTCTTCGCCGATGTAACCCATGAGCTGATTGAACGTGCCCTGAACACTATGGCACAGCCCCACCGCCGCGATGCTGCTGGTGCGGCTGATGGTCTGCATGTTCATGCTCATGGGGTTGGAATAGTTGAGCAGGATGGCACGCGGGCAAACCTGCATCATGTCGGCGCAAAGTCCTGTCAACATTGGAAACGTGCGCAGCGCGCGGAAGAACCCGCCCGGGCCGGTGGTGTCGGCGATAGTGAAATTGAGGCCGTATTTACGGGGGATTTCGAAATCAACCAGCGTGCTGTCAAACCCTCCGATCTGCACCATGTTGATGACAAAGTCGGCCCCCTTAAGCGCCTTGCGGCGTTCGGTGGTGGCGTCGATCGTCGGGTTGGCGCCGACGCCCTTCGCCACCTTGCGGCAGAGTGCCGCGCCGACCTGCAGGCGGTCGGCGTCGATGTCCATGTAGCTGAACGTCGCGTCGCGAAACTCGGGGTAGGAAAGAATGTCGCCGGTGAGATTTTTTGAAAAGACGACGCTGCCCGCGCCGATCATCGCTACCTTGATCACGTGTCACTCCATTTCGCGGCAAAACACTTCGAGCCGCGCTGGTCTGTCCACCGTTGCCATCATGCGTTTCAGCGTCACTTTTTGTTCTTCCACACCGGATCATGGTGCGATTCATCGGCGCTTTCGAACCATCGCGTCATCACCGTTTTGCCCTGCGTGTAGAACATGATCGATTCGGTTCCCTGAATATGCAGGTCGCCGAAAAAACTTTTGTTCCAGCCGGTGAAGGGGAACCACGCCATCGGCGCCGGCACGCCGATGTTGATGCCGATCATGCCGGCGTTAAAGTGCATTTTGAACTGCCGCGCCGCCCAGCCGCTCTTGGTGAAAATACTGGCGCCGTTGCCGTAGGGACAGTTGCGGCCGACCTCGATTGCTTCGCTGAGGTCGTCGACGCGCAACACGCTCAGCACCGGGCCGAAGACCTCTTCTTTCGCCAGCCGCATGTTCGGTGTCACATGATCGACCACGCTCGGGCCGACGAAAAATCCTTCACTACTAGCCGCAGGAATTTCGCGGCCGTCCAACGCCACGCTTGCGCCTTCGCGGAGTGCAATATCAAGATACCCCGCCACGCGCTGCTGGTGTTGGCGCGAGATGACCGGGCCCATGTCCACTTCGCCGCCGTTATCGGTCGGGCCGGTGCGCATCTTGCTGCCGATGTCGCGAAGACGCTCGACCAGCGGATCGGCAATGTTTCCAATCGGAACTGCGATGCTGCCGGCCATGCAGCGCTCGCCCGCGCACCCAAACGCCGAAGCCTGCAGCGCCGCCGCTGTTTGATCGAGGTCGGCATCGGGCATGATGAGCAGGTGGTTCTTGGCGCCGCCGGCGCTTTGCACGCGCTTGCCGTGTTTCGTGCCTGTTTCGTAGATGTATTGCGCCACCGCCGTCGAACCGACGAAGCTGATCGCCTTCACATGCTCGTGCGTCAACAGCGCATCAACCACGACCTTGTCGCCATGAACAATATTGAATACCCCCGCCGGGCAGCCGGCTTCCACCATCATTTCGCCGAGCAAGTTGCTGCTCATCGGCACGCGTTCGCTGGGCTTGAGAATGAACGTGTTGCCGCATGCGATGGCGATGGGAAACATCCACATCGGCACCATCGCCGGGAAGTTGAACGGCGTGATGCCGACGCACACGCCAACCGGATGCCGCGTGGTTTCGCTGTCGACGTTCCGCGCGATGTTCTGCAATGTCTGGCCCATGATAAGGCTGGGAATGCCGCAGGCGAATTCAACCACTTCAATGCCGCGCTGCACCGAGGCGCGCGATTCGGGCAACGTTTTGCCGTGTTCGCGGGTCACCGTTCGCGCAATCTCTTCAAACCGGCGAAGCATGACTTCTCGCAATTTGAACAGCACGCGCACACGATCCACCACAGGCGTGGCCGCCCACTCCGGCAGCGCCGCCTGCGCTGCGGCGACGGCGGCGTTGGCTTCCTCAACCGTGCACAGCGGCACCTGGGCAATCACCTTGCCGGCCGACGGATTGAAAACGTCGGCGTAGCGCGATGTCGAACTCGATTGCCATTTGTTGGCGAGGAGGAAGGGGAGCTTGGTGATGGTTTCGGTTGCGGTCATGTGTATCTTCCTCCCTCTCCCGGTCCACCGGGCGAGGGAACAAATTACATTGCCAGCGGAATTACTTCATCCAGACAATCCACCAAAAAGTCGGCATCGTCCTTGGTGATGCACATCGGCGGCTTGATGCGCAGCGTGTTTCCGTACAGCCCGCCTTTGCCGATGATCAATCCGCGCTCTTTGCACATCTCCAAAATGTTCGCCGCTTGCGCCTTGGCGGGCTCCTTGGTTTTTCGGTCGAGCACCAGCTCGACGCCGATCATCAGTCCCATGCCGCGCACGTCGCCGATCAGGTCGTGCTTCTGCTCAAGCTCCTTCAGCCGATCAATCATATGCCCGCCAACGCGCAGTGCGTTTCCCTGAATGTCTTCTTCATCAATCACTTCGAGCGTTGCCATACCTTGTGCCATGCTGATCGGGTTGCCGCCGAAGGTATTGAAGTGGATTCGGTTCGCGAGCGTCTTGCTGATCTCCGGCCGGGCGACCATCGCCCCAAGCGGGATGCCGTTACCGATGCCTTTGGCGCAGGTGACGGCGTCCGGCGTGACGCCCCAGTTTTCGAACGCCCAGAACTTCGTGCCCGTTCGCCCGAAGCCGCCTTGCACTTCGTCCGCCACGCAAATACCGCCGGCATTGCGCACATGCTCGTAAGCGATCTTGAAATACTCCGGCGGCGGCACGACCGTTCCGCCGACGCCTTGAATGCACTCGGCGATGAAAACCGCGACCTGACCACTGGTTTCGTATTCGATCAGCGGCTTGATGTCCTGAGCACACTTCACATTGCAGCTTGGATACGTCAGGCCGTACGGGCAGCGATAGCAATACGCCGGCGTTGCGTTTTTGACCGTGAAGCCCGGCCCGTTTGACTTAAACTTCCACGTGCCGTGCGACGTAAGATTCATCGTCGCGCTGGTGCCGCCGTGGTACCCGTTGCGAAGCGAAATCACTTCGGTATTGCCGGTGAACTCTCGGCCGGCGAGAATTGCAATCTCGTTCGCCTCGGAACCCGAGTTGGTGAAATACCAGTTGCTCAAGTTCGATCCAGCCGGCATGTGCTCGGTGAGCTTCTTGGCGAATTGGCCGATCGTCGGGTGCAGGTAAATCGTCGTCGTATGCTGAATGGTGGCACACTGCTTCTGCACCGCCGCCGTCACTTTCGGATGACAGTGGCCGACCGAAACCGTGACGATCCCGCCGAAGCCATCGAGGTAGCGCTTGCCCGTTTCATCGAACAGCCATTGCATGCTGCCTTCGACAACCATCAATGGGTCTTTGTAATACTTGAACAACCCCGGCGACAAATACTGATTGCGCGTCGCCAGCACCTCAGCCTTGCTCGGGCCGGTGTAGGGCTGGGGCTTGTGATTGCATTGCGGCAAAGATAGTTTTCGAGGCGGGGTCAATGTCGGCGCCATAAATGCTCTCCAAATTCGGATTGAACCACCAAGACACCAAGGCACCAAGGAAAAGCAAGCAATTGATTCGAGTCATGCTCAGCGGTGCTCGTCGTGCTGTCGTCTTTAATCATGTCTTTAAACAAATTCTTCCTTCGTGCCTTTGTGCCTTGGTGGTTCGTTCTCTTCATGCCTTTGTAGGTTGCTTCGGCGGAATTTTCTGCATTTCGCCCGCCGCCAGTTTTTCCTGGTACTGCTTCCAGTTCATCGGCTCTTTCCCGGTCGGCACTTCTTTCATGGTGATGCATCCTTCAACCGGGCACGCCAGCGCGCACATGTTACATCCGACGCACGCTTGCGTGTTGATCGTGAACACATCAATCGTCGCTCCGCCGGCGTCCAGTTGCAGGTTGGGGGCGGCCTCGCCTTTCATCTTGCGAGGCTCTACGCCGAACTTCGCCTGATACTGCTCGCGGGTGAGCTTGTCCCAGTTGACGGCCTGATAGCAGCCGTCATCGCAACTGGCGTAGCAGATGCCGCAGTGAATGCACGTCGCTTCGTTGATCTCGGCCAGCACCTTGTAATTCAGGTCGAGATCGCCCCAGTGCTTGATGCGCGGCGTTGCCAGGCCGCGGGCTTCGGCGAGTGACTCGAATCCTTTCTGCTCCAGCCATTGCTCAAGCCCGCGCGTCATCGCCTTCACGATTCCGAAACCCTTATGCATGACGGCCGTGCAGACCTGCAGCGAGGTTGCGCCCAGCAGCACAAACTCCACCGCATCCTGCCAGTTGCGAATGCCGCCGATGCCGCTGATGGGCAGGTTGATTTCCGGGTCGGTTGCGATCGCGCTCACCATGTGCAGCGCGATCGGCTTGACCGCCGGCCCGCAATATCCGCCGTGGCTGCCGAACCCCCCCACGTTGGGCCGCGGGACGAAACTGTTCACGTCAACGCCCATAATGCTGTTGATGGTGTTGATGAGCGTGATGCCGTCGGCCCCGCCCTTCTTGCACGCCCGGCCGATCAGTGCCACGTTGGTCACGTTGGGCGTGAGCTTGGCCAGCACCGGCACCGTCGCCACTTCCTTCACCCAAGTGCAGATCATCTCGGCATATTCCGGCACCTGCCCCACGGCGGCGCCCATGCCGCGCTCGCTCATGCCGTGCGGGCAACCGAAGTTCAGCTCGAAGCCGTCCACGCCGACATCCTGAATCCGCTTGATTACGCGATGCCAGCTTTCGCGCTTCGATTCGATCATCACCGACGCGATAATGGCGTGGCTCGGGTGGCTTTTCTTCACCTCGGCGATGTCGTGCAGATTGTCTTCCAGCGTTCGATCACTGATCAGCTCGATGTTGTTCAATCCCATTAATCGCTGGTTGTTGTAAGGAATGCCGCCGTAGCGCGATGCGACGTTGACGATCGGATCATCCGTCAACGTCTTCCAGACGGCGCCGCCCCAGCCGGTATCGAAGGCGTTGCGCACCTGGTACGCGGTATTCGTCGGTGGCCCGCTGGCCAGCCAGAAGGGGTTGGGGCTTTTGATTCCGGCGCAGTTGGTGGAGATGTCGGGCATATCAGTCTCAATCTAAATGAACCACAGAGGCACAGAGGACACAGAGAAGGAGAAAGGATGAGGGATTAGGGATGAAGGTTGAAGGATAAGACCCAGTCGTAGCGCTGTTGCACATTGTCGTCATTCACCCTTGCTCCTTCTTCTCTGTGTCCTCTGTGCCTCTGTGGTTCAACCTGATCTAAAAGTGGTTCGGTTCGCGCATTAGAAATTTTCCGCGTCTTAAATCACCGACAAACGCCCCGTCCTTTACCGCCGCGGCGCCGCGCACGAAAACGTGCGTGGGTTTCCCTTCAACTTCCATGCCTTCGAAGGCGCTGTAATCTAAATTCATGTGATGCGTCTTCGCAGAGATGGTGCTCTTGGCGGTTGGGTCGTACACGACCAAATCCGCATCACTGCCCACTGCGATCGTGCCCTTGCGCGGCCACAAGCCGAAGAGCTTGGCCGCCTGCGTGCTTAAGCAATCGACGAAACGGTTGATGTCGACCCGGCCGGCCTTCACGCCGCGGCTGAACAGGACATTCACGCGGTCTTCCAGCGACGGGATCCCGTTGGGAATCTTGGTGAAATCGCCGCGGCCCATTTCTTTTTGGCCTTTGAAATCGAACGGGGCGTGATCGGTCGCCACCGTGCTGATCAATCCACTTGCCAAACCGTTCCAGAGAAAATCCTGATTCCTTTTGTGACGCAACGGCGGCGACATGACGAACTTGCTGCCTTCAAAATTCGGGCGCTCGGCGAACGTGTTATCGAGCACGAGATATTGAATCAACGTTTCAATCCACACCTTCACCCCACGCTGCCGCGCCAGGATCGCCTGGCGCGCCGCCGGCTCGCAACTGGTGTGGACGATGTACACATGCGCATCGTGCATTTGCGCGAACGTCATTAAGTGATGCACGCCTTCGACCTCCACCGCTTCGGGCCGCGAAGGCTCGTGCCACTCCGGGCCGGTCTTTCCATCGGCCAGCAACTGTTTTTGAAGCTCAGCGACAATCTCGGCGTTTTCGCAATGGGCCGTGGTGATCACGCCGAGTTGCTTGGCGAGTTTGAGCGTGTGATACAGTTCGGTGTCGTCCACGCCGAACGCCCCCTTGTACGCCAGGAAAATCTTGAACGATGACAATCCGGCCTTCACGATTTCCCTAAGCTGGCTCTCCGCCGACGCATCGTAGCGCGTCACGCCCATGTGAAAGGTGAAATCGCAGGCGCTTTTTCCTTCCGCCTTCCCCTTCCACATTTCAAACGCCGCCAGCGGTTCATCGGTTCGCGAGGGGCAGATCATTTCGATCAGCGTCGTCGTCCCACCGACCAACGCAGCTTTGCTGGCGGTTTCGTAGGTGTCTTTTGAATACGTGCCCATGAAAGGCAGATAAATGTGCACGTGCGGATCGATGAAACCGGGGAAGACGTATCTGCCCTTGGCATCAATCACCGTTGCGCCCGGCGGTGCATCGAGCGATTGGCCGATGCGGGTGATTGTTTCGCCTTCGCACCAGATGTCGGCGGAGTACTTGTCCGTGGCGGTGACGACGGTTCCGTTCTTGATCAGAAGTGCCATAGCAGATTCGTCCGGATGGTTTGGTTGGTCCGAACCGTGGCGAGTATATCGTTTCGCTGGGGGACTTCTACCGAACTGTAATAATCGATGACGCCGGCGAACATGGGTCGGAACCACGAATGAACACATGCACTCCCCCTCCTGGTATTCCGGGAGGGGACGAGGGGGAGGGTCGAGCGCAATGTGCGCATTGCGCCATCGACCCTCCCCCCAAAAAACCCGAGGTACATCGAGGGGGAGTGCGCTTGGTGCAAGCAGGCATACAATGTGCGTTTGATGGATGACGTCGCGACTGATCCCTACTCCGCTGCGCGATCGCGTTTGCTCGCCTGGTTCGCCGCCGGCGGATGGACGCCGTTCGACTTTCAATTGCAAACCTGGAACACCTACCTCGCCGGCGGCAGCGGCATGGTGCACGCGCCGACCGGAAGCGGCAAAACCCTCGCGGTCTTCGGCGGCGCGATAATTGAAGGATTGCAGGGATCCTTCGCGTGTCATCCCGAACGTACTCGTGAGGGACCTACTCGTCGTTCGGCGAAGCATGCCACTGAATCGGGCAGATCACTCGCGGGTACGCTCAGGATGACAACACGGAATCGAACCGATCCATTCACCCTCATCTGGCTCACCCCGTTACGCGCGTTGGCCAACGACACCGCCCACTCACTCTCCACCGCCGTGAAAGCCGTGGGGCTGCCGTGGTCGGTGGAGTTGCGGACGAGTGATACATCCTCATCGGTTCGCAAGCGTCAGAAAGATCGCCTGCCCACGGTGCTAGTCACCACGCCCGAATCGCTTTCGCTGCAACTGTCGTACCCCGACAGCCGGGAGCGGATGAGCACGCTTCGATGTGCGATCGTCGATGAATGGCATGAACTCTTAAGCACTAAACGCGGCGTGCAATTGGAACTCGGACTGGCGCGATTACGTCATTGGAACGCCGCCCTTCGCGTGTGGGGCCTCTCGGCCACGTTGGGCAATCTGGATGAGGCGATGCGCGTCTTGAATCCACAGCTTTCCAGCGGCACCGCGCCGACGATGATTCATGCCGATCTGAAGAAAGTACTTCGCATCACCACGATCCTGCCTGATTCAGTTGAACGCTTTCCGTGGGCTGGGCATCTGGGTTTAAGGATGGTCGATCCGGTTGTCAGCGCGCTGGAAGGCTACGGCAGCACGCTGGTGTTTTGCAATACGCGGTCGCATACCGAGCACTGGTTCAAGAACCTGCTCGCCCGCCGTCCCGAATGGCTCGGCGAAATTGCGATTCATCATGGTTCGCTCGATCGCAAAATTCGCAACGAAGTCGAAGGTTTGCTGCGCGAAGGAAAACTGCGCGCCGTCGTCTGCACGTCGAGCCTCGACCTGGGCGTCGATTTCGCCGCCGTCGATCGCGTGATTCAGATCGGCAGCCCCAAAGGCATCGGCCGGCTGATGCAACGCGCCGGCCGCAGTGGGCATCGGCCCGGCGAGCCGAGTATTGCGCTATGTGTGCCGACGCATGCGTTTGAGCTTGTCGAGTTCTCGGCGGCGAGACAGGGAATTGAGCTCAAGGCGATCGAATCGCGTCCGCCGTTGGGCAAGTCGCTCGATGTGCTGGTGCAACACATCGTCACCATCGCCGCAGGAGGCGGGTTTGAAGAACGGGCATTGTTTGATGAAGTGCGCACCACGCACGCTTATGCCGGCCTGACCGAGCAGGAATGGGGCTGGGCGCTCGATTTCGTCGCCCGCGGCGGGCCGACGCTTACGGCGTATCCGCGCTTCGCGCGCGTGGTGCGGGATGATGCAACGAACCGCTGGGCCATCGCATCATCGCAACTGGCGAAGCAACACCGCTTTGGCATCGGCACGATTGTTTCCGACGGCATGATCAGCCTTGTTCAATCCAACGGCCGAAAGCTGGGGTCGATGGAAGAGTCGTTCATCACGCGCCTCAAGCCCGGCAACAAATTCATTTTCGCCGGCCGAAACCTTGAGTTGATCGGCGTGTACCAGATGACCGCACGCGTTCGCCCCGCCAAGACCAAAAGCGGCGTGATCGCGCAGTGGATGGGCGCGCGATTCCCCATGAGCACGCACCTGGCCGAGCGCGTGCGCCACCGCATCGACGAAGCGCGACAAGGTGTGTTCGCCGATGCCGAGATGCAGCGCGTCGCGCCGCTGCTGCACATTCAGGGCAAGTGGTCGAGCATTCCCGCCCCCGATGAATTGCTCATCGAATCGATCACCACGCGCGAAGGCGGCCACCACTTCATTTTTCCATTCCTCGGCCGGCTGGTACACGAGGGACTCGGTGCCGTGGTCGCGCACCGCATTCATCGCAAGTATAGTGTTCCCGTCACCGCCACGCTGACCGATTACGGCATCGAACTGCATTCGCCGGCGCTGATTTCGCTGAACGAAGACGATTGGCGGTCGTTGCTCACGCCCGATCGGCTAATCGAGAATCTGCTGGCATGCCTTAACGCCGGCGAGCTGACCAAGCGGCAGTTTCGCGAGATCGCACGCATCGCCGGGCTGATCGTCGTCATGCAGCCGGGCGCGCCGCGGTCGAACCGGCAACTGCAGGCGTCGAGTGAACTTTTTTACGAGGTGTTCAGCGAGTTCGATCCCGCGAACCTGCTGCTCGAACAAGCGCGGCGAGAAGTGTTAGAGCAGCAACTTGAGATAAATCGATTGAAAGTTGCGCTCGAGCGGATTGCGAATCAGCGGTTGCTGTTAAGATCGCCGGCGCGGCTCACGCCCATGGCATTCCCGCTCTGGGCGCAGCGCATCGGCAGCCAAACCGTTCGCGTGGAAAACTCGACTCAACGGATTGAACGTATGTTAAAGCGGCTGGAAGCCGCGGCGGCGAAGGATGACGATCTGCAAAACACGCATGCTTGATTTCGCCGGACAATCGTTCGTGCTTCACCCCGATCGCGCGCTGGTCTGGCCGGCGCGGCGAACGCTCATCGTAGCCGATCTGCACTTTGGCAAATCCGCGCTGTTTCGCGAGCGCGGCCTCCCCGTCCCCGCCGGCACCACCGCCGGTGATTTAGCGCGGCTTGAACAACTCGTCGAGCAGACCAACCCGCGGCGGCTGCTTATTCTCGGCGACTGCTTTCACGGCAAAATGAACGATCCCGCCGGCATGTTCGAGCCATTCATCGCGTGGCGGCAGACTCGAAGCGAACTGGCGATCGAACTGATCCGCGGGAATCATGATCGCCATGCCGGCCACGCCCCCGTTGACCTCGGCATGACCGTTCACCCTCGGCCATTGTGCGAAGCCGGATTGACCTTCGCCCACGAACCGTTCGATGACGGCGAAAGCAGAGTTCTCGCCGGCCACATCCACCCCGCCGCGAGCCTGCGCGATTTTGACGGCGGCGCGGTGCGCGTGCCGTGTTTTGTGGTCGAACCGCGACTGCTAATTCTTCCCGCGTTCGGCGCTTTCACCGGAACCTGCACCATCGCTGCCGCCGAAAAGCGTAGGCTTTTTATCGCCGCCAACGGACGCGTGCTGCAATCTGATCCCCTCCTCCTGACTGCCGGGAGACGGTGAGTTTTCCCCCTCCTGGTACTCCGGGAGGGGGCAGGGGGAGGGAAGAGCGTTCAATGCGCCATCTGCCGTCGACCCTCCCCCCCCAACCCCCTCCCTGAGTACATGGAGGGGGAGATCATTCGCTCGCCGCAATAACCCTCACCACGGCCCTCTCGCCTTCTTGCTTAAAAGCGCCGGGCGAGGGGGCGAGGCGTCATCAACGAAACGACCACGAGCACAACAAATCCCAGCGGAATCGTGACGATGCCCGGCTGGCTGAATGGCGCGATCGCGTCCTTCGCATCCAATCCGTAAACCTTGCTGTACGCGTCGGCGCTGAGCAGCACCCAACCGAGCGACGACAGCAAACCCACAATGATCGCCGCCGCGATGCCCTGTTTGGTCGTGCGCTTCCAGAACAGCAGCATCACCAGCGCCGGAAGGTTGGCGCTGGCGGCGATGTTGAAGGCCCAGCCGACGAGGAACGTGGCATTGAGGTCTTTAAACAGCACGCCCAGCACCATCGCCGCAACGCCGATGAACAGCGCCGACACCTTCGCCGCCGTCACTTTGCCGGTTTCGCTGAATTTCACGTTGAACACGTTTTCCATCAAATCATGCGCCACCGCGCCCGTGGCGGCGAGGATCAGCCCGCTCACCGTGCCGAGCACCGTGGTAAATGCGATGGCCGAGATGATCGAAAACGGAAGTTCGCCGAAAGTCTTGGCCAGCAGCGGCGCCGACATGTTGGTATCCGCCGGGTTGAGTTGGCCACTGGTCATCGCGCCCAAGCCGAGAAAGAGCGTGAGCACGTAGAAAAATCCGATCGTCGCTATGCCCACCACCGTACTCTTCCGCGCTGCGGCGGCGTCTTTCACGGTGTAATAGCGGATCAGAATGTGCGGCAATGAAGCGGTGCCTGCGAACAAGGCGAGCATGAGCGAGATGAAGTCGAGCCGGTCGGTGAACTTGTCGGAGCGTATGCCCTTGAACGTAGGCGAGCCGCCGGGCAGCATGAGCGTTTGGGCTTCCTTCACTTCCGGCGTGTAAACATCGCCGGTTTTTTTCCAGTTGAGAATCGTCACATCGTTTATCCGCTGGAGAAACGCCAGCGGCCCGAGCGGGCCGGTGCTGTCCTGGCCGGGCGGCAGATTCCTGATAGCGATCACGTGCCCGCCGGTGGGATTCTGGTCACTCGCGGTGGCCGTGATTGATGTCGTGGGCACATCGGTTTTAGTGATGCGAAAGCCACGCGCCAGGATTGCGATGGACAACATCGTGCAGAAGATCACGAGAAGCGATCCTTTGATAAACTGCACCCACGTGGTGCTGACCATGCCAGCGGTGACGACGATGACCGTGACCACCGAGCCGACGATCAGCACGCCCCAATGATGTTCCAGCCCCAGCAGCGGTTTGATCAGCGCCCCGGCGCCCACCATTTGCGGAATGAGATAAAACAAACTGACAATTAAGGTGCTGATGGCCGCCGACAGCTTGATGGCTCGGCTGTTGAATTGGCTGTCGAGCGCATCGGCAAAGGTGTATTTGCCCAGGCGTTTGATCGGCTCGGCTATGACAAACAGCGCGACGACCCAGCCCGCGAGATATCCAATTGAATAGAGAAATCCATCGTACCCGTAGAACGCGATCATCCCGCAAATGCCCAGGAAACTCGCCGCCGACAGGTAATCGCCGGCGAAGGCCACGCCGTTCACGAACCAGCCAATTTGCCCGTGCGCCGCGAAATAGCCCTGCTGGCTTTTGGCTTTCGAACCGAGGTAAAAACTCAACCCCAGAACCCCGCCGACAAAAATCAGGAAGACGATGAGTGAGGTCATGATCGAATCAGGCCTTTGAATCGTGGCCGGGTTTGCACATCCACAGGTAAATCACGGCCAGCACAAAGGCGAAGCCGATCAGCGCGAAGCCGTAAACAATCGCCAGGTTCACGCCGAGGATGGGCGTCTCCATCGTCTTGAGCGAAAACGCACACAACCCGACGAACGCGGCGTAGACCGCCAGATAGATGAAGAACAAAACAATCCCGAGCCGCGCGTTGCTGCGGTCGGCGATTGCCAGTTCCCCCGGCTTAAGAAACCTTTCGGCTTTGCTCACTGCTGCCTCCAATGCTTGCCCACGAATTGACACGAACGCAACACAAATATATTTCCAAAAACTGATAACAATTCGTTTTTCATTCGTGCTGATTCGTGGGCGCTAATTCTGTTGTCGCCCCGCCGCGCCAAAGGTACCAACTGGCGATCGTGCGATACGGCTTCCACGGTTCGGCGATGCTTCGCAGTTCATCGTCGCTCGGGCGTTCTTTCAAGCCGTAGAACCGGCGGACGGCTTCGCGAATGCCCAAGTCGTCCACCGGCAACACGTCCGGCCGGTTGAGCGTGAAAATCAGGAACATTTCCGCCGTCCATCGGCCGACGCCTTTTACCGCCGTGAGGGCTTCAATCACGCTTTCGTCGTCCGATTGCGCCAACGCGCGCGGGTTGATCTTCTTGTCGATAAAATGCTGAGCCAGATCGAGCACATACACCCGCTTCTGTCGCGATAGTCCACAAAAGCGAATGGTTTCATCGTCCCAATTCCCGGACAGTGCCGTGACGACACGTCGCGGCGTGGGCTGGCCTTTGGGAAACTTCGCCGCGAATCGGCCGTAAAGCGTCGTGGCAATTTTCGTGCTGATCTGCTGGGCATAAATGGATTGCACCAGGCTGATGAACGGATCGCGCCCGGTGGATAGCGTGCATGCGCCGACGCGGGCGATGATTGATTTCATGACGGGATCGCGGCGCAGCACGCGAGTTGCGGCGGACCAGTCGGGTGGAATCAACGGCAAATCAAAGAACATCCGTCTGCATGAAAAAGTTAATCGTAGACCTCGCGGCGATGCGCGATTCGGACGATGACAATGCGACGCAACTCCGCTCGAACATAGTACGCGATCCGCCAGTCGCCCACGCGAAAGCGCAGCTGTCCTGCAAGCGGTCCGACCAGTCGCTTGATATTGGGTTGATGCAGCGGGTCGGTACAAAGCCGATCGAGTGCCGCATTTATCCGACGTCGAATGGTGCGATCCAGGGAGTTGTAGTCGCGAATCGCATTCGGTGAGAACTGCACGTCCCACATGCTAATCCTCGCGTCGAACGAGTTTCCACGAAACGAGCTTCCCATCCGCCTCAGCCTTTTTTGCAGAAGCAATATCGCGTTGGAGCTGTCGAAACTTTACTGATCGCGAAAGGGCCTGCGCCGCGGTGGATTCTGTCGCTCGCTTAGCTGGCGGCGCAGATTTGGCGACCACACCATTGGCGAGAAAGGTTACAAAATCTTCGGCAGACCTGAGCTTCGATGGCGGCAGAAGATCAATGGTCGCCTTGATGCGGCTACGCAATTTCACGGTACCCATAGCTGCCGAAGTATAACAACTAAGGAACTTGCGTCACGCGGGATGATTCATTCCCGCATCGATCCACCGCCGACACGCAGACGCCCGTGAGTGGCTTGCCTTCGCGCGACAACGGGACGTCGATCTTGCGAGCATCACCCGGCCGTGCATCAAACATCCACGCGTCGCCGTAGCGGCACCACACAGCCCAAGTCGCCGGCTTCTCGCGACCGCCGGGCGTGAGGACGATCGACATTATGCCTTCCGCCGCCGGCTTGAGCGAGAGGCGTGGCTTGGCGGGAGGCTTGTTGTCGAGCCACGGGCTTGCCGGTATGAGGGCGGGCGTGGCATAGAGTTCCTTCAACTGATCGGCGAGCTTGGCATTCTGCATGATCGGCTTCATGCTGAAATGCACATGCCCATTCACCCCTTCGGCGCGGGTGAGTTTGATCTGATCGACCAGCTCATTTTCGTTAACCGGCTGCGTGGATGGTTGCGTGGCCGCTTCAGTTCGCGGCGCGTGGCGACTGGTGAACAGGCCGGGCCAATAGTTGCGATCTTGTTTGTTTTGTTCGACCCAGTAGTTCAACAGCACCGGATACGCCTGCGCGGTTTGCGTAATCGGCCAATACAACTGCGGCGTCCAGTAGTCGCACCAGCCGCGCTGCAACCACAGATCGGCGTCGGCGTAGAGCTTGTCGTACTGGCTGAACCCTTTGATCTGCGCCGGCCGTAGCGCGGGTTTGCCAATGCCGAACGGGCTGATGCCGAACTTTACATGCGGCTTGACGCGCTTGATGCGCCCGTATACCTGCTCAACCATCTGGTTAATGTTGTCGCGACGCCAATCATCGCGCGACAGCTTGCCGCCGGCGGATTGATACTTTGCCCACGCGGCATCATCGGGGAAGGGAACTTCAACGCTTACCGCCGGGCCTGTTGTTGCTTCCAAGCCGTTGGTTGGTGGACGGGTTTGCTTTTCGGAAATGGGGTAGGGGTAGAAGTAGTCGTCGATGTGAATGCCATCGACGTCGTAGCGCTTGGTCACGTCCAGAAACACGTCGATCGTCTGCTTGCGTGCTGCTTCTTCGCCGGGGTCCATCCACAAAAGCGCGCCGTACTTCTTGACCAGTTCCGGCCGGCTGATGCTCACATGGTCGGGCGATTGCTTATAAGTCGCCCCCGCAAGTTTAGCACGGAACGGATTAAACCACGCGTGCAGCTCGATGCCGCGGCGGTGGGATTCTTCGATCCAGAACTGCAGCGGGTCGTAATACGGATCCGGTCGCTTACCCTGTTCGCCAGTGAGGTAATAGCTCCAGGGTTCGAGTTCACTTTCATAAAGCGCATCACAGCCGGGCCGCACTTGGAACACGACGGCATTGATGTTGAGTTGCTTGCACTTGTCCAGAATCGCGATCGCTTCAGCCTGTTGATCGGGTGTTGAAAGCCCCGGTTTCGACGGCCAATCAATGTTGGCAACCGTAGCCACCCACACCGCGCGAAACTCCCGCGGCGCCGGCGGAGCGTGGTCTTGATCGGCCAACTCGTTTCGCGTCGGCGCACACCCTGCAAGGTAGACGACGCAAAGTAGACTAATCACAAGCTTTTGAACCCGAGTCATAAGTTTTCTCCGCCGATTGCTGCTGCCCGCCCTGCGACGCTCTTATATAGTGGCGATTAATTCCACGCACCTTTCACCAAATTACTAACAAGCCGCGAGCGTCAGCGACCGGATTCCCTCCAAGAAACCACCGGTCGCGGACGCTCGCGGCTTCTTTCCGAGCATCTGGTTGTCACGGTTCATAGCAGTTTAGGTAAAATGAGTCGTTTAGGATGTCGGCAATGCCGTGTTGGCCAACGTCGATTTGCACACCGCTTAAAATGTGTCAGAATTTGGTAAGAAACGTGCGGATTTCTGTTGACGTTCGGCGGCGCTGAGGTAACCTTATATAAGATTGAACCGGCGACGGTTCCACGTCAACAGTCACGTCTTGCAAATCGAAAGAGGAGAGGAATTTTATGCGTACTTCAGTATTGGCCTTTTCGGCTATTGTTCTGGCGGCAGGCTCGGCTTACGCCGCGTTGTCTCCGCTGACTACCTTCGGCGCGGGAAACGCGTTTCCCGTTCTAAACGACGGCTGGCGCTCGCCAGGTGAAGTGATTACGGGGGATACCGCCGGCACCGCTACCGCCGGAGTTTACAACTATCTCGGTACCGCGAGCCTTGAGCGCGGTCTCGCGTATAATCCTGCGACGGGCAATCTGATCCTCGTAAGTCGCAGCGGCGCTGGCAATGGCATTCGTATCCTTGATGGTCAAACTGGAGCCGACAAAGGCGCGCTCAATCAGGGTTCGGGCATTATCACTGGCGGAACGTTTGTGACGAACATGGCAGGCGCGGGAGATGACGGGGCGATTTATGTCGGTAACTTAAGCACGAGCGCCGCGGCAAACTTCAAGGTTTATCGTTGGGGTTCTGAAACTGACGCCGCCCCGACCGTCGCCTACAACGCATTGAGCGGGCTGGCACGCACCGGCGACTCATTTGACGCATTTGGAAGTGGAGCCAACACGAAAATGGCTGCCTCGGGAAGCAACGTGGTCACTACCGGCAACTTTGCGGCGTTTTCGACCGCTGACGGCACGACATACGCGTCAACGGCTTATACATCTATTGCGGGCACCACTGCGACCAGCAACGACTACCGCCTGGCGCTTACGTTTGTAGATTCCGATACGTTAATCGGCGCACAAGGCGGTCCGGCGCGCGTTACCGATTTCGCGGCGACGGCCACAGTGACGGGCTCGATTCCACTTGGCGCGGCTCAACGCGGCATGGATTACGCCGTCATCGGCGGAATCCCATTGCTGGCGGTGATCGATAGCAACAGCGGGTTGCTGCAAATTTTTAATATCACAGATCCCGCCGCCCCGGTTTTGTTCGATCAGGGAAACAACACGTTCGCCCCGACTGGGAATGCAAATGGCACCGGCCAAGTGCGATGGGGCACGATCAACGGTAGTTCCGCAACGCTCTATGCAATGAGCACCAACCAGGGCATCCAGGCGTTCAGCTTTGCGATTCCCGAACCGAGCTGTTTGAGCCTGCTCGGCCTCGGGGCCGCCGGGCTGTTGCGTCGTCGTCGGGCCTGAGTTTTGCAGTTTCGACTGCACCCTGCAGATGGAAACGCGTCACCCCGGTTCGCTTCGCGCGAACCGGGGTGATTGATTTAAAAGCATTACGAGCCGCGAGCGTCAGCGACCGGAGGTATTTCTGCGGGTATCGGTCGCGGTGCTGCTGAAATCGGGTCGCTTACGCTCGCCGCTCGTTAAGTGCGATTGCCCTGCGGTTTCCACCAATTTTCCGACGCACAATTTGACAGTCATCGATATTAAATTATATAATATCGCCTAGTTTGGTCGGGGATTTCAGAAATGTTCCTCGCGAGACAATCATCAATGTTCCGTGGAAAACAATTGTCGATTGAACCCAATTGACCCATGCGCGACCACCATTCCGCACGTACTCTCGTCGGCCGTTGCGCGGTAACCCTGCTTCTTTCAGTCTTGGTGACGGCTTTCCCCGGTGGCTGCGATAATCAACTGGCTGCCAATGGAAAAATCCGCCTTGAATTGTGGACGCTCGCTTTGCGCCCGAAGTTTGACGACTACATGTCGAATCTGGTCAACGCATTTGAAAAAGAAAATCCGACGATCGATGTGGTGTGGGTCGACGTCCCCTTCGACGCCATTCAGCGGAAATTTCTCGCAAGCGCCGCTGCAGGGCGCGCGCCCGATGTAATAAATCTCTCAGACGGTTTCTACGCCCGTTTCGTCGCCCTTGGCGGCGTGGTCGATTTATCGACCCTGCTTCCCGGTGATCCTGACAAAACTTACTTCCGAGGCGCGCTGTCACTCTGCAAAATCGACGGAAAACTCTACGCCCTGCCCTGGTACCTTGCCGCCAACATTGGCTTCCTGAACACCAAACTGCTCAACGACGCGGGCATCGACCCGCAGGCGCTTCCCAACGACTGGCCCGGCCTGCGCCGTGCCGCGATCGACTATCACGCGAAGACCGGCAAGTTCCTAATGGCCCCGCAACTTGGCCAGGAAAGCCAGTTGCCGCTCTGGTTCTACGCAGAGAATCTCTCGCCCCTGCGCGCTCGCTCCGACGGCCGCGGAATGGAATCAAACCTTGATGATCCGCGTATTGTGCAGTTGATTCGCGATTGGGTTGAGACGTACCGAATCGGCGCGTTGCCCGCCGAATCGGTGGTGGGCGATCATGGACGCATGATCGATCTTTACCAGAACGGCAAGACCGCATTCATGGTGGCCGGCCCGAACTTTCTCGAACGTATTCGCGATGCCGCGCCCGAGGTGTTCCAGAACACGATCAACCGCCCCAGCCCCATCGGCGCCGACGGCCGGCATGAAATTTCAACGATGCTGCTTTGTGTCACCTCGCAATCAAAGCATCCGAGTGAAGCCGCAAGACTTGCATGGTTCATGACGAATGCCCGGAACCAGTTGGCCTTCGCAAAGATCGTAAGCATCCTGCCAAGCACGCCGGCCAGCATGGATGATCCGCACTTTCAGCAGACTGCAACGAAAACCGACCGCGCCCGAAACATCTCCGCCAAAAGTATGAAGAATGCGACGAGCTACGTCCCCCCGCTGGCCGCGTGGCCGGAACTCACCGCCGTGTTCCAGGAGCAGATCAAGGCGGCATTGCTCGACGGCGCGGACGTAGAAAAAACACTGAATGAAATCGGGACATCGTGGAATGGAATCTTAAACGACACGTCTCCCTCTCCCGGTACATCGTCGCCCTCGCCCGGTACTTCGGGAGAGGGCCGGGCTGAGGGTTCTTCCGCGACAACGACGAGCACCACTTCGCAAAAACCCGCGAGAGTCCAATGACCAACTCGCCGCAACCCATAGGGACAAGCCAACCCCCCGGCGGAAAAACCTGGACCGTCGGAACCCTCACCTACACGCGTCACCAGTTGCTGAACGTATTTTTCTGGCTGCTCTGGGGCGATTTCTGTCTGACGCTGATGGACGGCTTCGTCACCGGCCCGGTGCTCAATCTGCAACTCGATGCCGCCGGCCTGAGCAAATCGACCATCGGCTTCTTAAACGGCACCGTGATGGCCGTCATGAGCGCGCTGCTCGTGTCGGTCATCGGCACGGCAAGCGACCGCCACCGCGGGCGGCTCGGCCGACGCTTGCCATTTCTGCTCTGGTCAACACCGCCGTTGGCGTTTTGTCTGCTCCTTGTCGGCTTTTCCCCGCGTCTGGCGATCTGGCTCGGCGAATCGTCTCCGGCCGCCGCGGCGTTCTTCGGCAAGCTGGCCAGCATTATTCCCGGCGCCGGCGGCCTTCCGCCGGCGACGCATACGTTTTTGGCGATCCTCACCTTCTCGCTCGTTGTCTACAAACTCTTCGATCTATTCCCCCAATCGGTCTACTACTACCTCTGGGCCGACGTGATTCCCGCCAAACTCATGGGCACATTCGCGTGCATGTTTCGCATTGTCGCGTCGATCGGCATGTTCCTGTTTAACCGCTACTTACTCGGCTGGGCGGCCACGCATCCCGAAGCCCTCTACATCGGCGCGGCCGGTCTGTATCTGCTTTCATTCATCGCGATGTCTTTTTTGGTGAAAGAAGGCCAATACGCCCCGGCGCCGGCGCGCCCGCCTAAGCGCCGTTGGCTTACATCGGTGCGGATGTACGCCGCGGAGTGTTACACATCCGCGTTCTATTGGAAGTTGTTCATCACCAACGCGTGCTTCATCATTGCAGTAAAAAGTTTCATGAGCTTCGCACCCATTTTCGGCACCAAGGGAATGAACCTTTCGCAGCAACGCTATGGCGAACTGATCAGCATCAAAGACCTGGTGACGATCATTCCCTTCCTGCTGCTCGGCCCGCTGGCTGATCGATATCACCCACTGCGCGCGGGATTGGTCGCGTACTTTCTTGTGCTTGCCTGCGGGCTTACCAGCTTTTTCATGATCCGCAACGAATTCACGTTCGCGGTGTGGATGACCGCCACGTTCACCGCCATCGCCGTGTTTCAAGCCGCCACGGGCGCGATCATGCCGCGCCTGCTGCCGCGCGAGCGTTATGGTCAGTTCAACTCCGCCAACTCCGTCGTCTGGCAACTGGGCTGGGCGACGGCGGCTTGGATGTGCGGGAAGTTCCTTGATGCGATGGGCGACATGCGCTACCTGTTCCTGTGGTTCGCGGCGTTCTGCTTCGTCGGGTTCATCAGCATGATCTGGCTCTACTTCGACTGGAAACGGCTCGGCGGCGATGAACATTATGTTCCACCGGAGCCTGCCGCCGCGTGAACAATGCAAAGGCCCAACCTCTCCGTGCGCATCGCTGGTGGACGCCGCACGCGTTTCTCGCTCCGGCGTTGCTGCTGCTCGCGGTCTTCGCCATCGCCCCGACGCTCCAGGTGATCTACTACAGCTTCACGCGATACACCGCGTTCACAGGGCCGGATTGGATCGGCATCGCTAATTATCGCCGGCTTATGGCGGGCGATCGGTTTTGGTTTTGCCTGCAAAATTCGTTCATCTATCTGCTGGTCACCCCGGCCATCATGATGCTCAGCCTCGGCGCTGCGATGGTGGTCCACCACCTCGGCCGCGGGAGTAAGTTGTTGCGTGTGCTGTTATTTCTGCCCGTCGTGACGCCGGCGATCGTTGCAGCGATGAGCTTTCGCGTCCTCTTCAACGAGACCGACGGCCTGATCAACTCTACCCTCACCACGATCGGACTGCCGCCGATCAAATGGTTGACGCAATATCCGTGGACGCTCATCAGCGCCATGATCGTCACGCTGTGGAAAGGGTTCGGCTACTACATGATGGTTTTCCTCGCCGGCTTAATCGCGGTCCCGCGCGAGTTGGAAGAAGCCGCTACGATCGACGGCGCAAGTCGGTATCGCTCGTTCTGGCATATCACACTGCCGTCACTGCGACCGGTGCTGGCGTTGGTCGCCACCATCAGCTCCATCGGCGCGCTTAAAGTATTTGACGAACTTTTTGTGACCATCCAAGGCGCGCCCATCAGCCACCAGACCGCCGTGCCGCTCATTTACCGCACGCTGAGCGAAGACGGCGAATACGGCCTGGCGGCGGCGCAAGGAGTGCTGCTGTTTGCGATCATTCTGGCGTTTACGCTGGTGCAGTTGCGGGTGCAGAAAATTCGGGTTTAACCACAGAGGCGCGGAGGACACAGAGAGGAATGCAATGAACTTGGTTGTCGCAAGATTTGTCATCCCGAAAGTAATCGTGAGGGACCTACATGTCGGAGTGCGTTTGTTTGCAAGACAGATTTGGTGGACTGCAACCCAACGACCAGTAGGCCCCTCACGAGTACGTTCGGGGTGACAAACTAACTGCCTTCTCTCGTCTTCTCCGGGCCTCTGTGCCTCTGTGGCTCATTCATATGCAACGCAAACCCACCCATCTTCGCCTGCTCAACACCCTCGCGGCGATCGCGCTCGTTGTGATCGCCGTCGCGCCGGCGGTGTGGCTGGCGGCGGTGGCGGTTTCCGATCCCACCGTGCCACTTAACCGGCTGCCGGCGCCTTCGCAGATCACCGCCGACAACTTTCGAGGCGCGTGGTCCGCCGGTGGATTGCTGCGGCCGTTGATCAACTCGATCGTCGTTACCGTCGTCCAAGCGCTGCTCAACGTCTTCCTCGCCGCCGCTGCCGCCTATCCGCTGGCTCGCATGAACTTCCGCGGGCGCGATACGATTTTTGTCATCATCCTTGCAACACTGATGATCCCCGAACAGGTGATTATCGTGCCGCTGTTTCGCACCGTCGTTCGCATGGGCTTATACGACACGCTGGCCGGCGTGGTCATTCCGTTCGCAGTCACCGCGTTCGGCATCTACCTGTGCCGACAGGCGATGATGTCGATTCCAAAAGAAATGGACGAGGCCGCCAGCATCGATGGCGCAACGAGTTGGCAGGTGTTCCGTCACGTGATGCTGCCCCTGAGCGCCCCCACACTGGCAACGCTCGGTGTGTTCAGCGTCATCGGCGCGTGGAGCAATCTCCTCTGGCCGTTGATCGTTTTGCAGGACCAGCAGAACTACACGCTGCCGGTGGCGCTCAACCAGTTGCTAAGCGTTTTTTCGACGAACATTCGTAACGCGTACGCAGGCAGTGTCCTGGCTTTGATCCCGATGATCTTCATGTACGTTGTCATGCAGCGATGGCTGCAACGCGGACTGCTGGCGGGAGCGGTGAAAGGCTGAAAGGAAAGTGAGTCAACCACCAAGGCACTAAGGCACTAAGAAAAGCGAGGATGTCGTATTGAGAATAGCGGGTGTGTTAAGGCGAAGCTCGCCAAACCCAATCCGCGAATCCCATGCTCCATCCTCGCATTGCTTGGTGCCTTGGTGGTTTATACCGTTTGAAGAATTTGAACTCACCTTCCCGCCCCGCCGCACACGGGAATGGTCAGCATGGTGTGCAATCCCGGCGGCGCGGTCGGAAGAACTCGGGCGCCGTTGATCATCGCCGCTACCGTGGCGGTGTCGCCGGGCGTGCCGCCTTCGATTTGCATGCGCAGCGGAACCGGGCCGTCGATTTCGATGCGGTCGTGCGGGGTCGGTGTACCCAGCGCCATGATCAGATCGAGCTCGATCGACAACCCCTCGCCATTCCAGTGCGCCGTATTCTGCATGCCGCGGACGCGACCTTTTTCAATCCGGCCCAGGAGTGATTCAATCGGCTTCTCGGCGATCAACGGTTCCAAGCCAATTTTTACACTCCCCTTCTTCACCTTGCGGCCCAGCCCCGCGGCAATCATCGCCACCGATTCGGCGATGCCCATATGCCCGATCGCGTTCTTGGCCTTCAAGGCATAAAATTGATCTTTCGTCATCGTCGCGCCCACTTTTTTCTGCAGCGGCATGCGGCGGGTGGACGCATCGACCCGGCGAATGGCCTTCACGCCCGTGACTTTCGCCACCTGCGAGGAAAGCACCAGCGGCAGGTAATCCATCACGAAGCCCGGGTTCACGCCGGTGCCCAGAAGCGCCAGGTTGGCCTTCTTCGCTTCAGCATCGATCTTTTTCGCAAGCGCCGCATTCAGGTAGGCGGGGTATGCCATTTCTTCACACGAACTCACCACATGCATTTTGTATTTCATGCATTCCCGAAGCGTCGGCGCGACTTTGGTGAAATGCGATGCGGTGGTGACGATGGCGACGGTTGCTCCCAAGTTCGACGCGTCCGCGATCGACCCAACCACCTTCGGCCCGCCTTTACCCTGGCCGAGCAGTTCGTTGAGCGACTTGCCAATTTTGGCCGCGTCAATATCAACCAGGCCGACGAGCTTGAGCGTTTTGTCGGCCGCCACGGTCTTGGCGGCATTGAGTCCGATGGGGCCGAGCCCGACGACGATCACCTTCAACATGAGCAATACCTCTGGGAGACTTACACCGTGCGTGATGGTGCAACTGTGATTATATGATTTTGAGGCGGGATAATACCGGTTTTACGCCCCGTCACAAAGCGGGGGCGATTTGTCACACAGCGACCAGCGAATCCGTCTCATGCTAATGCTGCAACTTAGCGGAATCGATGTGGGAGTGATGGTCGAGACACCCAAATGAGATCAAACAAGCCTATGATCGAACTAAATTGCCCCCGGGCACACCCCCTTGGCCCGACTGGGGATCATCGATCGTAATGATGTCGGCAAGCCAAAACACGGATGGCCGAGTCCGTCACGGTGTAAATCAGCCAATGTTCATGATCGATGCGCCGCGACCAGGCTCCAGCGAACTCTCATTTAAGCGGCTCAGGCTTGCCCGTGCCTACAAATGGATCGCGCGCCGTCTCCTTCAGAAGGCGAGTGTATTGGCGACTCGCACCGAAATTGGGTTTAGGTGCGGGCGAAATAGTGCGTCATTGTTCTCGAATGGATCTGAACGGGACCTCAATGCCGCCCGCCGCGGGGGAAGCGACTTTGGTGCGGTCAAATCGGTCTTCACGCTTCCGTCCGGCTCGGCACGCATGATGCGTGCCGGGCCTACTTTTTCTTCTTCCCCTTTTGATCTGCGCGATCGTCGTCTCGGAACACCTCTTCGATGGTCGTCGTGATGGTGTTCATTGATCCGGCCGACACCTTGGGCTCCTCCAAACTCCCGCGCACGTGAATCTGCAGCAGTTCGTGCCGCGCGCCGCGCAATAGTTCGCCGACGATCGGCAGCGTCGGCCAAGCGGTCGAATCGGTGACGAAGGTCATCTCCACCTGTTTCTGCGCGAAATCAAGGTGGCCCGAGCCGCTCATGGTCATCTGCTCGGCGGAAAGCTCGATTGTTTCCAACGAGATGCGATTGCCCTCCATACTGTAACTGATCGTGCCGCGTTCAAAGGGCCTGGTGATGGGCAGCGAGAGGTTTGTGATTTGAAACAGGCCCAGCAGCATCGGAATGCGATACATGTCGCGCCCTTCCACGACCACATCGCCGCGGCCGCGCCTCGAGTTTGGATCGTCCCAGGCGCCTTCGATCTCTAGGCTGGCGGTCAAGCTGCCCTGCAGTTGCGGGCCGGCATCGGCAACAAGCTGGCGCACGTCGGCGTCGCGCAGCACGAGCGACATGCCGTAGCGCGACGGCCCGTCGTCCGGCCAAGCCCAATCCACCCGCCCGGCGATCTCGCCGCCGGCAATGCCGCAGCGTAAGTCGCTCAGACGAACCACCGGCGAATCGGCTTGCTTCGACAGATTCGCGGTGAAACGCTCCAGCTTTCGCCCGCCGAGTTCGAACGAATCGGCGTTGAGGGTGCCCGAGAGCGCGCCGATTTTTTCATCGCGGCTTCCACCGGCCAGATCGACCCACCCGACCAGGTTGGTCATCGGCATCCCCGCAACGAGCGACCCGTTTTGCGTCTCAAGCCGTACCTCGAACTCAACGTCGCCGGGCGGTTCGTCAGCAAGGCGTGTCGCCGCTTGCGGCTCAGCGGCAATTGATGAAGGCTCGTTGCGACTCGTGTACTTCAGCTTCTTGAACACCACATCGTAAGTCCCGCCAAGATTTGACGACTTGACCAGTTCACCCATCGCCCGCGGCATGGCGGCGATAAGCTCCGCGTCGGCCAGCACGCGGTCGGCCGAAAGCTTCATATCCCACGCGCCCGCTTTGAGATCGCCGCTGCCGCCGAAGCTCACACGCGATTCGCCGCGCCGCGCAATGAGGTCGTCGAGTTCGACCTTCTCCGGCGTGATGATGATATTCCCGGTTACGTCGGTAAACCGCACCGGAAAAATGCTCGGTTTGACCGCGAGCTTGCGCGGTTGCAATTCAATGCGATAGGCCGGCCCCGCGCCGCCGGAGAGGTCGCCGGTGAACGACATCGTTGCATCCACTGTTCCATCGGGCCCGGCGACATCCCAGCCGCCCCGTCCCGCCGTCGGAAGAATCTGGTACAGCGCGGCATCCAGCGGAAGATTCGTCGCTTCGCCGGAAAGATCAATCGACGGTTTGTTCTGAGGCCAGGCCACCGTGCCGCGCAAGGCCACATCGCCTTCGTTGCGCCGGCCGCGCAGCTCGCGGATGTGCATTGAATCGGGCGCAAGGTCGATCTGGCCATTGATCTTGTTGACGACAAACGTGCCATCCTTCGGCCAAAGCGTGGCGTCTTTTAGGGTGGCAAGGAACCCGAATCCAATTTCACTTTGTCCGGTGCCGTGCGTCGGCCGCTGCTCCACTGTGCCCTCTAAATCGAATCGGCCCGTGAGCCCGAGCCGCAGCATCCAGGCGCGATGTGTCTCGGGCAGCGCCCCCAGCAGATTGTCATCTATCAACGCATTCGTGGCGGTGATGTGCAGCTTCGGCCGTACCGCCGGCTCCCCATCGCGGCGCGTGCGGCCGTCGTCGTCCCAATCCACGCGACCATCGATGACCAGCTTCGCGCCGTCGCGATCCATCGTTGCATTGATGATATCGACGTGATCTTTGCGAACTCTTACCTGCCCGTGAATGCCGGTCAGGTGGTACGGGAATGCCAGCATGGCGCCTTCGCCGTTACGCACTTCGATATCCACATCGGTGCTCCACGGCTGCCGAGGGCCGGGCGGTCGATTCACGCTGCACACGAAATCGCCGGTGAATTTCGGGAACTCTCCTTTGCCGGGCGCATCGAGGTAGCTCAGCGCTTTGCGCGTCATCGCCGGGAACGACCGCATCAGCGTCGGCTCGGTGCTGATGTTGTTGCCGCTAATGCGAATATCCACCCCCGCATCGCCGGTGAGCGGGGCAATCCGGCCGTCGAGCCGCACGGCCGATTTTTCATTCGGCCCGCCGGCCACGCCGTAGCCTTTGAGGTCGATCAGTTCGAGCGCGTCCACACCCAATTCCGCGTTTGGCCCGAAAACAATCCGGCCGGTGGCGCGGTCGATCGGGTACGGGAATCGATCAAACGTAAAGCCGCCGTCGAGAATCGTGATTTGTCCCGCGACATCGATGCGCCCGCCGCGGGTCGACCGAACCAGGTGGATCGATAGCGCCGCGGCGCCGCGCGGGCGCAGGTGATCGTAGCTCTCGCGAACCGCCGGCGGGAGCGAGTTAATCCAGCGCAATTCGGTGGGCAGAACCAGCTTTTCGCTGTCGAGCGAAGTGATGCGCAGATCGACTTGTGCATCGGGCGAATAACCGCCGATTCGGCCATCGATCCGCACCGAATTGCCTTCCACCCGTCCGACGACGTTGCTCATTTCGATGCCGGCGTTGGTGAACGTGAATTCGCCCTGCGCGTCATTCAGAGCAATCGGTTGAGGTTCGATCAGCCAGCGTGATCGCTCGACCCACCCGGTGCTGTTGGCGCCGGTTGCGGCGAGCAGCGAAAACATCGGCCCGAGTTGTGCGCGGCGCCAGATTTCATCGGCGCTTTGGCTTTCTTCGGGCCGCATCACCATCGTCACGCCATCGAGCTCAACCCGCGCGGCGAACTCCCCCCCCGCCCCGCCGCCCAGCGTGTAGGTGAGCTGCGGCACATCAATTCGCCCGGCCAACTGGTGCCGCTGCCACCACTGTTGCACCTCCTCGGGGAGCATGGTGCGCATATCGCGATCGAACTCAAAATTGTGCAGCCGCGCCTCGACACGGCGGGTGGCAAGATCATAAGCGCCGACGATGCGCGGCCCCATCAACTCGCTTTCACCCCGACTTTGCACGCGGAACTGGTATCCCTTGCCCATCTCGTCGGGGACGAGCTGCGCTTCAATCGCCATGGATCCGGTGGGCGAAAATTGTCCGCCTTCGAGCCGGCCGTAATCGACTCGCGCGTTGCGCAATGTGATCTCGGGCAATCGGGGCAGATCGTTCTTGGTGTTATTTCGCCCTGTCGTCGGGCTGCGGCGCTCGAGCAGGTGATAATTCCATCGACCCGTGTCAACGTCTTCAACCAGCCGAACGTGCGGGCCGATCGCCAGAATGGATGCCGCTTCAAGTCTTCCACGCACCAGTTTGGTGAGATCGACACGCACCCGAAAGCTCTGCGCGGTGAACAGCCGGGCATCGCCGCGATCCGGCCCGGGCGGGCCTACCAGCATCTGCACGTTGTCGAGTCGCAGCCCTTCAAAGATCGATAGATTGGCGGCGCCAACTTTCACCCGGGCGCCCGTGATCCGCGAAAGATATTCTTCGGCCTTCGCCCGCACGCGGTTGGAGTCGGTGATATACCAGTACCCGCCGATGATCGTGCTGAACAGTAAAAACAATCCGATCATGCCGTAACGACGCCCCGTCGAAATCCGGCGGCGGACGGGAACGCCCTTCTGCCAGAGCACGTCGGGAACCTGAGGTGACGATGAAATAAATCGCGGCATTACATCTCTGAAGGCGCCGGCAGCTTTGCCTGTGCATCGTGAATCGACACGCGCCTAGACACCACCGCCGCCGCCAGGATAGCCAGCGGCGGCTCGGCGGGAATGCGATAGCGCAAACTCCCAACCGATAACGCGTGACTCACACTGAAGTATATCGCCGGCAAGAGTAAAAAGACTTTCGCCGTCGCGGAAAGCTTTCGAGTCAGCAGTCCCGCGATCGCCAACACAAACAGCGGCACCGCATATGCCCCGGCGGCTAAAACATAGAGCCTGCGGCCGCCGTACTCATCGCTGAGGGGGATCGGGCTCCACATGCGCTGCAGTTTTGTCGCCGCTAACATAAGGCCTTCGGCCGGATTCTGTCGCAGCCAAATTAGCGCGCGTTGTGATAGAAACTTCGATCGACCAATTTCGCTCATCGTCCCCAGTTCGGGCATCGCTTTAACGAACGACTGATCGCTCGATCCGTCGGCGGCGGGGTTGAAGCCGTCGTAGAGCGTGAAACCGGTGTTGGTCGACGTCCACACCCATTCATGCAACACCGTTCGATTTCGCAGAGCCCAAGGCAGTAAAACGATTACGGTGACCCCAGCCGCCGCCACCGCGCCGAAGGCCATTCGTCGGATCGTCCCGCCGTTGGCCGCGATTGCGCCGCCTGTCATGACGATTGGAAGTAACATCGCCGACGGTCGAACGAGTACCGATAACGCCAGCAGTATGGCCCCGAAAATTGCCGACCAGCCGCTAAGCCGCGAAGCGGCGAAAGATAATAGCCCAGGGCGCAAGCCCTGGGGAAGTTCGTCGGGCGAGTCCAAAGCCCCGAAGGGGCGAAAGAACTTCGATCGCGCCAGAAGCGCCATCCCCCAAATCAACAGCGCCACAAACAAAGTCTCGCTCAAAACCAGCGAGCAAAAGAAAACTAAAAATGGATTCGCCGCCACCACCGCCGCGGCAAGAAGCGAGGCGCGTTGATCCACCCACCGCCGGGCGAGCATGAACACGGCCAGCACCGTTGATGCATCAATAATGCACTGCCCGACTTGAATCGCCCGCACATTCCCGGCGCAAGCCGCCACGAACAGCGGATACCCCGGCGTGCGGAATGCGTACACGCGCTGCTCGAATCGACGATCAAAAAACGAGAACCCCAGCCCTTTGAGCCAGCTCCGGCCGGCCTGCAAATATTCGTATTGATCCGGCAGCGACCGCGCCATCGCGGCTTCGTCCACGGCACGTGAGAAACACCATCCGAGCCTCAGCGCCAGTGCCGCAAGTAGCAGCGCGATGAGCCATGAGCGCGTGTTCACGATCGGGTGGCTCACTTGCGATAGAGGCCGACGTTGCCTTCTTTGCTGAATTTCTCAAACTCGCCGGAATCGACAATCTTCGAGCGCAGTTCCATCAAGCGATCCAGCGCCGACGTATCGAATCCCTTGCCGCCGGCGTAAGCGAGCGTGAGGGGTTCCACTCCCTTGGCCGCCGCGGCTTCACCGGCGGCGTCGGCTTGAGCGCTGCCGCTGATGGCCGAACCCATTTTCCCCATGCTGAATCCGCCCGATGATTTTAGTTCGCTCTCGGCAACCCAGCCTTGCTTGCCTTCGCTCTGCGACCGAATCCACTTCACTTTACCATCCGCCGCCCGCTCCAAAATGGGAAGGATTTGGCCTTTGGTTACCCGCGCCTCGATCGCGGTCATGCTGTTTTTGCCGCGTCGCAAAACAGCGTCCTTTTGTGCTGTAACGTCTTCTGCTCCAACAATGCCAGCGGAAGCAGCCAGAACAACCAGGATCATTGCAGTTCGCCCAATGACTTTCGCAGTGACTTTCGCAGTGACTCTCATGGTGACTCCTAACTCGACTTTACTTCGACTTTGCCACATACGCCCCGTTCCAATCCATCGGCGGCGGCGCAAGTTTGAATTCGGCGATCCGCTCGCGGAGCGTCTTAATCGGTCCATCATCCGGGAAGCGCTGCTTCAACTCAAGCAAGATCGAGTCGGCGGCGTCCCAATTGCGGGCCAGATAGAGTTCGAACGCCTCATCGAACCTTCGAGCGAGAATGCCAAACTCGGTATTCCGCATCGATTCATCGCCCATCAGCTCATACACCGCCATCGGCTGGGTTTTGCCTTTGACCGTAAGCAGATCGACTTTGCGAAACAAAAACCTGTCTTTCACCTGCACCACGGTGTTCTCGGCGACGCAGATTTGCGTATTGTAAAGTTTATTGGCTGGCTCGAGGCGGGCGGCCAGATTCACCGAATCGCCGAGAACCGTATAATTGAGCTTCCGCTGCGAGCCCGTGAAGCCGACGAACATCGAGCCGGAATTAATGCCGATCCGAGTGATGGTGTTCTTCATCCCCAGGGCCGCCATCGGCTCTCTGATTTCCCGCTCCCGACGTTGAATGGCCAGGGCCGCTTCGCACGCGCGCAAGGCATGATCGGGCTGACTGAGCGGCGCGTTCCAAAAGGTCATAATGGCATCGCCGATGTATTTATCGAGGGTGCCATCGCGCTGGAGAATCTGCTCCGACATTTCGCCGAGATAGTAATTTAACGCCGGTTCGATTTTTTCTTTCAGCTCTTCGGTCAGTGCGGTGAAACCGGCTAAGTCGGTGAACATCACCGTCATCTCTAACTGCCGCCCCCCGACCGCAAGCTTGCGCGGGTTGGCAGCCAGTTCGGCGGCCACGCTGGGAGACAGGCATGTTTCCAGCGCCTTGAGGAGCATGCGGGCCTGACGGTCTTCCAGAAAGTAGCTCCACGAGATTCCGCCGATCGCCGCAATCACCACCGCCAGCAATGCCATGCTCGGCGGCAGCCAGTTGATGGTCTTGCCGCTGAACAGCAAATAGCTCGTGAGCACGATGCCAACCGTCACGCACAGCACCGTGCCCGACTTGGCCCCGGCGGAGCGAATCGCAACCGTGCCGACCGCCGTCAGGAATGAGCACATGACGGCAACTATGCTGGCGACACCCGATGGCACGTGCCGCGCACTTTGGCCCCTGAGCATGTTGGCGATGGCGGTGGCTTGAATTTCCACACCCGGCATCCGCGGCGAGTTGGGGGCGGATTTGATGTCGTGCTGTCCGTCGGCCACCACGCCGACGATCACGATTTTCCCTTTGAAGTCCTCGGGCGTAATTCCGGAATTCCGCGCCTCAGGGTCAGTGACGGCGGTGATCACCCGCGACGCCGACCATGTGGGAAACGTTGGCTTGTCGTCGTTATCGCGATGGGGGCCGTAATAGTGCAGCAGAAACGGTCGATCAACCGGCAGTTTCGGTTCGATTCCCGCGGCGCGAAGCGTCGCCAGCGCCAGCGAAGGCTTGTCGCTTCTCTGCGGAATGAAATCGCGGTAAACCTTTTCCGTGGTAACGTCGGTCCCGCCGAACTCAACCGGCCGGCTAATCTTGGGAGCAAACCGGCCCCACTGCCCGTCTTTCTGAACGACCCGCGCGAACGCCATCGGGATGGTCGTCTCATCCATGCGCTCACCAATGGTTTCGTCCGTTTCGGCGCCCGAGGCGACACGCTCGCTCATCAAAATATCGAACGCAACCACCCGCGCACCGGCATCCTGCATGTACTTGGCAACCATGTACCAGACGATACGCGGCCATGGCCAGCCGAACTCCAACCCGCGATCCACTTCACCCAGACTCTTATCGTCCACAGCGACGATGACGACGTCCCCGTTCCGCTGACTTTCAACGGGCCGATACCGATAGAACCAGTCGTAAAACACGTTGTCGGCGAACTGCATTCCCAGCGAAGTCACAGGCATTTGATCGACCGCGATTGCCACGGCCGCAGAAAGCATGGCGATGACCAAGGCGGCCACCGGGCGGCGGGAGGAAAAAAAGTTCTTGACGTTCACGCAGGGAATCTACCGAAAATTACCTTCCCCCGCGCGTTATTGCAGTGTAAACCATCCGTTGCGACAATGGGGTGTCTATTATTCGGCTGAAGAATCCAAGGAGAAACCGCTCATGCGACTGTCTACGACGCTTCGACCACTGATTGCCATTTCGTTCATCGCCATCGTCGCCGCCGGCTGTGCCACCGATCGAAAAGTGATCGAGCAGGCCGACGAGGTTCACGGCAGCATTGATAAAGCCGTCATCAAAGATGAAGTGCTGGCTAACTATTTGCAGGAGGTGGGCGATCGGGTGATCGAACAGGCCGCGAAACTGTCGGCGGACGGGAAGGGGCCCAAAAAGCATTTTGATGGCGATAATGCCTGGATGTTTTCCGAGGTGATGCAGTTTCATTTCGTCAACTCCAAGACTATGAACGCCTTCACCACCGGTGGCGAGCATATGTACATCTACACCGAGCTGTTCCAGAATTGTAAAAGCGAAGATGAACTGGCGGCGGTCGTGGCCCACGAGTTTGCTCACGTTTACGGCAAACATGTGCAAAAGGGGATGGATAACCGCATCAAGGTGCTTGCCATCGCCGCCGGCGCCGCCGGCGCGGGGGCGGCGATCGGTGGGAAAGACAACTGGGCCGAAGGCGCCGCGATCGGGGGCGGGCTGGGGCTGGCCGGCGGCTCGCTGCTCAACATGGGCTTCACCCGCAAGGATGAAACCGAGGCCGACAAGTACGGCTTTCGCTTCTATACCCGCGCCGGCTGGGATCCGGATCGCTTCGGTGATTTCTTCCAGAGCATGATCGACAAAGGCCTCGACAAAACCCCCGCCATCGTCAGCGACCACCCTACGCTCAAGAGCCGCGTAGAAAAAGCCCAAGAGTACGCCGCCGCCCTTCCCCCCGAAGCCGCCGACTGGCGCCGCGACCCCGTCGCCGGTGCGGCGCGGTTCAAAGATCTTCAGGCCCGTGCGGCAAAAGTCGGCAAGAACGTTCCCAACGATGAATCACTCGAAAACAGCCAGAAATTGCTGCAGGCGCTGCCGCGCAGTTGTGTCTCTCCCGTGCCCGAATTCGACGACCAGCAAAGGGCGCAAGAGGAGTTGGTACAGAAAGCAAGGAAGAAAAAGTAAAGTTCAAGCAAGCCGGAGGCTTCATCCCCGGATTCTTTTCGCGCAACTTGTATATGAAGTCCAACGACCTCATCTGGCGTCACGTCATCATCTCCGTGCATAGAAGCTGGTTGCGAAGGACACGTTGTTTTTCCTATCGAAGACATCCGGGGCTGAAGCCCCCGGCTTGCCATGACTTTAACAAGCCGGGGGGCTTCAGCCCCGGATCCTTCGGTTTACGATAGCCGCACGATGCCCGGAGAATTCGACTTCATCGACTGGATTCGTTCCCAATCGCGCGCCGATCCGCGGATTATCGTTCCTATCGGCGATGATTTGGCGGCGATGAAGTGGGATGCCAATGACCTGCTGCTGGTCGGTGCCGATCAGGTGCTCGACGGCGTGCATTTTGACTCCGCCGTCCACGCGCCTCGCGACATCGGCCGCAAGGCGATGAACCGCAACCTAAGCGACTGCGCCGCCATGGCCTGCCTCCCGGCGGCGGCGGTGGCGACGGTGGCACTGCCGAAGGGGACTGCAATTGAATATGCCAAAGAGCTTTTCCTAGGTATGTCAGAGGCTGGGGAAAAGTTCAATTGCCCCATCATCGGCGGCGACACCAGCAGTTGGAAAGGAAAACTCGCGTTGTCGGTGTCAATTCTCGGCAAAACCACGATCGGCCCAGTTCGCCGAAACGGCGCCCGACCGGGCGACCATCTTCACGTGACAGGCCCGCTCGGCGGCAGCCTGCTGGGTCGCCATATGACGTTTGAACCGCGAATTAGTTTCGCGTGGATGATGATGCAAATGGTTCGCGGTCCGTATCGTGTCGCCGACCTGAACATCACGGCAATGATTGACCTGAGCGACGGCCTGTCGCGCGACATCCGGCACATTTGCGCCCAGAGCAGCGTCGGCGCGATTATTTTTTCCGACAAGATCCCGGTTCACGATGATGCCGTTGAAATGCGCCGCGACGGGCACTCGCCGCTCGAACACGCGCTGCACGACGGCGAAGATTACGAGCTCCTTCTCACGATGGCGGGGATGCCGACCGAGCAAGCCGCGCGGCCAACAACGACCGGCGAGGCATCGTTGAACTGGATCGGCACCATCACCGCCGAACCCGGCATTTTTCTCCAACACTCCGACGGCCGGCGCGAGCCGCTGGAGCCTAAGGCGTGGGAACATCAATTCTGATTCGCGATCTGCACTACCGGTCAAATTAAAACCAAATCGGAGACACAGACAAGAATGTCGGTGCCACCAACATTAGCTTATCACTCTGTGTCCTCCGTGGCTCTGTGGTTAATCTACTCCCCGCGTTGAACTACGACTCGAACAGTATCGCCGACACCGAAGCCGTCGCCGCAGACCTCGCATCAACGCTTCGCGGCGGGGAATGCATTGCGCTGGATGGCGAACTGGGTGCCGGCAAAACGCAGTTCGTCCGCGGACTGGTGCGCGCGCTGGGCGGCGATGCGCGGACTGTCAGTTCGCCTACTTTTGTACTGCTGCACGTCTACGATTGTCGCGCCATGAAAGTGTTCCACTTTGATGCCTACCGCGTGTCCGGGGGCGATGATCTGGCTGCCATTGGGTTCGATGAACTGCTCGAACAAAACGGCGTGACGATCGTGGAATGGGCGGCGAAGGTCCGCGACATTCTGCCGCATGATAACCTAATCCAGGTTCGGATTATCGCGACCAACGAAACATCGCGATGCATTGAAATTGTTAAATAGGTTCAACAAAGTAGCCGCCGGGGTCGACGATGCCTAAACTTCTGGCGTCACTTGATATTTCAAGCGTGAGGATCAGGAAATATGCAGCAACGTCAAGCCCATCCGGTTTGCAGCAGTGCCGAAACAATTCTGGATTTTCTTACGGTGCGCCAATTCGTGCGCCCGCATCGACAGGTTGCCAATGTCATGAACGAACTTCATGAAAAACTGGGCGCGTGCGACGTGGCGATCGACCGGGCACTGGGATGGTTGCAGTTGTCACCAGCCACGGCGGTGGGCCGGTTGCGCCGTACGGAACTCATGCAACTTTCGCGGAGCATTCACCGGTTCTGGCGAGCGGCCCTGATTTCATCTGCCGTTCAATCCGCCGATCAACCTCTTGAAGTGTGATACGACTGAAGCGGCCGAACGTTCCACCCGCCGCGCTGCAACGCCGCGATCGCCCGCGCTGCGGCACTGGCGGCGGTGAGCGTGGTAAAGATCGGCACGCGGTTGGCCACGCACAGCGCGCGAATTTTGCCCTCATCCGTCGCGGGGCCCTTTTTTGTCGGCGTGTTGACCACCAATTGGATCTTGCCGTTTTTGATCAAGTCACGAATATTCGGCCGGCCTTCGGCCAGCTTGAACACGCGCTCCGTGGTGATGCCGTGTTTCGCCAACATCTGCCGCGTGCCTTCGGTGCCGACCAAGCTAAAGCCGAGGTTGGCATATTCCTTCGCGATCGGGATGGCCGCTTCCTTGTCAGCATTGCGCACCGAAATGTAGACGGTTCCTTTCGTGGGCAAATCGGTTCCGGTGGCAAGTTGCGCCTTGGCGAACGCCAGTTCAAACGTGTCATCGATGCCCATCACTTCGCCGGTCGATCGCATCTCTGGGCCGAGAATGATATCCACACCGGGAAACTTGCTGAACGGGAACACCACTTCCTTCACGCTCACATGCTTCGGGTCGGGCGGGTCTTGCGTATAACCGAGTTCGGCGAGGGTTTTACCCGCCATCACTTTCGTCGCGATCTTGGCCCACGGCACGCCGGTGGCCTTGCCCACGAACGGCACGGTACGCGAGGCACGCGGGTTCACTTCGATCACAAAAATTTCGCCGTCGCGGATCGCAAACTGCACGTTCATCAGACCGCACACGCGCAATTCTTTGGCCAGCAGTTTCGCCTGACGTTTCAGCTCGGTAATGATCTCTTTGCTAAACGTGTAAGGAGGCAGCACGCACGCGCTGTCGCCGGAGTGAATGCCGGCTTCTTCGATGTGTTCCATCACGCCGATGACGATGGCTGTCCCGGCCGTGGAGGGTGAGGCACCCGCCGAACCGTCCGCCGGATTGCGCCCCTTGCGCGACGGCTCGGCGGGAGCCTCACCCTCCACAGGTGCGTAATCGGCGATCACATCCACGTCGCACTCATCGGCGTTATCCAGAAACTTGTCGACCAGTATCGGTGCATCGGCAATCGTCGAGGCATCGACCGCGTGAGCCATGTAGTAGTTCAGTTGGTCTTCATCCGAAACAATCTCCATCGCCCGCCCGCCGAGGACAAAGCTGGGGCGGACCAGGACGGGGTAACCCACTTCCCTGGCAATCTGCCGGGCCTGCTCCACGGTGCGCGCGATGCCGTTGGCGGGTTGCTTGAGGCCGATGCGCTTGAGCAATTCGCGAAATTGTTCGCGATCGCCGGCGGCGTCGAGGGAATCGATGCTTGTTCCGATGATCGGCACACCCGCTTCGTGCAACCCGCGCGCGAGGTTGAGGGGCGTTTGCCCGCCTAGCTGGACGATAATGCCTTTGACCAAGCCTCGCGCCTCCGGTGCGGCGCTAAACACCGAACCATTCACCCGCTCGCACACATTCAGCACATCTTCATGCGTCAACGGCTCGAAAAAGAGCAGATCGGACGTGTCATAATCCGTCGAAACCGTTTCCGGGTTCGAGTTGATCATGACCGCTTCATAGCCAAGTTCCTTCACCGCGAACGCTGCGTGTACGCAGCAGTAGTCGAACTCAATCCCCTGCCCAATCCGATTCGGCCCGCCGCCGATGATGATGATTTTGGGTTTGTCGGTGAGGCGGATCTCATCCTGATTTTCGATTTTTGATTTTTGGTTCTCGACTGTTGTGAATGGGGTTTCGTAAGTGCTGTAGTAATACGGCGTAGATGCTTCGAACTCGGCGGCGCAGGTGTCGACGAGTTTGTAAACGGGCTGCACTCCCGCTGATTTCCTCGCGGCACGCACCTCTAAAGGCGATTGCCCCCAAATATGTGCCAGTTGCACATCGCTGTAACCGAATCCCTTTGCGCTGCGCACCACCTCGGCAAACACCGCCGGGCGGTCCTTGCGGGATGACCAGTGCATAGCGGCCTCTTGCGGCGTGCCTTCGAAGTCTGTCAGCTCATTCATCTGCCCCAGAAACCACCGATCAATCTTCGTCAGTTCGTAAATCTGATCGATCGTCCACCCCATCTTCAGCGCATACCGTACGTAATACAGTCGCCCCTGCGACGGCACCGCCAGTTTCCGCCGCAGGGTGTCTTCAGGGATGGGCCAATCTGCCGTAGCATGGGATTCCAACCCATTCTTTGCATTTGAAGAAACGGGTTGGAAACCCGTGCTACGCTGCGCACTTAACCACTTATCACTCTTATCCAGCCCAAATCCGAACCGTTTGACCTCCATCGACCGGATGCCCTTTTGCAGGGCTTCTTTGAACGTCCGCCCGATGGCCATGGCTTCGCCGACGCTTTTCATTTGCGTGGTGAGTGTTTCATCGGCGTCGGGGAATTTTTCGAACGTCCAGCGGGGGATTTTGACGACGACGTAGTCGATCGTCGGTTCGAAACACGCACTCGTATGCAGCCGGCCGTCGGGGGTGCTGGTGATCGGGTTGGGTAGTTCATCCAGCGTGTAACCGACCGCCAGTTTTGCGGCGATCTTAGCGATGGGATATCCGGTTGCCTTCGATGCCAGCGCGCTCGATCGCGACACGCGCGGATTCATTTCGACAACCACCATATCCCCATTATCCGGGTTAATGGCGAACTGGATATTGCTCCCGCCGGTCTCCACGCCCACGGCGCGAATGACCGCGAACGAAGCGTCGCGCATCTTCTGGTATTCTTTGTCGGTGAGCGTCTGAATCGGCGCAACCGTGATCGAATCGCCGGTATGTACACCCATCGCATCAATGTTTTCGATCGAGCAGACGATGATGCAGTTGTCGTTGCGATCACGCACGACTTCCATCTCAAACTCTTTCCAGCCGATCACGCTCTCCTCGATCAGCACTTCATTCACCGGCGACGCATCAATCCCGCGGGTGACGATTTCTTCAAACTCCTCGATGTTGTACGCAATCCCCCCGCCGGTTCCGCCGAGGGTGAACGCGGGGCGAATAATTAACGGGAGGCCGATGTCTTCAAGCACCTTGCGTGCGTCATCCATCGTATGAACGACGCCGGAGCGCGGCACGTTCAGGCCGATCTTGATCATGAGGTCTTTGAATACCTGCCGATCTTCGCCTTTGAAGATCGCCTCGCGGTCGGCGCCGATCATTTTGACGTTGTGCTTCTGCAGGATGCCTTTGTCCCAACAGGCCATGCCGGTATTGAGCCCCGTCTGCCCACCCAATGTCGGCAAGAGCGCATCAACGGGTGTGCCGCTTGCCGCTTCGCGGATCAGAATCTTTTCGACCGCTTCGGGCGTAATCGGCTCGATATAAGTCGCATCGGCGAACTCCGGATCGGTCATAATGGTGGCGGGGTTGCTGTTGATCAGCACCACGCGGTACCCTTCTTCGCGCAGCGCGCGGCAGGCCTGCACGCCGGAGTAATCGAATTCGCACCCCTGCCCGATGACAATGGGGCCGGAGCCGATGATCAGGATCGAATGGATGTCGGTGCGTCGGGGCATTATTAGTCTTCGGTGTCCTTTGTTAACACGGGTCAGGATCGTTGCGGTAATCTACAGGCTGTCGACCGAAACAAAAACTTAGTCACACGTCCATTGGAGCAAAGTTTATGATTCATTTCGCGATCGTCGGCTGCGGCGGAATGGCCAAATGGCACGCCGAGCAATTACAGAAAATCGAAGAAGCCAAAGTGGTGGCGCTGTGCGACGTCCGCCCCGAGCAGACGGCGGAGTTCAAACAGAAGTATTTCAAAGACGCGGTTGAATACGCCGACCTGCCCGCTTTGCTAAAAAACCCGCCGGCCAAGCTCGATGCGGTGGTTCTGGTGACGCCTCACACGCAGCACTACGCCGAAAGCAAATCAGCCCTTGAAGCCGGACTGCACGTGCTGGTTGAAAAGCCGATGGTGACGAATGTCGAGCATGCCTACGACCTTTGGAAAACCGTCAACAAAACCGGCAAACACCTGGGCATCACCTTTCAGGCACCCTACACGCCGGAGTATCAGGCGATTGCGCGCCTGCGGGACGCCGGGCAGATGGGCACGCCGCAGATTATTTCCGGCTGGCTGGCTCAGGGATGGAAAACCGCGACCGCCGGCACATGGCGGCAAGACCCGGCCAAATCCGGCGGCGGGCAGATGTATGACAGCGGCGCGCACGTGTTCAACGGCATCATGTGGATCATGAACAGCCCGGTGATTGAAGTGGCGTGTTTTTACGATCGATGCGATACGCCCGTCGATATCAATGGCGTGGCGATCATGAAATTCGCCAACGGCGCGATGGGCTCGGTTTCCATCGGCGGAAACTCGCCGGGGTGGGATGTATCCATCACCCTGCAAACCGATCAGATGGTCATCAAAACCGGCCCTCACGGCGGCTTTCTGGAAATGACCAAGGGCGGCAAAAAGTTTTACCCCCGCGTCGAACAAGACGACCACCCCGCCGCCGGCACGCCCCACTTAAACTTTGTGCATGCGATTCTCGGCAAGGAAGAACTGATTGCCCCGGTTCGCTACGGCGTGCTGCTGAGCGCGCTCATGGATGCATTGTACGAGTCGGCGGAGAAACAGTCGCCCGTGAAGGTAAAGCCCGTGCCGGACGCGCTGTAGGCCGAATGCATTCCGCTAAGGACCGTGGGTGTCTTAGCGCTACTTCTTTTTACTAGTACACACTAACAATAGTCCGTCGTGCCAACGTTCAATTTAATAGGAGCGTGCGACATGACGGACGCCACTCTAAATCCCCTCGACCGATTGTCGCGGCTTTATGCAACGCCATCTGTACAATCGTTTGCATGAAAGCTTTGAAGTGTGCCGTTACGAGTGGATCGCTGGCCGACGACATCCGCGCCGCCGCGGCGATGGCACAGGCTTTGAAGTTTTCGGGGCTGGTGGTTCCCACGCGCACTGCGGCGGTGGATTTGACCGAACTCAGCAAGACCGGCTCACGCGAATATCGGCACATTGTTTCATCATTCGATCTGCAGCTCGTAGCGATCGAATGTACGCTGGGTAAAGACGGGTTCTCGCCGAAGTCGGATATCGATCGATCGCTTTCGCGTTTGGGCAAAGTCATCACCGCCGCCGTCGAATTGGGTCTGGCGATGGTTTGCCTCGACCTAGGCCCGTTGCCGATTCCGCCTCTGGG
>ENA-ORBV01001836-ORBV01001836.1-microbial-mat-metagenome-genome-assembly--contig:-NODE-1836-length-46268-cov-9.110346_pt1 | contig 46268 bp, 34 predicted proteins | sample MGYA00237777_ERZ505514 | MGnify/ENA primary metagenome ERZ505514 (study PRJEB26160, sample SAMN06269048) | microbial mat metagenome | isolation source: Oligotrophic lake microbial mat | place... | reverse complement strand
GAGCGGGCGCCAAGGCGGCCGAAGGGGGGCGGGGGACCGGCACGGAATCCTCTGCTGGCTGGTGACGGCGAATTCGCCGTCACTGGCATATCGGATTCGAGGATCCCGACCGCCCGTTTTTACGTCCCAGTCATAAACTTCATACACGGGGCCCCTTTTCTGTGTGGACACGGTTCAGGACGTGTCAAGGCGCCTCCCTCCCCGTCCCATGCCTCGGGCTCTCACCCGATCTTGCTCCTCTCATGAAAACCATCCACTTCGCAATGGCACTCGCGGCGAGCGCCTCTCTCTGTTCCGCCGGCGCCCAATCGAAAAACCCGACCAAGGCCGAACTCGCGCGCATGCAGCAGCCGGTCGTGAGCCAACCCGCTCCTTCGCCGCTCGGCGGTGGTTCGGATGACTGCCTCAACGCAGCGACGCAAGACGCCATCTCAGGCCTCGGCAACTTCGCGGTCGACATGACGTTGGCGACGACGGGCGCCACGCCGCCTGTCGCATGCACCGGCTTCATGACGAAGGACGTGTGGTTCGAGTGGACCTCGACCGTCACCGGTTCGGTCATCGTGGCGACTTGCACGCACACGACGTCCGACACCGTCATCGGCGTCTGGACGGGAGCGGGTTGCCCGGTCGGCACGACGACGGCATGCAACGACGACTTCTGCGGACTCCAATCGCAAGTGACGTTCGCTGCGATCTCGGGCTCGGTCTACATGATCCAAGTCGGCATGTACAACAACGCGATCGGTGTGTTGACGAGCATGGACATCTCCACGCCGCCGCCGCCCCCGACCAATGACGACTGCACGACGCCGATCGCGCTTGCGGCTGGTTCACTGGTCGTTCCGTTCAACTCCTCGACGGCGACGACCGGTGCGCAAGGTCAGGCCGAAGCGCTCTGCCTCGAGTACGCCCAGATCGCTGTTGCCAAGGATCTCTGGTACACCTGGACCCCGACTGCGGGTGGACCGGTCACGGTGACCACGTGCGGTTTGATGACGGGTCCGACGGCCAATGCCGACACGAAAATCGCCGTGTACGACGGAGCGGGTTGCCCGGCGGCCACAGCGCTGGCCTGCAATGACGACCAAGGCCTCCAAAACGGCGTCGGAGCGACGACTTGCACGGCGGGCATCTTCAACTCGACGCTGACGTTCACGGCTGTCTGCGGACAGACGTACACGCTCCAAATCGGTCAGTACCCGGTCACGTCGGCCAACAACAACGTCGGTGCTTTCCAGATCACGGAATCGGTCGGCACGTGCTCGACGCCGTCGACGTCGTTCTGCTCGGGTGACGCAGCCGGTACGACGTGTGTCGCTTGCGGCAACAACGGCGCGGTGGGTAGAGGTTGCGCGAACTCTTCGTTCGTCGGCGGTGCGCAACTCGCGAGCTCGGGCAATGCGTCCGTCGGAGCCGACACGCTCGTCCTGACGTGCTCGAGCATGACGGGTCCGGGCTTGTTCTTCCAAGCGAACGGTCTCGCCGGTTCTCCGATCGGGTTCGGTGACGGCATGTTGTGCGCCGCCGCCGGCATCTTGCGCATGGGCGTCGTCTTCCCGGTCGCGGGCACGGCCTCGTACCCGGGTGGTCTGACCCCCAATCCGATCACCATCGCAGGTGGTCCGATCGCGGCCGGCAACACGAAGCACTACCAGTGCTGGTACCGCGACGCGGTCGTGTTCTGCACGGCGTCGACCTTCAACACGTCGAACGGTGTGTCGTTGACTTGGGTTCCGTGAGATGGACGGACCTGTCAACTCGAAGTTGACGGGTTCATCCGCTCTCGATCGAGTCGAGGCCTGGTTCGGAGTTGTTCCGAGCCAGGCCTTGACTGTTTTTTGCGCGAGCTTGCATCCGGCTGTTCGCGAACGAGCGCCGCAGGGAGCTCCGAGGCGAGGCCCAGATTCAGCTTCCCTTTGGGACTGGCTAGAAATACCCCCGCGATACAGAATTGAACCGCTGCGGTCGTTCGTACCGCAGCTGATTCGCTACTCCACCCCCTGAGCTCTTCCAATGAGCTCTTGCAGGAACATCATGAAAACCTCGCTCGCTCTCCACGTCTTCGGGCTCGTCAGCGCTTGCTGTTTCGCGGCGACCGCTTCAGCGCAGATCGTGATCGGCCCCACCACCACAGCCTTCAACGACATCTCCGTCAGCGGCACGACCGTCGGAGTGCTGGCCGACGACGGTGAATACAACGTCACGTCTGCTGCACTGTCCGCCGCGGGTTGGGCTGGCAATCAGCTGCTTCCGCTCGCGGACATCCGCATCGGCAACAACGGTTCGGTGCTCTGGACCAACACGACGAGCGAGGTCGGCTACATCAACAGCTCGGCGTTCCCGACCATGGGCGCTTCGAACAGCGGGATTGTAGGAAACGGTGGCTTGACCGTCGGGACGGCGCTCTTGTGCCCGCTGTGGGACGACAACTTTCCGGGAGCCGGAGCCAGCATCCGCTGGCAGGTGATCGGTGGCAACCTGCTCATCCAGTGGACCAATGAGGACCACTTCAATGCACAGGGCACGGGCACGGTCACCTATCAGCTCATCGCCTACGGCGGAGCGACGATCGCTTCGGGCTCAGCGCTGGTCGACTTCGTCTACAACGACACGCTCTACGCGGCGTCGCAGTATCAGAACGACGGCGGGTCCGCGACGATCGGTTACAAGAACTGGGGGTCGATCGCGCTCGCCAACGACGTCGAGTTCGGGCTGGGCGGCGGGACGGACACGCTCGCCGATCCGGCGTTCGGGGATCCGAGCATGAAGCCCAAGGTGGGCGGCTACGTGGCGAACAACGATCCACTGCTGCCGAAAGCTGTCAGCATCCGTGGCGCTGGCGTGCCGTCTGTCAGCTTCTGCTCGGGTGACGCCGTCGGCACGACCTGTGTCGCGTGCGGCAACAACGGCATCCCGGGCAATGGCTGCGCGAACTCGTCCTTCCCCAGCGGTGCGCTGCTGGCGGCTTCGGGCGGCCCGTCGGTCGGTGCCGACACGCTCGTCCTGACGTGCTCGAGCATGACGGGCCCGGGCCTGTTCTTCCAAGCCAACGGTGTCGCGGCGCTTCCCATAGCGTTCGGCGACGGCATGCTCTGCGCAGCGGTCGGCATCTTGCGCATGGGCGTCGTGTTTCCGGTCGCGGGCTCGGCCTCGTACCCGGGAGGGTTGACGCCCAATCCGATCAGCATCGCCGGCGGTCCGATCGTGGCGGGCGACGTCAAGCACTACCAGGTGTGGTACCGCGATGCGGTGGCGTTCTGCACGGCGAGCACGTTCAACACGTCGAACGGGTTGTCGATTACTTGGGTGCCGTGACCGCGAATTCGCGGTCACCAGCCAGCGGAGGATTCTGTGCCCTCTCCGCACTATTCAGCTAGAGCGGTCTGACCGCTAGATGTGTGCGTCACGCCGTTGGGCCACATTGTGCGCGTTGCTCGTCGGCTGCTCGTGTGTCCGCTCCGAACGATTCACATCGTGGGGAGCGGACACACACGCAGCTGACGAGCAACGCGCACAATGTGGCCCAAGCGGGTGACGCATAGATCTAGGGGGCAGACCTCTCTAGGTGATTTGAGCGGAGAGGGAGCAACGGCAGCAGCGGAGCAACGCTGGACCGGCACAGAATCCTCTGCTGGCTGGTCGCGGTGAATTCACCGCGACTGACAATTATTCTCGAGCGTATTCGTCGTCGTCACGCCCAAGGTCTTGCGCGTACCCAAGAGCTTCCTCACTGCCTCTTCCGGCAACGCGTTCACCTTCCCGACCGAGTGCGCCAGCCACAGGATCTTGGCCGTGTGCTCCAACATGTCGAGCTTCTTGAACGCGTCCAACAGATTCGTGCCCAGCGTGACCGAGCCGTGATTCTGCATCACGAGCGTGTCGGAACATTTCACGAGCGCGCGAATCGACTCGGGCAATTCGTCCGTGCCGGGCGTCCCGTACGGCGCCGTCGGAATCCCGCCGATCGTCACGATGATCTCGGGGATGATCGGCGTCTGCAGGTCGATGCCAGCGATCGTCATCGCGACCGCGTGCGGCGGATGGCAATGCAAGACGGCGCGCATGTCGGGCCGCTCGTGATAGCTGACCAAGTGAATGCCGACCTCCGACGAACACTTCGGGCCGTTGTCGAGGACGCGACCTTGCATGTCGACGTGGGCCATGTGCTCCGGTGACAAGAAGCCCTTCATCGCACCAGCCGGCGTGATGAGCACCGTTCCATCGCTCATCCGCGCTGAGAGGTTGCCGTCCGCGCCGACGATGAATCCCTTCGCGTAACACAGCTTGCCGATCTCGGCGATCGCGTTGCGCAAGCGCGCTTCCTCGTCGCACCAACCGCGCGACTTGATCAGCTCCTCGATGCTGCTCACGTCGCGCCCGTGGCTTTTTTCGGCTCGGAACGCGGCATCGGGCCGCGACGGATCGCTTCGGCCTTCAAGCGTTGTGCGACGGACAAGTTCACGATTTCAGCGAGCACGTCCAGATTAAAGCTCTCGAACTTGCGTGAGCGCAACCAACCCTTGGCGTAGTCGACACTGCCGATGTCGTTCTTGCGCGCGGCAACCAACTCCTCGTCCTTCACGTACACGGCCAAGACGTTCTTCTCGACGTTGAACGCAGCGAACGGCTTGTCGAGCAACGAGTACGTCGGAAATCCGTACTGCATGCTCTCCTTCGTCTTCGGCGACGTGGCCTTCATGATCTTGCGCAGCGCTGTCAGCGCCGGGCGCACGATGGAATCGTTCTCGTTCAGGAATTGATCGACGTTGCGCGCTTTGCTCGTGGTCATGACATTGGGATCCGCGGTGTGGCGCGCGATTCTACGCCGAAATTCCGGCCGCGTCAGGCGATTGTCGAACGCGAATCGCGATGGTCGTACGCGATGGTCCCGCTCGTTTCGACGTAGTCGACGAATCCGACCACGAGCGTTTTGATCGGAGCGGTCTTGTCACCCAGGATCTGACGCGCCGAATTGCCCTCGTCGACGACGAGCACGCGATCACCGACTCCTGCGCCCACGCGATCGATGGCGATGCGCGTTTTTCCGCTGGATTTCCCGCTCGGGGAGACTGGCCGCACGATCAGCAGTGTGCGGCCTTCGAGCGCCGCCACCTGTACCGGTGCAACGACAGTGCCCACGACGTCGGCGAGGAACATCAGGTTGCCCCCGACACCGTGCGCCCGATGAACTTGCCGTTCGCGTGAGCTTGTTCGACGAATCCCAGAACCGTTGCATCGACCGGAACAAAGGTCTCGGGGCACGCCAGCGCGGCCTCGCGCCCGTCGACGAAATGGACCAGATCGCCCGGGCCGGCGGAGATCACGGTGCAGGCGACGAGCGCGTCGCCCATCGCCGCACCGTGTTCGTCGAGCGGCTGCAACCAGTGCAGCGGCACGCCTGCGAGTCCCGTGTAGCGCTGCGTCGCGACGACTCGACCGATGATGCGGCCCAAGTACACGTCAGCTCCACTTCTCGTACACGTTCGCGCCGCCGAGGTCCCACGAGTCGACGACGGCCATGATGACCGCGTCGCACGGACGATTTTCGGTCTGCGTCGTCTGCCGCGCCGACGAACCGGTCGCGTACAGGACGAGATCGTCGTGCCCCGCGCCGACGGAGTCGATCGCGACCACGTACTGATCCTTCGGTTTGTTGTTCTGATCGTGCACCTGCACGACGAGGAGCTTTTGACCTGTGAGCTTCTCGTCCTTGCGGGTGGCGACGACACTTCCGACGACTTTGCCGATCAACATGCGCTGTACTGGACCTTTCGTGCGGGCTGAGTATAGGAAGTGCCGTCACGGAGCGCGCGCGAGAGCCGGGCCGGACACGTTGGTTTTCGGCAGCACTTCCTCGACGAAACGTCGGCGCAATTCGCTCTTCACGTGGTTCGACATCGCTTCCCACGCCGGAGCGGGGCGTCGCGAGCCGAACCACAGCAGGATGCAACCGTTCGCGACGCGCAGCGGGCCGACCATCGATTCCTGCGCGGATGCCGACGGATTCTTCGGGAGCGCCTTGGCGACCTCGCTCCGGATTTCCGGCGGCACCTTCGTCGTGCGGGCCGTCACGTAGCCGAGCGCGCCGGAATTCTCGGCCGACGTCGCATCTTCGCTGCTTTCCTTCGCGCGCTTCTGGAAGTCCTCGGCGTTCTGGATGCGCGAGCGCCAATCGGCGAGCAGCTTGTCGCCCTCGACGAAGTTGCGCGTGTTGTACTCGTTCTTGAAGGCGCCGGCTTTCACGAAGATCATCATCGTGTCGACCGCCGCGCCGTACGCGCCGTCGAAGAGCTCGCGCTCGTCTTTGTAGATGCGCTGCAACGTCGCGTCGTCGTACGAGCGCTCGACCCACAGTTTCGACAGCGCCGCGATCTGCACGCCGGGATCCTGGTCCATGCGATCGGCGAGGATGCCCTGCGTCGCGAGCAAGCTCTCCCACGTCGTGCCTTTGTAGCGCGGATCGCGTTTCGTGTCGTCGCGCCGGCGTTGCAGTTCGTCCTCGATCGCCTTCTTCAAACGCTCGGGCGCGAGATCGGGCATGCGCAACTTCATGCGCTTGGCGAGCAGGAGCTGCCAACAGTCCTCGCGCAGGATTTCGTCGGGCAGGCGCAGACGCAAATATCGCAGGAATTCAGGCTCCAAAATGGTGAACGAAGCCGTCTTGGCGACGACGCCGTCCTTCCACGGCGGGTTGTATTCCTCGTAGTTGCGCTGCAAGAGCGCGTCGTCCATCCACAGCTTCTGTTGATCGCCGTTGACTCGTTCCGTGTCTTTCAGACCGAGTGCTCGCCGCGTCAACGTCTCTTGGACTGCAGCGAGCTTCAACAAGCGCTTGAACTCGTCGAGCGTGATGCGCATCTCGCGCAACATCGGTTCGAGTCCGCCCTTTTCTCCGGCACGCTGACGTTCGGTCTCGACTTCGCGGATCTTGGCTGCGACATCCTCGTCGCTCGCCGCGAGACCCGTCTCGGCGCCGAGCACTTCGAGCATCTTCACCTCGGCGAGGTGACGCAGCGCCTCGCGGCCTTCGACGCTTTTCGCGCGACGCGCCACGAGCAACGTGTCTAGCTCGGCCCACGTGAGGATCGTGTCGTTTCCGCGCGCGGCGACTTCGGGGCCGAATTCCTCGGCGGATTCGGCGCTCTGAGCGCGCACGTTCGCGAACGGTGCGGCGAAGAGGAGCGCGAACGCTACGACGGCGAGGTGGGCGGACTTCAAAGCGGCGGGAGGATACTCCAGCCAAGATCGGAGCGGCAAATCAGGTGTCGAGTTCGAATACCGGCGCGTCGTTCTGGACGCGCGCTCGCACCAGGCCGCCGCGCGGGATCCCGCCGTCGATCAACATGCGACTCAACGGCCCTTCGATCTCGCGATGGATGACGCGACGCAGCTCGCGCGCTCCGTAGTCGGTCGAGAATCCGCGCGTCGCCACCCACTTCGCGATGGCCGACGAGAACGCGACCTTCATTCCGAGACGACGTGCACGTCCGGCGAGATCGGTCAACTGACGTTGTGCGATCGTCTGTGCGCACTTCGTGTCGAGTTCGCTGAACACGATCGTCTCGTCGATGCGGCCCAGGAATTCCGGGCTGAATTGTTTCTCGAGCGCGCCCGTCGCGATCTCGTGCAGAGTCTCTTTGCCGACGGTGGGCGTGCGCTGGAATCCGACCGAACGGCGTGCCGCGACCATCTCGGAAGCGCCGGCGTTGCTCGTCATGACGACGAGGGCGCGGTCGAACGGCACGTGACGGCCTTTGTTGTCCGTGAGCACGCCGTCCTCGAGGATCGAGAGCAGCAGGTTGTGCATCCGCGGATGCGCTTTTTCGATTTCATCGAAAAGCACCACGGTTTCAGGCGTTTTCAGCACGGCCTCGGTCAGTTGACCGCCGTCTTCGTGGCCGACGTAGCCCGGCGGAGCGCCGATGAGCTTGCTGTACTCGTGTGCGAGCGCGAACTCACTGCAATCGATGCGCACGATGCCCTTGTTGCGCGGATCACCGAACAATTCCGTCGCCAGCGCCTTGGCCAGTTCGGTCTTGCCCGTACCCGTGCGACCGACGAACAAGAAGGCGCCGAGCGGTCGTCCGGCCGCTTGCAGACCCGCTGCCGATTTTTCGACGGCGCGCACGAGCGCTTCGATCGCGCGATCCTGACCGATCACGCGCTTCGACAGGCGATCTTCCAGATCGCGTGCGCGGCGGCGCAACATGTCGTGGAATTCTTCGGTCGTCTTCGGCGTCGGAGCCTGATTGGTGCGCGCCTTGGCTTGAGCGTCGTTCTCGTGGTTCTCGTCGCGCTTCGGCTCGCCGCGCAGGCGCACCGTGTGGATGTCGAGCGACGGATTGACCTCGATGCAGAGCTGGTAGAGGAGGTCTTCGCACAGGAGCGGGTCGTCGGGCAGCAAGCGCTCGACCTTCGCTTGGAGATCGACGCGGAAGTCGGGCATGCAACTCGTCACGACGAGGCGCCGGTACGCAGCGCGATTGAGGCCCGGTTTGACCTCGACCTCGAGACCGCTCGCGTCACAGACCAGAATCTGCACGAACGTGTCCGCCGATTCGAAGTAGCGGTGGACGCTGCGGCTCTTGATGGGGTTCACGCGGGGACTCTTCCAGTGATCAGCGTCGGGGGGACGACGCGACTGCACTTTGTCGGAGTCCGCCGTGCCTCGACTTGACACCGGCACCGCATAAAACTTCGTGCCGTCGGCAAACGCAGGTGCAACCCGGCTCGCGACCGATATCATCCCGATGCTGAAAACAGCCATGGACGACGTTCAATTCCTCGCCGTTCTCGTGCACCGCGGGCACCTCACCCGTGCGGAGGCCGAGATCCTGTTGCCGACGCTTAAAAGCGGCGGTGACCTCGATCAATTGCTCGAAACGAACCTGCGTTGGGCGCCCGATGCCATCGCCAAGCTGCGTCGAACGAAGGGCGGCGAAGTGCCCGAGATCCCAGGGTACGAAGTGCTGGGCGCGCTCGGCAGCGGCGGCACGGCGGACGTGTTTCGCGCGCGCGACAAGAAGACGGGCGACACGATCGCGCTCAAAGTGCTGAAGCCCGTCGCCACGACGAGCGATGTGACGCGCACGGCGTTCATCGCGGAAGCGCGCTTGCTCGAGAAACTCGAGCACAAGGGGCTCGTCAAGGGCTACGGCGTCGCGAAGAGCGGCACGACGTACTTCGGTCGACTCGAGTGCATCGAAGGTCGCACGCTGCTCGAAGTCCTCGACGACGGCAAGGCGTTCGGCGAGACCGTTGCGTTGCGGATCGTGCTCGAAGCAGCCGAAGTGCTGGCGTACTTGGCGAGCCAAGGCGTCGTGCATCGCGACGTGAAGCCAGGCAATTTGATGCTCACCGATTCCGGTCACGTGAAGTTGATCGACCTCGGTTTCGCAGCGAGTCCCGAAGCGCAAGTGAAAGCCAAAGAGGGCACGACCGTCGGCACGGTTGCGTACGTCAGCCCCGAACAAGCTCGCGGCGCCGCAGCAGCCGACTTGCGCAGCGACATCTACTCGTTGGGCGTGACGCTGTTCCACCTCGTCGTCGGTCGTCTGCCCTTCGCGTCCACCAACGATTCCGAAGTGTTGCGCATGCAAGTCATGCAGTCGTTGAGTTCGGCCGAGTTGAAGAGCCGCGGCTTCTCGCCGCACTTGCACTACTTCATCGAGAAGATGATGGCCAAGGACTTGGAGCACCGTTACCAGGATTGGCCCGAGTTGATCGACGACGTCAAGGCGCAGATCGAGGGCCGCGAGAAACTCGACTTCCAGGGCGGTGCCGACGCGAAGAAGGCTCAAGCGCCGCGGCGCCGCAAGTTCTGAGCGACGCGATGAAAACGACGCGCGATCCCGGGCTCGATGGCGTGACGCCGTTTCGTTTCGCGTGTCATCGCTGCGGGAATTGCTGCAGCGGCGCGAGCGGTTTCGTGTGGCTCGAAGCGGGCGAGGTCGAACGCATGGCGGAGGCTCTGGGCACGACCAGGCCCTCGTTTTCGCGGCGTTTCGTGCGTTCCGTGCTCGATCCGCGCACCGGTGAACAGCGTCTCGCCTTGATCGAGAGCGAAGCCGCAGGCGGGCGTTGCGCGCTGCTCGTGGGCAAGCACACGTGCAGCGTGTACGAAGCTCGACCGGAGCACTGCCGCACCTTTCCTTACTGGAAGAGCGTGCTCGAGGATCACGCGGCATTCGAGGTCGCGCGTGCGACCTGCCCAGGAATCGCGGTCGTCGTCGACGAAGCCACGCGCAGCAGAGCCTTCACGGCACTCGCGGAATTGCACGCGCGTCTCTGTGACGAAACTCGCACGACGTGTTGTCTCGCGAGTGATTCGGTCGAGCGCACGTACGCGACCGCGCTAGAAATCGACTACGCGCTCGCCGCGGAGTCGGACGCATGCGACGCGAAAGGATGCCGCTTCGGTGCGCGTCGTCCGATCGCGTGTCGGGCACACGTCGACGGAGAGGTCGCGCTGCGTGAAGTGCGCCTCATCGAACGCGCGACGCATTATCCTGCAGCCTACGCGCCGCTCGCAGAACTCTTGAAAACGCGTGAGGTTCAGCCGTGAAAGTGATGCCGCTCGTCGTCGGAGCGTTGAGCTTGTTCCTCGGCGCGGGTGTCGTACTCGTGTTCAACAAGCCGGGCGCGAAGAAGCCTGCACCGCCCACTGTCGAGCGCCGCATCGCGCCGGACGAAATCGACACGCGTTCCGCGCGCGTCGCCGTGCCGATGAGCGGCGATCGGCGTCCCGAGGAAACGATCAAGCGCACTGCTTCGCCTGACGGTGTCGACCCGCGCATCGCGAAAATGAACTCCGACGGCGTCGATGCGCTCAACGCCGGTCGGTTCATGAAGGCGGTCGAGCTGTTCGAGCAGTGCTACGTGGCTGTGCCGAAAGAGCCGGTTTTCACCGGCAATTTGGCTGAAGCGCTGGCCCGACTCGCTTCCAGTGAGTTCGACGCCGACTCCGAGAGTCGCCGCCGAAGCGCGATCGAACACATGACGCGCGCCGTGGAGTTGGCCCCATCGCGCCCGGATCTCGCGCAACGATTGGCGCAGATGAAAAGCCTCGCCGAATCGGAGGAAGGGATGTGGACCGACGAGTCGGAACACTTCCAATTGAGCTACGACGGCGAGCGCTCGGAGCTCTTGGGCGGCGCGTCGGTGCTGACGAACGCGCTCGAGAGTGCCTATCAACAGTACGGCGAACTGTTCGGTTTCTATCCCGTCGAAACGGGTCGTCCGAAGATCCGCGTCGTGCTCTACCGGCGCGACGGTTTCCACGAAGCAACTGGCATGGGCCACTGGGCCGGCGGCGTGTACGACGGCACGATGCGCGTGCCCGTCGACGACTTGAAGCGCGAGAAGAGTGCGTTGACGCGCGTCTTGCGTCACGAGTTGGCGCACGCGTTCGTTCACGCTGGCGGTGGAACGGCTGTGCCCGGATGGTTGAACGAAGGTCTCGCGCAACGCCTCGAGTTCGACTCGATGGCGCACGCGCAGACGACGTTGGAGCGCACACGCCGTGACTTGCACGGCGTCGAGCTGATCCCGCTCTCGAGCTTGGGCGGCACGCTCGGCGAATTGAAGGACGAAGCCAAGATCTCGCTCGCCTACCGTGAGGCACTCGCCTTCGTGGGTTGGATCGAGCGCCAGTACGGCGACTTGGTGCCGTTTCAATTGGTCGCGGCGCAGAAGTCGATCGGTGTCGCGCGTGCGTTCGAGAAGGCCACCGGTGTGAAGCTCGACGTCGCGTGGACGGATTTCGCCGACGGATTGTGAGCCCTGCATCGCTCCGCCAACTTGATTCGGCGGACAGCGGTCGAGTGGATCCGGTACGCGCCCCTCGGCTAGACTAGTCGTTTGGCCCTCCCACGGCGCAGAGCGAAAATCACGCGCCGACCACGAAGCTACTTTCCGAATGAGTTCCATCATGAACGTCGAAGCGGTTATGACCCGCGATCCCAAGACTTGCACGACCACCGACACGCTGCATCGCGCGGCCAATTTGATGTGGGAGACCGACTGCGGCGTGATCCCCGTCGTCGACGCCAACGGTCGTCTGCGCGGTCTCGTCACCGATCGCGACGTGTGCATGGCGACGTACACGCAAGGCAAGGCGCCGCACGACATCCAAGTCGAGAGCGTCATGTCGAAGCTGCTCTTCACGCTCGCGCCCGGTGATTCGGTCCAGACGGCGATGAAGCTCCTCCAAGAGCGTCAAGTCCGTCGCGCGCCGGTCGTCAATGACGCTGGCGCTCTGGTCGGGATCCTTTCGCTCGCGGACGTCGTGCACGCGAGCGCTTCTGGTGTGATCGCGAAGGACGTCAAGCCCGACGCCGTGCTCGCCGTCGTGCACGCGTTGACGAAGCCGCGTCACGCGGACAAGCCTGCAGCGAAGATCGAAACGCGCGACGTCATCGTCACGCCGGCACCCAGGGGCAAGGTCGAGCCGGCGAAGTCCGCTCCCGCCGCGACGAAGGCCTCGCGCAAGAAGTGACGGCGCGCGAGCGTCCGAGCCCGGCGCCTCGATGAACGGACCGAAGGCCGTGTCAGGAACACGGCCTTCGGCTTTTTCCCCCGCGGTCGGTTGTGTCAGGAGCACACGCGCCGGAGGTCGCGACGCGGCCTTCAGCGGACCCGCTCGCGCAAGAGCTCTCCCCAGACTGCGGGTCTTGGTCCCCGCGCTTCAGCTCACCACGTGTTCCATCGGGCGATCCAGCCACACTGATTCCAGGGAAACGAAAAGTTCCGACGAGAACTGCAACCGATCGCGCCGCCGTTCGTCGAGTAGATGGTGATCGAGCGCATCGACAACACGGAAGCAGAAGCGGCGGATCTGCCGCTCTTGCGCAGCATCGCGCGGATCGAGCGCGAGGATCCCGAGCGGCTCGGGGTGCGCGAATTGGTCGAGGCGATCCTCGGCGGCAAGCGCGCGGCCGAGGTCGGCTCGCGTATCGAATCGTCGCCGGACATGGGTGCCTTGGCGCGGCATTCCGTGCGGCGTTTGCAGCTCGAATTCGGCCTCTCGCGCTCAGCAGCAGCGCGTTTGGCGGCCGCGTTCGCGCTGGGTCGGCGTGTCGAGCGTTCCACGAGAGCACCGCGACCGTCGTTGCGCGCACCGTCCTTGGTGCACGAGCTCTTGGCGCCCGAAGTGCGCGGATTGGCGCGCGAGACGTTCCACGCGCTGCTGCTCGACGGCAAGCACCGGCTGCAAGGTGTCACGCGGATCAGCGAGGGGACTTTGACGTGCTCGCTCGTCCATCCGCGGGAGGTTTTCGGTCCGGCGCTGCGCGAAGGCGCCGCCGCACTGATCGTCGCGCACAACCATCCGTCCGGCGATCCCGAGCCGTCGGTCGAGGACGTGTCCGTCACACGGCGCTTGATCGAAGTGGGTCGCTTGGTCGGGATCCCGCTCGTCGATCACGTCATCTTGGGTGAGGGGAAGTGGGTGTCGCTGCGCGAGCGCATTCCGTTCGATCCGTGACGGTTCGACTCACGCTGTTCGCGATCAAAACCGTAGAAATGGCGAACTCAGTGTCCATCACGGTGGGTTGCGAGAACACAAAACGAGAAATTCTCGGAACTCCAAATGTAGATTCAGTAACGAGTTAGGAGCCGGAGCCGGAGCCGGAGCCGGAGCTGATGAGATGTACACTCGCGACCGCATCCAAAGCTTCTGGAGCGCCGCGGGCGGTACCGCGAGAAGGCATGCCGCAAGACCTACACCCCGAAGACGAGCGTAAGACCAGGTCCGCCATGAAACTCACATTCGCAATCGCAACGTGCATGATGATCGCAGCAGCATCGAGTGCATCCGCCTTTGACGGCTGCTCCGCCCGCGTGATGAATCTTGGCCATACCGAGGACCTGTACTTGATTTTTTGCCTCGACCCGTGCGAGGTCGATGGTCTGCCGGCCTGTGACGACAGGATGATCGTTTCCGTGCCTGGAGTTGGAGACACACTTGGCTGCGGATGTGGGGAACAGGGTCAAACCACCTGGAGTGGATACTGTACTCTTTCGGTCAGCTCAGACTACAGCGCCTGGTTCGCAATTGGTCTCTGTGGCACCCAAGGCTGTCCGTGGACAGGTGGATGCTCCTTCAAGACGTGGGTCGATGCATGGAAAGTTGAACACTTCGACGCGAAATGCAAATGAGCGTAGGCTCTCAATTCGCTAAGTAGGGTTCACTAACAGATACCCATTCTTCGTTCAGTTCCTTGATGAACGTTTGCAGATTTGAAACGGCTAGACATGCTCAGGTCACATGAACAGAAGCACCTCCTTGCACCCGAGCGCCCGTCCGCCCCAAAGTGGGGTCCAGGCACCAATGAATCCTCCCTGGCAAGTCCACGGGCAGGGATTTCAGCCGAAGTAGCGAGGCATCCATGAAGACGCGCCGCCGTTTCCTCGCTTTGATGATTGTCGTTCTTGCGGCAATGCTCCTTGGTTGCCTTCTTGTTCAATTGTGGTCCCGTCACGCGCCTGAAGGAGATAGCCTGCAGGCGGACCGCCGAGCGACGTCCGAAGAAGCTCTAACTGCACTTGACCCGGAGCCTTCGAGGAAGGAACGCGAATCGCTTGCATTGGGCAAGATTGCAGTAGCTGGCACCCCTAATAGCTTTCGAGTCAAGGTCGTCGAACAAGTCGGCTTGCCCGTTGAGGGTGCACGGGTCGCTGTCTTGAGCGGCCCAGCCCACCTGCACGCTCATTCGGGCCTCACGGATAGTGAGGGCTTCCTGTCTTTCACCCTGCCGGTTTCATTTCCCTGTGAATTTCAGGTTTCCTCCCGAGGTTATGTCGCAACTCGACTAGCGCTTGATTCACCGCCACAAGATACTGTGGTCGTCACCCTCTTCAACAGTGCCTCGATCATTGGCCATGTCCTCGGCTTGCCCGTAGGAGAAGCGAGTTCGGATGTCCGGGTACTTCTTTATCCTACCAGTCTGGCGCGGATGCCCTTCGATGAGCTTGATCGATTGGGCCGAGGACTCGCTACCGGAGCGTTCAGCGCACCTGTTTCTCCGGACGGCAGATTTGTGGTGGAGGACGTCAATCCGCAACACACATACGGCGCGATTGCTGCGGGTAGTAGTTTAGCCTCTATGGAGGCTCGCACCGGCATCGCGCCCGGCGAAGTGAACCTAGAACTGGTCGTCGCACCCGTTTACGGAGTTAGCGTCGTTCTGGAGGGGGATGATGCCGAAACGACAAGGCGCATTTCGCTCCTTGGCTTACCTCTCCAAAGTCCACTGAATGCGAAGCCGGCGGATGCTTTTCGGGTCTTACTGCCTAGCTTCGTGCCTGTTCTAGGACGCTGGCAGGACAGGCCCGACTATAATTCGCTGTCTAGGTCAACATGCATTTACATTGCAAAGCGGGAGACGGAGGTCCTTGCTACTTTCACATACAAACTTGAGATGCCGGGTTTCAGCCCCATCCGGGAAGCAGTCGAGATACGGCGCGTGAACGGTCTGATTCCAGAGCACAAAATCATTCTACGTTCGAGTGAGAAGGACCTCTCTGCTTGTCGGGTGACGCTCGAGCTCGCGGCGATCGTCGGTTCAGGGGACATTCAGTACTTGGGCGGCCCTGGATATCTCGAGTTCCGGCGCATAGAGCCAAGCGGATGGCCTGCCGACGCTGCGCTCATCATGCCGATCAAGAGCGGTCTGTTGTCCCCCTTCGAATGTCACATTCCATTCGGCGGCTACGACATTAGGTATCGGAACTCCAATACGGGTGCCGATGCGCCGAGCAAAAGTCAGCCCGCGTTTCGACTGGCTGCTTATTCGGAGTCATCTAACGCTCATCTTGACTTGACGTCGATGGGCGCTGTGCTACTGCGTTTGCGTGATGCCAACGGCAACCAAATGTCCGGCATGCTATCGCTCGAGCTGACCCGTAAGGCAGAAGGCTCTAATGAGGTAGTGGACATGAATTTTCTCATGCTTCCAGATGCGCCCTATCGGATCGCGCCCGTGCACTCAGGCCAGCTCACGATCAAGGTGCGTTCGCACGCGTCCCGAGGTCGAGTGAATCAGCTCCTTGAACTCAACGTCCTCGAAGGGCAACTGACCGAGGTGGACGTCATCCTTCAACAAACGGAGCATCCTGTGTGGGGCAAGACCCGCTAGCACCATTCGAACGAGTCTCACGGCCCAGGAACGCTCCTCTCGCGGCAAGGGCAAGAGCTGCAAAGTTGAGTTGAGATCTCAGCGAAGTCTTATGCGCGACGACCGCGTCGGTAAGGGTTCAGCGCCGAGTCACTGCCGCGACCACGATGGCGAGTGCTGCGACGGCTGCCGTCTCCGTCCGCAGGACGTGAGGGCCGAGCGAAAGCGACACAGCCGCGCGCGCCGCGAGCCACTCATCCTCGGCGGGCGTGAAACCGCCTTCGGGGCCGACCGCGATGACCAGGGGACGCACGCGCGTGAAACCCGTTGGGGTGGTGAGCGCCGCGCCCAATGGGTGGCTCGCGCGCGGATCGCAGTGCGCCCAGGCCGCCGGACCGCGCGCCGCCAGGCTCTCCAAATCGTGGCTCTGGCCAATGTGCAAGTTCCAAAGACGGCCCGACTGTTTGCTGGACTCGCGCGCGATTCGCTCGAACCTGGCGCGCCGGCCTTCCGCGTCCGCGCGAGCGGTCGAAGTCGTTCTCTCCGTCGTGAGCGGAGTCAACACCGCCGCCCCGAGCTGCGCCAATGCATCGACCATTTCGTCGGCCTGTGAGGCGCGCGGCAGCGCCACCGCCAGCTCGATCCAGGGCAGCGGCGCATCCTCCTCGCCGGGCGCGGGCACGAAAGTCTGGACCGCGGCGGCCTCGACCTCGACGCCCTTCCGATCGACGCGCGTCACGAGCATCGGCCACGACCGCCCCGCGCCGTCCAGCCCGATGCAACGGTCGCCGACGGCCAGGCGGAGCACGGTGCGCGCGTGATCGGCGTCGGTGTCGGCCAAGTGCACTCGCGCACCGACTGGGACGGCTTCGTCGGGCCGAACCGCGACGAAAAAACGCCGCTCCGCGCCTTTCCCAGGCCGATCTTGTCGCGGCGACATGCAGGCGATTCTGTGGCCGGCGTCGGCTCGGAACAAGGTGCGGCCTCGAGTGCAGGATCGGCGGGCGCGAACACCGGCCCCAAGAACGCGCGCCGGCCGAGCGGGTTTGTTACAAGGACGCGACCCTCGGGTAGCTCGCCCCCAGAGTTTCGAATGGGCCGCCGTTCGAGGGCCTACGCCCGCGCCCCGAACCCCACTGCCGCTCCCGCCGCCTGATCCATGGAACACCGCTATTCCTTGCGCTTCGAGTCGGGAGAGCGCCGGGGGGAGACGATCGGGATCCCGCCGAGCGGCCTGTCGGTCGGTCGCAAGCCCGGCAACACCCTCCAAGTCCTCGACAACTCCGTGTCGGGCAGCCACGCCGTCTTCGAAGTGGCCGCGAACGGCGTGACCCTGCGCGATACAGGCAGCACGAACGGCACGCGCGTCGGCACGGCTCGCGTGCTCGAGCAACAACTCACGAGCGGCGACACGGTCTTGATCGGCAACGTGCGCTTCACTTTTCGCGACTCGCAGGCCGGGTCGAAGACCGCGTCCGACGGAATCGAACTCGAGGGTTTCGACGAGCCTTCGCCGGCGGAGTCCGCGCTCACCGCGACCACGATGACGCCCGGCGTCGACGGGCTCGCGCGCGTGAGCGCTGAGCACCTCGCTGAATCGAAAAAGCGCTCGTTCACAGGGTTGATCGCCGTGGCCACGCTCGCGGCGATCGGCGGCGGCGTGTGGTACTGGCTCAACACTTCGAAGAGCGCCGGCACCGACTCGAGCGCGAGCGTCACGCCGATCTCGGGCAACTTGCTCGCGACCGGATACTCGTTCGAAGGCGAAGACGACGCCTGGTCGAACGCCGACGGCACGCCCGCGGCATTCGTGCGCTCGGGGCCGTCCAAGCGCAGCGGTGCCTTCGGCATCGAAGCCGATCTCGAGGGCGGTCAGTTCGCGATCTACCGCTCGACGGCGGTGCGCGCGACGACGGGCAAACTACTCGCGGCGCGCGGACATCTGCGCACCAAGGGCGACGCGACGGCGCGCATCGGCATCGAGTTCACGAACGCAGAAGCCGCCGGGGAAGCGCCGGTCGGAAGCGCTGTCGCGTGGTCGAAAGCCGTGCGCGGCGCACAGGATTTCGAAGCGCTCGAAATCGAGGTCGGTGTTCCGGCCGGATGGAGCCAAGCGCGCGTCGTCGTGCTCGCGCGCTCGGACTCGACGGACGCAGGTGCTGGCGAAGTCGACGCCGACGACGTGTGTTTGGTGCAAGTCGCGGGCGACGCGAAACCGACGGCGGTCGTGGGGGGAACAGAACTTTTCGTACTCGGCGACGACGCGATGTCGACGCAACTTTCGCGCGCGGATCGGGTGCTCGTCTCAGGGCTGTGCTTCGCGGCAGCGAACGACGCGAGCGGTCTCTCCGCGGTCGCTGCGGGCGCGCGCGCCGACGGTTCGCGCTTCGTGATCGAGCCGCGCGCGACAGCCGGAGCGCTCATCCTGCGCGCCGAAGAACCGCTCGCTCGCGCGCGCGTCGCGACGATCGGCAAGGACGGATACAAAACGCACGCTGGCGATTTCGAGCGTGCGGACGTTGCGACGATCTTGCTCGGCAGCGGCGCGGACATGGTGCGCTTGCAGCTCGCCACGCCTGCCCAGGTGCGCGCAGTCGCCGAAGGTGGCGCCGTACGTTTGTTCGCAGCGCCCGGTGGCAAGGTCGACATGCAGATCGATTTCGCGGCCGAGCGCAAAGAAGCCGGCAACATCGCTTATGCGGCGCGCGGCGCGGAACAGCGCGGCGAATTGGGCGCTGCGATCACACAGTGGCAAGCGCTCTTGAACGGCTTCCCCTTCGAAGACGCGCTCGTCACGGAAGCTGAGACCGCGCGGACCAGGCTCGTTCAAAAAGGACTCGAAGAACTGCGCGCCGTCGAGGCCGATGTCGAGCGCGCGCGCTTCTTCCGACTCGCCGACATCTTCAAAAAGTGCCGCGAAAATGCGCTCGCCCTCGCCAAACGCTTCGAGCGCAGCGAAGTCGAGGAACGTGCGCAAAAACTCGCCGCACTTCTGACCGACGAGATCGGCACGCTCGAAGTCGACGTGCACCAGGCCGAGCGCGCGCGCATGCGCGGCATCCTCGCCACGCTCGAAGCTCGAGGAGCCATGACCCTGGCCGGCGAAGTGCGCCGCTATCTGACCGACAATCTCGGAGACAAACCGTAGATGGCCCGCACTGTCACCGGCGTCGACATCGGCCTGCGTACCGCGAAATTCCTGCGCGGTTCGTACAAGGGCAACACGTTTCACGTCACGCATTTCGAAGTCGCAGCGCTCCAATCGAAGGAGATCATCGACGGGTGGAACGCGACTAAGCTCACGTTCAAACCATTGAACGCGCGCGTCGGTTTGACAGGGCGCGACGTCAACATCCGCTACACGCGTGTGCCGCGCGTCCCCGATTGGCAGCTCAAGAATTTGATGCGCTTCGAGGTCGCGGAGATCGGCGACCAATCCGGTTCGGGCGTCGCGTCCGACTTCAACGTGCTGCCGGCTCTCCCTGAGATCGAGGGCGAGGACGTCGTGCTGCTCGCGATGGCGCGCGAGACGCTGCTCGAATCACACAGTGCGGGGCTCGCGAAAATCGGCGGACAGCTCGACGCGTTCTCGCCGAATGCAGTCGCGCTCTACAACGCGTTCCTGCGCTTCGGGGTCGTGCAAGACGAAGTCGTCCTGATCGCGAACATCGGTCACGACAACCTCGACATCGTGATCGCGCGCGGACCCGATCTCTTGTTCGCGCGCAACCTGAGCGGCGGTTCGAAGCTGTTCGAAGAGTCGATCGCAGCGCGGCTCGGTATCTCGCAGGACAAAGCGCGCGATCTCAAGGAAGCGGTCGTCGACCTCGATCCGCAGGCTCGATTTGCCGATGGAAACGCCGAAAAAGCCAGCCGCGCGGCGTTGGCGGGCGCGGGACAATTGTTGTCGCTGCTGCAGTCGGCAGTTCTGTTCTGCAAGAGCCAGGTCAAGATCACGGGCCTCAAGCTCGACCGCGTGCTCTTGTGCGGAGGTGGTGCCGCGCAGAAAGGCCTGCCGAAGTACTTGAGCGCCGGCATGAGCGTGCCCGTCGAGCTCTTCGACGCGTTCCGCGTCGTCAACGTCGACGCGCTGCCGGCCGATCAGAAGAACGAGCTCGAGGATCACAAGTTCGAAGCGGTCGTCGCACTCGGACTCGCGACGATGGCGTCCGATGCCGACGCATGGGGCGTCGAGATCCTGCCGACTTCGGTCAAGAAGAGGCGCGAGTTCATCGGCGGACAGTTGTGGATGATCGTCGCGGGCGTCCTCGCCCTCGGCTTCCTCGGTTACCACGCCGTGCGCACGAAGAGCGCTCTCGCTCTGGCGAAGTCGCAAGCGCAAGTGCTCGACGCCCAATACAAGAAGGCGACTGCGACGCACCACCGCGCCGAAGAGTTGATCGCCGAGAACAAGAGGCTCGAGGTCGATGCCGTCGAACTCGCGCAGTTGAAGGGTTCCGGCGAACAGATGGCGCGCGGCGTCGCGCTCTTGCAGGACTACCTACCCGCGAATTTCTGGATCACGCGTCTGTCGGCCGATTACCGCGCCGATCCCGCGCTCGGGCTCGTCGGCAACGACAAGCGGCCCGTTTTGTCGATCGAGGGCAAAGCGAAAGAGGGCACGAATTCGCTCTCGGTTTCCTACGAGGCCTTCGTCACCTCGCTCACTGCGAAATTGCCGCCGGTCGCGCGCATGAATCAACAGCTCGCGCCGAGCGGAGCGAAATTCACGCTCGACCTCTCGCACTTCGCACCGCCGCTGCCCGAAGCTACCCGCGAGAGCGACAAGGGAGGCAAGTGATGGACCTCTCCAATTATTGGCAGGAAAACAAGCGCTTTCTCGTCACCGTCGCCTGTGGCGTGATCGTGTTCGCGATCCTGTGGATGCTCGTCGATCGTTATTTCGGCGACGACCTGCGCCGCCAACGATCGCTGGTGACGACCACGACGTCGAAGCTCGCGAAGGACTCGATGTACTCCGCCGTCGATCTCGTCGAAGCGGAGAAAGAGAACGCGTCTCTCACGTCGGCGGTCGACACGCTGTCGAAAGCGTCCGCATTCGCACCGCGCACGCAGTTCGTGCTCGACGCGCGCCGCGGATCACCCAGCAGTCAGTACTTCGCGGCCGTCGCTGCCGTGCGTGAGAATCTCCTGCGGCAAGCCGGCCGCGCGAATATGCGCGTCCCCGAAGACCTCGGTTTGCCGGCGCTCTCGCCGACGCGCGAGCCCGACATCGCGCGCTACCTCGAGGCGCTCGACCTCGTCGATCGCGCGGTCCGCTCGGCGCTCGCGACGGGCTGCGATCGCATCGACAAGATCGAAATCCGTCTCGATCCGCGGCTGTATTCTCGCGAGGGCGTCGGTCGCATCGAGAAGACGCGCGTGTCGTTCACGCTTTCAGGCGCCGGCGCGCCGATGGCGAATTTCCTGACGCTCACGCAGGCGGCGGGGGAGAAAGACTCGAACGGCGAACCGCTCGTCGGACCACTGTTGATCGAAAAAGCGGACATGGTGCCCGCTCGCACCGGTGCCGAAGCCACCCTCGACGTGACCTTCGCTTGCGCACGCATCGCGGCCGCGCGCGAGCGACCGGATCAGTAAGAGCGAATCCCAGTTACACGGAGACTGCTGCCTTTGGCGTTGCGCAAAGAACACGTGATCTTGATCGGGACCACCGCCGTCCTGGGGCTCTTGTATTGGCGCACGATGGGCAGCTACGGCGTCAGAGCGACGCCGCCCAAGAAAGCACAGCCGCCCGCGTTCGAGCACCACGTCGCGCCTGATCCGGCGCTCGTCTTGCCGTCCGGACGCAAACTCGACGAGACGGCGCGCGATCTGTTTTCACAGCCGAGCGACACACGTCCGCTGCCTCCGCTCGACCTCGTGCCGCCGCCGATCGTGCCGCTCGCGCAGTTGCGTCCGCCGCCCGTTCCCGGGCCGATCGTCGCTCTCTACGGCAAGTTCTTGCGCGAGCAGCCGAACACGATCGACGTGCCCGACTTGTTCGTCGACGCGGTCGCGAGTGGTGACACGCCCGCTGCCGTTCCCGCGACGAAGGATTTGAAGGCTGTCGCCGGGGTCGCGCAGACGCCCGAGCAGATCGCGACGCGCATCAAGAGCCAGAAGAAGCTCTACGACTGGATTCGCCTCGGTGATTTCCGCTTCGGGCAGATTCGCAATCCCGATCGGTACTCGCTCGCGAAGCGCGTGAACGAGGACATTCTGTTCGTCGAGTTCAACACCGAGACAGGTCAGCCGAAGTTCCCCGGTCAGCCGCCGGCGCCCGTGCCGCGCAAGACGGTCAGTGAATTCGATTTCGCCGACACGATTCCGAATCAGATCGAGATGCGTCGTGCGGCATTAGGCAATCCGCTGCCCGCTTCGGAGTACGACACGGCGCTCGCGTTCGCGGATTGGTGCTTGGAGGAACGGCTCTCGACACCGCGCGCGCTCGTCGTCGCCGAAGAGATGTACCGCCGCGCGGCCGCCGTTCTGCCGGAGGATCCGGGTCCGCGCCTCGGCCTCGCGCGCGTGTACGAGGCCGGATTCCAGTTCGAAAAAGCGTTCAGCGAGTACGAGCTGTTGCGCAAGGGCAACCTGAAGGACAATCCGCTCGTCCTCGTCAGTCTCGCGAAGCTGTACGAACAATTCCGCATGACGGAGAGCGCCGCCGCGCTGCTCGCGGAAGCGGAGCGCTTGGGTCGCACGACGTGGCAAGTGCAGGAAGCGTTCGGGCAATTCCAACTCACGCAAGGACGCGCTGCGGATGCCGTGGCGCACTTGAAGCTCGCACTCGAGTACGAACCGCAGGGTCCCGATGCGAAACGTGCCCGCACTCGGTTGCGCACGTTGTTCGGCTCGGCGTTGCTGGCCGACGGCAACGTGCCGGCCGGACGCGAGTGGATCGAGAAGGCGTTGCAATCGGATCCCACCGATCCGTTCGCGCGCGCGGCGCTCGTGTCGGCGCGAGTACTGGGAGCGCGTTCAGGTGCGAGCGACACTTCCACAGCGGCCAAGCTGTCGGAGGGCGAAACGCAGGGATTCGAGCTCCTTTTCGCCAATGGACTCAGCGATGCGTTGCAGCGCGACGCGGTCGCGGCCGCGCGCGCGAAGACGAATCTCGTCGCAGCAGCAGCCGTCGATCCGCTACGGGCCGGCCTCGCGTGGCGCACCTTGTCGTACCTGGCCGAGACGACGCGTCATCCCGAGGAAGCGCTGCGCTTCAGCGAGCTCGCGTACGAGAACGATCCGGCGGACGCGTGGACTTCGTACCAGCGCGGACGCTTGCTCGCGGCGAAGGACGACCTCGACGGTGCGACCGAGGCGTTCAAGGCTGCGCTCGATCGCGACATCGGTTTCGTCGACGCGCTCGCGGCGCTCGGCTACATCGAGTACCAGCGTGCGAACTTCGCGAATGCCGATCGCTACTTCGAACGCGCACTCGCGATCGATCCGACGTTGGTCGGCGCACTTGCTCTGCGCGGTGTGAACGCGCTCGAGATGGGAGCGCTGCGCGACGCAGAGGATCACTTCAAAAAAGTGCTCGGGGTCGAACCCGATCATCCGACGGCGCGCAACGGGCTCGCGTGGTGTTACTACCGGAAGAACGATCCGACCGAAGCGCTCTCGCGGTTGCGTGAACTCGACGACAACCGCCGTGCGTTCCCCGAGAACGACGTGCACCGCGTGTGGGCGCGACGTCAGATCGAGCGCTTGGTCGATCACCTCCAAAAGGTCGCGTGGAGCGATCGCTTCGATCGCAGCGGCACGCTCGGCAACAACTGGAGTGTCCAAGAGAACAACGGGCCGACCGTTTCGATCCACGACGGCCTCGTGACGCTCGGCGGTACGTTCAAAGCGAACGGCCGCGCGCGTATGTTCAGGACGTGCGGCGCCAGCGATTTCGTGTCGATCGAAGCGAAATTGACCGTGAAAACAGGCACTACGGCGCGCGTCGGCATTTTCGTCGCTCGCGAAACGCAGCGTGCCGGCGAGACGCAGATCGACGCCGAGATCACCGCGTCGCGTCACCACGAGGTCGGCAAGAACACGATGCAGACGCGCTACATCAAGCGCGGCGAAGAAGAGACGTCCTACACCGACGTCGTCGGCTTCGAGTGGAAGTTGGAGACGTCCGTCACCGTGCGCATCGAGCGCACCGAGGACAAGGACTCCCCCAAGATCCGCGTCCTCTTGGACGGCATCCCTGTGCTCGATCAAAAGTCCATTCCCGCGCTCGGTCGCACGACGAACGAGCTGCGCCTCGGCATCTTCGCCGAGGGCCAAGTCGGTCGCGTCGTGCAAGTCGACATCGACGACGTCGAGATCGTTCAACGCGAACGCGGCCGGTGAGAACGCCATGAAGACCTCGAACTCGAACGCACGCCGCGGTTTCACCCTGATCGAGGTGCTCGCTGTCATCGTCATCCTCGGCATCCTGATGGTCGTCCTCTTGCCGCGGCTGACGGACATGATGCAGAGCGGCAAGTCGCGCGCGACGGAGGTCTGGATCACTTCGATCGCTGCCGCGGCGGACCAGTTCGAGCAACACTTCGGCGATTTCCCGCCCAGCCAATTCCAAGAGAAGTGGGGAGCGGCGCCGAACCTCACGAACCTCGGCAGCGAAGTGCTCGTGATCTCGCTGTGGTCGACGGAGTGGGGCGGAGCGACGCTCGCCGATGACAAGTTCGTCAACTTGGACAGCGACGATTCGAAGAAGCCGCTCACGCGTTTTCCCAGCACCGCACTGCAGGAATTGAAGGACGAGTGGGGCAATCCGATCGCGTACTTCCACCGCCGCGATTACGGTCGCACGGATACGTACATGGTCACCGACGACGAAACCGGCCTCGTGGAAGAGCGCCAAGTGAAGGCGTTCATGAATCCGGCGACGAAGACGTACTTCAACTCGAATGCGTTCCAGGTGATCTCGTGCGGACCCGATTCGAAGTTCAACACCGACGACGACCTCACGAACTTCAAGCGAGACTGAAAGCGTCATGCGAGCGAGCGTCACGAGCACACACAGCCGAACCGCAAGGGCGGTGCTCTCGACGCTGGAGAGACGCATGATCGCGGTGCGTTCGACGCCGCTCCGCTTCGCGCGCGCAGGCTTCACGCTGATCGAGCTCATGCTGGTCATGCTCTTGATCGGATTGATGCTCGGTTTCGGCCTGGGCGTCTTCGCGAATCTGGACGTCGGCAGTCGCGTCGCGGTCGGATCCGTGCAGAACGTGCTGCGCTCGGCCCACAACTGGTCCGTCGCGCGCATCGCTCCGGCGCGTGTCGTCGTCGACGTCGCGAACGGCACGCTGCGCGCACAGGGCAATCAGGTCGTCGGCACGTGGCACTTCGAGAACGAGTCCATCCAAGGTGCGTTCGGCATCGACGGTGTGCGCTTCGGTGGCGAACTCGTCGCGGACGGTTATCAGGGCCAGGCGTTGTCGTTCGTCGGACAACCGCCGCGATCGCACGTCGATTTCCCGGTGCAGACGGATCCCGCGTTCGATCTCACGAACGGTTTCTCGATCCGCTTCGCCCTGCGAACGACGACCGGTCGCGGAGGTGAGTTGCTCGATGCGGGCGGCGTCGTCGCGATCGAGACGTCAGGCGATGGAGCCATCAAAGCTCGCTTCATCGCGCAGCGTTCGGAAGCCGAGACGAACGGCGGGCGCGGCGGTCGAGTCACCATCGCGACCGATGCTTCGGTGTTGACGGCGAACCGCTGGTCTATCGTCGAAGTCACGTACGACCGCGTGCAGTTCGCGATCCGCGTCGATGGACAGATCGCGGCTTTCGTGCCCGAAACGGCGCCGGTCGCGCGCTCCGAGGGTCCGCTCGTCCTGTCGCCGTCGCAGAGCGCGTTCCCCGGCGCGATCGACGCGCTCGTGGTGTCGGTCGTCGTCACCGATGCTGCGACGGAACTGCCGAAGAACGTGACGCTCGCGAAGGACACGCCGAAGGAAGTCGTCTTCCAGGCCGGCGGCGGCTTGGATCGCGAAGTGCACCGCGAGCCGGTGCGGTTGACGCTCGTTTTCGACGACGGCCGCAGAGAGCTCGTTCAAGTGAACACGTACGGGACAGTCGAATGAACACCTTCTCGTCGCAACGATCGAGGCGCGCGTCGCGCTGCTGCAATTCTCGCGGGCCCGGCGCACGCGCTGCATACGGCGCACCCGGCGCACCCGGCGCACCCGGCGCACCCGGCGCACCCGGCGCACCCGGCGCACGAGACGGATTCGCGCTCGTCGTCGTGCTGCTCGTGTTGCTCGCGCTGCTCGTTCTGACGGCGCCGTTCCTCGCCGGAGCGCGCAACGCCGATCGTGCCAGCACGCAGATCGCCGAACGTGCCGAAGCGCGCATCGGGCTCGACGCCGCAGCGCGACATGCGCGACAGTTCCTCGCCGACACGTACCCGAGCGCCGACCTCGACCGCACGCCGTACTTCGACGACTTGGAAGAGATCCGCGTCACGAACGATTTCGCGCGCGGATTCCTCGACGCGAACGACTCGCACGGCGCGATGTGGGACGTCGAGCTCAGCGATGTCGCGGGCAAGATCGATTTGAACAGCGCCGGTCCGCAAGTGATCGCGAACTTGATGCGCATGGCGACGCGATTCACGCAGGTCGTCGCGGCCGAAGCGAAGGACCTGCCGCTCTCGTCGACCGGCAGATTCGAAGACGGCGCGTTTCTGTGGTGCGAGGGCGAACTCATCCAGGCCAAGAAGATCACCGACGGCAAGGTGTCTGAGTTCGTGCGCGGCGTCCTCGGTCCGCCGGCAAAAGTCGAGTGGCGCGGAGGTCCGCGGCCTCCCAGTTCGCACGCGGCGGGTGTCGCAGTGATCGATCAAGCCGCACTCGCGCCTGTGCAATGGCGGCTGGCGACGCCGGGGCCCGAGCAGCGCACGTTCGAAGCGCTCGAGGAATTGGCGCGCTCGGGTGAGTACGCGCTCGCGCTGCAGATTTCGGGCAACACGACCGCGCTCGAACTGAGCGCCGACCTCGTGCGTCCGTTGCTCGATCACGGCACCGTGCACGCCGGTCCGCGTGGTGGTCCGGTGTGGCAGCGTGCGGCGCGACTCGCGCAACACGTCGAAGGCGGCAAGGAAGGCCGCATCACCGTCGACAACGCGCGCTGGTTGAACGTCGGCTCGACCGTGCGCATCAGCGACGGGCAGACGACCGAACTCGCGATGGTGCAGAACGTGCTCGAAGGCAATCGCGTCGCGCTCGATCGCATCTTGAAGAACGAGTACGCGGCGAACGGTGCCGTCGTCGAAGTGCTCGCGCGTCGGCCGGTGAATCTGAACACAGCGACGCGTCCCGTGCTGTTGGCGCTGTTCGAGAACTTGCAGCTCTACGGCGTGAATTCGCGCATCACGAGCGACGAGGCCGCGCAGTTGGCGGACGTCGTGATCGAATCGCGACCGTTCACGGGCTTCGAAGATTTTCTGCGCCGCATCGTGTTGCCCTCGGCCGGCATCGAGAAATTGCCGAGCGACGCGCCGATCCATCCGGAGGTGTTCGCGAAGGGCGAAGGCTTCCTCGATGCGAAGGACGCGGTCGCGCTCTACAAGAACGGCCTCAACGCGAACGATGTCGGGCTCGCGTTCTCGACGATGCCGTTCTCGTTCACGACGCGCGACACGTACGCGTACGAACTGCGCTCGACGGTGAATGCGCCTTCGGGAGTCGAGCGCTTTTCGATCGCGCGCGATGAAGTGGTTTCGATCGCGCCGCAGCGTGAACTCGTGCGGCTGTGGGCGCGACAGGAGGATTTCGACGAGGAATTCAGGCTTTCCTGCGATGCTCCGTGGTGGACGACCGGTCCGAATGCAACGACGCGCTTCGACAACGGCACACAACCGCCGTCGCGCATGTGGGCGCACCTCGGCACGTTCGAGGGACAGACGTATTTCCCCGGCGTCACCGATGCGAAGGCGTTCGAAGGTCGTGAATCTCCGCCGACGCCCGAACACGTTTTCGCGTCGCGTGAGGATCAAGGCTTCGTGCAGCTGACGACGACGCGTGAGTCGGACGTGGGCGCGCGCCGCCAAGGCCGCGTGTTGCACTTCGATCACGAGACGCGCGATCTGGAAGGCCGTTATCTGCCCGATCAGATCGTGTCGCGCGTCGTCGAAGACGATCTCGTGCAGTGGATTCCGAAGGTGACCTCGACCGACGTCCCGCCGTTCTTGCGGCCGATTGCGTTCTCGCTGTGGTTGAAGCCGAAGACGATCGGAGATGCGAAGTTCCTCGACGTGGGCGGACCCGACACGGAAGTCGATCGCGTGTCGCTGCAACTCGATGGAGCGGATCTCGTCTTGCGCGTCGTCGACGGTTTCGGCGATCACCGCGACACGACGAATCGCGACGTGGGTGAAGTGCGCTACGCGATCGCGGGTGCGAACTCGCCGGGATTACCGGTCGACACGTGGACGCACGTCGAGATCGACGTGCGTGGCAATCGGCCCAGCCAGATGCACATGCTCGTCAACGGTTTGACGCACGGTGTGCGCACGCCTGGATTGACGCGTCTCGCCGGAGGGCTCGGTCTGGGACAGAATTCGATCCAAGTCGAATCGACCGAAGGCTTTCCCGCGAGCTGCGTCGTGCGCATCGGCAACGAGCTGATCGAAGTGCAGAACGCCGGCAATGGAGCTCTGGACGCGACGCCGGTCGAGACGGGAAAACTCGCCGGTTTCGGTGGTCGTACCGCCCGCGAGCGCATGAACACCTTGTCCGAATCGTCACCGATGGTGCCGCAGTCTCTCGCCTCGATCACGACCGATCACGCGGCAGGTGCACCCGTCGAATTGTACGGGTACGCGATGCGCGTGTTGTCCGGTGTACCCACGGGAAGAGCACTGACTGCCGGCGAATTGGGGCCTTTCCGCGTGGCTGTCGCACGCGGAGTCGAAGCTGCGCAGGGTGGAGCGACAGGCGAACCCATCCAATTCGGCATCACGCTCGCCACGATCGGAAACGGGATGCGCGCGGGTTCGGCGAATCAGCCGAGCGTCGTCACCGGGATCGTGCTCGGATGCGCCGACGACGGATTCGACGCGGCCAATAGCATTCCGCCCGAGCAGTACATGCCCGCCTTCCAGCGCGACGGCGGTTACGCGGCGATCATTCAGTTCGCTCCGCGTGCAGATGGGGCCGCTGCCCAGGACATCGACGGCAATCTCATCGGCGGAGTGGAGATCGTGCGCTACACCGGCTGGTCGGATCGCACTCTGAAGATCGCGCAGAGCGACCGAGGCATCGGTGCTCCCGAGTTGCCCAACCTGGCCAACGCAGCCTCGCCCGTCGGAGGGAAGCGCTCCTTCGTGTTCACGTGGAGCCCGCAGTACCCCGTCACGCAGACCTTCTCGGAAGACTTCTCGAACTACACTTTCGTCGTCCCGATTTCGTTGGCCGTTCCGGGTTCAGGTCAAGTCAACGGATTCCTCCAAGCGAACGTCGGCAATTCGCAGTTCGCACAGTTGACGCACATCGACGACGCGGAGAACACCGAATGGGTGCGCTACGACTACTTCGATTCCTCGCGCAACCAACTCGTGCGTGACGATCCCGCAGCGCTGCTGTCGTTGTACACGGTGCTCGTCGGCCGGATCCCGCAGGACGGCATTCCACCGAACTTGCCGCCGCCTGGTCCGGGCGGCGGCGGAGGACCTTCCGGCGGAGCAGCGATCGTTTCGAACGACGCGACGAAGGCGGCGTCGTCGAAAGCGCCCTCGAGCGCACCGCAATCCACGACGGGCTCCTGGGATCCTCGCATCGGCACGAACGAAAACACGGTCGACAAGTGGCCGATCACGCGCGCGGCCGAAACGGTCTTCCAGTTCCGCGGGGTCATGGGTACGTACTCGCACAAGCACGCCAACGGCACGGCGATCCTCCCCGTTTTCCGCGGGCCAGCGGACGGTTTCGACGCGGGACGATCGGGTCGCATGGACGCCGTGTTCGTCTCGTCGGCGGATGGGACGAGCGCCGGTTGGCCGATGCGCGTGCATCGTTCGTACGTCCCGAGCCAGCAGTACGAAGTGCTCGGTTGGGGCGACCTCATTCTGCCGGACTTGCGGCCGACATCTGCTGCTCCCAGTCAGAACAACGTCGTGGTCCAGGGGACGACCGATCCGTACTTGACGACGTACTCGTGGATCGCGCTGCAAGATCGTTGCCCAGAACCGATCTCTCCTGGCTCGACGAACGAGACGCCGACGTCGCCGATCGTCGACTCGCGTCTTCTGAGCCGCATGGTGTGTTTTCCTTCCGGCGAGCGGCCGCGCTTCGTGACCAAGGCCGCAGTCGGCGGCGGAGTCAACGGTGCCTCCGGTGCCATTCCCGCCGCGGTCGTCGACGAGGTCGTGTTCGGCGACGCACAGTTCGCGCGTGGAACGCCGAACATCTTGCCGGAGCAAGTCGCGGGCGCGAGTCTGATCGTGACGGAAGCGCTGGACCAAGATGCGACGCGTCTGCGTGTCGCGCCGTCGTCGATCCGCAATGCGCTCTCGAACTTGACGGTGCAGCACGAGTACCTGGGGGAGATGCCGAACGACGGCGGGCTCTTGCGCATCGGCGACGAGGTGCTCGCCTACAAATTGCTGCACTCGGATTCGGGCGAGATCGACATCGCGACGACCGGGCGCGGATTGCTCGGTTCGAAACCGCAGGCGCACGAGATCGGCGAGCCGGTGATGTTCCTCGAGCACCGTGTCGTCTCCACGTTGAGCGACGCACTCTCGGCTGCCGACGCTCGCATTCGCGTCGCAGCGCTCGACGATTTTCCGGCGAACGGAACCGTGCTGATCGGCGACGAATTGATCAGCTACTCGCGCATCCACGACGGTGCGCTCGAGATGCCGCGCGCGTCGTCGATCCCAGGAAAAATGGACCAAAAAGGCGACGGGCTCTTCCGCGGTCGCTTCGGCACGACACCGGCGACACACGCGATCGGCGAAGCGGTGATCTTGTTCCCGACGCGCTATCCGGACCTGTGGCAAGAGCGTGCCGACGCACCGGAATTGTCGTACTTCGGCGTCGCGCTCGGGCAGCCGGGCGCCTTCTTCGGGTCGTGCTTCTTCTCGAAGATCGACACCACATCGGCGCGCCTCGGCGTCCTGCAGAAGATCGACGAAGACACGCCGTGGGATGGCGATCCCGATACTGATCCGCGCTTGAAGGTGTACTTCGCCGGTGAGAAAGAGGGCGCCGCTCTGCGCATCGACAAACAGTCCGACATGCTGCGCTGGCGCGTGTTCGTCGACTACCTGCCGGGTGCGTTCGACGTGAAGACGGGCACGCCGCACGGTTGGAAGGAATCGCCGCGATTGAAATTGTTCAGCGCGTTCTACCACGCACCGACGATCGTGCTCTCGAGCGTGGAGCGATGAAGCCGCGCACGCGCACAGCGGGTCTCACGCTGGTCGAGCTCGTCATCGCGCTCGGCCTGTTGGCGCTGATGATGTTGCTCGTGATCCAGGTGTTCGATCGGGCGCTCGCGACGTGGCGCACAGCCGAAACGAAACGCTCGGTGATGGAGGCTGCCAGCGTCGCGACCGAACTCGTCACGGACGATCTGCGCGGCATCGAAGGCGGTCCGCGCGGCGATTTCGTGCTCGAATGGGTGATGTTCGACACGAACGGGGACGGCGTGCGCGAAACGAAATGGCCGCGACTGCGGCTCGTGCGTCAGGCGTCCGGCGGTGAGGTCGCGCGCGTGCAGCGCGACATGCGCCTCGCGGTCGAGCGCAAGTCTGCGGGCAGCGACGGCGAAGTCGTGAAGGTCGAGACGGCGAGCCCTTCGCAGCTCGAGGTCGTGTGGATGCTCGCGCCTTCGTCGACGTCGGACAAAGACGCGCGTTCCGTCGGCATCCTGTGGCGCGGTGAGCGACTCGTCACCGATCCGGCGTCGAAGTCCTTCTTCGACGCGAACTTCTTCGGCGGTTCGAATTTGCCGCCTGCGGGTGCGACCAGCGAAGTCACGGGAGGCGTCTTGTGGATGAGCGTTTTGCTCGCATCGCAGACGACGAACGTGCGTGACGGTTGGAAGCTCGCACGCGAATCGACGGGTGCCGCGACGTCGTGGGACGCGTGGACGAAGGACCGGCCGAATGCGAGCATGCATCCGTGGAACGAGCGCGCCTCCGGCGTTCCTGCAGCCAAAAACAGGCCTGTTTTGCCGCGCCGTGCGCGCATCGAACTCGAAATCGAACGACCGGTCGATCGCTCGCGACGCACGCGCACGCTCGAGGGTGTCGACAATCAAGGCGTCGTGCTCGTGGTCGACGACGCGCAGCGCATTCCGCTCGGCGAAAACGTTTTCATCTTGTTGGACGCCGAGTGGATGAAGGTCGCGAGCGTCGATGGCAGACGCGTCGTCGTCGAGCGTGGAGCTCGCGGTACGACACCCGTGCCGCACGAAAAGGACGCGCTCGTCCACCACGGAATGCGCATGACCACCGAAGTCACGATCGCGGCATTCCGCGAGGATTGGCGGCTGTGATGTGCAACTCGCGTAAGGCGAATCGCGCGGGCTTCACGATCCTCGAAGTGATCGTGGCCATGGGGATTTTCTTGTTCGGAATGACGGCGATCCTCGGGTTGCTGACGTTCGGGGCGGCTCTGTCGCGCACGGCGCAACTGCGCACGCATGCGGCAGCGTTGGTGCAAGCGGTGACCGCGGATCTCGAAGAGTCGTTTTTCCCGCTCGAAAACGGCGAGGCTGGCGAGCCGCGCGGAATCGTCAAGCGCCCGCTGCACGGACGCGACGACATCCTCTATTCAGCGACGCCGACGCAGAACCCCGATCGGCCGCTGGAGTACAAGGTGGACGTCGAGCTCACCTGGAAGAGCGGCGGCGTGCAGCGCGAAAAACGCTTCACCACGCTTCTCTTGCGCGAAGTACCCTTCGGTGAGCGTATGCGCCGTCGCTTCGTCGACGGAGACACGAAGGCACTTGAATCGCCGCGCGAAACGGTACCCGACGGGAGTGCGAAGACGATGGAGAAACAACGATGAAAAAACTGGTGCGTGCTGCTCTCGTATTCGCGATCGCCGTCGTCGCGCTCGCTCCCGCTCGTGCGCAAGCCGATGCTCCTGCGCCCGCGGTCATGCTGCGCTTGCGCGACGGGTCGATTCAGTGGGGGACGATCCAGTCGCACGATCCCGACGCGATCGTGTTCGAACGTCTCGACACCGGTGGTCGCGTGCGCCTGCCGTGGACGTTCCTGCATCCGGATGAAGAGCGCGATCTGCGCAATCGCTTCGGGTACGTCGACCTCTCGGGCGACGAGATCCTGATCGACGCCGATCACATCGTCACCGTCGAAGGCGCCGAGATCATCGGCATCATCATCGATCGCAGCGGCGACACGCTGCTCGTCAAGACGGCGAGCGCGACGATCCCCGTGCCGAAGAATCGCATCTCGGGTGCGCCGACCGTCGTTCAAGTGCCTGCGACCGACGTCTTCACGCGCGCCGAGCTCTATGCGCAAGGACTTTCGAACGCGGACACGTCGACGGCCGATGGCAGTTTCGAGTTGGCGCGTTGGTGCGAACGCATCCTCGATTTCGCGCACGCCGTCGAGCACTACAAGAAAGCGGCGGCGCTCGACCCCACGTACAAGCTCGAGGACGTGCGTGTCTCGCTCGAGCGCGCGACGCAGAAAGCAGCACGCCAAGATCAAGTCGACTACTTGGCCGAGATCGACGCGATGATCGGTCGCCGTCGCTACGACGAAGCACTCGCTCGCGCCGACGCCTTCAAGGAAAAGTATCCCGACAGTCCGCTGCAAGCCGACGCGAAAAAGGCGCACGACCGGTCGATCAAAGCGCGCGACAAGCACGTCGCCGGGCGCATTTCGACCTTGTGGTTCATGCGCACGCAACAGTTGGCGCGCACGATGTCGGCCAAGTTCGGCATCGAAGAAGCGATCGACTACCTCGGCGGACAGATGTCGAAGGACGTGCTCGAGTACGTCACGAAAGAAGCTGCGCTGATCACGAAGGAAGCCAATCCCGACGTCGTGAAGAAGCTGTGGCTCGCGCGCAAGAAGCTGCGCTGGAGTCGCGCGTCGTATGGCTCGGGTACTTGGTTGCTCGGTCGCGACTCGGCGTTGAAAGGCAACGAAGCTCCGAAGGCCGACGACAAACCGGTGAGTGAGAAGGACAAGGAGCGCGCCGAGCTCGCTTCGAAGTTGGAGCGCTACCTGAAGAATCAGGACATGGCGCGCAAAGCAAAGACGAATGCCGAGCAGTCGGAGGATCGCGAACTCGCCTGGAAGGAACTGTCGTCCGACAATCGCGCGAGTTGGCTGCTCGCCTTCTACGTCGAGAATTCGGGCGACTTCGAAGTCGATCCGAAGCCGACCTTCAGCGCGTGCCGCGAATGCGGCGGCGAGGGGACGCGCACGGTGTCGCTCGCTGGCGCGAACGTCAGCCGCAGTTCCGTCGGCAAAGGTGTGAACGAGACGAAGATGGAATGTCCGACCTGCCACGGGCTCGGCGTCGTGCGCCGGATCTCGTATCGTTGAGCCCATGCAACAGCAGTTGTCTTTCGTGAGCGCGCTCGCCCTCGTCGTCCTCGCCGCGTGCGCCGCGCCGAATCCCAAAGTAACGAACGAACCGGCAGTGTGGAGACCGCCGGCCGAGGACAAAGCGCAGACTGCGGGCGCGCCGGGCACTGCGAACGGTCGTGATTCCGCTACGGGAACTGCCGATGCGAGCGCTGGCGGTGCGAAGACGGCCGCCACGACGCCGGACTCGAAGGCGACGCGCTCGGCAACGTCGGATGCTCCCGCGAACAGCGTCCCGACCGAGCCGATCGTCGCCATGGTGGCGGGCAAACCCATCTACGTCTCGGAGCTGCTGTCGCAGTGGTACTACCTCGACACGGTGGGCGTGCGCGACCACGTGAGCAATTTGGCCGTAGGCCGCATTCTCCTCGCCGAAGCGTCGCGCCTGCGCGTCACGATCGACGCCGATCGATCGTCCACCGCGTACGAGAGTGCCGTCGCAGCGATGGAGAACGAGATGAAGAACAGCAAGGCCGGCCGGAAGATGCCCAACTTGACGCTCGATTCGTACGTCGACCGCGTGATGGGCCTCGACCCGATTCGCTATCGCGAGCGTCTGCGCGACGACACGCTGCGCGCGTTGTTGGGCGATCGAGTCACGCGCGCGTGGCTCCTGCAGCAGGAACATGCCGAGCTCCACGTCCTCGTCGTCAGCAACGAGGACGAGGTGAAGGCTGCGCAACAAGACCTCGCGGAGGGCAAGTCGTTCGAAGACGTCGTCCGTGCGCGCTCCATCGATCCGTCGAAGGAAGTGGGCGGTCGGATCACGCCGATCTTGCGCGGCTCGACGCCGCTTTCGAAGGCTGCGTTCGATGCGCCGCTCGGTGTCGTCGGCGGTCCGATCACGGCCTCGGGAGCCTGGCTCCTCTACCGCGTCGACGCTCGACCGCAGCCGATCGAAGGCGATTGGTCGCGCATCGGACCGCTCGTGGAGGACAGCTTGAAGAAGCGGCCGGTCGATTCGCTCGAGGGAGAGCAGTGGCACGGCGCGATGGCCGAGCGCTACGAAGTCGACTTGAAACCGTTCCTCGACCTCGTGCGCGAGCCGACGCGCTGAAGCTACGCGAGCGATGAAGATTGCCCTGATCGCGCTCACGCTGGTGTTCTTCGTGGTGCTCGTCGTCGGGCTGTTCTTGCCGACGCATTTCGTGCGCTCGCGTTCGATCACGATCCAGGCCGACGTGAATCGTGTGCACGCCGTCGTCGCGGATCTGGAGCGCTGGCCCGATTGGACGCCGTCGGAGAAGGACCAGGCGCTGACGACGGCGCTCGGCCCGATCACGAGCGGCGTGGGTGCGACGCGCACGTGGACGGGTACCGATCGAACCGAAGAGTTGAAGCTCGTCACCGCCGATCCCGCGAGTGGCCTCACGTACGAGATGACGTATCGGCGCGGCAGCGAATCGACAGTGATGAAAGGCGCGATCGCCTATCGCTCGAATGGCGCCGCGACCGATGTCACGTGGTCGATCGAAGGCGACATGCCGGTGCCGATCCTCGGCGGTTATGTGGTGTGGGCCGGACGGGGTGCGGTCGATGCGATGTTCGACAAGGGGCTCGCGAAGTTGAAGCGAGTCGTCGAGATGCAGTAGCAGGATCTTGCGCGGGTGACGTGAGTTCAGGCTTCGGCGGAACCGTTCAGTTCGATCGTGTGCGCCTCATCCGTCTCGACGGTCCGATCGCGCACGACCCATACGAACAGCGCACGTTCGCGCAGGCGCACGCGACTGGCCGAAACGAGCATCGGGAAGCGCGTTCCGTCGCGGCGGACGCCTTCGAGATCGGCATGCGCGCCGACGCCGACACGCAACATCGCGCGCGCTGACTCGAACAGCGCCTCACGCCGTTCGCCCTGATCCGCCGGCGTCAGACGCACGATGTCGGCACCGACCAATTCGCGCCTCGTCCAGCCGAACAGTCTCTCCCCCGCAGCATTGATCCATTCGATCCGACCCGCGGCATCGACGGTGAGCACCGCGACCGCCGCCGCTTCGGCAACAGTTTGTGCTCGACCGTTTTCATTCGACGCGGCGAGCGTTTCTTCCTCGCTCAACGTCGGCGTCTGTCCGGTCAAATCGCGCAAACGCGCCGCGAACTGCCGACCCGTTGAGAGATCGATCGGCATCACGAGCAACTCGACCGACACTTCGCGACCGTCCTTGCGGCGCGCCGACAACTCGATCTTCTGATTCAGGATGGACGTGCTCGTCGTGTTCTGCGCTTGCGCCGCCTCGCGCAAACCGCGACGAATCGACATGCGCCGCGGATGGGGGATCAAGACGTCCGCGAACTCTTTGTCGAGCACTTGCCGACGTTCCCACGCGAACACGCGCTCGGCCGCCGGATTGAAATCGAGGATGCGCCCCTCGTTGTCGATGATCACGAACGGATCGGCCGCGGACGACAGGATCGCGGCGGTGCGCAGTTCGCTTTCGCGGATCGCGATCTCGGCGTCGGCCTGCACGCTGCCATCTTGCACGGTCAGGATGTGGATCTCGGAGCCTTCGATGCGCGTCGACGACAAGCCGATCTGCACGGGGAATTCCGAACCGTCGCGACGCCGACCGGCTGCCGCGCGCGTGCGCGTGCGAGCGGTCGAATTGCGCTCGGCCTTCACGTCGAGCGCGTCGACGAGCAGCGACACACCGAAGCCGACCGCTTCGTGCGGCAAGTAGCCGAACATGTGCTCGGCCGCGGGATTGATCGCCGCGATCGTACCGTCGGCATTGAGCGTCAAAATGCCCTCCGCCGCCGCGTCGAGCACCGCGCGCATGTGTTGTTCGTCCTCGCGCGCAGCGCCTTGCGCCCCGGCTAGCCGCGCCAAAATCGGCTCCAGCCCAAGCAGCGCGAAAAGCAAGATCCCAAGGGATCCGGCTGCACCCAGCCACAAAATCGGACCTTCGCGACCGACGTAGGCCGACGCCCCGAAGAGGAGCGCCAATACGCCTAGAACCACGAGACACCGGATGCGGAGACTCCGCACGGGAAGTGCCTCCGTCCTGCCAGAACGGTTGCCGAGCATGCTTGATTGACTGGGATCCACCTCCCCAAGAGGCCGATCCCTGCCACCATTGATGCTACCTGGAGCGGAGGACGTGCGCCATAAAATGGGACTTCCCTCATGCGCGAGGCGCGCCGGAGCGCTCCGCCGCGACTTCGGGCCTTGACCGCGGACCCCCAGGCGGCGAAGCTCGCTTTCCACCATGGCCCGCCGTTCCAAAGCCGAAAAGTCGACCACCACCGCCTCCGAGCTCGCCGTCGAGTTCGCCCCTACCGAAACCCAAGCGGCTGAAAGCGTCGACACCGACGGCGTCCTGCTGGATGCGCCATCCGCGATCGCCGTCGCCGACGAGAGCGGGCCGAACGTCGATTCCGAGTTCGTCTCTACGCCGGACAGCGGCCCCGGCGACCAACTCTCCGACGACGAATTGTTGAGCGCGCTGACCGCGCTCGTCTTCGCGTCGCCGGAACCGATCACGATGCGCCGACTGCTCGAGATCCTCGAGAATCCTGCGCGCACGCGCCTCGCCGTCGCGCTCGACCGCTTGCGCGAGGGCCTCGCGGCGAGCCACCTGCCGCTCGAATTGCGCGAGATCGCGGGCGGATTCCAGATCCTCACCAAGCCCGAGATGGGCGAAATCGTGCAGCGCTTGTTCAAGGCGCGCCGCGCCGAGCGCATCTCGTCGGCGGCGCTCGAGACCTTGGCCGTGATCGCCTACCGCCAACCGGTTTCGAAGGCCGAGATCGAAGCCATCCGCGGCGTGCAAGCCGGCCCGATCCTGCGCACGCTCATCGAACGCGGCCTCGTGCGGGTCACCGGTCGCGCCGACGTGCCTGGACATCCGCTACAGTACGGGACCACGCGCGAATTCCTCGATCGCTTCGGCCTCGGCACGCTCGAAGACCTGCCGCGCGACGCCGAGCTGACGAAGGACTGAGCGGCCTTCCGCAGAGAGGGATGCGCCAGATGGGCGAGCCTTTTTTCGAGGCGGCACGTCCAGGCACCCCCGATCTTTTCGAGGCCTCTGGCCGGCGCTGCTTGCGCCCCATCGCGGCGCGCCCGTAAACTGCTGCGCTTCGATGCCGGCACCTTCATTCAGGAGGTCCAGCCGCGCTCGCAATCCCAACGCCCGGCCATCCGCCGCGACGCCATGTCCCAAGACTCGACCCCGAAAAAGCCCATCGACCCCGAGATCGTGATGCCGGATCGCGTCGACCCCGACGAGGTCATCCACGTACCGAAGGGCTCGAGCAAGGCGCGCTTCATCATGACCTTCCTGTTGGTCATCATGGTGTTGACGACCTTCACGGTCAGCTCGCAAGTCATCGACGTCTTCGGCGGCGGTGGCGGCACGACGAAGGACTTCATGACGTGGAAGTCGCCGGCCGGTGTGCAGAAGCACATGAACTACACGGCCTTCGTCGAGACGAAGCGCTCGATCGCGTTCGTGATGCCGTTCGTCTACATCGGCATGGAGCGCGAGCCCACCGACGAACAGACCGCCGCATTCATCGCGATGGACGAGGCCGCAGCTGAAGCCGGCATCGTGATCACCGATGCCGAGATGCGTGATCGCATCACGAAAGACTTCCAGTCGTCGGACAACTACCGCAATTACTGCGCGCAGTACCGCATCAGCCAGAAGGAATTCGAGACCGTGCTGCGCCGCGCGATGCGCGCCGAGCGCTACCGCGACCTGCTCGCGCAGAGCCTGACCATCCCCGATCCGAAGGCGATCGAGACGGCGTGGAAGGGGCGCCACCAAGAGTTCATGTACGACTACGTCGAGCTGCCGGTCGCGACGCTCGTCGAAAGCGCGCGTGCAGAAGCACCCAAGGGTGACGCACTCAAGGCCTGGTTCGACGCGCTCTCCGAGCCGGAGAAGGCCGTGTACAAGTCGAAGTCGGAAGTCAGCGCGGAACTCGTGGGCTTGTCGCTCGAAGGTCAGATCGCGGGCGACGCGCTCGTCGCGAAATTTCCGCGCCCGGCGGGCACCGACGCCGAAAAAGAGGCGCAGGAATACCACCGCGATTTCGGCTACGTGCGCTACCCGAAGGCGCCGACGCAGCAGGACCAGACGTTTTCGCAGCCCTACGAAGCCGTGAAGGGCGTCGCACTGATCGAAGCGCCGATCTACCACGCGCTCGCCGACTGGGTCACGAGCCTGCAGGCGCGTGAAGCCGCGGGTGAAACGGTGGACCTCGCGGCGGAGGCCGCCGGACTCGGACTCGCGTACCGGAAACAAGCCGATCCGCTCAGCGTCGAACTCTGGAAAGAAGTGTTCAAAGGCAGCTTCGTCGGCCGACGCACCATCGAGGTCGTGTTCGACACCGATCGTCCTGCCGGCAAGTTGTGGCCGGCACTGAGCATCGACGAAAAGTCCTACACGTTCGGTCGCATCCTCGAAGTGCGCCCCGAGCGCATCCCGGAGTTCAGCGAGATCGCCTCCCAAGTCGAATCGGCTTGGGCCGACAAGAAGGCGAAGGAACTGGCTCTCGCGAAGCTCGAAAAAGTTCGCGACGCCTTCGCTACGCGCCCCGACGCGAACGATCCGGCTGCTCCGCCGTTCACGCCCGAAGCAGACGAAGCGAAGTTCGCCGAGGCCGTGAAGGCCGCCGGTCTGACCGTGCAGCGTCGCGATTGGCGCGATCGCTTCGCTCCTCCGCCGCCGGCGGGTGAAGAGCCTCTGGGCGATGCGTACATCCGTATGAACGGCGCGCTCGCGACGATGCGCGAGCAGACGGTCGCGAAAGCCGAATTGAACCGCGACGGAACGACTGCGTACCTGGTCCGCATCGGCGGCGTGCGCGATCCCGACATCAACAAGATGAAGGTGAGCGAGTTTCAGGACGCCTCGTCGCAGCAGTCGTTCCAAGACTTGGCGATGTTCGTCCGCATGAAGGTTGGCTCGCGCGAATTCCTCGAGCAACGCTTCGGCGTGGATCTCGCGGCTTGGCATCCCGAAACGAACACGAAGCAGTGAGAACGATCTTCCGGGGTCGCCTCAAGACCCCGGAGTGCGGCGACCGATCCTGAGCTGGCTCTGCAGACGCTGCGTCTGCAAATTCCACAGGATCCATGCCCAACCGCGACGTCGAAGCACGAGCATCCGAGGGCGCGGGGAAACTCTCTCCGCGTCGCGATCGCACAATGTCTCTCGCAACCGCGAGCGCTTGGTTGGAGCGCGTACTCGATTCCGACGCGACCGGAGACGCTGCGCTGTCCACGCGCGATCCGCGTACTCGCCGCATCGCGCGATTGAATGCGGCGCTCGCCCTGGCACGCGTCGATGCGGATTCGGCGACCGTCGCGCGCGTGCGCATGACAATCGTGCGCGACCAACGCTCGGACGGCGGATTCGACGCGGAACATGCTGCTGTCGCGGCGGATGCTGCGACGACGGCTGCCTGCGTCGAGATCTTGGCACTGAACAGCGTTCGATCACGCGCCGAGGAACAGGCTCTCGCGCGCGCGATCCTGCGGTTGCGCGACACGGAGAGCGCGCCGAATCTAGTGCGCGCGCTCGTCGCCATTGCGGAGGCCGAAGGCGTGCTCGAGAGACTCCGCAGCGCTGCTCGAGATCTGGAATCGGAGTTCGAACTGCACGCGCTGCAGCCGCTCGCCGACGTGCGCGAAGCAGCCGATCGACTGCACGCGTGGCACGCGGCCGCCGCAGTGTTGAATCTAGATTTTCGTCGGCATCCAGCCGTCCAACAGTGCACGCAGGCGCTGATCCAACGCGTCGAAGCGAGCGCCGGCGAAGTGCGGACGAGCTACGCGAAGGACGAACGCATCCCGAGCCCCAGCGCCGATGGAATGACATCGACGCGCACGGCGCTCGCCCTCTTCGCCGTGACCGACGCGATCGTCGGTCCCCGCGCGGCATTCGCTGCCGAACTCGTGGTCGACGCACTCGTCGCTCGCGTGCGGGACGGAGCCGTGCGGAGGAGCCCGACGCGTTTCGCCAAGCGCTGTGTGATCGCGACCGCGCTCTTCGTCGAGGCGTTGTGCTGCTCGCAGGCCCGAGCGCGCATTCCGTGGGCGGTACTCTCTGCGCCAGCGGAATCCAGCAGAGACGCGTTGCCGCACAACCGCCGCGCGTGAGCGCCGCGGCGACTTCGATTCGCAAGCGGCAGATCGAGATCCAGCGACGCCTGCGCGCGTCGCGCTGGACTCAGTCGTTGCGTCGCTGATTCACGCCTTCGCCGAAGGAACTCACGCGGTCGTTGCGCGCATCCGGACGCGGCAGATGACGCGCGGAGCCTCCGCTCGTCGGACGGGCGGGAGCGCGAGTCGGAGCGGCTCCCGACGGCCGGTGCGCCGGCCCAGGTCGACTCTGCGGCGGGCGCGAGTGCGTCGGCGCCGGTCCGGCCGAGCGCCCCGTTCGCGGCGCAAACGAACGGCGATCGCTCGGCGCACGCTCACTCGGACGGCGGTCGCTCGCGCCACGTTGAGCGCTGGATCCTTGCGCGGACGGTGCCCTGGCAGGACCGCGCGACGAGTTGCTGCCGAAGCCGCCGCGTGCAGGCGCCGCGCGCTTCAGGGGAGCTCGACTCGGGCTGCCGGTCCGGCCGCCACGCACCATCGGGCCGCGACCTTTCAAGTTGTCGGCCGGACCGTCGTAGTCGAAATCCGGCAGCGTGATGCGCGGCAAGCGCTTGCCGAGCGTCTTCTCGATGTCGCGCAGATCCGATTCTTCGTCCGGCGAAACCAGCGTGAACGCGTCGCCTGTTTGTTCCGCGCGCGCCGTGCGGCCGACGCGGTGGATGTAGTCTTCGGGGCTGCCGGGAACGTCGTAGTTGATCACATGGCTGAGCGCGGTCACGTCGATGCCGCGGGCCGCGATGTCGGTCGCGACGAGCACGCGGAACTTCCCGCGCTTGAACATGTCGAGCGCCTGCGTGCGCTGACTCTGCGAACGATTGCCGTGGATGCGATCGGTCTGCACGCCGTTCTCGTCGAGGTGTTTCGCGAGCCGATTCGCGCGATGCTTGGTGCGCGTGAACACGAGCGCGCTGTCGACGCCCTCGCCGCGCAACAGCTGCAAGAGCAGCGCGTTCTTGCGACCTTGCGACACAGGATAGATCGCTTGCGTGATGCCCACAGCGGGCGCCGAACGACGCTCGATGTCGATGCGCTCGGGTTTCACGAGCATCGCGTCGGCGAGCTTCGCGATCGGCGGCGGCATCGTCGCCGAGAAGAACAACGTCTGACGTTTCGTGGGCAAGCGACCCACGATCTTCTTGATGTCGGGCAAGAAACCCATGTCGAGCATGCGGTCGGCTTCGTCGAGCACGAGCACTTCGAGCGAGCGGAAATCGACGTACGGATGGCGCATGTGATCGAGCAAACGACCCGGCGTCGCGACGATGACGTCGGTGCCGTTGCGCAGCGCGTGTTCTTGCGGGCCCATGCCGACGCCGCCGAATATCGACGCGCCGCGCACTTGGGTGTGGACCGCGAGCTCCTGCATGTGCTCAGTGATCTGCGCAGCGAGTTCGCGCGTCGGCGTCAAAATGAGCGCGCGCGTCGCACCGCGTTTGCGGTTCAACAGGCGCTCGAGGATCGGAAGCAGGAACGCGGCCGATTTGCCGCTGCCCGTCATCGCGCACGCGAGGACGTCCTTGCCGGCGAGCGCGGGCGGAATCGAGCGCTCTTGAATGGGGGTGGGTTGTCGGAAACCGAGCTCCTGGACGCCGCGCAAGAGGTCAGAGTGCAAACCGAGCTTCTGAAACGTCATCGGAGAATCCATAGCGCGCTATCTTGCGCCGGTAGGGCCTGTGAAAAGGCCTGAGAAAAGCAGGGAGGGGATAGTGGCCCCTCGCGTTGTTCAAGTCCTTCGGAGGCCCGACGGGCGCGTCTCGAAGGGGAATCCGGCACTCGAGAGTGGGGGCGTCGCCACGAGGGTCGAGGAGCGACACGATCCGATTTCGCGAGAGAGCATCGCACACACAGGCGCGTCGGCGCAAGTCACGCGACGGTTCCGCGCACTTTCGCCGTGTCGAATGTGATGCGGAAGAGGCTGCCGCCGCCTTTGCGATCGAGCACCGCGACGCGCGCTCCCATCGCTTGGGACTGCAGCGCGACGAGGTGCAACCCGAGGCCCGTACCCCGCGCCGTGCGCGTTTTCTCGTTGCCGACGCGGTAGAACGCATCGAAGATTTTCGTGCGCTCGGAATGCGGGATGCCCGGTCCGCGATCCATCACGTCGAGCACCACGTTGCCCGCGAGTTGATGCGTCTTCACGACGATCGGCTCGGACGATGCGGCCTCTTTCGCGACGGGCGCGTACTTGCGCGCGTTCTCGACGAGGTTCGAGACGATCGAGCGCACGCCTTCGGGGATGAGCATCACGAGCGGCAAATCTTCGCCGTAATCGAACTCCAGATCCTGCACGCCTTCGGGTGCGAGCGAGAGCAGAGACGTCGCGAGACTCGCGACGCTGTCATTCAAGTCACCGGGTTCCGGCGCGACACCGCGTTGCGCCAACTGGCTCTTTTCGAGCACATTTTCGACGAGCGTTTCGAGTCGAGCCGTTTCGCGCACGATGCGTCGGTAGTACTCCTTCAGCTTCTCGGGATCGTCGACCCAACCGTCTTGCAGCATCTCGCCGTAGAGTTTGATCGCCGCGACGGGCGTGCGCAGTTCGTGCGTGACGGCGGCGACGAAGTTCTCCGTGCGACGCGCAGCTTCGAGATCGCGATTCACGCTGCGCAAGAGCAGGATCATCCCTGTGCCGAGCGAGATGACGAGCATCGCGGCGACGCCGATGAAGCGCACACTCTGCGTGCGGAAGCGCGACTCGAGCTCCCTCACGTTCACCGCGACTTTGAACTCGCCGTACTCTTCGTCTCCGGGCTTCTTCGTCATGAAGCCGAGCACACGCACAGGCTGGATGCGGAACGACTCGAGGTTCTCCTCGCCGGGGACCGTCACCGCGTCCATCGGCACGAAAGTCTGGCTCACTTTCAGCACGCGGCTCGCCTCGCGCGCAGGCAACTCGCGGAAGAGCCAATTCGGATCGATCAGGAAACCTTGGCGCAGGTACACGTCCGTGCCGAGCGGTGCCAGACACACCGTCCCGAGCTTCTTCAAGTTCTTGTCGCCCTCGATCATGACCTCGCGCCAACACACGACGCGCGGGGTGCCGTCGATCTCGCGATAGAACTGCAGCGAGAATTTCGAGGACTTCACCTGGCGCCTCTCGTGGGCGAGGTTGCGCAGAACGGGCCACTCTTCCTTGACGCAGGCGAAGTTCGATTCGTCGGCCAAGTTGATGGCGAGGACGGGGACGGACAAGTTTTCGTCCGGAGAAAACCACCGATAGAACGGGTTCGGCAAGAGCCAAGTCGCTGCGGCTTGGCGTTGCAATTCCTGAGCGGCGAAGTGAATCGCGCTCCTGATTTCAGCCTCTTTCGCAGGCGTTTGGCGCCCGCCGACCATCACTTTGGGCGCTCGCTTCTGGTTCGTGTCCTCGGTCCCGTAGCTGAACCAACCGAGGATGCCACGCGGCGGAGAGGTCGACCGCAGTGGAGACGCGACGAGCGACGGTTCGCCGCCCATTTCACCCGGTGGAAAGTACGCGTCGCGGTATTCGTAGAACGGCCGCTCGCTTTCGCGCGCGACGAGATCGTTCAACACGTCGTGAATCGAAGTCTGCAGCCGTCGCGTCGCGTCTTGCGCGTCCGACGGCACGATCGCGAGCATCGTCTCGTGGTCGATGACGAGTTGGCGCCAGTGCAATCCGCCGAGCACGAGCGTCGGCAAGACGAGCAAGACGCCGTAGAGCGCGAGGGCCGTGCGCTTGGTCCCGAGTGTCAGCTGAACCAACGACGAGTCCTCGCGCTGACGCTCAACTGAACCAGCGGTAACCCTTGCCGCGCACGGTTTGGATCAGGGTCGGCTCGGCCGCGTTGGGCTCGACTTTGCGGCGCAAACCGACGATGTGGATGTCGACCGTGCGCGTCTCGACGTTGGCGCTCTTGTAGTGCCACACGTCGAGCAACAGATCGTCGCGCGTGACGACGCGGTGATGATTGCGAATCAAGTAGTCGAGGATGTCGCCTTCGCGCGGCGTCAGCTGGATCAACTGTCCGTCGCGGTGGACCTCGAGTCGCGCCAAGTCGACGCTGATGCCGTTCGGCAATTCGAGGCGCGGGGGCGGTGCGGTGTCCATCTCGCGGCGGCGGAATTGCGCTTCGACGCGGGCGACGAGTTCGCGCGGCGAAAACGGCTTCTTCATGTAGTCGTCGGCGCCGAGTTCGAAGCCTTGGATCAAGTCCGACTCGCTGGCGAGTGCAGTCAAGATCACGACGCGTACGTCGCGCCGCTCTTTGCGCAGGATGGCGAGGATCTCGAGGCCGCCCATGCCGGGCAGCATCAAGTCGAGCACGATCAGTTCAGGCTGATCGGTACGGATGCGATCGAGTGCGGTCGGTCCGTCGTGCACGACTTGCACTTGGAAACCGGCGTGCTCGAGCGCGTCTTTGACGCCGAACGCGAGTGCTTCCTCGTCCTCGACGACGAGCACTCGGTGAGCTTGGACGTTGGGGCGGGCGGGTGTGAC